>Ga0335085_10000497_pt1 | contig 110001 bp, 96 predicted proteins | sample Lox_Sample_45_FD_206712 | JGI IMG/M metagenome (GOLD analysis project Ga0335085, IMG submission 206712) | Soil microbial communities from Loxahatchee National Wildlife Refuge, Florida, United States - Lox_Sample_4.5 | ecosystem: Environmental > Terrestrial > Soil > Wetlands | place: USA...
AGGACATGTACCGCTCGGCACTCGAGGCGCTGGTCGAGGGAGCGCTGCTCGCCGTCGCGGTCGTGTGGCTGTTCCTGCGCGATCTGCGCGCGACCGCCGTCTCCGCGCTCGCCATACCGCTCGCCGCCATCCCCACCTTCGCCTTCATGCAGTGGATGGGCTTCACGCTCAACCAGATCAGCATGCTGGCCCTGTCGCTCGTCGCCGGCGTACTCGTCGATGATGCGATCGTCGAGATCGAGAACATCGTGCGGCACATGCGCATGGGCAAGCGCGGCTATCAGGCGGCCCTGGATGCGGCCGATCAGATCGGGCTCGCCGTCGTCGCGACCTCCGCGGCCATCATCGCCGTGTTCCTGCCGGTGAGCTTCATGGGCGGGGTCATCGGTCAGTTCTTCAAGCAGTTCGGCCTCACGGTTGCCGCGGCGGTCTTCTTCTCACTGCTCGTCGCGCGCCTGGTCACGCCGGTGGTCGCGGCCTACACCCTCAAGGGCGAGAGCGCGCCGACCCACCACGACGGTCCGGTCATGACCTGGTATCTGCAACTGCTGCGCTGGTGCGTGACGCATCGCTGGAAGACGCTCGCGGCGGGTACGGCCTTCTTCGCGCTGTCGCTGGTGGCGCTCGATTTCGTGCCCTCGTCCTTCAGCACCGAGGATGACTACGGCAGCTCCCAGCTCAACATAGAGATGCCGCCGGGCGTGCGTCTGGAGGACACGGCGGCGGTTTCCGCGGCCGCCTATCAAGTGCTGCAGAAGCGCCCGGAAGTGCAGAGCGTGGTGGAGGACATCGGCACCAACGGCGAGCCGCGTCTTGCCGAGCTGTACATCCAACTGGTGCCCCACGGTCAGCGTAAGCTGCTCGCGCCGCAGTTCGAGAGGGATGTGATCAAGTCCCTGCACCAGATTCCGGATGCGATCATGTCGTTCCAGAAACAGGGCGGGGGCGGGGGTGCCCGAGATCTCACCGTGTTCCTGACCGGCGATGATCCGGCACTGGTCGAGAGCTCGGCGCAGCGCGTGCTGAGCGAGATGCGCACGCTGCCGCAGCTGCGGGACCCGCGCATCAACGGCGATCTGCAGCGCCCGGAGATCATCATCCGGCCGCGTCTGGATCTCGCGGCTACCCTGGGCGTCACGGTGCAGAGCATCAGCCAGACGATCCGCATTGCCACCATCGGCGAGCTGCCGCAGAACGGCGCCAAGTTCTCGCTGAGCGATCGGCAGATTCCCATCCGCGTGAGCCTGCTCGAGCGCTCGCGCCGTGATCTCGCAACGCTGGAGAACCTGCCGGTGCCGGCGGCCGGGGGGCGGGTGGTGCCGCTTAAGTCGGTCGCGGACATCAGCTTCGGGCAGGGGCCCAATCGCATCCGCCGCTACAACCAGAGCCGCCGCATCGCGCTCGAGTCGGATCTGAACGGCGTCGCGCTCGGGCCCGCCATGAAGAAGATCTACGCTCTGCCCGCGGTCAAGAACCTGCCCCCGGGGGTGAGGCTCGTGGAGACGGGCGATGCGCGGCTGCTGAACGAGCTCTACACGAGCTTCGGCATCGCGATGGCCACCGGAATCCTGATGGTGTTCGCGGTGCTGGTGCTGCTCTTCGCCCGCGTCTTTCAGCCGATCACGATTCTCTCGGCGTTGCCGCTGTCAATCGGTGGCGCGGCCGTGCTGCTGCTGGTCTTTCGGCTGCCGCTCTCGATCTCGGTGGTCATCGGCTTTCTCATGCTCATGGGCATCGTCGCCAAGAACTCGATTCTGCTCGTCGACTTCGCCATCGAGGAGATGCGCGCCGGCAAGGATCGCGTCACCGCGCTCATGGAAGCCGGGCACAAGCGCGCCCGCCCCATCGTCATGACGACGGTCGCCATGGTCGCGGGCATGATGCCGGTCGCGGTGCAGCTCTACAGCGGCAATCAGTTTCGCGCATCGATGGCCATCGCGGTCATGGGCGGGCTGCTCACCTCGACGGCGCTCACGCTCGTCGTCGTGCCGGCGGTTTTCACGCTGGTCGATGATGTAGAGCGCTGGCTCGGGCCGCGGGTGGCGCGCCTGCTGATGCCCGCCCCCGCGGAGCCGGTGCACCGCGCGAAGCCCAAAGCGCATCCCGTGAGCTGAGGGCCGCGACGGCGCCTTGGCCAACGGGATTCCAGCGAGGAAGACTGCAGGCGGGCGGCCGGCCTGGTGGGTGCGCCTCGTCTCGCGGCTCCCCTGGGCGCTGCTCTATGGCTTGGGCCACTTTCTCGCGTGGCTCGCCTGGCGCGTGATTCCCTATCAACGGCAGGTGGCGCACGAGAACCTCGCGATCGCCTTTCCGGAGCTGAGCGAGCCCGAGCTCAACGACCTCATGGGCCGCTACTACCGCGGCTTCTCGGAGGTGCTGGTCGAAGTCCTCAAGGCCTGGAGCCTGGCACCCGCAGAGCTGCGCGCCCGCGTGCAGGTCGCGGGCCTGGACGCCGCGAGCGAGCTCATCAAAGGGGGTATGCCGGTGCTGCTGGTCGCCGCGCACCAGTGCAACTGGGAGTGGATGCTGCTAGCGCTGTCGCTCGATCTCGGTTATCCGGTGGATGCGGCGTACAAGCCGCTGGTCGATGCGTGGGCCGAGCGTGAGATGCGCAAGCTGCGCACCCGCTTCGGCAGCCGTTTGGTCCCGGCCCAGGAGTTGCTCGCCGATATCATCAAGCGCGGCCGCACGCCGCGCGCGATCGCGATGGTTGCCGACCAGGAGCCGCGCACGAGCGAGCACAAGCACTGGACGCGCTTTCTCAATCGCGATACGGCCTTCTACGTCGGTGCCGAGGAGATCGCGCGCGTGACGCGCTTTCCGGTGTTCTTCGTCGCGATGCGACGCACGGCGCGCGGGCGATACCTGATCGAAGTGCACCCGCTTGCGGCGCGCGGCGAGAGCCTGCCCGCCGGGGAGCTCACCGAGCGCTATGTGCGACGCGTGGAAGCACAGATTCGCGCGGCGCCCGCTGACTGGCCCTGGTCGCACAAGCGCTGGAAGCTGAAGAAATCGCTCTACGGGCGAGCGTGAGCCGCTGCCGCGGGTCGCTCAGGCGGGCGCCGCAGAGCTCAGCTTGTTCTCGAGATGACTTGCGAGCTCCGCGATCGTCGGATACTCGAACAGCTCGGTGAGGTCGATCGCCCCAGGGTACTCGCGATCGATCTGCTCATGGATCTCGATCAGCTTGAGCGAGCTGGCGCCGATCTCGAACAGATTGTCCTGCAGATCGACCTTCTTGCCCTCGAGCGCGGCATCGCAGATGCCGCGCAGCTTCTCCTCGATCTGCGTGCGCGAGGCGGTGAGCGGTCCGCGCTGTGCCGCGCGCAACGCGGCGAGCTCGGCGATCTCGGCTGAGAATTCCCCATCCTCATAGGCGCTCTCGAGGAAGTGACGCTGAATCTTGCCGCTGGTCGTTTTCGGGATGCGATTCACCGGCACGACCTCGGTCACTTCGAGACCGGTGTGCTCGTTGACGAGGCGGGTCACTTCGGCCGCGAGCGGCAGGAAGTCCTTGAGCTCGCCCCGGTGCAGGACGAATACGATCAGCTGGTCGGTCTGAGCGCCAGGCGGGCGCACGCCGGCCACCACGACCTTGCCGAGCTCGAGCCCGGAGGCGCGCTGCGCGATGCTCTCGAGATCGTGCGGGTAATAGTTCTGCCCGTTGACGAACAGGATTTCCTTCGCACGACCGGTGATGAAGAGCTCGCCCTGCTCGATGACCCCCAGATCGCCCGTGCGCAGCCAGCCGTCGGCGCTGAAGCTCGCGGCATTGGTCTGCGGATCCTCGTAGTAGCCCTGCGTGACGCTGTCGCCGCTGATCTGGATGTTCCCGACGACACCCTCGGGCAGCTCGCGATCATCATCGCCGGTGACCCGCAGCCGCACGTTGGGGATCGCTCGCCCCACCGAGACGAGCTCCAGCGCATCGCGGCTGTCCGCGGCGATGAGCTGTGCTCGCTCGCCGACGTTCAAGTGGTGGCGGTCCCAGCTGACTGCGCGAAAAGTCCCACCCATGGGAGGGAAGGTGGCCGTGAGCGAGGCCTCGGCGAGACCGTACACGGGGAACATGGCTTTTCGGGCCAGCCTGGCCGGGGCCAGACGTTGCAGGAACTCTTCGCAGAGACTGACGGAGATCGGCTCGGCGCCATTGAACAGCAGACGCACCGCCGAGAGATCGAGCTCGTCGACGCTGCGCTCCCCGAGGACCTTGAGATAGTGGCGATAGCCGAAATTCGGCGAGCACATGATCGTGGCGCGGATGCGCGTCGCATGCGTGAGCCAGAGCAGCGGCCGGCGTACGAACAGCTCCGTCGGCATCAGGTGTACGTGCACGCGGTTGGCGAACTGGTAGATGTGCATGCCGATGAGTCCCATGTCGTGCGTGAGCGGCATCCACGACAGGCTCACATCGTCCTCGTTGAAGCGCGCAAGCTCGCTCGAGCCGAGCCCGTTGGCGATGATGTTCCGATGCGTGAGCACGACGCCCTTGGGCTCGCTCGTCGAGCCGGAGGAGAACTGAATGAACGCTACGTCCTGCGGCTGCGCTCGGTGCACCTTCCCGGCGCGGGAGATGTCATCGAGCTGATCGACGAGGAATACGCGCGTGCGCAGGTTCTCGAAAGTCGCCTGCTCGCCGGTCTGCGCCGCGAAGGCGCCGATGCGCTCGAGGACCCGCCGCTCGGTGTACAGATAGGGCGTGCCGAGCTTGCGGGCGATGCGCAGCAGCTTGTGGCGGTGCTCATCGCTGATACCGAGCGCGACGGGCACGGGCACGATGCCGCCGAGCACCGCCGCCCAGAAGGCATCGATGAACTGCTCGTTGTCGTTCAGGAACAGAATCAGCTTGTCACCGCGCCGCGCGCCGAGGCGCTGCAGGTGATGCAGGATGCCGAGCGCGCGCTGGTAGAGCTCGCCGAAGGCGACGCTGCGTCCACCCGGCTCGCCACCCAGATAGGTGATGCTGCCCGGAAACTTGCGGTTGGCTTCGATGACCTCGGTCAGGGTCGTGGCGTTGAACATCAGTGGCGGCGTTCCAGCCTCATGTAGAGCGGACTGCGGGTGCGCAGGTTGATCTGGGCCTCGAGCGTGATCGGCTCATTCGAGGCACGCAGCAGCCGATAGCGGCGCGCGACCTTGTACAGGTGTACGAGCATTTCGTAAAGAGCGAACGTTTCCCCGATGCAGTGGCGCGGTCCCGCCGCGAAGGGCATGTACGCGAAGCGCGGCCGCTCGGCTTCGTGCTCGGGCGCGAAGCGCTCGGGCCGAAAGGCATCGGGCTCGTGCCAGTAGCGCGGGTGGCGGTGCAGCAGATAGGGGCTGAGGAACACGTCGGTGGCGGCGGGCACCTGGTAGCCGGAAAGTGTGTCCGGCCCGATCGTGCGCCGCGACAGCAGCCATCCTGGAGGGTAGAGACGCAAGGCCTCGTTGACGACCTGCTGCGTGTAGGCGAGCTGCTCCACCTGTGCAAGGCTCGGTGCATCGAGCGGCTCCGCTGCGCTCACCTCCGCGTACAGGCGTGCGTCGGCCTCGGGATGCTGCGAGAGCAGATACCAGGTCCAGTTGAGACCGCTCGCGGTGGTCTCGTGGCCCGCCACGACGAGCGTGAGCACCTCATCGATGAGCTCCCGCTCACTCATCGGCTCATTCGTTTCCTTGTCGCGTGCGCTCATCAGCATCGCGACGTAGTCGAAATGCTCCTCGGGCTCGGCACGGCGGCGGCGCACGAGCTCTGCCACCAGCTTGGTCAACGAGCGGAACTTGTAAGCGAACTGCAGGTTGCGAGCCTGCTCCCGGGTGACGACCTCAAACGGATTGCCGCCCAGCTGCTGCGTGAGCCGCTCCAGATCGCGGCCGAAGATCGAGCGCAGCACGATGTCGAGCGTCAGCTCGCTCATCTCGTCGGTGACGTTGACCGGCTCGCCGCGGCGGTAAAGCTCGTCCCAGCGCTTGAGGAAGCGCTCGTTGGACGCCGCGATGAGCTCGGCGAACCGGGTGATGATGCGGCGGTGAAACAGCGGCTGCATCATGTAGCGCTGGCGTCTCCAGAGCTCGCCCTCGCTGGTCATGATGCCGTTGCCGAGCAGGATCTTGACCCGGTCGAGTCCGACGCCCTTGGTGTAGTTGCGGTGGTTGGTGACCAGCACCCGCTTCACGTCGTCGGGGTGGTTGATGACGTACGTGTACGACTTGCGCCCCGGGGCATAGACCCGGTAGATGTCGCCGAGCCGCCCCGCGAGCTCGATCATGCGCTCGAGGCTATCGTCGGTGGAGCCGATATCGAACTGGATCTCGGCCTCGGGCGGCTGGCGCACTGCCGGGTGGGTCGCGGTCATGCAAGCGATGGATAATGGCCCAATGGAGCCATGTTACCGGAAGCGCCCCGCGCTCGTGGCGCAGGGCGCGCTCGCGGAACGCACCGCATGAACGACTCCGCCGACGACGACGGCGCGCTGCGCAACACGATCTATCGAACGACGACGCGCTCCGGGCGGCGTATGACCGCCGTGCGGCGTGCGCTCTACCGCCTCGCGGTGCCTGTCGCGTTTGCGATCGTCAGGGTGTGGTGGTGGCTGTGCCGCGTCGTGCACGTGGAGGGCGCCGAGCACATTCGCGCAGCGCTCGCCAAGGCGCCCTCACTCGTGCCCTGCTACTGGCACCAGCATCAGCTCTACTGCGGAAAATTCCTGCTCGAGCAGCGCGCCCAAGGACTCGTGGTCGGCTGGCTCATCAGCCCCTCGGTGGATGGAGAGCTCGGCGCGATGATCGTGCGCCGGTTCGGCGGCCGCGTGATTCGGGGGTCCTCGACGCACACGGGGGCGCGCGCGCTGCGCGATTACTACCAGGCGCTCGTTCATGAGGGCATCTCACCGATCATCACGCCCGATGGTCCGCGCGGACCGCGCTTTGAGTTCAAGCCGGGCGCCATCCTGCTCGCGCAGCTCTCGGGACGCCCCATTCTGCCGCTTGCCTATGCGGCCTCGCACGCCTGGCTCGTGAAGTGGGACAAGTTCGTGATCCCGATGCCCTTCGCCCGCATCGCGATTGCGGTCGGACCGCCACGCTATGTCCCCCGCCACAGCGCACCGGCGGCAATCGAGGCACTCCAGCAGGAGCTACGCCTGGAGCTAAAGCGTCTCTATGCGTCAGCCAGGCAGGCGCTCGCAAGACGCTGAGGCCAAGCTCGCGCCAGATACTGTTAAGCCGCAAACGCGAAGCCGCACAGCACGTTACCTTGTTTTCCTTAACTGGTGTGCGAGAATCGGATCACAAGCTTGTGCGTGCGCTACGCATTAGGTAGCGGGTGCTGCAGGGATGCAGGGCACGGTGCGGAGTTCTTGCTGCGGCCCATGACGTAGGTCGCCGCGGGCACCCTCTGGCTCTGCCAAGCTTCCTGGGGGTTCTGAGCACTGGAGGAGGGACAGGTCTCGATGTCGAGCCTGCCGCCGGACAAGCCTGCCGATCCTTCGGCATCGGATGTATTGCCGAGCGACGTGTGGACCAGTCGTGCGGCCCAGCCGATGCTGGGCATCGACGTGGCGTGCACGAAGATCGCCGTCGATTTTCAGCATCTGCGCCCCGACACCGCCGATCAGACCATCCGCTCGGGGCTCGAGACGCTCGCCGAGCTCACGGGCAGCGACTGCGCATTCGTCGCCCTGATCGGCGCCGACGGAAACTTCGGCGAGGTGCAGGCCGCGCGGCGCGGCTTCGGACCCTGCCGCCCGGAGAGTCTGAAGGGCGAGCCCCTGGCGAACTATGCGTGGCTCGAGTCGCGTCTCGAGCACCTGCGGCTGTCCGAGCTGCGCGATACCGCCGCACCTCGCAAGGATCAGCTGGCCGAGGCCCGCCGCCTCGCAGAACTCTCCATCGGTTCGATTTTGCTCGTTGCGTTCCGCATCCACAACGAGCCTGCCGGGATCCTGGCGCTCGCGCGCGCGCTGCCGCGCGGCGCCTGGGACGTGAATCTGCAGCTCCTGCTGAAGCTACTCGGCTCGAGCCTGGCCACGAGTCTCGAGCGGCTGCGCACCGAGCACCGCCTGGCGAAGCTCGAGGAGCGCGTCAATCTCTCGCAGGCGGCCGCCAACGACGGGCTCTGGGATTTCGATGTAGAGAGCAACGAGGTGTATTTCTCGCCCCGCTGGAAAGCCATGCTCGGCTATGCCAACGAGGAGATCCGCGACTCGCCCGACTGGCGCAACCTCGTGCATCCCGACGACATGTCGCGCGTGCAGGCGGCCATTCGCGATCACGTCGCGGGCAAGACACCCATTTTCGAAAGCGTGCACCGCATGCGCCACCGCAACGGCGAGTGGCGCTGGGTGGTGAGCCGCGCGCAGGCGCGCGTCGACCCCCACGGCCGGTTGCTGCGCCTGGTCGGTGTAGAGCTCGATATCACCGAGCGCAAGATCTACGAGGAGGCGCTGTTTCGCGAGAAGGAGAGCGCGCAGATCACGCTGCAATCGATCGGCGACGGGGTCATCACGACCAATGCGGGCTCGGTGATCGACTACATCAATCCAGTCGCCGAGGAGCTCACCGGCTGGCGGCTCGAGGATGCCATGGGGCGTCCGGTGGAGGAGATCTTCCGCGCGTTCCACGAGGAGACCTGCGAGCCGCTTGAGAATCCGCTCACCGTGTCGATCCGGCGCGTGCGCCCCATCAAGTCCGTGCGCCCCATGCTGCTCATCCGGCGCGATGGCAACGAGCTCTACGTCGAGAGCACCGCCGCGCCCATTCGCGACGGACAGGGTCACGTCGCAGGCGGCGTGCTCGTGTTCCACGACGTGAGCGAATCGCGCGAGCTCAACCGCCGGCTCTCCTACCACGCAAGCCACGACCTGCTCACCGGACTCGTCAACCGGCGGGAGTTCGAGAGCCGCCTGGAACGCGCACTAAAGAGCGCCAAAGCGCGCGAGGCCTCCTACGCGCTGTGCTATCTGGACATCGATCAGTTCAAGATCATCAATGACACCTGCGGGCACAGCGCCGGAGATGCGCTGCTCGGCCAGGTCGGCGCGCTGCTGAAGAGCAAGGTGCGCTGGCGCGACACGCTGTCGCGGCTCGGGGGCGATGAGTTCGGCATTCTTCTCGAGAGCTGCTCCCTCGATGAGGCGATGCGCACGGCCGAGGCCCTGCGCGAAGCGGTGCGCAATTTCCGCTTCACCTGGGAAGACCGGGTGTTTCGCCTCGGAGCGAGCATCGGTGTCGTGCCCATCAGCGCCGACAACGAGGATGTCGCATCGATTCTGTCGGCGGCGGATAGCGCCTGTGCCGCGGCGAAGGAGGGCGGCCGCAATCGCGTGCACAGCTTCGCCGAGAACGACATCGAGCTCATGCGCCGCCGGCGCGAGATGCAGTGGGCCGCGCGCATCAACGCGGCGCTCGAGGAGGGGCGCTTCGAGCTGTTCCGCATGCAGATCCAGCCGCTGCAGCGCGTGGAGCCCGGCTCGCATTACGAGCTGCTGCTGCGCTTGCGCGACGAGAACGGGCGCATCGTCTCACCGGACAACTTCATAGCGGCCGCCGAGCGCTACGGCATCACACCGGCGATCGATCGCTGGGTCATCGAGAACGCATTCCGCTGGCTCGTCTCGGAGGCGGACGAGCGCGAGAAGCTGATGCTCTGCTCGATCAATCTCTCGGGTCAGAGCCTCGGCGACGACAAGTTCCTGCCGTTCGTCATCGATCAGTTCCATCGCAGCGGGCTCGATGCGGGCAAGATCTGCTTCGAGATCACCGAGACCGCCGCGGTTGCGAGCTTCTCGCAGGCGAACCGCTTCATCCAGGCGCTGAAGGAGCTCGGCTGCAAGTTCGCGCTCGATGACTTCGGTACCGGACTGTCCTCGTTTGGTTATCTCAAGCACTTCCCGGTGGATTTCCTCAAGATCGACGGCAGTTTCGTGCGCGAGATCCTGCGCGATCCGATCGATCGCGAGATGGTGCGCTCGATCAACGAGATCGGACATCTCACCGGCAAGCAGACGATTGCCGAATTCGCCGAGAACGCCGAGATCATCCAGATGCTCACGAGTCTCGGCATCGACTACGCCCAGGGCTACGGGGTTGCCCAGCCCCAACGCGTCCTCAAGTCCGCCGTCGCCTAGAGCGCTCATCACTCGCTGCAGCCGGGCTTCGCCTCATCGCGCGGGGCCGATTTGCCGTACCGGGGGCCGCTCAGCGAGCGGCGCCGGCCGGAAGTCCGCACTCTGCCAAAGCCCTGGTATATGAAGCTACCTTGTGATAAAAAGGTAGCAGTCGAATAAAAGGGTGAACGGCCGCAGGGGCGACTGCAGTCCGCATCGAGCGCATGAGTGCCAACGAGAAATTCGGTCCGATCCGCAAGGGACTCCTCGAGTTCCTGATCCTGCGAATCATCGACGCCGACAAGGTCTACGTGGCCGACATGCTCAGGCGACTCGCGGGGACGGAGTTCGCAACTCAGGAGGGCACGTTGTACCCACTTCTGAGTCGCATGCGGCGCGAGGGCCTGGTCGAGTACGAATGGAAGGAATCCGAGGCCGGGCCGCCGCGCAAGTACTACCAGCTCACGGCTAAGGGGCGCCTGCAGCTCGCCGAGCTCACCGATTACTGGCACAGCATCAACCAGACGATCGCGAGCCTGGGCGTGCAGATGTAGCGGGAGAGGATCTATGAATCGCGTCACCACCATCAGTCTCAACGGCAACTCCTATCAGCTCGAGGAGCAGGGTTATGAGGCGCTGCGCACCTATCTCGAGCTCGCGGCGCAGCGCCTTGCCGACAATCCCGACAAGTCCGAGATCCTGGCCGATCTCGAGCAGGCGATCGCCGAGAAGTGCAACCACTTCCTGACGCCGCACAAGAACGTCGTGAGCGCCGCCGAGATCGAGCAGGTGCTGCGCGAGATGGGTCCGGTCGATGGCAGCTCCGCGGAGGCGCCTCACGCAGAGTCAACGACCGGCGGCTCCGAGGGCAGTGCACAGGCGGGTGCGGCAGCCGACAACTCTTCGGGCGCGGCTCCGAAGCGGCTCTATCAGATTCGCGAAGGGGCGATGATCAGTGGGGTCTGCAACGGCATCGCCGCCTATCTCGGCATCGACGTGACGCTCGTGCGCGTCATCTTCGTTGCGCTCGCGATCCTCACCTGGGGCGCCTGGATCATCGCGTACATCGTCATGATGTTCGTGATTCCTTATGCGCAGACCTCGGAGCAGCATGCAGCCGCGCATGGCTGGGCGTTCAATGCCCAGGAGCTCATCGATCGCGCCAAGCAGCACTACGCACAGTTCAAGGACGGGCAACTCTGGCGCCATCAGCGGCGCGAGCAACGCCGCGCTTGTCGTTCGCAGCGACGCGAGTGGCGCGCGCAACGCTGGGCGGCGCGGCACGGGCTGCACGAGCCGTACTGGGCAGGGCGCGCGCAGGATGTGAGCTACGCCGCGCACGTGCTGGGGGGCGTCCTCATCCCGATCGCGGGGCTCATCAGGGCACTGCTGTTCGTCGCGCTGCTGCTCGCGGTGGGCTCCCTGATCACCAAGCACGCGATTCTCGGCTGGGCGCCTCCCGCGGGCGTGCCGCTCTGGGCGCTGATCGTGATTTTGTTCGTGCTCTATCACGCCGTGACCGGCCCACTGCGCTTTGCAGACCGTTTCGGCTACTACCGCGGCTACCCGGGCAGCTTGTGGCTGGCGATGTGGAGCTCGGTGTTCTGGCTCGCGTGCGTCATCGCCCTCAGCTGGCTCGCCTTCCGGCACTGGCCGCAGTTGCAGCAGTTCCTGCAACAGATTCCGGGCTCGCTGCACGCGCTCGGCGCGCAAGTGCGCGAGCTCAGCTCGGGCTGGTAGAGAACTCGAGCCGCATCGACAGGTCGATGGCGCGCACGTGCTTGGTAAGCGCGCCGACCGAGATGCAGTCGACGCCCGTTTCGGCGATGGCCCTTACGGTCTCGAGGCTCACGCTGCCGGAGGCCTCGAGCTTCACGGGAGAGCCGCGCGCACGATTGCGTGCCACTGCCAAGCGCATGTCATCGAGCGAGAAGTCATCGAGCATGATGATGTCCGGATGGGCCGCGAGCGCTTCCTCGAGCTCCTGCAAGCTCTCCACCTCGGTCTCGACGATGAGCTGCGCCGCGCCGCGCCGCGCGGCGCCGATCGCTGCCGCGAGCGAGCCCGCCGCGGCGATGTGGTTCTCCTTGATGAGCACCATGTCATAAAGGCCGGTGCGGTGATTGTGGCCACCCCCGCAGCGCACGGCGTACTTCTGTGCGGTGCGCAGTCCGGGCAGCGTCTTGCGCGTATCGATGATGGTGCTGCCGGTGCCTGCAACCGCGTCGACGAAACGGCGCGTGATTGTCGCGGTGCCCGACAGGAGCTGCAGAAAGTTGAGCGCGGTGCGCTCACCCGTCAGCACGGGGCGCGCCGGGCCGCGCATTCGCACGACGCATTGCCCGGGTCTCACGGTGGCGCCCTCGCGGACCAACCACTCGAGCGTGATCGCCGCATCGAGCTGTCTGAAGGTCTCCGCGACCCACGGCGCACCGCAGATCACCGCCTCCTCGCGCGAGATGATCTCCCCGTGCACGCTTTGCCTCGCGGGCACGAGAGCGGCGGTCACATCACCGCTGCCCACATCCTCGCGCAGCGCGGCGGAGACTTGCGCTGCGAGGTCCGCGGGTGGCGTGAGCGCCGTGCTTGCTCCGGTGCTTCCTTCCATGAATGCCCGACCGACGCGGTACTCGGCGACCAGAGCGCGCGGCGCCGCCGCGCTAGAAGATCATCCCGTGCGTGGCGGATGCCATGCACAGGAGCATCGGGACAGAGAGCACGAAGTTCACGCGCGAAGCGAGTCCGGCGGTCTTGCGCGCCTTCGCCTTCTCCTCGTCGGTCGCGGACACGATGCCGAGAATCTTCTTCTGGTTCGGCCAGATGAGCACCCAGACGTTGAAGAGCATGATGGTGCCGAGCCAGCCGCCGAGGCCGATCAGAAAGCCGTAGCGGTCCTGGGCACCATGGCCGAGAGTCACGGCGTTCCAGAAGCTGTGATAGCTGCCGAGATACCACGCGCCCATCAGCCATGTGGCGACGGCACTCCAGCGGAACCACCACAAGGCGCGCGGCGCGATGTACTTCGTGACGCCGGCGCCGCCGGGTCCGCCCTTGTCCGCGGCCGCGACCGCGAGGCCTGGTGTCTGCACCAGATTGAAGTAATAGAGCAGGCCGATCCAGGTGATACCGGCAATGATGTGCAGCCAGCGTGCGAGGGTGAGGACGTTAAAGGCGCCGCTGTTGGCATGCACGCCAACCGCAATGAGAATCACGATTACCGCGAGGATGAAGCCCGTGGTGATCGCGCCGGAGACGGAATTGAGCGGGTTCATGATCTTTGCCCTCGCTGCTGAAACGGCCGGTTATGTATGCCAAGTTCTTGTTCTGGCAGGCTGAGAAGGCAGCCCAGCCGAAGTTTGAAGAATAGGCGAGGACCCCCCATAATTCAACGGCAGCACCGCGCTGGCGGCGGACCTTACGCGTCCGCGCCGGCCAGGACCGCCCCTTGCGAAGGCCCGACGCTCCACAGTCCCCCTGCGTGAATGTCTGTGTGCTCGGTGCCGACGGCTTGTGCCAAGGCTGCCTGCGCACGGGCGAGGAGATCGCACGCTGGGGCTCGCTGAGCGGCGCCGAGCAGTGGGCGTTGATCGCGAGGCTGGAAGAGCGCCGGGAACTGATTCGGCACAGAGCTGCGCAGCTTGCAGAGGAGCGGAAGATGGACGTTGCGGAGAAGATCAAAGCGGAGTTGTCGTCGGGACCGGTGGTGCTCTTCATGAAAGGCACGCCGGACTTTCCGCAGTGCGGATTTTCGGCCCAAGCGGTCGCGGCGCTGCGCGCCTGCGGCGCTCAGTTCAGATCCGTCAACATCTTCGATGACCCCGAGCTGCGCGAGGCGCTCAAGCGGCATTCGAACTGGCCGACCTATCCCCAGCTCTACGTGAACGGCGAGCTGATCGGCGGCTGCGATATCGCGCTGCAGATGTACCGCAGCGGCGAGCTCAAGAGGCTGCTCGAAGAGGCCGGCGCGGTCACGGCCTAGCGAGCCTTCAGGTGTCCATCTGCGGCCGCTCGTTGAGCGGCTCGCTCGGCGGCCCGTCGAGCCAGCCGAGCTCACGCGCGCGGTCGTGCGCGCGCAGGTAACTGCCGCGAAGTCCGTTGCACACGTAGCAGAACAGATCCGCGGTGCGCTCGGCATCGTAGACGGCGGAATGTGCGGAGCCCGCATCCCAGTCCATCCCGGCGACGGTCACTGCCTTGGCGAGCACCGTCTGGCCGAGCGCAGCACCTGCCAGTGCCACCGTGTCGAAGGTGGAGAACGGGTGAAAGGGGTTGCGCTTCACGTCGGCGCGCGCCACGGTCGCATTGAGGAAAGTCAGATCGAAGGCCGAGTTGTGACCGACGAGCACGGCGCGCCGGCAATTGTAAGCGCGTATGGCGTGGCGCACCGCCCGGAACAGTCGTTGCAGCGCATCGCGCTCGGGTAGCGCCGGTCGCAGCGGATGATAGGGATCGATACCGTTCACGCTGAGCGCGGCCGGATCGAGCCGGGCGCCCGGGAAGGGCTGGACGTGATAACCGTACGTCGCCCCGCGATGCAACGTGCCGCCCGCATCCATGTCGATGAACACGGCGGCGATCTCGAGCAGGGCATCGGTCGCCGCGTTGAAGCCGCCCGCCTCGATGTCGATCACCACCGGGAGGAAGCCGCGGAAGCGACGCGCCATGAGCGCAGCGCCGGGAGCGAGTGGCACCGGAGGCTCGCTGTGTGCTTCGACGTTCATCCTAGCAGCCGCCAGGCCAGGGACTCGCCGGCCCGCAGCGGGACCAGCTCCTCGCCCGCGAAGGGATAGCTTTCGGGCACCGTCCACGGCTCTTTCACGAGCGTGACCTGGCCGCTGTTGCGCGGCAGGCGGTAGAAGTCCGCGCCGAACTCCGCGGCGAAGCTCTCGAGCTCATGCAGCTTGCCCGCCGCCTCGAAGCTCTCGGCGTAGAGCTCGAGCGCGGCATGCGCGGAGAAGATGCCGGCGCAGCCCGCGGCAGCCTCTTTGGCGTGGCGTGCGTGCGGGGCGCTATCGGTGCCGAGGAAAAAGCGCGCATCGTGGCTCGTGGCCGCCTCGATGAGCGCCTCGCGATCGGCCTCGCTCTTCAGCACCGGCAGGCAGTAGTGATGCGGCCGCAAGCCGCCGCTGAACAGTGCGTTGCGATTGAGCAGCAGGTGATGCGCGGTGATCGTCGCAGCGACTCCCGGACGGGAGCTGCGCACGAACTCGACGGCGCGACGCGTCGTGATGTGCTCGAACACAATGCGCAGCTTGTCGTGGCGCTGCACGGTGGGCGCGAGCACGCGATCGATGAAGCGCGCCTCGCGATCGAACACGTCGATCGCCGGGTCGGTCAGCTCACCGTGGACTTGCAGCACCATACCCGTCTCGCTCATGCGCTCGAGCACGGCATCGATGTGGCGCACGTCCGTGACCCCGGCCTCGGCGTGCGTGGTGGCGCCTGCCGGGTAGAGCTTGCAGCCCACGACGAGTCCGCTCGAGCGCGCGCGCTCGACTTCCTGAGGTGCGGTCGTATCGGTGAGGTACAGGGTCATCTGAGGCTCGAAGCTCGATCCCTGCGGCAGCAGCGACCGGATACGCTGTCGATAGGCGAGCGCCTGCGCGGTCGTCGTCACGGGAGGCTTGAGATTCGGCATGACGAGGGCGCGTGCGAACTGCGCAGCGCTGAACGCGAGCACCGCGCGCAGCTGCTCGCCGTCACGCAGGTGCAGATGCCAGTCGTCGGGCCGCCGCAGTCGCAGCACGTCGCTCATCGGCGCTCCGCGAGCGTGTCGAGCGCGCGCGCCTTGACGAGGAGCTCGAGCGCAAAGCGCACGCCGAAGCCCGTGATGTCCGTGTTGATCTGTGCGAGACCCCCCGAGCGCAGGGCAGAGGACAGATCGAGATGCACCCACGCGATCGATTCGGGCACGAAGCGAGCGAGGAAGCGTGCGGCGAGGATGTGATCGCCCTTGCCGTCGACCGCGCACTGCATGACATCGGCGACTTTGCTCGCGATGTCCGAGTCGTAGTCGGCATCCAGCGGGAAGTTCCACACCCGCTCACCGCTTTGACGTCCGGCGGCCAGGAGCGGCTCCGTGAGGCGCGCACGATTGGTGAACACGCCGCTCATGCGCTCCGTCAGCGCATGCAGGCAGGTACCGGTGAGCGTCGCGAAGTCGATGATGAGGCGCGGCTCGCGCCGCGCCGCGAGCGCGAGCGTGTCGGCAAGCACCATGCGCCCCTCGGCATCCGTGTGAATCACCTGGATGCTCACTCCGTTCGCGGCGCGCACGATCTCCTGCGGGACATAGGAGCGCTCGCCGATACGATTCTGGGTGATGGCGAGCCAGGCATCCGCCGCAATGGGGGCTCGAAGGCTCGCGAGCGCTGCGAGCGTCGCAAGCGCGACGGCGCTGCCCGACATGTCGATATGCATGTCGAGCATGGCGCGGTGCGGCTTGAGATTCGTGCCGCCGGTGTCAAAGAGAATGCCCTTGCCGACGAGTGCCACGTCCGGCGCGGAACTGCGCCGGCGCGCTGGTCGATACCTAAGGTGCGCAATGCCGGCCGAGCGCTCCGGATTGCCCGCGGCGACGGCGAGAAAGGCACCGGCACCGAGGCGCCGCAGGGCACTCTCATCGAGCCAACGAACCCCGAGACGGTGCTCGCGCGCGAGCGCGAAGATGAAGCGGCGATAGGCGCGCGCATCGAGCACGTTGGGCGGCAGGGCGGTGAGATAGCGCGCGAGATTGTTGCCACGCGCCGCCGCGCGCACATAATCGAGGTCGAGCGCCGCGTCCGCGGCGAGCTCAATGAGACGTATGCGCCGCGCGCGCGCTGCGGACTTGCGCCAGGTGGGTAGCGCGAACGCTTCCGCGAGCGCGGCGTAAAGCAGCGCGGCGAGCGCCTCGGTGCGCGCGCCACCCGCTGCGGGCGCGGCCAGACCCACACTCTCGATCTCGCAGGATGCGAGCTCTTTGAACATGCGTCCCGCAAGCGCGAGCGTCTCGAATGCGCTCGCGCGCTCGGGCAGATAGCCGAGCACCGCGCGTGTCTGCCGCGCATTGCCGAGCACCGTGCTGCGCACCGCGCCGGCGCTCGGCTTGGCGTGCGCGTGCAGTCCGCGCCAACGCTCGGGCTCGGGTAACTGCGCGAGGAGCGCGGCCGTTGCGTCGTGCGGCACGATCGCGAGCAGCGCATCGAGACTCGCGGCGGCGCGTTCGCTCCAGCGGCCGCGGCGCGCGAGGCGCGGAGCCTGCGGCAGCGGTGGCAAAGGCATGCGCGTCGGCATCAACGTTGCTGCGCGGTGCACGTGACGTGAGGACATTTATGCCCGCACGCTTGCTTGACCGTCGCCAGTGAAAACCGGATCATTGGTGGGCTTGTTCCGATGCGAATTCACGCATTGGGCGTTCGCATCGTAGCACAGCGGCCGCAGGCGTCCGCCGTGCCCTGCGAGCGGTCACGCCGCGTGTGATGGCTCTCCAATGACCGAACTTCCGAAGCTGCAAGATCTCGATCCCGTTGAGACGCAGGAGTGGCTCGAGTCCATCGACTCCGTGCTCAAAGTGCACGGGCCGGAGCGCGCGCACTTCCTGCTCGAGCGGCTCATCGATTACACGCGGCGCTCGGGCGCCTACCTGCCTTTCAAGCCCAACACCGCCTACGTCAACACGATTCCGACCGCGCAGGAGCGCGAATACCCGGGCAACCGCGCGCTCGAGCGCCGCATCGAGGCGTACATCCGCTGGAACGCGCTCGCGATGGTCGTGCAGGCCAATCGCATCTCCTCGGAGTACGGCGGGCATCTGTCGAGCTACGCCTCCGCGGCGACCCTGTACGAGGTGGGCTTCAATCATCTGTGGCGTGCGCCCTCCGAGAGTCATCCCGGCGATCTCGTCTTCATTCAGGGCCACTCCTCGCCGGGCATCTATGCACGTGCGTACCTGGAAGACCGGCTCTCGGCCGAGCAGCTGCACTTCTTCCGCCAGGAAGTGAGCGGCAAGGGTCTGGGTCTGTCCTCCTATCCGCATCCCTGGCTGATGCCGCAGTTCTGGCAGTTCCCCACCGTCTCGATGGGGCTCGGCGCGATGATGGCGATCTTCCAGGCACGCTTCATCCGCTACCTGGAGCACCGTGGGCTCACCAAGCCTTCGGACCGCAAGGTGTGGTGCATCCTCGGCGACGGCGAGATGGACGAGCCGGAGTCGATGGGCGCGCTCACCATGCCGGTGCGCGAGAAGCTCGATAATCTGATCTTCGTGATCAACTGCAATCTGCAGCGGCTCGATGGGCCGGTGCGCGGCAACGGCAAGATCATTCAGGAGCTGGAGGCGGCCTTCCTCGGCGCCGGCTGGAACGTCATCAAGGTGCTGTGGGGCTCGCGCTGGGATCCGCTGCTCGCGCGCGACCAGAGCGGCCTGTTGCGCAAGGTCATGGAAGAGTGCGTCGATGGCGAGTACCAGAACTTCAAAGCGAAGGGCGGCGCGTACACGCGCGAGCACTTCTTCGGCAAATACGCCGAGCTCAAGGCGATGGTCGCCAACATGTCCGACGAGGAGATCTGGAGTCTCAATCGCGGCGGACACGATGCACGCAAGGTGTACGCCGCCTACTGGGCCGCGGCCAATCACAAGGGGCAGCCCACCGTCATTCTCGCGAAGACCGTGAAGGGTTTCGGGCTCGGCAAGGGTGGCGAGGGCCAGATGGTCGCGCATCAGCAGAAGAAGCTCGACGTCGAGGCGCTGCGCGCGTTTCGCGACCGCTTCCACATTCCCGTCTCGGATGATGAGCTCACGAGCCTGCCGTTTCGCAAGCCCGCGCAGGGCTCGGAGGAGATCCGCTATCTGCAGGAGCGGCGCGCGGCGCTCGGCGGCTATCTGCCGGTGCGCGTGACGAGCGCGCCGCCGCTCACGATACCGCCGCTCGCGGCATTCGAGCCGGTGCTCGAGGGCACGGCCGAGCGCGAGATCTCGACGACCATGGCGTTCGTGCGCATTCTCACGATCCTTCTCAAGGACAAGAACATCGGCAAGTACGTGGTGCCGATCGTCCCCGACGAGGCGCGCACCTTCGGCATGGAGGGACTGTTCCGGCAGATCGGCATCTATTCGTCCGTGGGCCAGCTCTACACCCCGCAGGATGCCGAAACGCTCATGTCCTACCGCGAGGACAAGAAGGGGCAGATGCTCGAGGAAGGCATCAACGAGGCGGGCTCGCTGTGCTCATGGATCGCCGCGGGGACCGCCTATTCGAACCATGGCATCAACATGGTGCCGTTCTACGTCTTCTATTCGATGTTCGGCTTTCAGCGGGTGGGAGATTTCATCTGGGCGGCCGGTGATATCCAGTCGCGCGGCTTTCTCATCGGCGCGACGGCCGGACGCACCACGCTTGCGGGTGAAGGACTGCAGCATCAGGACGGTCACAGCCAGCTGGTCGCCACCACAGTACCGAACTGCGTCTCATATGATCCGGCCTTCGCGTACGAGCTCGCCGTCATCATCCATGAAGGCCTGCGGCGCATGTACGTCGAGCAGGAGAAGGTCTTCTACTACATCACCTGCATGAACGAGAATTATCCGCAGCCGGCCATGCCCAAGGACGTGCAGCAGGGAATTCTCCAGGGAATGTATCTGCTGCAGGCAACCGATGCCGGCGGCAAGCGCGCCACGCTCCTCGGCTCGGGCACGATCCTGCGCGAGTGCATCGCCGCCGGGCAGCTGCTGCAGAAGGACTACGGTGTGGCGACGGACATTTTTTCCGTGACGAGTTTCAGTCAGCTGCGCCGCGAGGCGCTCGAATGCGAACGCTGGAACATGCTGCACCCGCAGTCCGCGGCGCGCGTGCCGTACGTGCGCCAATGCCTGCAGAGGCCACGTGGTCCGGTCATCGCCGCGACCGATTACGTGCGCGATGTGCCCGATCAGATCCGCGAATGGGTCGGCGCGCGCTACATCACGCTCGGCACGGACGGCTACGGCCGCTCGGATGGGCGCGCCGCGCTGCGCAAGCACTTCGAGGTCGACCGCGGCTACATCGCCCTTGCCGTTCTCAAGGGTCTTGCCGAGGAGGGCCAGATCGATCGTGCCGTCGTTGCCAAGGCGATCGCCGCGCTCGGCATCGATCCGGACAAGCCCAATCCGCGCCTGTCCTGAACTGGCAGCCCGTCAGCTGAGCACCCGAGACCCGCCGTGACTCGCCTGATAGACGTGCGAGTGCCCGATATGGGCAACTTCAAGGATGTCTCCGTCATCGACGTGCTCGTCAAGCCCGGCGATGCCATCGAGCTCGAGACGCCGCTCGTCACGCTCGAGACCGAAAAGGCGACCATGGACGTACCGTCCACCGCGGCCGGCATCGTCGAGCGCGTCGCCGTATCCAAGGGTGGGCGGGTGAATGCCGGGGATATCGTCGTGGCGGTGCGCGCCGAGGATGCCGAGCAGCCCGCACCCGGCGCACAAGCGCAGGCGGCTGCGCCGGCCGCCGAGAAGGCCGCTCCGCCCGGCCCCTCGACATCCGACGCACGACTCTCCGCACGTCCCACGCCTGCACCGACTGACGGACCGCGAGGCGCGGCAGCGGCGCCTGCCCGGCGCGAGGCAGCCGCCGCGGCGACGCCGGCAGGCGCAGCGCCCGCAAGCTCCGCACGGGATGCCTCGGTCGCCGCTGCGGCAGGCCTCGCCGGGATCGACGAGCGCGGCTTCGCGCACGCGCATGCGAGTCCCACGGTGCGCAAGTTCGCCCGCGAGCTAGGGGTCGATCTTGCCGCGGTCGAGGGCACGGGGTTCAAGGGGCGCATCACACAGGATGACGTCAAGGCGTTCGTCAAGAAGCTGCTTACGGAGTCCGGTCGCGGTGCGGGCGGGGCCGCCTCACCCGCAGCGCGCGCTGCGGCGCTGCCGCAAATTCCGGCCGTGGACTTCGCGCAGTTCGGTCCCACGGAGGTCAAGCCGCTCTCGCGCATTCAACGCATCTCCGGCACGCGCCTGCACGCGAGCTGGGTCAACATCCCGCACGTCACCCAGTTCGACGAGGCCGACATCACCGAGCTCGAGAACGTCCGCGCGAGCCACAAGCAGCGGGCATCCGAGCGCGGTATCCGGCTCACACCGCTTGCCTTCATCATGCGCGCGTGCGTGAAGGCCTTGCAGCAGTTCCCGCAGTTCAACGCATCGCTCGATGCCGCCGGCGAGAACCTGGTGCTGAAGCAATACCTGAATGTGGGCTTTGCGGTGGACACACCGAACGGGCTGCTGGTCCCGGTGGTACGCGAGGCCGATCGCAAGGACGTCTACGAGCTCGCGCGCTCGATCGGCGAGCTGTCGGAGAGGACGCGCGGCGGCGGCCTGAGCCTTGCTCAGATGCAAGGCGGCTGCTTCACCATCTCGAGTCTCGGAAGCATCGGTGGCACGGCGTTCACGCCGATCATCAACGCACCGGAAGTGGCGATTCTCGGCGTGTCGCGCTCGACGACCAAGCCGGTATTCGTCGAGAACGCGTTCGTGCCGCGTCTGCTGCTGCCGCTGTCGCTCTCGTACGACCACCGTGTGATCGACGGTGCGCTCGCCGTGCGCTTCACCACCTATCTCGTGCAGGTGCTCGCCGATGCGCACGCGCTCGTGGAAGCCGTGCCTTGACCGAACTCGTCGTTCCGGATCTCGGGAATTTCGCCGACGTTCCGGTCGTCGACGTGCTGGTGCGCCCGGGAGAGTCGATCGAGATCGACACGCCGCTCATCACGCTCGAGACCGACAAGGCCTCCATGGACGTGCCCGCCACTGCCGCGGGGACCGTGACCGAGGTGCTGGTCAAGAAAGGCGACAAGGTGTCGAAGGGCTCGGTGATCGCGCGCGTCGAGTCCGCCCCCGCCGGGTCCACGGCGAGTCCCTCGGCCGGTGCTGCTCCCCAGCCGGCGAGCACGGCACCGGCGGCGGCGCCGCCAGCGGCGGCCAGCTCTGCGCCTCCCGCAGCGGCAGAGGGCGAGGGTGATACGGTGCGCATGCGCATGCCGGATGTCTCGGCGCGCATGCGCATCGAGGCCCAGGCCGATCGCTCCACGCCACTGCTCGTGCTCGGCTCTGGGCCGGGCGGCTACACGGCGGCCTTTCGTGCCGCCGATCTCGGCCTGAAGGTCACGTTGGTCGAGCGCTTTGCCGATCTCGGTGGCGTCTGCCTCAATGTCGGCTGTATCCCCTCGAAGGCGCTACTGCATGCCGCGAAAGTGATTGAGGATGCGCAGGCCATGGGGGCGAACGGCCTCGTATTCGGCACGCCGTCGATCGATCTGACGAAGCTGCGCGCCTGGAAGTGGGCGGTGGTGAAGAAGCTCACGGGCGGTCTCGCGCTCCTGGCAAAGCAGCGCAAGGTGGAGGTGGTGCGCGGCAGCGGCCGCTTCGCGAGCCCGCACGTGCTCGAGGTGAGTGGCGAGAGCGGAACGCAGCGCATCCGCTTCGAGCAGTGCATCATCGCCGCCGGCTCGGAGGCCGTGCGTCTGCCCGCTCTGCCCGACGATCCGCGGATCATCAACTCGACCGGCGCGCTCGAGCTCCCCGGCATCCACGGGCGGCTGCTCGTGATCGGCGGGGGCATCATCGGCCTCGAGATGGCCTGCGTGTACGATGCGCTGGGCACGCGCGTGAGCGTCGTCGAGCTCACACCGCAGCTCATGCCGGGTACCGATCCGGATCTCGTCCGGCCGCTCGAGCGGCGCATCCGCGCGCGCTACGAACAGATACTTCTCGCCACCAAAGTGAGCGGCGTCGAAGCGACTGCGCAAGGCCTGCGCGTCACGTTCAGCGGCGACAAGGCACCGCCGCCGCAAACATTCGAGCGCATTTTGGTCGCGGTGGGCCGCGTCCCGAACGGCAAGCTGATCGATGCCGAAGCAGCCGGTGTCAGCGTCACCGACCGCGGCTTCATACCGGTAGACAAGCAGCTGCGTACCAATGTGCCCCACATTTTCGCCATCGGCGATATCGCGGGTCCCCCGCTCTTGGCACACAAGGCTTCGCACGAAGCAAAGGTGGCCGCCGAAGTTGCCGCCGGACACAAGAGCGCCTTCGATGCACGTGCCATACCGTCGGTCGCCTACACGGATCCGGAAGTCGCCTGGGCCGGTCTCACCGAGCTCGAGGCGCGCGCCAAGGGCATCGAATACAAAAAGGGTCAGTTTCCCTGGGCAGCGAGCGGCCGCTCGCTTTCACTCGGGCGCGACGACGGCTTCACCAAGCTGCTGTTCGATCCCAACACGCATCGGCTGCTCGGAGCCGGTATCGTCGGAACCAATGCTGGAGATCTGATCAGCGAGGCGGCGCTTGCCATCGAGATGGGCTCCGATGCCGCGGACATCGGGCTCACGGTGCATCCGCATCCCACCCTCTCCGAAACGGTCGCCTTCGCCGCCGACGCTTTCGAGGGCACGCTCACCGATCTCTATATTCCCAAGCGCTGACCGGCGCGGACGCCGAGCCCTCATTCACGATGCACGCGACGGCCGGCGAGCTCTTGTAGACGCTGCAGGTAGAGCTGCTCGTCGGGCGGGGTGTCGCTGCGCTGCGCCTCCCACAGCGTTTCCGCGAGCCTCTCGAGCATCGCGTGCTCGGCGGCATGGAGATCACCCAGAAGCTCGCTGAGCTCGCGATGCACGCGCGCAACGCCGCGCGGACGATCCGTCGCCACCTGCTCCCGGATCGCAAGATGCAATCCCATGTGCAGAAAGGGGTTCTGGCGGCCGCTCTCGGGTGAAAACTCCGCGGCGACCGCGCTCTCGCCCGACTCGAGCCACGGCACGTACTCGGGATGTTCCGCGATGACCGCCGCGATCTGCGCCTCGAGCGGCTCGAGCGCTTGCTGTGCCCTGAACTTGCGCCAGGCCTCGAGGTACATGCGGCGCAGCTCGATGCGGCTCTGGCCTGCGAAGAGCGGCATGGTCAGCGCAGCGGCAACGGTCGCCGCCGTCGCCTCGTTGACAGCGCGGCACGCTCGCGCGGTGGCGGTGTCTTGTGTGGATACTCGCAGAGATCCCTGATGATGCACTGCGGGCAGGCCGGCGTGCGCGCAGTGCACACGTAGCGACCGTGCAGCAACAGCCAGTGGTGCGCGTTGTGGCGGTGAGCCGCGGGCGTCGTTCGCACCAGTTCCTGCTCGACCTCCCAGGGCGTCTTGCCCGGAGCAAGGCCGGTGCGATTGGCCACGCGGAAGATGTGCGTGTCGACGGCAATCTCGTCCTGCCCGAACACCATGTTGAGGATGATGCTCGCCGTCTTGCGGCCGACGCCCGGAAGCGCCTCGAGGGATGCTCGATCGGAGGGCAGCTCGCCACTGTGACGCTCGATGAGCGCTTGGCAGAGCCCGATGAGATTCTTGGCCTTGGTGTTGTAGAGTCCGACGCTCTTCAAGTAGGGCTTGACGCCCGCCACGCCGAGCTCATAGATCGCCTGAGGCGTATTCGCCACGGGAAACAGCTTGCGCGTGGCGGCATTCACGCTCCTGTCGGTCGTGTGCGCCGAAAGCACGACCGCCACGAGCAATTCAAAGGGCGAGCCATGCTCGAGCTCGGTGGTGGGCTGCGGGTTTGCAGCCTGCAAGCGCCGGAAGATCGCCCTGCGGCGCGCCGGACTCATGCGAGAGTCTCGCCGCCTGCCCGTGCGCGTTGCTTGCGCTCACTGAGCAGGCACGCCCGCTCATGATCGCGGCGCGCGGCTCGCTCGAGATGCGCTTGGAAGCGCTCGCGGTTGAGCCGCGATGGCGGCGCCACGGGTGGTGCACCCGCGAGAGCGCTCGCCGGCACCATCTGGATGCAATCCACGGGACAGGGCGCGATGCAGAGCTCACAGCCGGTGCACAGCTCGATGAGCACCGTGTGCATGTGACGCGGAGCCCCGAGAATGGCATCGACGGGGCAGGGCGGCAGGCACTTCGCACAGCCGATGCAGCGGCTCTCGTCGATCTGCGCCACGCAGTGCGCCGACTCCACGCCGTTGGCCGGATTCAAAGGCAGCGGGTCCCGCGCGAGGAGGCGGCCGAGCGCAGCGATCGTCACGGCGCCGCCCGGCGGACACTGATTGATCTGCGCGGTGCCGTTCGCGATCGCCTCCGCGTAGGGCTTGCAGCCCGGATAGCCGCAGCGCGTGCACTGGGTTTGTGGCAACAGTGCGTCGATTTCGTCGGCGAGGCGCATGGCGACTCGGACTTCAGCTCACTCTCATGCCCGGCTCGGCGCCCGAGTCCGGGGAAAGCAGGTAGATTCCGGGGCCCGCGCCGCTGGCAGCGAGCACCATGCCCTGCGAGATGCCGAACTTCATCTTGCGTGGCGCGAGATTGGCCACCATCACCGTGAGCCGCCCTTTGAGCTGCTCAGGGTCGTACGCGGATTTGATGCCCGCGAACACCGTGCGCGTCTCGCCCCCCAGGTCGAGCGTGAGCCTTAGAAGCTTGTCTGCTCCATCGACACGCTCGGCATTGGCGATGCGGGCCACACGCAACTCGATTCTCTTGAACTCATCGATGGACACCGTCGGCGAAGCGGTATCGGTTCCGACCGGCGGCGCGCTGGCCGCAGGCTTCGAGGGCGCGGTCGCAGGAGTCGGGGCGGGGGCGGCGGAGGTAGCATCGACGTCAAAGAGTGCATCGAGTTGCTTGGGATCGGCGCGTGTCATGAGGTGGCTGTACGCATTGATGCGCTCCGGCAAGGTTGTGGCATCGCGCCACTCGAAGCTGCGTCCCAGGCCGAACAGCTCACGTGCCACCCGCTCGGCCAGCTGCGGCAGCACCGGCGCGAGGAGCACGGTCAGCACCTTGAATCCGTAGAGCGCCTCCGCACAGACCGCCTGCAGCTCATCGCGGCGGGCGGGATCCTTGGCGAGCAGCCAGGGCTGGCGCGCATCGTAGCTCTGATTAATCCGGTCGGCCGCGGCCATGACCTCGCGCATGGCCCTGCCGAGCTCGCGTGACTGGTAGCTCTCGCCGACGAGCCGCGCCAGTGACTCCGCCTCGCGCACTCGCTCGCTGACATCCGCCGCGTAACGCAGCTCGCCGCCGAAATACCGCGTGATGAAGTTGGCGGCGCGGCTGGCGATGTTCACGTACTTGCCCACGAGGTCGCTGTTGATGCGCGCGACGAAGTCCTCGGAGTTGAAATCCAGGTCCTCGACGTTCGCATTGAGCTTGGCGGCAATGTAGTAGCGCAGCCACTCGGGATTCATGCCGATCTCGAGATAGCGCAGCGGGCTGAGGCCCGTGCCGCGGGATTTCGACATCTTCTCGCCGGCGACGGTGATGAAGCCGTGGACGTAGATGTAGTCGGGCACCTTGTAAGGAGGGCCCGCGAATTTCAGCATCGACGGCCAGAAGAGCGTATGGAAATAGATGATGTCCTTGCCGATGAAGTGAATCTGCTCGGTGTCGGGTGCAGTGATGAACTCCTCATAGCTGCGCGGCTCGCCGCTGGCCCGGGCGCCGCCGCTCGAGAAATAGTGCTGCAGGGCGGCGAGGTAACCGAGCGGCGCATCGAGCCACACGTAGAAGTACTTGCCCGGTAGATCGGGGATCGGAATGCCGAAGTAGGGCTGATCGCGCGAGATGTCCCAGTCCTCGAGCTGCTCGCCGCCGCGTCCCTCGAGCCATTCGCGCGCCTTGTTCCGGACTTGCGGCTGCAGCCTCTCCGGCGCCCCGATCCACTGCTCGAGGAACGCGACGCAACGAGGGTCGGAGAGGCGGAAGAACAGGTGGTCGGAGCTCTTGAGGACCGGCACCGCGCCGCTGAGCGTGGAATACGGGTTGAGCAGCGCGCTGGGCGCATTCACGATGCTGCACACCTCGCACGCGTCGGCGTACTGATCCTTCGAGTGACAGTTCGGGCATTCCCCCTTGATGTAGCGGTCCGCGAGGAACATGCCCTTCACCGGATCGAAGAACTGCTCGATCGGCTTCGAGTAGATCAACCCTGCCCGCTGCAGGCGCCGATAGACATCCTGCGAGAGCGCCACGTTCTCCGCTGAGTCGGTCGAGTACCAATGATCGAAGCTCAGGTGAAAGCCCTCGAGATATCTCCTGCGATCAGCGGTCACGCGTGCAACAAGCTGCTGCGGGGTGATTCCCTCGGACTGTGCCTTGAGCATGATGGGCGCGCCGTGCGCGTCGTCGGCGCACACGAAATGGACGCGATGACCCTGCATGCGCTGGAAGCGCACCCAGATGTCGGCCTGGATGTACTCCATGATGTGGCCGATGTGGAACGGCCCGTTCGCGTAGGGCAGGGCCGTGGTGATGAACAAGGTGCGCGGCATCGCACGAGTCTACCGTGAGGCTGCCGCGCGAGACAGCCCTGGCGGGGCGGGCCGCGCCGCTGCGAGCGCCGCTCAGCCCTGATCCTTCACCGACTCGAAGCGCGCTTTGTTGATGGCCTTCTTGTAGGCCTCTTTGCCGGTGATGACTCTCTGATCGAGCAGCTGCTGGATCGCGCTGTCCATGGTGCGCATGCCGTACTGCGCACCCGACTGCATCGTGTTCTCGAGCTGATCGAGCTTGCCCTGACGGATCAGATTGGAAGCCGCGGAGGTGTTCACCAGGATCTCGAGCGCTGCCACCCGGCCCTGCTTGTCGGCACGCTGCAGCAGCTGCTGCGAGACCACTCCGCGCAGCGAGGTCGACAGCATGGTGCGCACGTGCGCCTGTTTGTCCGCTGGGAACACATTGACCATGCGATCGACGGTCTGCGCCGCGCCGTTGGTGTGCAGCGTGCCCATCACGAGGATACCCATCTCGGCCGCGGTGACCGCGATGCTCATCGTCTCCAGGTCGCGCAACTCACCGACGAGGATGACATCGGGATCCTCGCGCAAGGCCGACACGAGCGCCGCGGCGAAGCTCTGCGCGTGCACGCCGATCTCGCGCTGACTGATGAGGCAGCTCTTGCGCTGATGCACGAACTCGATCGGGTCCTCCACGGTGAGGATATGCCCCTTCACGCGCGTGTTGATGTCATCGATCATCGCCGCGAGCGTCGTCGATTTGCCCGAACCGGTCTTTCCGGTGACGAGGATCAGACCATTGCTGGCGCGCGACATTTGCCGCACGGCTTCCGGCAACTTCAGCTCATCGAGCGTCAGGGCCTTGGAGGGGATGGCACGAAACACCGCGCCCATCCCCGACAGGTGCCGCAGCACATTGACCCGAAAGCGACCGCGGTCGGCCAGCGTGTAGGCAAAGTCGGCGCCGTCCTTCGCCTCGAAGCGATCGCTCGCCACCTTCGGCATGATCTCATAGAGCGCCTCGTGAACCATGTTCGGATCGAGCCGCTCCGGTCGCAGCGGCATGAGATCGCCATACTGGCGAATGCGCGGCGGCTCACCCGCAATGAAGTGCAGGTCCGATCCGCGGCGCTCGATAATCTCCAGCAGAAAGGGGTCGATGGCGGCCATCTATCAGTCGCCTCAGGCGGAGGCCGCGGGGGCGGGTGCCATCGGCTCGAGCTTCGGCAACATGCTCGTATCGGTCACGTACTTCTGGAATATCCGCTTGTCGTTTGCGTAGGCGTAAGCGTCGTCGGGATCGATCTCGCGCGCGGCGATCGCCGCGAGCAGTGCCTGATCGAGAACCTGCATGCCCACATCGCGGCCGGTCTGCAGCTGATTCGGGATCTGATGTGTCTGATCGCTTTGAATGAGCTTGGCGATCGCCTTCGTCATCACCATGATCTCGCAGATCGCTCTTCTGCCGTGGCCATCGGCATTCTTCACCAGAATCTGCGTGACGACGGCGAGCAGGCTCTGCGCGAGGAAGCTCTTGGTCTGCTCGCGCTCCTCGACCGGCAACGCATCGATGATGCGATCGATGGTCTTGACCGCGCCCGTGGTGTGCAGCGTGCCGAGCACCAGGTGACCGGTCTCCGCGGCGGTCATGGCCATCGAGATCGTCTCCACATCGCGTAGCTCGCCCACCAGAATCACGTCCGGGTCCTCGCGCATCGCGGCGCGCACCCCTTCGGCGAAGCTCGGAATATGCGTGTGCAGCTCGCGCTGGATGACCTGACTGTTCTTGCTGCGGTGAACGAACTCGATCGGATCCTCGAGGCTGACGATGTTGAGCTTACGCTGGTGGTTCAGGTGATCGATCATCGCCGCGAGCGTCGTCGACTTGCCCGTGCCGGTGGATCCCGTCACGAGAATCATGCCCTGGTGAAAGTCGCAGAGCTTGGTGACGATCGGGGGCAGCGCGAGCTTTTCGAGGTTCGGCACATCGGAAGGAATCGAGCGGAAGGTGGCGCCGACCCCCGTGTCCTTGCGGTAGATGTTCACGCGAAAGCGGCCGCCTTCCGCCGAGACGTAGGAGAAGTCGAGGTCCTTGCCCGTGTTGAAATGCTCGGCCTGGCTGCGCGTCAGGATCTCGGCGATGTAGCCCTCGAGCTCGGGCGCTCGCAAGTCGCGAAACTTGATCGGCAGAAGATCCCCATGCATGCGCAACATCGGCGGCACGCCCACCGCGAGATGCACGTCCGAGCACCCCTGCTGAGTGCCGAGCTTGAGGAACGCGTCGATACGCGCCACGTTGCGATTCCCGCCTTTCGAGCCAGCTGCAGTCCAGGGCCGTTTTGCCCGCTCCTGACTGGCGAATCAACGACTTGTATGCAGAAATTTGACGTAACGCACGAAAGAAGTCCGCTCGGCGCGGGGTGGCTGCGCCGGGGGTTCGACGACGAGCGGTCTATCTGGCGCAGCCGGGCTAAAGGAATTTCTCGAGCGCCGCGCGCAGCTCGTCCATGGTCTGGAAGCGCTTGGCCTTGTCGACGGCCATGGCCTTCACCACGAGCTCGCTCAGCTCCGTCGGCAGATTGGCGTTGACCTGCTGCGGCGCTCGTGCCTTGCCCTGCACGTGCTGATACATCACGGACATGTGGTCGCCGCGCGAGTAGGGGGGCACGCCGGTGACCATCTCATAGAGCATGACGCCGACGGCATAGATGTCGGCCCGCTCGTCCACCTTCTTGCCGAGGATCTGCTCGGGAGCCATGTACTTGGGCGAGCCGATGACGTAGCCGGTCTTGGTGAGCTGCGTGTCCCCCTCGCGCTGCGCCGCCGCGACCCCGAAATCCACGATCTTGAGCAGCCCCTCTTGATTGATGAGCACGTTGGCCGGCTTCAGATCGCGGTGCACGATGCCCACCTGATGGGCGACCGCCATCCCGGTCGCGATGTCGCAGCCGAAGCGCATGGCGCGCTTCAGATCCATGGGTTTCTCGTTGACGATCTCGCCGGCGAGGGTGTGCGAGGGGAAATACTCCATCGAGATAGCGTAGTTGCCCTGGATGAAGAGGAAGTCGTAGATGCGGATGACGTTCTTGTGCGTGATCTTGCGCGAGTAGCGCAGCTCGTGCACGAAGCGCTTCATCACCTCCTCGTCCTGCGCGACGTTCGGATTGAGGAACTTGAGAATCAACCGCTCGTCGACGACTGTGTCCTCCATGAGCAGCACGGTGCCGAAGGCCCCGCGGCCGATCTTGTCGATGAACTTGTAGCGTCCCTCGATGATGTCGCCCGCCTTGAGCGTGGAGATGTCGAGCTTGGTGGCACCGTTCGACTGGCGCGCCGCTTGCGTCAGAGCCGCATCCGATACCAGCAGCGTACGGGTGGCCGCGCCCGGTGCACTGGCCGGGCGCGCCGCGGAGCCCGCCGTGGGCATCGGCATGGGCGTCGGCGTGAGGCCGCCGACGGTGCGGTTATCGAGCTCGGAGAGAGCGGCGGCCGCCAGGCGCGCCACGGTCTGATCCGGCGAGCTGATCTGTGACTGCAGCTCGCTGCGCACCCGATCGGCGTGCCGATCATCGGTGAGCTTGGCGAGCGCCTGGATTGCCTCGATGCGAATCTCGCGCTCGGGTCGTCCCAGAAGGGGCAGCATCGACTCCACGAGCTTGGCATCGCCCACCTTGCCGAGCGCCCGCAGCACGACCGGTAACGACTGCGTCTGAGCCGCGCGCAGCATCTCCGTGAGCCGCGGCAGCGCGCGCTTGCTGCCGATCTCCGCAAGCGCGTCGATCGCACGCTCGCTCACCCACCAATCCTTGTCGCGAGTCGCCTGGATGAGATGATCGACGGCGCGCTCGTCCTTGGTCTGATTGAGGATCTCGATCGCGGCGCGGCGGATGTCCTCGTCCTGATCGCGCACGAGCGCGAGCACCGCGTCGATCACCTTCGGGCCGCCGATCTTACCGAGCGCGTCGGCTGCGCGGCTGCGCACCCACCAGTCACTGTCCTTGAGCGCCTCGAGCAGGTACTTGACCGACTTCGCGTCTCCGACCTCATTCAGCACCTCGACCGCGGCACGCCGCGCGTACTCGTTCTCGTCCTTGAGCACGTCGATCAGGTAGCGCACGGTGTCCGGATGATTGGCCTTGATGACGACATCGACGGCCTTGTTCTGTACGTCGAGCTCCGGGTCGCGCAGCAGCGCGCACACCCGCTCGACGTCGATGGGACCGTCCATGCGTTGCAGCGCCCCGAGCGCGGCGCCCCGGATCAGCTTGTTGGGGTCCTTGAGCTGCGCCTGCAGAGCGGTTTGCACCTCCGGTGTATTGAATCGGCCCAGGATGTTGATGATGTGGACGCGGGCAATCGGATCCTTGCCCTGCAGCCGCCCCAAGAGCTCCGGCGTCGCCTGCGCATCGGCAATCTCGCCGATGATCCGAAAGAGCGCCGCCTTCTCGTTGGGCTCCTGAGCGTAGGCCGCCTGCAGCAGCTCACGCACACCGAAGCGCTGCTTGTGCGCGGCGATGATCTCGAGCACGGCGGATTTGGAGATGCCGGGGATGGCGAGCGCATCGAGCAGCGTGTGCGGCGGAAACCCGCGGCTGTTCGTCAGCGCCCAGACGATCCCGGTGATTACCCGCGGGCTGCCCTCGATCAGCCCTTGCATGAACTGCGGCAGCGTCTTCAGGCTGACGAGCGAGGTGAGCACATCGACCAGCATCGCCGTCGCGTTCTTGTCCGCTTCGGGCAGCGCCGCGAAGATCGGCTCGATCGCCCCGGCGCCGACTTCCTTCAGCTTTGCCGCCGACTTCTGTGCTGTGCCATCCGCCGAACCGGAGCTCGACCTGATCTCGGTGATCAACCGCTCGGCGCGCAGGTTAGTGAAAAAGCTCATTCAGCGTTGCTGTCGGCAATTCGTGCGCGAGCATCCTTTGCTATGCCCTAGGTAGGCAGAACTCCGTGCTTTGCCCGAAGAGGTTCCGATATCAATGAGGTCCAAGGCCCGGTTCCCGCTCGATTGCGGGCCAGGCACGAATTATGCCATACGCGGGCCAGCCACACTGTTCTCGCGGCCGATGCGCATGCGTGCCCGAAGCACTACAATTTCTCGATGAGCCCGCCATCAGCGGCCGCCGTCCAGGCCGCCATCGAAAGCTATACCGACCCGTATCTAGCCGAGACGCTCGCCCAAGCGCAAGCCGTGATCGGTGTGAGTGCGGAGGACTCGCGCTACGTCGTCCGATTGCGCTTTGGGTTCCCCGTCGGCGGCTACGAGACTGAGCTTGCCTCGGCCTTATCCGAGCACTTGCAGGCAACGGGCCTGAGCGTGGCGCTCGAGGTGCGGCTCGAGGCGCAGATTCATGCGCACGCAGTGCAGCGGCCGCTCAAGCCGCTCGCCGGCGTGAAGAACGTCGTGGCCGTCGCCTCCGGCAAAGGGGGCGTCGGCAAGTCGACCGTCGCGGCCAATCTGGCGCTTGCATGGGCGGCACAGGGAGCCCGGGTCGGCGTGCTCGACGCCGACATCTATGGACCGAGCCAACCGCTCATGCTGGGACTCGCCGGACAGCGCCCAACGGCACCCGACGGCAAGCACATCGAGCCGCTTGCCAGTCACGGTGTCGTTGCCATGTCGATCGGCTTTCTGGTCGACGCCGAGCAACCGATGGTATGGCGCGGACCGATGGTCACGCAGGCTCTTACGCAACTGCTCGCCGACACCCGCTGGGGCGAGCTCGACTACCTCGTCGTCGACATGCCACCCGGCACGGGTGACATCCAGCTCACGCTAGCGCAGCGCGTGCCGGTCGCCGGCGCCGTCATCGTCACGACGCCACAGGACATCTCGCTGGCCGACGCCCGCAAGGGCCTCAAGATGTTCGAGAAGGTCTCGGTCCCGGTGCTCGGGATCGTCGAGAACATGAGCCTGCACGTGTGCTCCAACTGTGGGCACGTGGAGCACATCTTTGGTGCGGGCGGCGGTGCACGTATGGCGGCGCAGTACGAGGTGCGTCTGCTCGGGGAGCTGCCCCTCGATGGGCATATCCGCGAGGAGACCGACGCCGGACGACCTACCGTGGTTGCAGCGCCTGATACCCCGCGCGCCAAGGCATACTTGGACATGGCGCGGCGCACCGCGGCGGCGCTTGCACGCCGCGCCCGGGATCGCAGCAGTCTGTTTCCGCAGATCGTGGTGGAAGAGACCTGATTCGTCCGCAAGCGGCGGCACTCCGAGCGCACTGTAAAGTTGCAGCGCCGCACGCGCGCGTCTGCAGGGGGATCGCATGAGTATCAAATCCGACAACTGGATCCGTCGCATGGCGCGCGATCAGGGGATGATCGAGCCCTTCGCGCCGGAGCAGGTGAGGATGGTGGACGGCAACAAGATCGTCTCGTACGGCACCTCGAGCTACGGCTACGACGTGCGTTGCGCCGGCGAGTTCAAGATCTTTACCAATATCAACTCCACCATCGTCGATCCGAAGCAGTTCGATGAGAAAAGCTTCGTCGACCTGCAGAGCAATGTGTGCATTATTCCGCCCAACTCTTTCGCGCTGGCGCGCACCGTCGAGTACTTTCGCATCCCGCGCAACGTGCTCACCCTCACACTCGGCAAGTCAACCTACGCCCGCTGCTTCCGGGGCGATACGCGCGTTGCGCTGGCGGACAACTCGGCGCCCACACTCGAGGAGATGGCGCGGCGGCACGAGTCGGACGAGCTCTTCTGGGGTTACAGCATCGATGCGCATGGGCGTCTGATCGTGAGCCTGCTTGATGCTCCACGATTCATCGGCCGGGACGCGCTGATAGAGATCGAGCTCGACAGTGGCGCTGGCATACACGCGACTCCCGATCACCTCTTCATGCGTCGGGACGGCACCATGGTGCAAGCGCACCTCTTGCGGCCGGGCGATGCGTTAATGCCGTTGTACCGCGACACAGACCGGGGCCACGCCGCGCTGTATCAGCCCAATGACAGCTCTCGGTATCGGGCGCATCGGCCGGCAGAGGTTGATCGTCCTCGCGCGCCGACGTATCGCAATCACAAAGTCCTCGCCGTGCGCGAGCTGCCCGGCGACCACGACGTGTATTGCCTGACGGTGCCCGAGGCGGGCAACTTCGCGCTCGAGGCAGGTGTCTTCGTCCACAATTGCGGCATCATCGTCAACGTAACGCCGCTCGAGCCCGAGTGGGAAGGTCATGTCACGCTCGAGTTCTCAAACACGACGCCGCTGCCTGCGAAGATCTACGCGAATGAAGGCGTCGCGCAGATGCTGTTCTTTGAATCGGACGAGGTCTGCTCCACGTCGTACCGGGACCGCGGCGGCAAGTACCAGGGGCAGCGCGGTGTGACGCTTCCGAAGACCTGAGGCGCCGGCCCGCAAAGATATTGCGCCTGCGCCCGAGCGTCAGGGAGCTTGCTTGAGCTGCCGGATGTGCAGTGACAGATCCACCTTGCCGTGACGGCGGCGCTCGGCCTGCATCGGCACGTAGCCGAGACTCGGCGCGAGCCACAAGCGCGTCACCACGCTCGAATCCGCCCGGCCGCTGCGATAGATCACCGTATCGATCCGCCCGAGCGGGGTGTCGAGCGGCTCCTGGCCGTCGCGCGTGTAGTCGTATTGTTTCGCCTCGTGCTTGTCGAACAGCAGGAACTGCGTAGGCGCCTCACCCGCGCGCAGGTCGCGCATCAACTCGATTTGCACCGACAGGGGATCCTGCGTTCCCGGCGCCAGCGGCTGGTCGACGGGCTTCTCCTCGGCGGTGCCGTGCACGCGCTTGGCGTTCCAGTCGAACTCGAGCGAAACGTTCTGCTTGCTCCTGTCGGGGCCGTTGTCCTCGCGATAGCTGAGCGGCATCACGTGACCACCCTCGATCTTGAAGGTGCTCTCCTCGTTGATCGGATCGGGGAAGATCACGCGGAACAGGCCATGCGCGCGATTGGTCGAGCTGTAATCGTAGCTGCTCGGTGAGATCTGCTTGAGCGTGAGAGTCGACTCACCGGCAGTGATGCCGTGCCACTCGAGCGCGTAGGTCGCCGTGAAGGGTTGCACCGTGGGTGATTCGGCCCGGGCCGCGAGGGCGGCGAGCGCGAGCGCTAGAACGCTCAGGCCGGGCAGGCGCCGAAGAGGAAAGAGGCTCATGCGCGAAATTGTACCTGCCGAGGCGGACCATGGCCTGCATCCGCATGCGTTCCCCGGCCGCGCACGAGGCACCGTACAATATGCGGATGCACCGCGAATGCATGCACCGCGGCTCTGCCCGCGGATCGGTTGCTCGCTCACGATTCGAGCGGATGCTCTGGGTTTGCTGCGCTCTCTTCGCGCTGGCGCTCACGGCCGAGCCGGCGGCCGCCTCGCGGCCGGTGCGCGTCTATGAAGTCGTGGTGCGGGGCACAGACTCCAGCGCGAGCATTCAGGAGGCCATGCGCGAGGCCCTGGTGCGGGCCACCGGTCAGCGCCAGGCTGCGAGTGACCCCGCGCTTCAAGGCCTGGTGATGAATGCGAGCCGCTTCGTGACCTCCTCGCGTCCTTTGTCCGACGGCTCGACCCAGGTCGTATTCGACGGTCCTGCGATCGAGAAGGAGATCATGGCCGCGGGCCGCAGCGTCTGGGGGTCCGAGCGCCCGTTCATCGTGGTCGTGCTGAATCCCACGCTGTCCGGACCGGAAGGCGATGCGGCACGGCGAATGCTTGAGGATCTCGGTGAGGTGCGAGGGCTGCCGATCACTCTGGTGCCCATGGCGACCACGGATCCGGCGGGCAACGCGCTCACCAGTGATGCGCTCCTGCAGAGCGCGCAGCGTTTAGGTGGCGATGCCGTTTTGCTCGGCCGCTCCGATATCGCGGGGCCGGCTACGGGAAGTACCGCCGCTGCGGTCGGTCAGCCGAGCAATGCACAGGCGGCTGCTGCGGGCATCGCGACTGCCGGCGGACCCACCATGCAGATATCGGCGAGCGTTGCGGCGAGCAGCCCCTGGCAGTGGACGCTCCTCACCGGCTTCTCCGCGGAGAGCTGGAATGGCAATTTCGAGGCGGGCGTGAACGGCGCCGCGGATGCGTTCGCGCGCGTGCAGGACACCTCCGTCCCGCAGACAGAGTCGGATGCTCTGGTCGAGGTGAGTGGCATCGGCTCGCTCGCCGACTATGCGACGGTGGAGCGGATGCTCAGCCAGATTCCGGGTGTGCGCCGCTCTGGGCTGGAAGAGGCCGAGGGCACCACGGCGACCTTCCGTGTCCTCATTCGCGGTGGCTCCGAGGCGGTCGAGCGCGCGCTCGCCAATTCTGCGCGCCTGGCGCACACGGGCGCTGCCAATGCACGGCTGCAATACCAGCTGCATCCGTGAGGCAGCGCGGCGCGACGCATGCGGCACTTGCCGAATCTCATCTGTATCGCACGCATCATCCTGGTGTGGCCTATCGTGGTGGCCCTATACGCGGGCAATTACCAGGTCGCGCTGCTGTTCTTTATGCTCGCGGCGCTCTCGGATGGGCTCGACGGTTTTCTTGCCAAGCGCTTCGACTGGACTTCAGAGCTCGGAACATTTCTCGACCCGGCAGCCGATAAGATCCTGCTGGTCAGCATCTTCGTGTGCGCCACATGGCTCGGCCTGGTGCCGCGCTGGCTGACGGCCGCGGCCGTGGCACGCGATGCACTGATCGCGCTCGGGGCGCTCGTCTATCGCTTGTGGTTCGGGCCGCTGCACGGCCGTCCCATGTTCTCGAGCAAGATCAACACGGGACTGCAGCTCGGCTATCTGCTGGGCGTGATGGCGGCGGCGGCATTTGGCATTCCGGGCCAGGGATTGCTCGCGACCCTCGCCGTGATGACCCTGCTCACGACGGTGGTCTCGGGCGCGGGCTATGTCATCGTGTTCACACGCCGCGCGTTGGCGCTGCCCGCGCGCTCTGCCTGAGGGCGCGAGCCGGCGCGCCTTCCGACATGCAACAGCTGCCTCTCGGAGTGCGAATCGCGGATCGTGCGCTGTTCGCAAGCTTTCTACCCGCGCACAACGGCGAGGCCGCCGCGCATCTCGAGTCCCTGGCACGCGGGGCAGTCGGCAACACCTGGATCTGTGGGCCGGGCGGTACGGGCAAGACGCACCTGCTGCAGGCGACCTGCGTGCTCGCGAGCGAGAGCATGCGGGCCGGCTATTTCCCGCTTGCGCAGCTGCGCGGCATGGGGACCGCGACGCTCGAGGGACTCAACCAGCTCGCCTGTCTGTGTCTGGACGACATCGACAGCGTGGCCGGCGAGTTGGAGTGGGAGCGGGCGCTCTTCGGCCTGTACCGCGAGCTCGAGGAGCGAGGTGGCCGGCTGGTCGCAGCGGCGCAAGCGCCTCCGGCCCTGATCCAATGGTCTCTCAACGATCTCGGCTCGCGCTTCGCAGGCGGGCCGGTCTTTCAACTGCGTGCGCTCTCGGAGTCGCAGCAGCTGCAGGCACTGCAATTGCGGGCGCGCGTGCGCGGATTCGAGCTGCCCGAGGAGACCGCGCGCTGGCTGCAGCGCCGCTTTCCGCGCGACATGCGCTCGCTCTACCGTCTGCTCGACACGCTCGATGAGGCTGCGCTCGCTGCGCAGCGGCGCCTCACGGTGCCATTCATACGCTCGGTATTACTGCGACGCCCGCAGGCGTAGCGCCAGTTGCGCCACGCGGCGCCCGAGCGCGCGCGCGAGGCTCTGCTCCTGCTCCGTGAGTAGCCCGGTGCGCTCGCCGCCCGCGACGTGCGAGGCGCCGTACGGGCTGCCGCCGCCGCGCGTCTCACTGAGCGCCTGCTCCGTGTACGGGATGCCGACGAGATACATGCCGTGGTGCAAGAGCGGCAGCATCATCGAGATCAGGGTCGTTTCCTGCCCTCCATGCAGAGTCTGAGTGGACGTGAAGACGGCGGCAGGCTTACCGACCAGCGCGCCCGAGACCCACAGCGCGGAGGTCCCGTCGAGGAAGTGCTTGAGCGGCGCCGCCATGTTCCCGAAGCGGGTCGGACTGCCGATGATCAGACCATCGGCGGCCCGCAGATCCTCCTGCGTCGCATAGGGAGGCCCGCTTGCGGGCACCGGCTTGCCGGATCCCTCGCTTGCCGCGCTTACGGGCGGCACCGTGCGCAGCTTCGCAGTGACACCCGTGACGCTCTCGACGCCGCGGCACACGTGGCGCGCGAGCTCCGCGGTCGAACCGGACCGCGAGTAGTACACCACCAGGATTTCCACCATCGACCGCTCCGCGGTTGCCCGCTCCGGCGCGCTTCAGGCACCCTGTCAGGACCAGAGATGCGCGACATCGAACGATTGCATCTCGAGTATGCAGCATGGCCACGAAGATCTGTTGGGTGAGCGGACGCGTGCAGGGGGTCTACTACCGGGGTAGCGCGGCCGCGCGCGCGAGAGAGCTGGGGATCTCCGGCTATGCCCGCAATCTGCCCGACGGCCGAGTCGAGGTGCTGGCGCACGGCGAAGCAAGCGCGGTGCAGGGCTTCATCGATTGGCTGTGGATCGGCTCGACCGCGAGCCGCGTGACGGCCGTGCAGTGTGCCGACGCGGCGCCCGAGCTTCACGGACCTCCGAGCGGATTTCGCACCGACTGACTGAGCTGTGCGGCACCGGGCAGGTCGTCCGCGCCGGTCCAGCGCGCCCAGCGCTCGAGCACCGCATCGGAGTAGCTGCGCCGTCCGACGCTGCCGTTGTAGCGCGCCAGCGCCTTCGCGTAGTTACGGCGCTCCTGCCGGAGATAGTAGCGGAGGATGGCGCAGCCCATCTGCACGTTGGGTCCGATGCGTGTGAGCTCGTAACGGCGCATGCCGAGCCGCTCCGGCCAGAAAGGCATCACCTGCATCAGTCCCACGGCCCCGGCCGAGGAGACCGCCCAGCGGTTGAAGCGGCTCTCGACGTCGATCATTGCCATGACGAGCCCCGGAGGCAGGCGCGCCTCGCCCGCCCGATGCGTCTCGCAGTACACGAACTTCAGTACGTCAAGCCGCTCGGCCGGGTCCGGCATCGTCTGCCGCAGTCGCGGCTCCATCAGCTTGTACCAGACCGCCGAGTCATAGCGGTCCGCGAAGCATTCGGCTTGGGTGATGGCCCGCGACACCACCTCCTTTAGCTCCGGATCGCGCTGGCTGTCCGCCGCGGCGCGCTGCCAGGGCAGCAGGGCGGCGGCGACGCTCAATAACCAGACCGCCGCGGAGGTGCGGGGAGTGATCCCGAAGGGACTGCCGGTTGCCGAGCGGATCCCTGCAGCGGATTTAAGTCTTATGGCCACGCTGCGCGATCGTCATGCAGCCGGCGGGCGGCTGCCGTGACGTGCCGCACACCTCCCGGCGCCGGAGGGTCCCCGGATGCTCGGCGCCGTGCGCCAGGTCGGTTCGCGGCCGATGTTACAGTATCATCGGTCCGTCAAATCGCTGCGCTGGGCTGGACCCGAATGATGGACGCGGATCAAGAGGCGCCGAGGCCCCGGCGCAAGGGCATCTACCTGCTGCCCAACCTGCTCACGACCGGGTGCCTCTTTTCCGGCTTCTATGCCATCGTCGCCGCGATCGACAAGCATTTCGCGCCAGCCGGCATGGCCGTGTTCGTCGCCATGGTCTTCGACACGCTCGATGGCCGCATCGCCCGCCTGACGCACACCGAGAGCGCCTTCGGCAAGGAGTACGACAGCCTCGCCGACATGGTGGCCTTCGGGCTCGCTCCGGCGATCGTGTCGTATCAGTGGGGTGTGGTGAGAATCGCCGAATATGGTCGCGCCTGGGGGCGCTTCGGCTGGCTCGCGGCGTTCTTCTACGCGGTCGCTGGCGCCCTGCGGCTCGCACGCTTCAACGCACGCTCCGCCGGCGCGGACAAGCGCTACTTCGAGGGCCTGCCGAGTCCCTCGGCGGCCGCCATCGTCGCGGCTTTCGTCTGGTTCTCGAGCGAGTGGCGCGAGCCTGGACTCACGGGCCTCATCGCCGCCTTCTGCGTCACCGCGGCCGCCGGTGCTCTCATGGTCAGCCGCTTCAGCTACCCGAGCTTCAAACAGTTCGATCTGGACCGGCGCATCAAGTTCGCCTACATGCTGATCGTGCCGCTCTTCTTCGTGCTGATCGCGATCGACCCGCCCACGATGCTGTTGTCGATGTTCACCACCTACGCCGTATCGGCACCGCTGCTGTGGGTCGGGCGGCGCTTGCGGCGCACGTTTCGCGGGTCGACGCCCGCGAGCTGAGCCATGAACGCCACGCGGCGAGCGCAATACCTCGAAGTGCTCGGCATCGACGTGTGGCTGCCGCGTGCACGCGGGTCGCCCGCGCTCACGCCGGCGCAGCCCGCGCGCGCCGTGCGCGCCGACCGCAGCGAGGCCTGGCGGGCGCTGCAGCGGGAGGTCAGTCAGTGCACCAAGTGCGCCTTGCATGCGACGCGCACGCAGGCGGTCTTCGGCGTGGGCGATCCGCAGGCGCAGTGGCTGGTGGTCGGCGAGGCCCCTGGCGCCGAGGAAGACCGCCAGGGTGAACCCTTCGTGGGGCGGGCGGGCCAGCTCCTGAACGCCATGCTGCGCGCGATCGGGCTTGCGCGCGGCGCCAACGTGTACATCGCGAACATCCTCAAATCACGCCCGCCCAGCAATCGCGATCCGAAGCCCGAGGAGGTGAGCAGCTGCTTGCCCTACCTCATGCGGCAGATCGCGCTGCTCGAGCCGGTGCTCATTCTGTGCGTCGGGCGCATCGCGGCTCAGACCCTGCTCGGCACCGATGCCCCCCTCGGCCGGCTGCGCAGCCGCGTGCACCACTTCGGAGAGCTGAACACCCCCGTCATCGTGACGTATCATCCCGCCTATCTCCTGCGTACTCCGGCGGACAAGCGCAAGGCGTGGCAGGATCTGAAGTTCGCTCGCAGCGTTTTTCGTGAGCTGACGGCGCATCCGGAAAGGCACTGATGGCGACCGCACCCGACCGACTGGCAGCCACACCGCAGGCACACATCCGCGCGATGCTCGAGAGCGATGTGCCGGCGGTGATCCTCATCGAGCGCGCCTCGTATCAGTTTCCCTGGAGCGAGGGCATCTTCCGCGATTGTCTGCGGGTCGGTTACGTGTGCCGCGCCGTCGCGCTGGAGGATGAGCTCATCGCCTATGGTGTGATGAGCGTTGGAGCCGGCGAGGCACACATCCTCAACGTGTGCGTGGATGAGAGTCATCGCTGCTGCGGCATCGGCCGCAGTCTGCTCGAGCACTTGCTGCGGCGCGCAGCCGCCGCGGGCATGAGCGAGGCCTACCTCGAGGTGCGTCCTTCCAACACTGCAGCCATTCGCCTGTATCAGGCGCTCGGCTTCGAGCACATCGGCATGCGGCGCGGCTACTACCAGGCGGTCGGCGGTCGCGAGGATGCGGCGGTGCTCAAGCTCTCACTGCGCGCGCGGTACTTGCGCAACGCCTGACCCTTTGTCTTCGCCGGTAGCGGCCCCATATCGCAGCACCATGACTGATCTCGCTGCCGAAATCGCTCGGCGCCGGACATTCGCGATCATCTCGCACCCGGACGCCGGCAAGACCACCCTCACCGAGAAGCTGCTCCTGTTCGGCGGCGCCATCCAGATGGCCGGCACCGTGAAAGGACGCAAGGCGGCGCGGCACGCCACCTCGGACTGGATGCGCCTGGAGCAGCAGCGCGGCATCTCGGTCACATCCTCGGTGATGCAGTTTCCCTACCGCGGCTGCATCGTGAACCTGCTCGATACGCCGGGCCACGAGGATTTCTCGGAGGACACCTATCGCACCCTGACCGCGGTCGACTCGGCGCTGATGGTCATCGACTGTGCCAAGGGGGTCGAGGAGCGCACCATCAAGCTCATGGAGGTGTGCCGGCTGCGCGCCACGCCGATCATGACCTTCATCAACAAGCTCGATCGCGACGGCCGGCCGCCGATCGAGCTGCTCGATGAGATCGAGAAGGTGCTCGGCATCCATACCGCGCCGGTGACCTGGCCCATCGGCATGGGCCGCGAGCTGCGCGGCATCTACCACCTGCTCGAGGACCGGATCTACGTGTACAGCGCCGGGGAGCGCGGGCGGGTGGGCGAGAATCTCATCATCGAGGGGCTGAAGAGTGCCGCCGCACGCGAGTTTCTCGGCGAGCATGCGCAGCCGCTCGCCGAGGAGATCGAGCTCGTCAAAGGCGCGACCGTTGCCTTCGACTCCGAGCTTTACCGCGCGTCCCGGCAGACACCGGTATTCTTCGGCTCCGCCATCAACAATTTCGGCGTCGAGGAGCTGCTCGCGGCATTCACCGCGCACGCGCCCGCTCCACTGGCACGTGAAGCGCGCGAGCGCTCGATCCAGCCGCTCGAGCCGCAGCTGACCGGCTTCGTGTTCAAGATCCAGGCAAACATGGATCCGGGGCATCGGGATCGCATCGCCTTCATGCGCCTGTGCTCGGGCAAGTATTCGCGCGGCATGCGGCTGTATCACGCAAGACTCGCCAAGGAGGTGCGCGTGGCGGATGCGCTCACCTTCATGGCCGCCGAGCGTGAGCAGGCCGAGGAAGCCTATGCCGGCGACATCATCGGTCTGCACAATCACGGCACGATCAATATCGGCGACACCTTCACCGAGGGTGAGCGTCTTGCCTTCACGGGTGTTCCCAACTTTGCGCCCGAGATCTTTCGGCGCGCGGTGCTCAAGGATCCGCTGCGCATGAAGGCCCTGCAGAAGGGACTCTCTCAGCTCTGCGAGGAGGGCGCGACCCAGCTGTTCCGTCCGCTGCGCAACAACGATCTGGTGCTCGGTGCCGTCGGTCAGCTGCAATTCGAGGTCGTGGCGTTCCGGCTGCAGGACGAGTATGGCGTGCAATGCGTGTTCGAGCCGGTCAACGTCTATACGGCACGCTGGATCGATGCCGCGGAGCCGCGCAAGCTCGAGGAGTTCCGCAGCCGGGCCGCGGATCATCTCGCGCTCGATCACAGCGGTGCGCTGGTTTATCTCGCGCCCTCGCGCGTGAATCTCGAGCTGACCCTCGAGCGCTGGCCGGATATCAGATTCCTGAGGACGCGCGAGCACGCCTGAGGCGAAGGGGGTGCTAGGTGTCTCCCAGCACCTTCAAGGCCGCGTCCACGCGATCGTCCGGCACGAGCAATTGCACGCCTGCCGCTCCGCCTTCCATACCCAAACCGACGCCTACCACGACCGCCGGCACACCGGCTGCTTCCAGGGCGATTCTCGCGAGATCCGCTTCGACGCTCGTCGGATAGGTCTTGACGGTTTTCATCGCCGGTCGCTAGCGCGAGGCATGCTGCGCGGCGCTGGCGACGCAGCTCTTATGCCAGCTGTCACAGATGACTGAATACGTCGCCGCCTTCCCGCAGCCCGAGGCGTTGATCGTGTACTGCGCACGCCGCGGCGGAACGTACCAACCCGTCGTCGTGGGTTCGTCGATGGTTTCGCTCGAAAGTACCTCCACGCTCGCGGCCGGGCATCCGAGGGTGCGTACGCCGCGTTGCTGCGCCGCCTGCATCGCGTTGGGCTGCATTTCGTCGGCCAACTGCTGCGGGGGCTGCTCGGAGGCTTGGGCAGCGCGCACGATGCAGCGCGATTCCTGTTGGTCACAGCCGACCTCGTAAGTCGTGCGCTTCCCGCAACCCAAGACGCCGATGACGTAGCGCGCACGACGCGGCGGCGTGTACCAGCCGGTGGTGACGGGTTCCTCCAGGGTCTCCTTTGTTAAGACTGCCGTGGTCGCCGTCGGGCAGCTGAGCTCGGATGAGCCTTGTTGCTGCGCCAGCATGACCGCCTTGGGCTCCCACTCGTCGGCCAGCTCCCGCTGCGCCGGATGCGCGGCGCTCTGCGGGACGCTGGCGATGCAACTCTCTCCATGACTGTTACAGGTGACGTCGTAGGTCGCGCTCTTGCCGCACCCCGATACGCCGATGCTGTATTGCGCGCGGTGCGGAGGTTGGTACCAACCAGTCGTCGTCGCCTCTTCGATGGGCTGCTTTGCGAGGACCTCCGTCGTCGCTGCCGGACACTCGAGCTGCGAGGCGCCGCGCTCCTGGGCCACCCGCACGGCGTGGGGCTGCAGCGCCTCGACCACCGGTACCTCGGAACAGCCGAGGAGGATCGCACAGAGCGCGACCGTACTCAGGGCGCAGCATGGCCTGACGGAGCCGCTAGTGACCACCATGGCGAACACCCATAGCGCGGTGGCACTTTGCACCGCGCGAGACTGATTCTAGTAGCACGCGTCGCCCCGGGGTCCATGGGACCTTGGGCTGATATGCGCCAACCGGACCGGCCCGTCAACTTAGAGGCGCTACAGTTGCCCCCTTCAAGGCGATGGCAGCTCGCAAAGGCCGGCGGCAACTTGCATCATGGCGAACCACTGATGGGGCAGTTAGCGGTCATTCAAACGTCGGGCATGTGGGCAACCATGCAGACGTTGCGCGTGGCCCTCATAGCCTTCATTCTCGTTAGCTCGCTCATGAGCCGGGTGGCCTGGAGCTACGACCGAGACAAGTCGGATGTCATCACGCTGCGCAACGGCGACAAGATCAGCGGCGACATCATCACTCTGAATCACGGCATCTTGACCCTGAAGACCGACAATATCGGCACGGTCAATATTGAGTGGCCTGCCGTGCGCGCGATCTCCAGCAAGTTCGCCTTCGCTGTCGAGAGGATGGGAGGCATGACCTATTATGGAGTGATCACGACCAGTGCCGACGGTACCGCGCTGGTAGTCACCACCGAAGCGCAGTCCGCGACCATCCCGTTCACCGACCTCGAGCGCATCTCGCAGTATTCGCCGAGGTTCTGGGAGCGCATCACGGGAAATCTCGCGCTGGGATTTTCCTACACGAAGTCGAGCGATATTTCCGTCGGCAGCGTGAACTTCAATGCCAATTACCGCTCCACCGCCGTCGATTCTTCGTTGAGCTTCAGCTCGAATACCACGCGCAGCCGCGATAACGATGAGACCGACCGTGATGTGCTTGCAGCCACCGTGATCTTCTTGCAGCAGAGCCGCAACTTCTGGAGCTTGCTTGGATCCCTGGAGAGAGACAAGGCACTGGGTATCGACGCGCGCCTCGTGGGAGGCGCAGGCCTCGGTCGGCGCCTCGTGCAGAGCACCTATAGCGAGATCACCGGCACCGTCGGGCTGGTCGCCACCGAAGAGTGGGTGACGGGTGATGAGCCAGCGCGAAGCAATGCGGAAGGGCTGATCGGTGCCGACTGGAAGATTTTCAGGTTCATTGACCCGAAAACGACTCTGGATTTCAACTTTTTCGTATATCCGAGCCTTTCTGAGTCAGGTCGCTACCGCGGCAACAGCAATCTGAGCTTCAAGCACAACATTGGCGACTTTACCATCGGTCTGAGCGGCTACTTCAGCTACGATAGTCACCCGCCGGAGGGCGCAGTGGAGAAGAGCGACTACGGTGTGACCTTCAATCTCGGGTTTTCATTCGGACAATAGAAGGCGACCTGACGATGCGCTTGCCGGCACTGATCAGCACGGTGCTCCTCGCGGCCGCCGGCGCGCTGCACGCCGACAGCATCGCGTGGCGCGGTAAGAGCTTGGCGATCGCGGTCTATCCTCCCTCGAAGCTGCAAATAGTCGGAGGGGGAGCCGAATTCCTCATCGGCGCCACAGGCGGAGTGCTGGAAGCGGGCAACGCTGCCGGTGCGAAGCTGCAGGCGCAAGAGGCCATCGAGGACCCCGCGTTGCGCGTCGCGAGGGATCTCCTCACGGCGGCGCAGCAACACTACGCGGTGCTCGCAGCCCCGGATGTCGCAGTGCCGCGCCTGGCCAACCCCAAGGAGCTGACGCGCGCGGCCCAGGGCGTCGATCTGCTGCTCGACGTAAGTTCCACGAGCAGCGTCGTGAAACGACCGTTCAGCTCTCGCTATTGGGTCAACACCAACATGTTCGGCCGGGCGATCGACGTGCACACCGGGAAGGTATTCGCGGACTCGTTCTGTCAGATGGTACGCGGCGGCGATCCCGATCCCCTCACTTACGAAGAGCTGATCGCCAACAACGCCGCGCGCCTGAAGGCGATCCTGGCCAGAGAATCGCATGCCTGCCTGGTGAAGTTCACAGCTGACGTACTTGGTATCCATTCGTAACTGCGGGCCGCCTGGGTGAGGCGCTAATGCGGTCTCACGGCTGCTCGTATCGATGGCATTCAATAGGGTTGTGGTGAGCCAGGCTAAGGGGTTCCACCCGGAGGAAAGCACCATTGCCGATGTGCAGGCAGCCTATGAGTGCGGCGCGACCACAGTCACGCAGCTGGTGCAAGCCTATCTGAAGCGTATTCAGGCCTACGACCAGCAGGGTCCCAAGCTGAATGTGGTGATTTGCCTCAATCCCAAGGCTCTGCAGGAGGCTGCCGCGCTCGATGAGCACTGGCACACAACGGGCCAGCTCGTGGGTCCGCTGCACGGTATCCCGGTGCTGCTCAAGGACAATATCAATACCCGCGAGATGCCTACGACAGGAGGCTCGCTGAGCCTCGCCGGATATACCCCGGCGTCCGACGCCACGATCACTCAAAGGCTTCGGGCGGCCGGAGCGATCATCCTCGCGAAGGTCAATCTGCATGAGCTCGCGGTCTGGGGTGAAACGCTCAGCTCGGTGCGTGGGCAGACCCTGAACCCGTACGACCTCAGCCGGACACCGGGCGGCTCGAGCGGTGGAACCGGTGCGGGCGTGGCCGCGAATTTCGCCATGGCGGGCATCGGCACCGACAGCGTCAACTCTATCCGCTCTCCGGCCTCGGCTAATTGCAGCATCGGAATGCGCCCGACAGTCGGTCTCGTGAGCCGTGCCGGGGTCATTCCCTGTTCGTTTACGCAGGATGCCGTCGGCCCGCTGGCCCGGAACGTTGCCGATGCCGTGAGAATGCTCAATGTGCTCGCCGGCTACGATCCAAAGGATCCGCTGACAGCGAGGAGCATCGGCAATGTCGAGAAGGACTATACGAAATTCCTGCACGCCAACGCCGTGCGCGGCAAGCGCATGGGCATCCTGCGGAGCCTCTTTGGCCGTGCGGCCATCCATGCGGAGGTCAACGCGGTTACTGATCGAGCGATCGAGGAGCTTCGGACCCTGGGTGCGAAGATGATCGAGCTGGACACCCCGGATCTGGACAGCGGCAAGATCAGCTCAGATGTCAGTGTCCATCGGTACGAGCTGAAGCCCGCTTTAAACTCCTATCTCGCGAGCGCTGGCGCGTCCGTCAAGTTCCTGGGTGAGATCATCTCCTCGGGCAAGTTTCACCCGCATATCGGCGCCAAACTCCGCACATCCCAAAGCCTCGAATTGGACGAGGGCTATCGGTTGCGCCTGCAGAGGCGCGCCGAGTTGCAGCAGCGCGTGATGACCATCCTCGCGCAGCAGCAACTCGATGCCATCGTCTACCCCCATCAGCAGCGTCTGGTGGTACCGATCGGGGAGTCTCAGGTGGAGCGCAACGGCGCGCTCGCCGCAGTGACCGGCTTGCCGGCGATCGTGGTACCGGCGGGGTTTTCCTCACCCACGCCGACGGCTGCGCTCGGGGTCCCGGTGGGCATCGAGTTCCTGGGCAGGCCATGGTCTGAGCCTGTTTTGATCGAGATCGCCTGCGGCTACGAACAAGCGACGCAGCATCGGCGCCCGCCGCGCACGACGCCCACGCTCGAGTAGTGCGCGGATAGCGAGGAGCTCACTGCCGCATGGCACCGGAACTCTCATGCTGGTGTGTGTGCACGGACGCTGCACCGCTCAGTACGGCCAGCGGAACCGCCGCGGTCCACAGCCCGCAGGCAACGAGCCCGGCACCGAGCAGGCGCGCGAGAGTGCCGTCCCGTCGCGGCATATATCGTCCGAGATAGCTGAGTCCGCTCATCGCAGGCAGCGTCCCGAGACCAAACACCGCCATGGTGATACCGCCGCGCGCGGCACTGCCGGCAACCGCCGCGGCGATGAGCACGGAGTAAACGAGCCCGCAAGGCAACCAGCCCCACAAGAGCCCAAGGACCAGCGCGCGTGCGCTGCCATGGGCGGGCAGCAGCGCGCGCGCCGCAGGCGCAACGCGTCGCCAGAGCAGCGCGCCCCAGCGCTCGGGTGCTCGAAGCCAACGCGCCCGCAAGCCGGCGCCAAGGCTGATGTCGAGTCCGATCACCACGATGAGCAGCGCGGTCGCCAGGCGCAGGACCGCACTCCAGCGGGTGACCGAGAATGCAAAGCCGGCCGCCGCTCCAAGCGCTCCCACTAGGGCGCCCGCGATGCTGTAGCTCATCATACGACCCAAGTGATAGAGCAGCGGGTGCCAGCCGCGGCGGCTGCCGCTGGCGCCGAGTGCAGTGGCGATGCCACCGCACATGCCCAGGCAGTGCGCGCTCCCGAGCAGGCCGGCGAGAAACACCGTAAGCCAGGTCAGCTCAGACATCGCGCGACTCCGGCGCGCGTGGCGGAGGCGCTCGATCGTCGTCGAGCAGAATCTGCATGCCTGGCGATTCGAGATCGTCGAACTGGCCGGACCGTACCGCCCAAAAAAACGCCCAGATTGACAGCGCCAGCAGCACGAGGCCCAGAGGAATCAACAGATAGATGATGCTCATGCGCGCAGCACCGTGCCGGCTTGGACCGGAGCCGCGGACGCCGGCCGCACGTCGACCTTCAAGAGCCGCAGGGCATTCAGCACGACCCGTAGCGAGCTCAGCGACATTCCAAGCGCCGCCATCCATGGCTCGAGCCAACCAGCGGCAGCCAGCGGCACGGCCGCCGCGTTGTAGAGCAGTGCCCAGGCGAGATTCTGCCGGATGATTTGCAGCATGCGTCGCGAGGTCTCGACCCCGCCGACGAGCGCATTCAGACCTTCCCCGAGGAGCACGATGTCGGCGCTGACTTTCGCCAAGTCCGTGCCGCCCGCAACCGCCACCGACACATCCGCCGCGGCGAGCACCGGCGCGTCATTCACGCCGTCGCCGACCATGAGCACCCGGCGGCCGCTCTGTTGCAGCCCTTGCACCCGGGCGAGCTTGGCACTCGCCGTCATCTGCGCAGAGGCAGCGATGTCACCCAGCTCGTGAGCGATGGCGGCGACGGCCGCGGGCCGATCGCCGCTCACGATCTGCGGCGCGAGTCCGAGTGTCTGCAGCTGCCGCAAAGTGGCCTGCGCATCTGCCCGCAGTGTGTCGGTGATACGGAACACCGCCAGTACCCGTGAGCTGTCGCCAAGCAGCACGCTCGAGGCGGTATCGTCGGCGGCCAGGTCCGCAAGCGGCGCCGGGCTTGCACAGCCCTCCAGCACGTAATCTCGTCGGCCGATGCGATAGCGCACTCCATCGACGCAGGCCTCAACGCCGCGCCCGGGCTCGCCGTGGGCGCCGCTGAGCCCTGCGGCCGGGGTGAGGTGCGCGAAGGCGCGCGCCAGCGGGTGCTCGGAGTGGCTCTCGAGCGCCGCAGCGAGCGCCAGGCAGCGAGTGCTCGAGATACCGGGATCGCACACCTTCACCTCCGCAAGCTGGGGATTGCCGCGGGTGAGGGTTCCGGTCTTGTCGAACAGAGCGCGGTCGGCCCGAGCGAGCTGCTCGAGCGCCTCGCCGCGGCTCACCAGCAAGCCGCTGCGCGCCAGACGTGTGGTGGCGGCCGCAAGCGCTGCGGGTGTGGCCAGCGACAACGCACAAGGGCAGGTGACGACGAGCACCGCAAGTACCGTCGGGAACGCCCGTGCGGCATCGGCGTGCAGCCAGTAGAGGCCGACCCCGGCTGCAAGCAGCAGCACCGCGCCGACGAACCAGGCGGCGACCCGGTCCGCCACCTCCGCGATGTGCGGCCGACTGGCGGCTGCGCGCTCGAGCAGGCGGGACACCGCGGCCAAGGTGGAGTCCTGCCCGACACGGCTGACGCGCATCTCGATCACGCCGGTCAGATTGACAGTGCCGGCGATCAGATCATCGTCCTGGCTGCGTACTCGTGCAGCCGACTCCCCGGTCAGCAGCGACTCATCGACTTCGGTGCGGCCGCTCACGATCACCCCGTCCGCAGGCACGCGCTCGCCCGGCAGCAGCCGCACGCGCTCTCCGGCGCGCAGCTCATCGGGCGTGACGCGCTCGGCGCGTTCGCCCTGCAGACGCAGCACGCTGTCCGGCAGGAGCCGTGCGAGGGCATCGTGCTGCAACCCTGAGCGGTGGCGCAGAGACATCTCGATGTAGCGGCCGAGCAGCAGGAAGAACGTGAACATGACGGCGGAGTCGAAATACACCGTCCCGCGGCCTCGCACCGTGCAGCACACACTCCACAGGTACGCGGCGCCGATCGAGAGCGCCACCGGCACATCCATGCCCAGACGAGCGGCGCGCAGGCTGCTCCAGGCCGAGGCGAAGAAAGGCTGGGCCGAGTACAGCACAACGGGTGTCGCGACCAGCAAGCTCACGAAGCGCAGGAAGTGCTCGAGGCTCGGCTGAATACCGCTGAGAGCGCCCATGTACAACGACACGGCATAGGTCATCACTTGCATCATGCCGAAGCCTGCGACCGCGAGGCGCAGGAGCGCGGTACGCCTCTCGGCTGTGAATGCAGACGGGCCTCCCGCGAAGGACAGCGGTCGGGCACTGAAGCCGAGCGCGTGAACTCTGCCGAGTATCTGACTCAAGGCGATGCGGCGGGGTTGAAAGCGCAGCTCGGCGCGCGCCGAGATCGGATTGACGTGGATCTGCGTGATGCCCGGCCCGTGCCGCAAGCTATTCTCGATGAGCCACGCGCAGGCGGCGCAATGCAGGTCCTCGATCTGCAGGCTCACCTCGCGCTCGCCGTCCGCGTGCTCGTGAGTGTAGCGGCGCTGCGCCGCTTCGCGATCGTAGATCGACCAGTTGCGGGGCGTCGCGTGCGCCACCGAGAGGGGCTGGCGACGAAACTCGTAGAAGCGGCCCAGGCCCTGCCCGAGGATCAGACCCGCCGCTGCCTCGCAACCTGCGCAGCACACGGGTCGTTCAATGCCCGCAACCCACACTTTCAGTGCGCCATCCGCAAGCGGGTTGCCGCAGTGAAAACAAACAGAGGCGACGGAAGCGTCCACGGGACTCAATCGGCGGAATCGGAGTGCTCGAGCACCACGTCGGAGCCACGCAAGGCGAAGTAGAGGCTCGCAAAGCTTGCAAGCACGGCGCTCGAGAGCAACGCGATGATGAACCAGGGCCAGAACTGCTTGTACCAGGGAAGCGAAGCTGGAACGCTGCTCATGGTGAGGGTCCTATGAACCGGGTCTGTTCGTGCACCGCGATGCGTGGCTGATCGACGGCCGTGAGACTCAGCTTGATCGGATGCACGCCGCCTGCCAGATCGCCCGGTGCCGCAAGGCGTGCCGGGATGTTACTGACGCTGCCCGGCGGCACGACGATCAGGCCGTCCGGGGTCATCAACTGTAGGCCACTCATGCCCTGCACAGTGAGGCGATAGCTGTGCGCCTTACCATCGAGGTTGATCACCTTGAGCGTATACGAGTTCTCGATCCGGCCTCCCTGAACGTCGCGGTACAGCGCATTGCGGTCGCGGATGACATCGAGAATGAGGGGAGTGCGCGTGAACAGCGAGTACAGCAGCACGGCCGTAGCGCTCGCGAGCAGCGTTGCGTACACGAGCATGCGCGGCCGCAGCACCCGCGTGCGAGCGCCCTGTAGAGCCTGCTCGGTGGTATAGCGAATCAGCCCGCGCGCGGTACCCATCTTATCCATGACGCCGTCGCAGGCATCGACGCATGCGCCGCAGGCGATGCATTCGTACTGCAGGCCGTGCCGGATATCGATGCCCGTGGGGCACACCTGCACGCACAGGGTGCAGTCGATGCAGTCGCCGAGGCCCTGGGCGCGCGGGTCGCTGCCCCGGCGGCGTGCCCCGCGCGGCTCACCCCGTGCCTCGTCATAGGAGATGATCAGCGTGTCTTTGTCGAACATCGCACTCTGAAAGCGCGCGTACGGACACATGTACTTGCAGACCTGTTCACGCAGAAAGCCGGCATTGCCGTAGGTCGCAAGCGCGTACAGCACGATCCAGAAGCCGGCCCATCCGCCGAGCGAGAACGCGACGATCTGCGGACCCAGCGTGCGAATCGGGATGAAGTAGCCGACGAACGTGAAGCCGGTGAACGCTGCCAACGCGAGCCAGAGGAGCTGCTTTGCGCTCTTGCGCAGGAGCTTCTCCGCGGTCCACGGACCGCGGTCGAGCTTCATGCGATGCAAGCGCGTGCCTTCGGTCCACTGCTCGATCCACACGAAGAGCTCGGTCCACACGGTCTGCGGACATGCGTAGCCGCACCAGAGCCGCCCGGCGAGTGCGGTGAAGAAGAACAGCGACAACGCGGCAATGATCAGCAGCAGCGCTAGATACAAGAAGTCCTGCGGCCACAAAGTCAGGCCGAAGATGTGGAACTTGCGCGCCGGCAGGTCGAACAGCAGCGCTTGATGGCCGTCCCATTGCACCCAGGCGAGGCCGTAGAAAACCCCGAGCAGCACCAGCACGGCTACACGGCGCAGCTGACTGAAGCGCCCACTGATCTCGCGCGGATAGATTTTTGCCGCGGCGGCATAGAATGGCGTTGCCGACTCGGGGTTGGGCAGCGGGACGGCCTTCGCCGTGCTCATGCCCCGGGCTCCCGCTCGGGCGGACCCGCGCTGTTGCGGGCCGTGCGTATCAGATAAACGCTGAGGCCGCTCGCGACGGCGCCGACGACCCAGAAGAAGAAGAATCCGAGCGCGTAACCCGCTTCACGGTCGAGATTCGCGAACAGCTTCGGGCCCGCATCCCGCAGCAGCATGGGATCTACCACCGCGAAGAACAGCAGACTCGCAAAGCACGACGCCAGAAAAGAGGGCCACAGCACGAGCGCCAGATCGAGCCAGTAACGCCGGCGCGCCGCAGCAGCCATGCCGGTCGTGGAGCTCATCGATCGTCACCGCGGGTGCGAGAGGCTGTAGACATACGCGGCGAGTAGACGGATCTTCGTCTCGCCGAGCCACTGGTGTGCCGGCATCTTTCCTTGACGCCCCTCCATGATCGTCTTGCGGATCGTCGCCTCGGAGCCCCCATAGAGCCAGATGTCGGCGGTCAGGTCTGGAGCCCCGAGCTGCTGGTTGCCTTTGCCGTCGGCACCGTGGCAGGCGCCGCACAGCGCAAAGCCGGTCTTGCCGGCGGCCACCTGGGCTGCCGGCTCCGGCCGGCCGCTGAGGCTCAGCACATAGGCGACCTCGTTGTCGACGACCTGCGCGCCAAGTGCCGCGCCGAGCGGGGGCATGATGCCCTGGCGGCCATAGGTGATGGATTGCACGATGTCCTCGGGCTTACCGCCATAGAGCCAATCGTTGTCGGTGAGATTTGGAAAGCCGGGGCCGCCACGCGCATCGGAGCCATGGCAGTTCACGCAGTTGTTGGCGAAGAGGCTGTGTCCGAGCGCCAGTGCTTTCGGATCCTTCGCCAAATCGAGCACGCTGCGGCCGGCGAACGCGGCGTAGATCGGGGCATAGCGGCGCTGCGCGCTCTGCATTTCCTCGCGATACGCGCGCTCTTCGGACCAGCCGAGCAGACCACGGCCCAAGCTGGGATAGAGCAAGAAATAGAGGAAGGCAAAGCCGATCGTGAGAAAGAACAGGATCAGCCACCAGCGAGGCAGCGGATTGTTGCGCTCGCGCAGATCTCCGTCCCAGACGTGATCGCTCACGGCGCCTTCGGCAACCTCTCCGGGGCGTGGGCGCGCGGTCCACCAGATGATCCACGCGCATGCCAGCACGTTGAGAGTGACGATGACAGCGATGATCGAGCGCATCAGTGCAGACATCATGAGCTTCCGTGGCCATCGGGAGCGGCGTCGGCACGGTCATCCTCGAGTGGCTGCCGCGCAGCCGCCGCGAAGTCCTTGGACCGCCGTGCGCTCCAGGCCCAGAGACACAAGCCCAGGAACGCGACGAACCACACGACCGTCACGATGCTGCTGAGAACGTTGAAGCTGAGCTGCATGCTTGGCGCTCCTCAACCGCGCGGCCGCGCCAGGCCGAGCGACTGCAAATAGGCGATCAGCGCATCGAGCTCGCTCTTGTCCTTCAACGCCGCGGGAGCAGCCGCGATATCGGCATCGCTGTAGGGCGTGCCGAGCATGCGTAGCACGCGCATCTTGCGTTGCATCAGCGCGCCATCGATGCCGGCCTTGGCGAGCCAGGGGAAGCCCGGCATGTTCGACTCCGGAACGACATCACGTGGATTGCGCAGATGCAACCGATGCCACTCGTCGCTGTAGCGGCCACCGACGCGCGCGAGATCCGGGCCGGTGCGCTTCGAGCCCCACTGGAACGGATGATCGTACTGCGACTCCGCCGCGACGGAATAAGGCCCATAGCGCTCGGTCTCGCTGCGGAACGGCCGGACTTGCTGCGAGTGACACAGGTAGCAGCCTTCGCGCTCGTAGATATCGAAGCCCGCCTGCTCGAGCGCCGTGCGCGGGGTGATCTGCAGCGCGCCCTGCTTGGCTGCCGCGCTCGTGATGAGGGGCACGACCTCGACGAGCCCGCCCACGCTTATGACGAGGATGATCAGAATCGTGAGCAGACCCAGGCGCCGCTCGACCACGTCATGATTCACGGCTGCACTCCTGTCGCGACCGCAGTCGCCGCAGGCAGCGGTGCCGAGGAAAGTGTCGGAACCGGCACGGGGACCGGCAACGGCTGCTTCCTGCGGATGGTCATCCACACGTTGTAGGCCATCATGCACATGCCCAGTAAGAACAGCATGCCGCCGAGCAGCCGCACCAGATAGAAGGGATAGGTGGCCTTGACGCTCTCGACGAAGCTGTAAGTGAGCGTGCCGTCATCGTTGAACGCACGCCACATCAAGCCCTGCATGACACCGGCGATCCACATCGAGCTGATGTACAGCACCACCCCGACGGTCGAGGTCCAGAAGTGCACGTCGATCAGCTTGACGCTGTACATCTGCTCGCGATTGAAGAGTCGCGGAATCAGGTGGTACATCGTGCCGATGGTCATCATCGCCACCCAGCCGAGTGCGCCGGAGTGCACGTGACCGATCGTCCAATCCGTGTAGTGCGAGAGCGCATTGACCGTCTTGATAGACATCATCGGACCTTCGAAGGTCGACATGCCGTAGAAGGAGAGCGCGACGATCATGAACTTGAGGATCGGATCGGTGCGCAGTTTGTACCAGGCGCCCGAGAGCGTCATGATGCCGTTGATCATGCCGCCCCATGACGGGGCGAGCAGCAGCAACGAGAACACCATACCGAGCGACTGCACCCAGTCGGGGAGGGAAGTGTAGTGCAGGTGATGCGGGCCGGCCCAGATGTACACGGAAATCAGCGCCCAGAAATGCACGACCGAGAGCCGATAGGAGTAGATCGGTCGCTGCGCCTGCTTGGGCACGAAGTAGTACATCATGCCGAGAAAGCCGGCCGTGAGGAAAAAGCCCACGGCGTTGTGGCCGTACCACCATTGCACCATGGCGTCGATTGCCCCCGCGTAGATCACGTAGGACTTGGTGAGACTCACCGGGATCGCGAGATTATTGAATACGTGCAGCACCGCGATCGTGAGGATGAATGCCGCGTAGAACCAGTTGGCGACGTAGATGTGCGGCACTCGGCGCTTCGCGAGCGTGGCAAAGAACACCACGGCGTACGCGACCCACACGATGGTAATGAGCAGATCGATGGGCCACTCGAGCTCGGCATACTCCTTGCTCTGTGTGATGCCGAGGGGCAGCGTGATGGCCGCACCGACGATCACCAGCTGCCAGCCCCAAAAGGTGAATGCCGCCAGCCGGTCGCTGAACAGTCGCACGTGAGAGGTGCGCTGCACGCAGTAATAGGAAGTTGCGAACAGAGCGCAGCCGCCGAAGGCGAAGATGACTGCATTGGTATGCAGCGGCCGCAGCCGGCTGTAGGTGAGCCACGGAACGTCGAAATTCAGCGACGGCCAGTACAGCTGCGCTGCGATGAGCACCCCGACCGTCATGCCGACGATGCCCCACACAATCGTCATGATCGCGAACTGGCGGACCACTTTGTCGTTGTAAGTCTCGGTCACGGTGGCATGCATGAGGACTCCGTCGCCTGAGCCGGCCCGTGGAATGCTAGCGGCGCACCGCTGGGCTCGCGTCAGTACTTACCGTAGGTGGCCGTGCGAGGGTTGCGACCAACCAGCGCGAGCGTGCGGGGCCGGCACAGTGGGGCTCGATGAGAGTCGCGAGTAGTCGAGTCCGCAATCGGTCCTTGAGCCTATGGCGCTCTTGCGCACCCTAGGCATCAGCGCGTGCACCGCCGCGAGCGGTTCGCTGCGCAAGGGCTCAGCCGCTTGCCGAAGGCGCCGGCGCCACCGGTGCCCTGAGCGGCCGCGGCCTGCGACGGCCGTTCAAGATGGCACCGATCCAAGTGAATCGGACGAGGAAGTGATAGCTCACGAGCAGAATCGGCATGGAGCCCCCGACCATGACGATGAGCTTGATGCTCCAGTGCCAATGGTAGGGGCGCATGAGCGTCAGGAAGAACACGATGCTCGACATGTGCATGAGATAGATCCAGTACGATGCATCGGCCAGATAGCGCGTCGCCACGCTCCCGTGCGAGAGAAAGCGCTGCGCGGCCCCGACGAAGCCGAACACCCAGCACCAGATGCCGATCGAGTAAGCCATGGCGTAAAGCAAACGGTCACGGCCGAAGAGAGTTGGGCCGGTCCAGTGCGGCGTCAGTCCGATAATCGAGAGACACAGGACAGTCAGCGCGCCCGCGGCGACGAGATAGGTGCCCCACTGCTTGTGCGCCTGCAGCAGCAACGGGGGCTGTCGCTGCAGCAACCAGCCGAGTGCGAAGGGGATTCCATAACCGATCAACGCCGTCGTGTCGGGCACGAGCGAACCCGGCGCGGGTAACCCCAGCCACTCGGTCCACGTGCGGTGTAAGAACAAGTAGAGCGCAATCGGCAGCCCGAGCACCACGGGCGTCCACCATCCACGTATGACCCATGCAACGGCCCGGTCGCAGACGCCAGCCACGGACTGCCGCGCGCCGATGGCATGCACGAGCGCGCGGATGGGCAGGGCGAGCGCATAGAAGATCAACAGGTAATAGAGAAACCAAAGATGTGCAAGATCGATGTTGGCACCTCGTGTCGCTCCCGGCGGCTGGGCATTTTGCTGTTGTGCCAGGAGCAAGGTCAGGAAGTGCGTGCCATGCGCCAGCGCGCCCAGCACGAAACCCACGCCGATCAGCGCGAAGATGACGGGTCCGAACAGGAACAGCGGTAGCGCAATGCGCTTGAGCCGATCCTTCACGAAGGCGCGCACGCCGCGCCGCTCGAGGAGCATGCGCCCGAAGAAGCCCGCCATCAGGTAGAACGCCGACATGCGGAACATGTGAATCACGAAGTACATGACGGCGGGGGCAGCGTGGGGCTGGTCGCGCCACATGGGTATCGGGAAGTCTTGGAGGAATGCCGCGCACGAGTGGAGCACTACGCCGAGCAGCAGTGCAGAGGAGCGAACGGCATCGAGGGCATGGAGCCTGTCTTCGGGCTGCATGCATGACTCCCGTTTGACCCGAGCGCCGCGCTGCGACTGGCGGGCGAGCTCACCACGTTGCAATCTTCACGCCGCTTCGAGAATCAGAACACAAGCATCCTGGATTTGAAACTCAGCGTAACTGGAACTACCGCCCTTGCCACGGGCACATTCAACGGCACGCTCGGGCGTCGACTCGCTCATCCCTGAAAGAGCCGCTTGCGCGCCCGATCAGTGGCCGCCCTGCGTGCTCGCCGCAGCGGTCGTTCCCGAGCTCCACGCCCAGCCTGAAACGCGCCAGCCAGAATCACTTTTTGCCAGCGACATGGTCACGAGCGAGCCCGTCTCCTTCATCGGCTTGCCGTGATCGTTGTACGTGAATGTCATCGGCATGACCACGTACGCGTTATTGCCGTCAACCGTGAGGTGGCGCGCCTTGCCGGCGATCACCTTACTGTCCGTGATGGCGTTCTTCGTGCTCCACGCTTCGAAGTCCTTTATCCACGTTGCGCACACGCCCGCGCCGTGCCATTCGTTCGGGGCAAAATCATCGATGATCGCACCCTGATCGGCGCACGTGGCCACCATCGCCTTGGTATCGCCCTGGTTGAAGCCGTCGACCCACTGATGAATGACCGCCATCACGTCGGACTTGTCCGATGCCGCGACGGTACCCGCCATCAAAGCGGTGACCATAAGCACAAAAGCTGTCTTGTACATGAGCGTCCCCGTTGGGCCGAGCGCATCGAAGATGAATCGGCCTAGTTGTTGTGGCGCCGGGATTGTAGGCCACAGTTTGCGCTCTGTCGCCGCGCGCTGACTGATGGCCCTCAGTGGCGCCCGCGCTCGGCCCTGAGACGCAAGCGGCCCACGGCCTGCTCGAATGCAACAACCGCGCGGCCATCGGCCGTGGCGCCGCGACCGAAGCGCAGCTCCGCGTAGCGCTCGAGCAGTGGGCCGACTTCGTGCGCCACGCGGGGTTTGCTGGCGGCGAGCGTCGCGGCGTAGCTGAGTGGCCCTTGGTGGGGTGCGCGCTCGATCCCCGCCGTGGCGAGCTTGCCGCACAGGCGCTGATAGGCTCGTGCAAGGCGATCCGGCTGACGCGCTCGGGGCACGGCGCCGAACTGCCAGGCAAGCAGCAGCAGCCAGGCGGTGAGCGCCAGTGACACAAGCCATGCGAGCGGCCGCCAGTCGGCGCTCGCAAAGCCGAGGCGCTGCAGCATCGCGAACTGTGATCTGAGATTGAAGCCGATGAACTCGCTGCTCCACCAGGCGTTCGCGGCGTCCCACACCTGCCGCACAGCTTTGAGCCACGCCAAGCGGCGCAGCAACTGCGGCGGCGCCCAGTCGCTCGTAGGCATGAGATCGAGGATGCTCCGCCGCAGCCGCTCCGGGGCGACCACAGCCGTGGGGTCCACCCGCGTCCATCCTTGGCCCTCGAGCCAGATCTCGGCCCACGCGTGCGCATCGGATGCGCGGATGAGGAAGTAGCGGCCGATAGGATTCCACTCACCACCGAGGTAACCCGTCACGATGTGGGCCGGCACATGGCCGCTGCGCATCAGCAGGACGAATGCCGAGGCGAAGTGGCCGCAGAAACCCCTGCGAGTGTTGAACACGAAATCATCGACCGAGTCGGCCGCGAGAGGCGGAGGTGTGAGCGTGTAAGCGAATCCACCGCGGTGGAAGAGCTCGAGCACGCGGCCCGCGAACTCGGCGTCCGAGCCTGCGCGCCGCCGCAGCTCCGCGCCGAGCTGCCGAGCGCGCGGATTGCCGGTGCGCGGCAGTTGCAGATCCCGCTCACGCACTTGTGCACTCAGCGGGTCGAGCGCGCGCGTCACCGTGTGCGAGACCGCGGTGTAGCTGATGCGACGGTTCACGGGCTCGACGCCTTCGAGCATATGGTCGAAGTCGACGTAAGCGCGCTCTTCGGCAGGGGGCGCATCGACCGTGTCGAGCGTCAGCCACCAGGTCCGCTGGCTCGGCTCGAGCGAGATGCGATAGCGGTACGCAGGACCTGCGGGAGCGAGGCGCGCGGGCGGCCGCAGCCGCGAGGGACGCCCGCTCCAGGTCGTACCATCGAAATCGTGCAGCACCGGGCCGCGCCAGTAGCGCTGCTCGGAGGGTGGGATCGCGCCGTCGAACCAGACACGAAAAGCCGGTTCGCCGGAGGCGACGAGCTCGGTGATGCTGCCCGGACTTAAGGTGTCCGCAAGTCCCGTCGCTGCCACGTCGGTGCGCGGCAAGACCCACAACGATCCGGACAAGCGTGGAAAGAACAGGAACAGCAGCGCCGCCAAAGGCAGCGCGCTGCCGAGGGCGCGTGCGGCGATTCCCCCGGCCCCGCGATCGGAGAGCCCGCTGTCCGGGTAGCCGCTGATCGCGAGTGCCGTGCAGCACAGCCAGCCGTGCGCCGCGTACAGCGGGACGTAGGGCAGAGCCTGCTGCTGCAGGCATGCGGCGAGCAGCAGAAAGAGCGCAGCGCCGATCACGATGTAGTGATCGCGGCGCCGCGTGGTCTCGAGAAGCTTGACGGCGCCCACGACGACCAGCAGCGCCGTGCCGGCCGCAAGCCCATTCAAGGTGCGGAACATCATCAGCACGGCGCCCGTGACCACGATCGCCAGGGCAGCGCGCACATAGCGCCCCGGCAAGGAGATGCCGCGCACGCGCGCGGCGATCGCCCAGGCGGCGCAGAGCAGCGCCGTGAGCGTGGTCCACAGCGGCACGCGATGCGCGTGCAGCAGCACTCCCCCGAGGAACGCCGCCGTGCTCCACACGAGGGCGCGGCCATGCCAGCATTTCGCGTGCGGCTCAACCATGCTCGAGGGTTGCGCCGCCGTAGAGCGCGAGCGCCATGAGCGTTCGATGACGGTGCGCGGGGCCGTGATCGGCCTCGATCTGCTCGCCGGGCAGCTGCAGGCCGTAGCGCTCCCCGCGCGCTTCGGCGTCCACGATCCAGCGCGAGAGCTGCTCGAGCCGCGCTTCGACCGGCAGCTCGTGCAGGTCGGCGAAATCAAACAGCCGCAGGCGCGAGGCGGAGGCTGCGTACTCCTTCACCAGCAGCGGTGCGCCGCGCGCATAGGCCTTCCAAGCGACCTGGCGCGGCGAGTCCCCCGGCCGGAAGGCTCGCAGCCCGAGCCATTCGTCGCCATCGCCCGCGCCGCGATGTGTCTCACCGAATTGCACGGCGGGATGCGCCGGCATCGGCCGCGCGCCGCGCGGCGCCGGATAGACGACGAGCGCCAGGGGCGCGTGCACCCAAGTCCAGGCGCGGAACAGACCGAAAGGATGCGCACTCTCGATACGCAGCCGCTCGATGCGCACCACGCCGCGGTGCTGCGCAGGTACGGAGAGCTCCAAGCGTCCAGTGGCGTTTGCCCCCAGATCGCTCGTCGCCGCACGGTGCGCGGCGCCTGTCGAGGAGCTACCGTTGAGCTGCGCCTCGGCGAGCGTCACCCGATAGCGCGCCACACGCGTATCGTTCGCGAGTGCCAGCTGCACGGCAGCGCGCTCGCCGGCAAACGCAGGCAACGCCAGCGCGTCCGTCAAGGCGAGCTCGAGCAGATTGCGGTGGCACTGATACATCGCGACGAGCGCGAAGCCGGCCAGCGAGAAGGCGAGCAACAGCGCGAGGCTGTTCGCGTAATTGAGGCCGGCGACGAGCATCAAGAATACGATGATGCCGAAGCACAAACCCGCGCGTGTGGGCAGAATGTAGAGCCGGCGCCGCACGAGGCGCAGGGGAAAGCGATCGGCTCCCTGGCGCCGCCTGATCCAGGCCGCCATACGCTGCTGCAGGAACCTGCTCCGCACGTTGCCAGCTCAGGTCGGAACGGGCACGGCCTGCACGATTTCCGCGGCGAGCGCAGCGCCGTCCTGCGCGAGCGCCGCCTCGCGTGGCTCCAAGCGGTGAGCCGCCACCGCCGGGAACACCGCCTGCACGTCCTCCGGGAGCACCGCCGCGCGCGCGTTGAGGAAGGACCAGGCACGCGCCGCGCGAATCAACCCCTGAGCGGCGCGCGGTGACAAGCCGAGCTTCACGTTCGCGCGCTCGCGCGTGTAAGCGACCAGCGATTGCACGTAGTCGAGCAGCGCATCCGCGACGTGCACCTCGCTCACGGACTGCTGCAGGGCCACGATGCTCTTGGGATCGAGCACGCGTTCGATCTGCGGCAGCAGGTCGCGCCGTTCCCCGCTCGCGAGCAGCTCGCGCTCGTGCTGCGCCTCCGGATAGCCGAGTGCGACGCGCATGAGAAAGCGATCGAGCTGCGATTCTGGCAACGGGAAGGTGCCAAGCGGCTCGTGCGGATTCTGCGTGGCGACCACGAAGAACGGCACCGGCAACCGGTACGTCGTGAGATCGACGCTCACCTGACGCTCCTCCATCGCTTCGAGCAGCGCGCTCTGCGTGCGCGGGCTTGCACGGTTGACCTCGTCGGCGAGCAGCAGCTGCGTGAAGATCGGCCCGTTACGGAAGTGGAACTGCTGCGCACTGCGGTCGAACACCGACACCCCGATGATGTCGGCCGGCAGCAGATCGCTCGTGAACTGCACGCGCTGCCAGGCGAGCCCGAGGATGTGCGCGAGTGCATGGGCGAGCGTCGTCTTGCCGACTCCGGGCACATCCTCGATCAAGAGATGACCGCGCGCGAGCAGGCACGCGAGACACAGTCGCACTTGGGTCGGCTTGCCGAGAATGATGCTCTCGAGCGTCTCGAGCGCGCGCTGCAAGACGGCCGGACCGGCTATGGCGCCGACGGCGTGGACTTCGTTCACGATGCGAGGAGGGCGCGCACTTTCGCGAGCTGCGCCTCGAGGCCGCTCACGGTGCGTTCGAGCTCGCCGGCGCGCTCGCGCTCGCTCGCCACGATGGCCGCGGGCGCATTGCGCAAGAACTCCTCGTTGCCGAGGCGCGTGCTCGCCTTGCCCAGATCCTGCCGCGCCTTGACGAGCAGCTTGCCGAGCCGCTCGGCCTCCGCGGACGCATCGATCAGTCCGGCCATCGGCACGAGCACGGTCATCTTCCCGACGAGCGCCGTGGCCGCCTGCGGCGCGGGCGTGCCTGAGGAGAGAACGCTCACGTCTGCGAGCTCGGCCAGGTGCGCAAGGGATGAGCGATTGCGCTCGAGATATTCCACATCGTCACCGGCGAGGTCCTTCAGGAGCAGCGGGATTGGTTTGGTGGGGCTGATGCTCATCTCACTGCGGATCTGGCGCACCGCGAGAACCACGGCCTGCAGCCAGCCGATCTCCTGCTCGGCCTGCGCATCGAGCGGAAAATCGCTCGCGGTCGGATATGGCTCGAGCATGATCGTGGGGCCGGTGCGCCCGGCGAGCGGCGCCAGGCGTTGCCAGATCTCCTCGGTCACGAAGGGCATGAACGGGTGCAGGGCGCGCTGTAGCGCCTCGAGCACGACGAGCAGGGTGCGGCGGGTACCGCGCCGCGCCTCGGCACTTGCGTGCGGGGCATTCAGTACGGGCTTGGTGAGCTCGATGTACCAGTCGCAGAACTCATACCAGGTGAACTGATAGAGCGCTGCGGCGGCGAAATCGAAGCGATATCCGGCAAAGGCCGCGTCGAGCTCGGCGAGCATGCGGCCCAGGCGTGAGCGGATCCAGCGATCGGCGACCGCGTACGTGAGGCCGTCGCCGGGCGACGCGGCATCCTCGGCTGCGAGTGCGCGCAGCACGAAGCGCGCCGCCTGCCACAGCTTGTTGCAGAACTTGCGATTGCCATCGACGCGTCCGAGATCGAAGCGCAGCTCGCGCGTCGGGGTCGCAAGCGATGCGAATGTGAAGCGCAGCGCATCGGTACCATACGCGCTGATTCCCTGCGGAAACTGCTTGCGCGTGCTGCGCTCGATCGCGGGTGCCAGTTGCGGCTTCATCAGACCGCTGGTGCGCTTGGCGATGAGCGCATCGAGACTGATGCCATCGACGATGTCGAGTGGGTCGATCACATTGCCCTTGCTCTTCGACATCTTCTCGCCGTGCTCATCGAGGATCAGTCCGGTGATGTAGACATCGCGAAACGGCACATCACCCATGAACTTGAGTCCGAGCATCATCATGCGCGCAACCCAGAAGAAGATGATGTCAAAGCCCGTGACCAGCGTCGTCGTCGGATAGAAGCGGCTAAGCTCGGGCGTCCTGGCGGGCCAGCCGAGCGTGGAGAACGGCCACAGGCCCGAGGAGAACCAGGTGTCGAGAACATCGCTGTCTTGGCGCAGCGAAACGGTAGGGGGCACGGCGTGTCGGGCGCGCACCTCGCTCTCGCTGCGGCCCACGAACACCTGGCCCTGCGGATCGTACCAGGCGGGGATGCGATGGCCCCACCACAGCTGTCGACTGATGCACCAGTCGCGGATGTTGCGCATCCACTCGAAATAGGTTTTCGCCCAGTTCTCCGGCACGAAGCGCGTGCGTCCGCTTGCGACCGCCGCCAGCGCCGGGCCCGCGAGCGGCTCGATGCGCACGTACCACTGATCGGTGAGATAGGGCTCGAGGATGGCGCCGCTGCGATCACCACGCGGCACGGCGTGCCGGTGTGCCTCGGCGCGCTCGAGCAGCCCGCCGGCATCGAGCTCGGCAAGGACACGCTGACGCGCCGCGAAGCGGTCGAGTCCGCGGAAGCGCTCCGGAACCTGCTCGTTCAGTGCCGCGTGCGGCGTGAGGATATTGAGCGGCCGTAAGTCATGGCGCAGCGCGAGCTCGTAGTCATTGAAGTCGTGAGCCGGTGTGATCTTCACGCATCCGGATCCGAAGCTCGGATCGACATAGCTATCGCCGATCACCGGGATCACGCGCTCCGCGAGCGGCAGCCGCACCCGCGAGCCGATCAGATGGTGATAGCGCTCGTCCTCGGGATGTACCGCTACGGCGACGTCACCGAAAAGAGTTTCCGGTCGGGTGGTCGCAACGTGCAGGTGCCCAGCGCCGCGCTCGAGCGGGTAGCGCAGATGCCACAGATGGCCGTCCTCCTCGCTCGAGCGTACCTCGAGATCCGAAAGCGCGGTGAGCAGCGTGGGGTCCCAATTGACGAGACGCTTGCCCCGATAGATGAGCCCTTCGTCGTAGAGTCTTACGAACGCTTCCGTGACCGCGGCCGAGAGCCCCGGGTCCATCGTGAAGCGCTCACGGGACCAATCCACCGAGTCGCCCAGGCGGCGCATCTGCGCCGAAATCGTGCCGCCGGATTGCGCCTTCCAGGCCCACACGCGCGCGACGAACTCCTCGCGCGATAGCTCGGTGCGCACAACGCCCTGGGCGTTGAGCTGACGCTCGACCACGAGCTGGGTCGCGATGCCCGCGTGATCCGTGCCCGGCTGCCAGAGCGCTGCCGCTCCGAGCATGCGCTCACGACGGATGAGAGCATCCATGAGCGTGTGCTGGAAGGCATGCCCCATGTGCAGCGTGCCGGTGACGTTGGGCGGCGGCAGGACGATGCAATACGCGGCTCCGGTCCCGCGCGGAGCGAACCAGCCCTGAGACTCCCAATGCTCGTAGATGCGCCGCTCGATCTCTTGCGGCGTATAGACTTTGTCCATCAACTCGGGCAACCGTGACGACCGCGTCCGATTATAGCCGGGGCGCGCCGCAGGACCGCGCGTGCCGACTTAAGCGCGCGCCTCGCCGCCAGGCACCTTGTGGGACTGAGGTTGCAGACCGAGCTCGCGGTAAGCCTTGAAGCGCGCGCGCGCCGCCTCGCGGCGCCGCTCCTCGCCATCGACGATTTCCACCACCCGCAGCGCGCGCGTCACGCACGGCGGCAGTGCCGGCGCGAGGTTTATCAGCACCTCGAGGGGGCCGTCGGGTATCGGGCCGGCGCTGAGGAGCACGGGCGCTTCGCGGGCGGCGCCGGGAGCGAAGAGCTCGTGAGGAATGAAGCTGCGATCGTCCCCGAAACTCCACAGCAGCTCATCGAGGCTTGCGAGCTCGGCCGTATCAGGGTTCCAGATGAGGACCTGCTGGCCGGCTCGATAGGCTTTGTCCGTGATGCGACACACGAGCCTCAGACGCGCGGCCGCGGAGGCCTCCTCGAGCACGTAGAAGGCGACACTCGGTGCGCTCGGCGGCTCCGGCGCGGACATGGTCGCTAAGCGGCCCGCGAGGCGCGACCCGAGGCTCGATGGACGAGGAAGTCGCTGAGCAGCGGGGTGGGACGCCCCGTGCTGCCCTTGTGCGCTCCTCCCTGGTAGGCGGTGCCGGCGATGTCGAGATGCGCCCACTTGAGGCCTTGAGTGAATTTGCTCAAGAAGGCCGCCGCCGTGATGGCCCCGCCTTCGCGCCCGCCTACGTTGGCGAAATCGGCGAAGTTGCTCTTGAGCTGATCCCCATACTCCTCGGTCAATGGCAGCTGCCAGGCGCGATCGTCGGCACGGACTCCAGCGGCCACGAGCTCACGCGCGAGCGCATCATCGTTGGACATGACGCCGCTGTGATGCGCACCCAAGGCGATGACGCAGGCGCCCGTGAGCGTGGCGACGTCGACCACCGCGGCGGGCTCGAAGCGGCGCGCGTAGTTCAGGGCATCGCAGAGGATCAAGCGGCCCTCCGCATCGGTGTTGAGGATCTCCACCGTCTGTCCCGAGGCGCTCGTCACGATATCGCCCGGCTTCACGGCACGGCCGTCCGGCAGGTTCTCACAGGTCGCGATCAAGCCGACCACGCGCAGGCGCAGGCGCACTTCGGCCGCGAACGTCACCGCGGCGAGCACGGCGGCCGCGCCGCTCATGTCGAATTTCATCTCGTCCATTCCGGGAGGGTCCTTGAGCGAGATGCCGCCGCTGTCGAAGGTGATGCCCTTGCCAACCAGCGCGATCGGTGCTGCGCCGGCCTTCGCTCCGCGATAGTCCAGCACGATGAAGCGCGGTGGTTGAGCGCTGCCCTGCGTGACTGCGAGGAAGCAGCCCATCTTCAGCCGCCGGATGGCGGCCTCGTCGAAGACCTGCACGCGCACCGAGCGATACTTGGCGCCGAGCTGGCGCGCGCGCTCGGCGAGATAGCTCGGCGTGCACACGTTCGGCGGTAGGTTGGCGAGGTCGCGCTGCACTCCCATCGAGAGCGCCACCGCCTGGCCGTGCTCGAGGCCCCGGCGTGCGGCGGCTGCCCCGGCCGGGCGCACGGGACCGATGACGATTCGCTCGAGCGCGGGCGTGGGCGGCTTCTTGCCGGTTTTCAGGTCGTTGATGCGGTAGAGCGTGCTGCCCGTGATCTCAGCCACACAGCGTCCGAAGTAGTAGTCGTCGAGGTCGCGCGGCGCGGGGCGCTCGATGGCGAGCGCGGCCGAGCGCATCCGGGTGCGCGCGAGCGCGCCGATCGCCGTCGCACAGGCGCGCCGCCAGCTCTTGCGGCTGAAGCTCTTGGCGGCGCCCAGACCGAGGAGCAGCAAGCGCGTGGCGGCGAGGCCCGAGACCTCCGTGAGCAGCAGCGACTCGCCGCTGCGACCGCTGAAATCACCGCGCGCCACGGCCGCCTTGAGCCGGCCGCCGATCGCGGCGTCGAGCCGGCGCGTCTCGGGCGCCAGCTCCGGCTCCTCGTAGACTCCGGCAACGATACAGTCCACGGCGAGCTGCGCTAGTCCCTTCGACCAGACCTCAAACTGCATGATCGAACTCCTTGCAAGCCGAGCGCGGCGCTGAGGCACCGCCCGAGCAATCTTCTCGGGCCGTTGTGGCGTAGAACGGTCTGATTTACCTTACCTGCCGCGCGTCGTTCCGCTGCAAATAGGTTTTCATTCGTGCGGTATCGCAACTCGCCAGGCGGCCTTGGGCGCGGAAGTCTAACCGAATTCGGCCGGGTAGGGCTTTGCGTCGACTCATAGACCGGTACGTACTCAGGGAAGTGATCGCGACCTGGCTCGGCGTGACGGCCGTGCTGCTCGTCGTTCTGCTGACCAACGAGGTCGCACGGGTACTCACCCGGGCCGCGGAAAACCAGTATCCGCGCGGCATGGTGCTCGAGCTGATCGGCCTCGGGGCCGTGCAGAACCTGAACGTTCTGGTGCCGATCGGGCTGCTGCTCGGGGTCGTGCTCGCGCTGGGCCGCCTCTACCACGACAGCGAGGTGACGGCGGCGCTCGCCTGCGGCGTGGGTCCGGCGCGCCTCTACGTGCCGGTGATCTCGCTCGCGGTGCTCGTGACGGTGCTGCTCGCCTGGCTCTCGCTGTCCATCGCGCCGCAGGCCATGGCGGGCGTTCTTAACCTGCGCAGCGTGGCGCTGCGCGCTGGGCAGTTCGCGCCGATTGCCGCGGGCAAGTTCCACATGTTTGCCTCGGGCACTGCGGTCGTGTACGCGGAAGGCGCCAATGCCGATGGCACGCTGTCCAACGTGTTCGTCGAGCGCAACCATCAGGGCCGGGTCGAGGTCGCCCTGGCCGGTCGGGCTCGGCACAGTGTCGCCCCCGACGGACGCTCGCTCACGATCACGCTCTACAACGGTGAGCGCTTCGAGGGTGAGCCCGGCAGCGCCCAGTTCCGCATCATGCGCTTCGCGCAGCACACGATCCCCGTGGAAATGACACCTCCGGTCGAGACGATTACCGATCTCGATGCCGCGCCGACAGCCTCGCTGCTCGACTCGCCGGACAAGAGCAAGCAGGCCGAGCTCGACTGGCGCATCGCCCTTCCCGTGCAGTGCCTGGTGCTTGCGCTGATCGCCATTCCGCTGAGCCGCTTGAGGCCGCGGCAGGGCCGCTACGCGCGGGTGTGGCTCGCGGTACTGCTGTACATCGGCTACTCGAGCCTCATCACGCTCGGCCGCAGCTGGATCGAGCATGGCACGCTGCCGCACTATGTGGGTCTTTGGTGGACCCACGCCGTGATCATCCTGGTTGCGACGGTCGTGATCCTCGGCCCGGGTTGGATCGGGCGCCTGCGTCATCGCGATCCGCGCCCGGATGAAGCCGGGGCGCTCGGGAGCGCCGCATGACGATCATCGATCGCTACATCGTCCGCGCCGTGCTCGCGGCGACCGGCCTCGTGATGGCCGTGCTGCTCGTGCTCGCGGTGCTGATCATTTTCATCGGCGAGCAGGGCGATGTGGGACAGGGGCACTACACCGCGTTCAGCGCCCTGTGGTACTCGCTTCTCAGCATGCCGCAGGCGGCTTGGGAGCTGCTCCCGATCGGCGCCCTGCTCGGCTCCCTGCTCGGGCTCGGGCAGCTCGCCCGCAACAGCGAGCTCATCGTGCTGCGCGCCTCCGGAGTCTCCGTCGCACGCATCGCCGGCTCGGCATTGATCGCCGGGCTCATCCTGCTCGCCGTGGAGGTGGTGCTCGGAGAGCTGCTCGCCACGCAGCTCGAGCAGACGGCGAATGCCCAGAAAGCTCTCGATCGATTCTCGAATCTGAGCTTCGGCAGCAGCGGCGCCTGGGTGCGCGACGGCAATACGATTCTCAATGTCGAGCACCTGACCGGCAGGGGGCGCTTCGGCGGGATGCTGCTCTTCCAGCTGTCGCCCGACCACCGGCTGGTCTCGATCGGCCACGCGGAGCATGCGAGTCCCGTGAGCAAGGGTCACTGGGTGCTCGATGGCTACACCGAGTCGCGCTTTAAGGACAACGGGGTGCAGGCGGGGTCGGCCGGAGAGCGCATGCTCGTCTCGCACCTCACGGCCTCGTTTCTCTCCTTTGCGACCGCGCCGCTGCGCAACCTCACGGTGCGCGCGCTCTGGACGCTCATCGAGTACGACCGTGCCAATGCGCTCGATCCAGGCCAGTATCTGTTCGCTTTCTGGTCACGCATCGCACGTACGCTGGCGATCGCCTTCGCGGTGCTGCTCGGGGTTCCCTTCGTGCTCGGCGCGCTGCGCACGGCGGCCGCCGGCTCGCGCATGATGGTGGGACTCGTGCTCGGTATCGTTCTTTTCCTACTGCAGCGCCTCATCGAGAGCGGCACGGTGGTGTTCAATCTCAATCCCATCGTACTCGCCTGGATTCCGACGGCGCTGCTCGCCGCCGTGACGCTCGTGCTGCTCGCGCGGGCGCGCTAGCCGGCGCTTTGAGCGGACACGGCCGCGCGGCCCCTCACATTGCTTGCTTCAACACACTGATGACCCGCGGCTCCATGTAGGACTTGAGGCCGAGTACCGAATACTGACGGCCGACACCTGATTCCTTCGCCCCACCGAAAGGCACGGTTGCCGAGGTGGTGCGGTGCTGGTTGACCCACGCCGTGCCCACCTCCAGGCGCGCCGCGATGGCGCAGGCGCGCTCGGTATCGCGGCTCCATACCGAGCCCGAGAGCCCGTAACGGGTGTCGTTGGCGCGCCGCAGCGCATCCTCAACGTCGCTGAACTTGAGCACCGGCACGATGGGACCGAACTGCTCCTCCTGCACCAGCCGCGAGTGCTCGTCGACATCGGCGACGATCGTCGGTGGGACGAAGTATCCGGGCCCATCGGGCAACTCCCCACCGGCGAGGATGCGCGCGCCGCTGCGCCGGGTCTCCTCCAGAATGCCGACGACGCGATCGTACTGCTCCTTGTTCTGGATCGGCCCGAGCTGCGTCTGCGGATCGAGGCCGCTGCCGATGCGTGCCTTGCGCGCCTCCTCGGCGAGCGCACTGCACAGCGCACCATAGATGCGCTCGTGGGCGTAGATGCGCTTGATCGCCATGCACACCTGGCCGCTGTTCACGAAAGCCGCGAAAAAGAGCTTGGGCGCGATGCTCTTGGGGTCTACGTCATCGAGCACGATCGCGGCGTCGTTGCCGCCGAGCTCGAGCGTCAAGCGCTTGAGCGTTCCCGCCGCGCTCGCCATGACTTTCTTGCCGGTGGCGACCGAGCCGGTGAAGGAGATCTTGTCGATGCCGGGGTGCTCGGTCATCCATTGACCGAGGTCATCGCCCCCCGCGAGCACGTTCAGCACGCCGGCCGGAAAGACCGGCGCCAGCAGCTGCGCCAGCTTCAAGGTGGTGAGCGGCGTGTATGGGGAGGGCTTCAGCACCGTGGTATTGCCCGTGTAGAGCGCCGAGGTGAGGGGACCTGCCGCAAGGTTGATGGGGGCATTCCAGGGCGTGATGATCCCCACGACGCCGAGCGGGTAGTAGCGCAGCTCGATGCTGCGCTGCTCGTCCTGCGTCAATGTTTCGTCCGCGATCGCGATCTGCGCCATGCCCTCGGACTGTGTGGCGGCACGCGCGATCTCATCGCGTGCCTGGCCCAGCGGTTTGCCCTGCTCGAGCGTCAGCAGCTCGGCGAGGCCGGCCTGATGATCGCGCAGCACCTGCGCCATGCGCTTGATGCATGCCCGGCGCTCATCGAACGAGGTGTCGCGCCAGGCAGGAAAGGCGCGGCGGGCGGCCGCCACGGCGCGCTCGAGCTCCGCTCGCCCCGCGGCGGGGCAGCGCGCGAACACCCGACCCGTCGCTGGATTGATTACGTCAAGTGTCTGCTGGGAGCCGACGCTTGCGCCATCGATCAGTAGTGCGAAGTCCTCGCGCAGCGCTTTCGTCGCAGCTGCCAAGTCAGGCGAGACGGATGCAGTCATGGGAGGCCTTTGCGAAAGCGTGAAGGAATTGCCTCTGCTACGATTAAAAGCCGCCCCCGCAAGGGGGCGCTCAGCCGCGACGGCTCACACCGCGTACCCGAATGATACCGACTTGCAAGGCGCCCGACCCGCACACGCGCCGACCGAAATACCGCCCGCCACTGGGTGCTTGCGATGCGCACTGCCACATTTTCGGGCCTGCAGACCGGTATCCGTATGCGCCCGATCGCAGCTACACGCCACCCGATGCTCCGCTCGCGGCCTTGCGTGCCCTGCACGAGATTCTGGGCCTGGGCCGTGCGGTGCTCGTGAATGCCAGCTGCCATGGGCGTGACAATCGGGTCATTCTCGATGCCATCGCGCAAAGCCGCGGGCGCTATCGGGGCGTCGCGAATGCCGACGACAGCTTCACGGCGGAGGATCTCCGCATCCTGCACGAAGGCGGCTGCCGCGGCGTGCGCTTCAACTTCGTCAAGCACCTGGGTGGCATGCCCGATATGGGCGAGTTTCATCGAGTGGTCGAGCGCATCCGGCCGCTGGGCTGGCACGTGGATCTGCACTTCGATGCCGGCGATCTGGTCGAGCATGCCGAGCTGCTGCGGCAGTTGCCCGTGCCGTTTCTGATCGATCACATGGGTCGCGTGCCCACCCGGGACGGTCTCGAGCAGGAGCCGTTCCGGCGACTGGTGCAGCTCCTGAGCCGAAACGAGCGCTGCTGGGTCAAGGTGAGCGGTGCGGAGCGCATCTCGAGCGCGGGACCGCCCTTTACCGATGCGGTACCGTTCGCTCAGGCGCTGATCGAGGCCGCGCCCGATCGCGTCCTCTGGGGCACCGACTGGCCCCACCCCAACATCTCCAAGTACATGCCGAACGACGGCGACCTGGTCGATCTGATTCCGCTCTTCATGCCCGACCCGGCGACGCAGCACAAGGTTCTGGTCGAAAATCCCCACAGGCTGTACGGTTTCACCGGCTGAAGGCAGCGCAGATGGCGAAAGACAAGCAAGAAGCCTACGAAGACATCCCGGGCACCTGGGTGTTCGATGCCCAGCGTGCGCGCCGGGGGTATCACCTGAACGAGTTTCTCTACTCGCTCATGAAGGATGCGAACCGCAAGGAGTTCCTCGCGGACGAGCGCGCATACACGCTGAAGTTCAAGATGAGCGAGGAGCAACGCACGGCGGTGCTCGAGCGGGCCTGGAACAGGATGCTGGAGCTCGGCGCCGTCTCGTACGCATTGGCGAAACTCGCCTTCACCGACGGCAAGTCCTACCAGTTCATGGCCGCTCGCATGACCGGCATGAGCGAGCCGGAGTACGTCGAGATGATGTTGAAAGGCGGACGCTCGCCCGAGGGCTGGCGCTCGAAGTCCGAGCGGCGGGGAAAGAGCTGATGGCCCGCATCGTCGCAGGGGTCGGCACCTCTCACACACCGGCGATCGGCGCGGCGGTGGATCTCGGTAAAACGCAGGAGCCGTACTGGGTACCGCTCTTCAAGGGCTATGAGCCATCCAAGCGCTGGATGGCGCAGACGCGCCCGGATGTCGTGATCATGGTGTACAACGATCACGTCAACGCCTTCGACTTCAAGATGATTCCGACCTTCGGGCTCGGCTGCGCGGAGGAATTTCCGATCGCCGACGAGGGCTGGGGCCCGCGCCCCGTGCCTGTCGTCAAGGGCTATCCGGAGCTTGCGGCGCATCTCGTCCAGTCACTCGTGCTGGATGAGTTCGACATGACGATCGTCAACGAGATGCCTGTCGATCACGGCCTCACCGTGCCGCTGACCCTCATGTGCGGCTCGCCGCCCGCGTGGCCGTGTCCAGTCATTCCGCTCGCCGTCAACGTCATTCAGTATCCGGCGCCCACGGGGCATCGCTGCTTCAAGCTCGGCCAGGCGATCCGCCGGGCCGTGGCGAGCTGGGACGAGGATCTGAAGGTCGTTATCTTCGGCACCGGCGGCATGTCGCATCAGATTCAGGGGCCGCGTGCCGGCCTCGTGAATCCGCAGTTCGACCAGGCCTTCCTGGACGGGCTCGCGCACGATCCGGAGCGGCTCGTGAAGATCCAGCCGCTCGAGTATCTGCGCGATGCCGGGGCGGAGGCGATCGAGCTCGTGATGTGGCTCATCATGCGCGGTGCGCTCGGCGAGAAGGTGCACGAGGTCTATCGCTTCTATCACGTGCCGGCTTCATCGACCGCTGTCGGCCACATCATCCTCGAGGCGCGCTGAGTGCCGAGGCGGAGGAACGCCAAATGAAGATCGTCATCGCAGGGCAGGGCGCGTTCGGGGTGCGACACATCGAGGCCGTGCGCAAGATCGCCGGCATCGAAATCGCCTCGCTCGCGGGCGGCAGTGCCGACTCCACTGCGGAGGTGGCACGCAAGTTCGAGATCCCGCACTGGACGACGAACCTCGCCGAGAGTCTCGCGCGGCCGGGTGTCGAGGCCGTGATCCTCGCCACGCCGACGCAACTGCATGCGCAGCAGGCCGAGCAGTGCATGCGCGCCGGCAAGCACGTGCAGATCGAGATTCCGATGTCGGACAACCTCGCCGACGCCGAGCGCGTCGTGCGTGTGCAGCAGGAGACCGGCGTCATCGCCATGGTGGGTCACACGCGGCGCTTCAACCCGAGCCATCAGTGGCTGCACAAGCGCATCCAAGCCGGCGAGCTCAGGATTCAGCAGATGGACGTGCAGACCTACTTCTTTCGCCGCACCAACATGAACGCGCTTGGCAAACCGCGCAGCTGGACCGACCATCTGCTGTGGCATCATGCTTGCCACACCGTCGACCTGTTCCAATATCAGACCGGCGAAACCGTCGCGCAGTGCTGCGCATTGCAGGGACCCAAGCATCCGCAGCTCGGCATCGCGATGGACATGAGCATCGGCATGCGGGTGCCGAACGGTGCCCTCTGCACCTTATCGCTGTCCTTCAACAACGACGGCCCGCTCGGAACCTTCTTCCGCTACATCTGCGACAACGGCACCTACCTCGCGCGTTATGACGAGCTGGTGGACGGCAACCAAAAGCCGATCGACGTCTCAAAGGTCGATGTCTCGATGAACGGCGTCGAGCTGCAGGATCGGGAGTTCTTCAAGGCGATCACCGAGCGCCGTGAGCCCAACGCGAGCGTGGCACAGATACTGCCCGCCATGCGCACGCTCGATCGACTGGAGCGCATCCTCGAGCGGCCCTGATCGCGGTTTGCCGGGCCGCAGGGCGGCGGCGCGCGCGGCGCGCTCAGCCGCCGAGCTCGCGCAGCATCGCGGGCGGATAGCGCTCGCCGCGCACCCCGAGCTGCGCGACCAGTGAGCGCAGCTCGGCGCTCTCCTGCGCGGACACGGTGATCTCGAGAGCGCCCAGATTGTTGCTGAGATGGGCGCGGGTCTTCATGCCCGCGAGGGGCACGAGGTGCTCACCCTGCGCGAGGACCCAGGCGAGCGCAAGTTGCGGCGCTGTGCAACCCTTGCGTCGCGCGAGCTCGTGCAAGTGCGCGACGATGCGCGCGTTGTGAGGAGTCGTGTCAGCCTGAAAGCGCGGCTGGCTGCGCCGGATATCCTGAGGTGGCAGCTCCTCGAGCGTGCGGAAATTGCCGGCGAGAAAGCCGCGTCCGAGCACGGCATAGGCGACGAAGCTCACGCCGAGCTCACGACAGGCTTGCAGCAGGCCGGCCTCCGGGTCGTGCGTCCACAGCGAGTACTCGGCCTGCACGGCGGCGATCGGATGCACGGCGCAGGCCCGGCGCAGTGTCGGCACGCTGCACTCGGACAGGCCGATGTAGCGGAGCTTGCCCTGCGCGACCAGAGCGGCGAGCGCACCGACGGAGTCCTCGATCGGCACGGTGCGATCGATGCGGTGCAGATAGTACAGGTCGATATACTCGGTCCCGAGCCGCTCGAGGCTTGCCGCCACGGCGCTACGCAACGATGCCGGGCGGTTGTCGATGACGATGGTGCCCTGTGCCGTGCGCGTGATGCCGTACTTGGAGGCGAGGAACACGTGGCTGCGCCGCTCGCGAATCGCGCTCCCGACGAAGCGCTCGTTCTCGCCGAGCTGATAGCTCGACGCGGTGTCCAGATGGTTGACGCCGCAATCGATCGCCTGGTGCAAGGTGGCGCGCGCTTCGGCATCATCGCGCGCGCCGTACCAGCCGACCAGCCCCATGCAGCCAAAGCCCAGCGCTCCGACCCGCTCTCCCGTTCTGCCCAGCGCTCGTGTCTGCATCGTCTGCCCCGTCGTCGCTGCCGTGCCGGCCTGCGTCCATTTGCGATGCGCTTGTCAGGATGCAGCGCTGGCCGATAGCATCGAACCTGTCCAGCCAATTGCAGGGTAGTCCCAATGATCATCGATTGCCACGGGCACTACACGACCGCGCCGCCGGCATTGCAGGCGTATCGCGACCGTCAGCTTGCTGCTCTGCAGGCCGGCGCGCGGGTACCGGCACCGGCGCGTTTGGACATGAGCGACGAGCAGATCCGTGACAGCCTCGAGAACGCGCAGCTGAAGCTGCAACGCGCGCGCGGCACCGATGTCACGATCTTCTCGCCCCGCGCCTCCGCGATGGCACATCACATCGGGGATGCGCTCACGAGCGCCGACTGGTCCCGCGTCTGCAACGATCTGATTCACCGGGTGTGCACCCTCTACCCGCGCAACTTCGTCGGCGTGTGCCAGCTGCCGCAGTCGCCGGGCGTCGCGCCCGGCGACTCCAGCGCCGAACTCGAGCGGTGCGTGAAAGAGCTCGGATTCGTCGGCTGCAATCTGAATCCCGATCCCTCGGGCGGTCACTGGAACTCGCCGCCGCTCACGGACCGTCACTGGTATCCGCTCTACGAGCAGATGGTCGAGCTCGAGGTGCCCGCGATGGTGCACGTGAGCTCCTCCTGCAACCCGAATTTTCATGCGACGGGCGCGCACTACATCAACGCGGACACGACCGCGTTCATGCAGTTCCTGACCAGCGACCTGTTCAAGGATTTCCCGACCCTCAAGTTCGTGATCCCCCACGGGGGCGGTGCCGTGCCCTATCACTGGGGCCGCTACCGCGGACTTGCGCAGGACATGAGGCGTCCGCCTCTCGAGGAGCTGCTGCTCGGCAATGTGTTCTTCGATACCTGCGTCTATCACCAGCCCGGCATCGAGCTACTGAACCGAGTGATCCCCGTCGACAACATCATCTTCGGCTCGGAGATGGTGGGTGCCGTGCGCGGCGTCGATCCACGCACCGGGCACTACTACGACGATACCAAGCGCTACATAGACGCGCTGCCGCTCAACGAAACGGATCGCCGCAAGATCTTCGAGCTCAATGCCTATCGAGTCTATCCGCGTTTGAAAGCGCGACTTGCCGCCTGACGGAGGAGCCATGCCGCAGAATCACTCGGCGCTGCGCGCGCAGCAGTCAGAGCTGCCGCTGCCCGAGCCCGAGCTGTTGCCCGAGCAGCTCCACGCGCGCGCGGCGGCGCTGCGTCCGCGGCTCTACGCGGAGCAGGAGGAGAACGATCGGCGCGGCTTCTACTCCGAGGCCATCCACCGCGAGCTATTGCAGGGCGGGTTCTATCGCATCCTGCAGCCGCGCCGCTTCGGCGGTTACGAGTTCGGCCTGCAGACCTTTCTGCGCGTGGTCATGGAGCTGTCGCGCGGCCATCCGGCCTCGGGCTGGTGCTACACGCTCGCCGCATCGCACGGCTACGTGCTCGCCTCGCACTGGCCGGAGCAGGCACAGCGGGAGCTTTTCGGGCCGCAGGGGGATTTTCGTGCCGCGATGACGGCCGGCGCAGCGGGAACCTACCGTCGCACCGAGGGTGGCTACATCGTCGATGGCGTGTTCCCGTTTGCCTCGGGCATTCCGGTCTGCACGCATTTCATGGGCGCAGGGTTGATTCACGAGGGGGCGGGCGCACCGCGCGGCGTCTACTTTGTCGTGCCGCGCGAGCACTTCACCATCCTGCCGGACTGGGGCGGCGAGGAGAGCCTCGGGATGCAGGGCAGTGGCTCGAACAGCGTCAAGGTCTCGAAGGCTTTCGTGCCCGACCACCATTTCGTCACCTCGAACGTCATGCTCTCCTCGGAGCACTCACCTCAAGGCACACCCGGCACGCGCCTGCACGGCAATCCGCTCTATCTCGGCATTCTCGCCGGCTGGTTCAGCTGCGAGTTCGGCGCCATCCTCACCGGCACCGCGCGCGCGGCCCTCGATGAATTCGAGCAGCTGCTGCGCACGAAGAAGATGACCTTCAACCCGCAGCTCACGCGCATGCACGACCCGAACAATCACATCACGCTCGGCGAGGCGCTGAGCCGCGCGGACGCCGCGGAGGCCCTCACCTTCGCGGCGACCGATATCTATCAGGAGCAATGCGAGCGCTGGGCCCGCACCGGCCAGCCGATCAGCGCCGCCGACACGCTGCGCGTGTGGAGCGTCTCGCGCGAGGCCTGCCGCGCTGCGAGCGAGGCGGTCGAGATGCTGTTTCGCGCCGCGGGCGCCACGGTGAGCAAGCGCGGCCAGCGCCTGCAGCGTTACTTCCGCGACGTGCAGATGTATCGCGTGCACATTCAATCGCAGCCGCTGTTTCCCTCCATGCGCGGACAGGTGCAGCTCGGGCTGCCGCTGCCGCCGCCCTTCGGCTGAATCGATTGGAGCGTGCGCAGTACCCGGCGGGCGCTGCCGGGCGCGCGGGGCGCCTGCTCACTCAGCTGTGGTTCCAGGTGCTCGTCGCGACCCTCGTGGGCATCGCGCTCGGGTACTTCTGGCCGAATCTCGCCGAGCGGCTGAAGCCGCTCGGCGATGCGTTCATCGCGCTCGTACGCATGATCGTTGCGCCGGTGATCTTCTGCACGGTCGTGCACGGGGTCGCGAGCATGCACGACATGAAGCGCGTGGGTCGCGTCGCGCTGAAGGCACTCGTCTATTTTGAGGTGGTCACGACCTTGGCACTCGTGATCGCGCTCCTCGCGGTCAACCTCACGCAGCCGGGCGCGGGGATGAACATCGATCCGCGGGCGCTCGACACCCGCGCGGTCGCGCAGTACACGGGCCGGGCGCACGCCCAAGGCGTGGCCGATTTCCTGCTCGACATCATACCCACGACGTTCGTCGGCGCCTTCGCACATCCGGACGTGCTGCCGGTGCTGTTCGTCGCGATCCTGTTCGCCGCGGCGTTGAGCTTCGCCGGTCCGCGAGGCCAGCCCGTGCTCGAGATCACCGCGAGCCTTTCGCAGGTGTTCTTCCGCATCGTGGGCTTCATCATGTGGGTGGCCCCGCTCGGGGCGCTCGGCTCGATCGCCTTCACCGTCGGACGCTTCGGCGCAGGCTCGCTCGTCTCGCTCGGCAAGCTGCTGCTCGAGTTCTACGGCGTCGCGCTCATGTTCGTGTTCGTGGTGCTCGGCGCCGTCGCGTATGCGGTGGGGGTCAGCCTGTGGCGCCTGCTCGGCTACATTCGCGATGAGATCGTGATCGTCGCCGCGACGACCTCCACGGAGACGGTCCTGCCGCGACTCATGCAGAAGCTGCGCGCGCTCGGTTGCGAGGAGTCCGTCGTCGGCCTCGTGGTTCCTACCGGCTACTCGTTCAATCTCGATGGCACGTGCCTGTATCTGGCGACCGCGGTCGTGTTTCTGGCGCAGGCGACCAACACGCACCTCGGGCTTGCGCAGCAGCTCGGGCTGCTCGCGGTCCTCCTGCTCAGCTCCAAAGGGGCGGCGGGTGTCGCCGGCGCGGCTTTCGTCGTGCTCGCTGCAACGCTCGGCGCAACGGGCGCCGTGCCGGTTGCGAGCATCGCGCTCATCCTCGGTATCCACCGCCTGATGGCAGAGGCACTCACGTTCGTGAACCTGGTCGGCAACAGCATCGCGACGATCGTGGTCGCGCGCTGGGAGAACGCGCTCGATGGTGCGAAGCTTTATGCACAGGTCGGGCGGCGCGGCCTGGCGAGGCTCGGCACGAGCAGCTAAGTGCCTGCTTAAAGCGATCGAGACCGCCTAGATGTATTCGAGTCCGAGTGCCTTGAGCTTCTCGCGCATCTCGTAGAGATCGAGCCCGAGCTCGCCGGCGGCGAGCCGCTTGCGCTTCGCCTCCTCGCCGTCCACGCGTTTCTTCGCAGCCTGGGCTACCGCGGGAGCGCTGCTGCGACCGACCGCGACCACGCCGTCGTCATCGGCGACGATCACATCGCCCGGCTCGACGCGCTGGCCCGCGCAGATCACCGGCACGTTCACGCAGCCGAGGCTCGCCTTGACCGTGCCTTGCGCCCAGATGGCCTTGCTCCACACGGGAAAGCGCATCTCGGTGAGCGTCGCCACATCGCGCACGCCGGCATCGATGATCAAGCCGCGTACCCCGCGCGCCTGGAGCGAGGTGGCCAGCAGATCGCCGAAGTAGCCGTCGCTGCACGGGGAGCTCGGCGCGACCACGAGCACATCGCCCGGGCGGCAAACCTCCACGGCCACGTGGATCATCCAGTTGTCCCCGGGCGGCACGAGCACGGTCACTGCCGAGCCGCTGAGCGCGGCACCCGCGTAAATGGGCCGCAAATGAGCCCCGAGCAGTCCCGTGCGTCCCTGCGCCTCGTGCACGGTGGCTACGCCGGCGCTGCCCAGTGCGGCGATGACGGCACTGTCCGCGCGTGCGATCTCGCGCACCACGACATGTTTGCTAATGGGATTGCTCCCGCGGCTGCGAAGCGAGCCGCTGCTGCGGCCTAATATAGCCACTCGCGCCGCGAGCAGCCAGATGCGCTACTTGGATCCCGGCGCCGCGGGCTTGGCGGATGAGCCCTTGCCGGCCTTCTTACCCGCCGCGGCGTGTGCGGGCGGCTCGGGCTTCTTCAAGAGCTCATCGAGCGGACGGAACAGGGAGTCGTATTTGTAGCTCGGAATCTCGAGCTCCCACCCGGCGAAGCGCGCATTGAGCTGCTGCGCCTCGCTCTGCGTATCCTTGGCGGAGGAGCTGGCGCTCACGGCGATGAAGCGCCGGTCACCATCCTTGTGACCCGTCAGATCGAGGCTGAGTCCGTTGAAGGTGCGGAACGTGGCGTGCGCGGGCGCGTCGGTGACCGTGCCCGGCTTGCGCACGTCATCGAGAGTCAGCGAGGCGAGCGCGCTCGCGACCGGATCGGCCACACTCGGAGCGCTCAGCTCACGCCCCTTGGGCAGGTCCGGGACCGTGAAATCGGTCTGTTGTGCCGAGGCGCGCGTGACCGTGTACTTGGGGCCGCTCGCGGGCTGCACGGCCACCTCTTTCACGCGCTGCTCCGGAATGTCGATGATGCTCTTGTCGAGCCACTGCCGTGGATCGGCATCGGGCGTCACTTGCGGTTCGGCGAGCACGCTCTGTGCAACACCGGCCGCACGCACGAAGCTCGCCTGCGAGCCCGAGGGCTTGCCCACGATCAGGGCGAAGGTTCGGGCCGGTGTGACGATCTCCAGGCGTGTGCCGCCGGCCTTGGGTGAGCTCACGTCCTCGACACCGAGCTGCGGGTAGCTCGCCGGATCGCTCGTCTTCTGCTCCACGACTTTCAGATCGGAGACATCGAGCAACAGCTTGCGCACGCGGCCCGAATCGGCGGGGAAGTCGCGCTCGCCGACGATCCAGTCGCTCGTGCCCTTCTTGAGCGTCGCGCGCGTCCCGTCACCCTTGATCAGGCGCACCTCGCTCACATCGTTGATGTGACTGCGCAGCCCCGGAAGCACCAGCGATCCACCTGCCTCGGGTTGCTCGGCCCGATGTTGCGCGGTGACCGCCCAGAGCGCCAGGCCGACCACGAGCAGTGCGATCGCGAACAGAGCGGTGAGACGGCGCGGCGTGATCATACGCCCGCCTTCTCCTCGCCACGGAGCGCCGCGGGCTCGCCCGACTTTGCGGGCGCGTGCGGCTCGCCTGCGGCGCTGCCCGCTCCGCCGGGAGCATCGGCGTAGGATGCCGCGCTCGCCGCGACATGGCGCCGGCGTCGTAGCGCGATGAGCAGCGCGATGACGGCGAAGAGGGCGGGCACGATGACGATGTTGATGACCTTGAGAGTCGTGCCCAGCCGGTTGATATCTTGGTCGAGCCCGAGCCGCACTTGCCGCAGCTCCTTGCGGATGCGCAGCTTGTCCGCCTGGAAGTTCTGCAGCTCGCGTTCCTGCTCCGGGCTCAGGATCAGCGCCGACTTGTCGTTGCGCCGTGCCTGCAGCGCGGTCAGCTTGTCCTCTGTCTGGCGCAGCTCTCCCTCGAGCTCCTGCTCCTTGGCGCGGAAGCGCTCGTCCGCGCGCGCCCGTAAGGCCTCGACGCGGGTGAACGGCCGCGAGAAGGTTGCCCGCCCGCGCACGCTGATGAGGTCGTCGCTGCCGGCGAGGTTGTCGAGCGCATTGAACACGAGGTCACCGTTGCTGGCCCAGGGCTGAGCGATGCGCTGCCCGAAGAGGCTCTGCTCGCGCACCCAGAGAAAGTCCGACAGCAGATCGGTGTCGGCCACGACCACGAGACTGAGCGGTTTCACCGCGGCCTTCAGCGCTGTGGTGCCGGCGGGCAGCTGCACGCCGCTCGGCGGGCCTGATGGAAAGGCGCTCTTTACCTTGCCGATGATGCGCGCCGCGAGGGTGTAGCGCTGGCCGGTTGGCTTGAAGCCATCGAGCAACGTCGCGGGATCGAACAGCATCGCGAAGCGCTCGACCGGCATGGGCGCGGCCTGATCGCTCGTCTGCACGAGCGGCTCGAAGCTCACGCTCGCGCCTTTGATCGGCTGCAGGTAGCCGGCGGTCGCGACGTTGATGTTGGAGAGCCCGGCGGTGATCACGTCCTTGCGATTGAAGTTCGTCTCATCGAGACCGAGTATTCCCAGATGGCGCGCCGGCGCCTGGCCCTCGCGCATGGTGACCGAGAGCGCGCGGTCCGCATCGCCGATGACCTGGCGCGCATTGAAGCTGACGCCCCAGGCCGAAAGCAGCGGCTCCAGGTGCGAGGAGCGATCCGCCCCCATGGCAGCCATCGGGTTCTGAGGGTTCGCGCCGGAGGTGTCCTGCTCCGCGAGCGGATCGACGAATGCGAGAATGTGGCCGCCGCGCAGCGCATATTGATCGATCGCGTATTGCGTGGCGGCGGCGAGCTGCTTTGGATGCACGAGCACCAGCACGTTGACATCGGGATCGATGCGCGTGACGTTGGCATCGAGAGGACGCACGTCGAAGAGCTGCTGCGCCTGCTCGTACACCACCCACGGCTCGCGCGGCTGGCCTGAGGATGGATCGAAGCCGCCGCCCATCGGCAGACTCGACAGCCAGGCAAGCACCGGCTTCTTGGTGGTGGCGAGCTGGTAGACGACCTTCATCACGTCGTACTCGAGGAATTCCTCCTTCGACGGATCGAAGAACTGGATGGCGGCGTGCCCGTCGGTCGAGTTCGTCCCCGCGAGCCCGAAATACAGCGATGTCCCCGCAGCGCCGACTGGCACGGCACGCACGCCCAGCTCGGATGCCCGATCCTCGTCCTCCGAGAAGGGCTGCGGATCGATCACGTGCAGGCGCAGCTTGCCGTTGGAGCGCGCCGCGAGCTCCTCGAGCAGCTCGCGCACGTGGCCCGCATAGGCCTTGACTTGCGGAAACTCGTCGGCCGCGCTCGAGCTGTAGAAAAAGTACAGGTTGATGGGCTCCTTGAGCCCCTTGAGGATGTGATTGGTCCCGGGTGCCGTGGTGTACAGATGGTTCTGCGTGAGATCGATGCGCCAGCCACGCAGCACGTGCCCGAAGAGAATCGTGAGACCGACGGCGAGCAGCGCGAGCGCCACGAGCGCTCCGCCTCCCAATGTCCAGCGCTTGTTCATGAGGGTCCCGGTGCTACTCGGCCTTGCGCACGTCGAGCACGACGGCCGTGGCGATGAGGAAATACCCAATCAGCATCGCGAAATACAGCAAATCGCGCACATCGAGCACGCCCTTGGCGATCGATTCGTAGTGCGTGAGAAAGGACAGCGAGGCAATCGCATCCACGAGCACCTGCGGCAACCAGGAGCGAAAAGCATCCAGCACCATGGGAAAGCCCGCCAGCAGCACGACGAAGCAGGCGACCACGCCCAGGATGAAGGCGACCACCTGGTTGCGGGTGAGCGCGGACATGCACCCGCCGATCGCGAGAAAGCCCGCCGCGAGCAGCAGGCTGCCGATGTAGGCGGCGAGGATCGCGCCATTGTCGGGACTGCCGAGATAGTTGACCGTGATCCAGAGCGGAAAAGTCAGGGCGAGGGCAAGAGCGGCGAAGAGCCACGCGGCGAGGAACTTACCGAGCACCGCCTGCCACAGTGTAATCGGCTGCGTCATGAGCAGCTCGATGCTGCCGCTCTTGCGCTCCTCGGCCCACAAACGCATCGAGATCGCCGGGATCAGGAACAGGTACAGCCAGGGGTGAAAGTTGAAGAACGGATTGAGATCGGCCTGGCCGCGCTCGTAGAGACCGCCGAGGTAGAACGCGAACCAGCTCGCGAGCACCAGAAAGATGACGATGAAGATGTAGGCGAGGGGAGTTGCGAAGTAGCTCCCGAGCTCGCGGCGCATGATGATGCCCACGTTGCGCATGATGTCGCGTCGTCCTAGGCCGTGATGGTGCGAAAGACCTCATCGAGCCGCCCCGACTCGAGGTGCAGCTCCTTCAGGGCCAGACCCTGCCGGGCGGCGAGCTCGCTCAAGGCAGGCAGGATCGTCGCCCCGGCGCGTGGCAGAGCGGTGAGGCGCGACTCGCGCTCGCTCACCTCCACCTCCGCCACGGCGGGCAGCGCGGCCACGGCGCTGCGCACTTGTGCGAGCTGCTCCGGCCGCTCGAGCCGCATCGACACCGCGTTGTAATAGCGCGATTTGGCGGCAAGGCCCTGCGGCGAGGCATCGGCCACGATGCGCCCGCGCGCGATGATGATGGCGCGCGTGCACACCGCATCAACCTCCTCGAGGATGTGGGTCGAGATGACGATGATCTTGTCGCGCGACATCTCGTTGATGAGCGTGCGCACCTCGTGCTTCTGATTCGGATCGAGACCGTCGGTGGGCTCATCGAGTATCAGGACCGGTGGATCGTGCACGATCGCCTGCGCAAGTCCCACGCGCCGTCGAAAGCCCTTCGAGAGCGTCTCGATGCTCTGCTCGAGCACGCTTTGCAGCTGCAGCCGACCGACTACATAGTCGAGCCGCGCGCGGGCCACGGCGCCCAGGTGGCGCAGCTCCACGATGAACTCGAGGAAGCTCCTTACCGTCATCTCGCCGTAGCCCGGTGCGCCCTCGGGCAGATAGCCGAGGCATGCCTTGGCGGCGAGCGTGTCCTGCTCCACGTCGTGACCGCAGATGCTCGCCCGGCCCGAGCTCGGGGTCACGAAGCCGGCGAGCATGCGCATCGTCGTCGTCTTGCCCGCGCCGTTCGGCCCGAGAAATCCCAACACCTCGCCCGGTCCAACCTGGAAGGTCACGTCATCGACGGCGACCAGAGTGTCGTACCGCTTACCGAGATGTTCTGTCTTGATCATGTTGCTGGCACGTCGCAGGCCTCGCCGGCTCGCAAGCCCGACAGGCTTCTGAGAGAACGAAGCTTGTAATAAGTTCCCGGCCGTGCCGGGGCGCGCGATTGTGCAGAGGAGGCCACGCCGAATTCAAGTGGCGGGGCGCGCGCGCTCAGTAGCGTCCGCGGCGGTTGCGCTGCGCGCGCCAGTACAAGATCACCAGCGCACCGCCCAGCATGCCGCCCAGATGCGCGAAGTGCGCCACGCCGGCCTGCGAGCCGGTGACCCCGAGCAGCAGCTCGAGCACGGCATACCCCGTCACCACCAGCCAGGCCGGCATCGGAATCGGCAGAAACAGGAGAATCAGACGCTGGTGCGGAAAGTACAGGGCGTAGGCGAGCAGCAGTCCGAAGACCCCGCCCGAGGCGCCGATCGTGGACTCCTCGATGCCCGAGAGCGAGGTCGTGACGAGCTGCACGAGAGCGGCCGCGAGCACGCTCGCGAAATAGAACACCAGAAAGCGCCGGCTGCCCCATAACTGCTCGAGCGCACCGCCGAACATGAAGAGCGCGAACATGTTGAAGAAGATATGGGCGAGGTTGGCATGCAGGAACGCGTAGGTGACGAGCTGCCAAACGTGGAAGTAGGGGCCCGGCGGCTGCAGCGCAAACAGCCCATCGAGCGCACCGTGCGTCGCGAGTTGCAGCAGGAAGACGACGACATTGGCGATGAGAATGCCGCGCGTCGCCGGCGGGAGATTGGGCAGCATTGGCGCCATCTTACCGTGGGTGAGCGGCTCACCGCCGAGTGAAGCTCGGCCGGTGCGGCCGGCCATCCCGCAGGCAGCTGCAGCCCCGCGCCCCGGAAGCTGCCGGCTTAACTTTCGTGCAATAATTTCCTGACCGGCGGGCCGTTGCTGACCGGGTGCTCGGTGAGCAAGCACCGCGACCCGGCTCCTTGCGTCGGCAGAGGGGCACCATGGGTCGAAGCGATTTCTATGGGTGGCGGCTGGTGGGCGCTTTCTGGGTGATCGTGTTCATCAATCTCGCCTTTGCCGCCTACGGCTCCCCGGTCATGAACCGCCACATGGCCATCGATCTGCATCTGAGCCGCTCGCTCGCCGGCCTGCCCTATAACCTCTACACGGTCATGTCTGCCGTCCCCAGCATCCTCGTCGCCCTGCTCGTGCGCTCCATCGGCGTACGCCGCACGGTCACCCTGGGAAGCTTGCTGATCGCCTGCGGGGCGCTCGCGATGGCGACGCTCGTCCACAGCGCGCTCGGTGCGGCGCTCGCCTTCGGGGTCGTGGTGGGCTTCGGGGTCGCCGCCGGCGGTCCCCTGGGAGTGCAGCCCGGCGTCGTTCACTGGTTCGTGCGGCGGCGCGCGCTGGCGCTGTCGATCGTCTATTCGGCAGGGGGTGTCGGTGGCTTCGTCGCGGGCCGGATGCTCGAGCGGCTGATCGCCGCCTGGGGCGGCAACTGGCGCGCGGGCTGGTGGCTGTTCGCCGGGCTCGCGCTCCTTGCCGCGCTCATCGCTGCGGTGTTCGTGCGCGACCGGCCCGAGGATCTGGGCCAGGTGCCCGATGGCATCCGGGAGCCCGAGAACGCGGACGCGAGCGTGACGGGCGCTGCACCGGCCGCGGATGCAGGCAAAGGGGCACCTCCGGGTGGCCCGCGACGCGCGCTGCCCGCCTTCATCACGCGCGAGGTGTGGAGCCTGCCAGAGGTGCTGCGTTGCTTTAAATTCTGGGTCATGGTGCTCGCGCTCTGCGGCGGCAGCGCCGGATACACGCTGTTCCTGTCACAAGGCTTGCTGCACCTCGCCGACCTTGGGCACAGCGCGACAGCTGCGGCGGCGGCGCTCGGTGTGGCCACCGGCTCGACGCTCCTCGGCAAGGTCGCCCTCGGGCTCTTCGGCGATCGCATCGACCCGCGCTACATCTGGGCGCTCACCATGGCCGTCTTCGGCATCGGCCTTCTGGTGCTCGTCGATGCCCGCAGCGGCACGAGCCTCTACACGTTCGCGATCTGCATCGGCTTCGGCTTCGGCGGCGGTCTCGTATGCCTGATGGCGGTGCTCAGCAACTATTACGGTGCACGGGTGTTCGCCGCCGCAGCAGGCGTTGCGGCGGCCATGAACACGATCGTGAGCTTCGTCGCCTCGCAGCTTGGGGGCATGGTCTACGACCGGCTCGGCAGCTACGCGCCGACGTTCTATTCACTCGCCGCCTGGTGCTTTCTCGGTGCCGTGGCGCTCCTGCTCGTGCAGCCGCCCAGGCGCGACGCGCGAGCGAGCGCACTTCTTGCGGCTACCGGTCTCGAGCCGAGCGCTCATCCTGCCGTTGCCGATCTGGCCGGCGCTTCAACAACAAAAGGTCGTCAATGATCCGAGAAGGTGATCTGCTTTGGACGCCGAGCTCGCAATGGGTCGAGCGCACGAATCTCGTGGCGTACATGCGCTGGCTTGCGCGCACGCGCAACCTGAAGTTCTCGAGCTACGAGCAGCTGTGGCGCTGGTCGATCGATGATCTCGAGGGCTTCTGGGGCTCGATCTGGGAGTTCTGCGCGGTGCGCGCATCGACGCCGTACGAGCGCGTCCTCGGCCGGCGCACCATGCCGGGCGCGGAGTGGTTCCCGGGTGCCCGGCTCAACTACGCCGAACATGCGCTGCGGCACGAGCGTCCCGGCGCGGATGCGCTCTATTACCTCTCCGAGCGCAAGCCTCTGACGCGGCTGTCATGGGAGCAACTCGGCGGCGCCGTGCGGGTGCTCGCGACGCAGTTGCGCAAGCTCGGCATCCGCCCGGGCGATCGCATCGCGGCGTACCTGCCGAACGTCCCCGAGGCGCTCATCGCCATGTATGCCACCACCAGCATCGGAGCCATCTGGACGAGCTGCGGACCGGAATTCGGCACGCGCGGAGTGCTGGACCGCTTCTCCCAGCTGGCCCCGCGGATGCTCTTCTGCGTGGACGGCTATCAGTATGCGGGCAAGCCGTTCGATCGGCGCGCGGAGCTGGCGCGGATCATCGCCGAGCTCGGCTCGCTCGAGCACGTCGTCTGCCTGCCGCATTTGCATCCCGCCGAGCGTGAGCCGCTCTCGAAGCACACGCTGTTCTGGCCGGATCTGCTGCAGCAACCGCCGGTCGCAGCGCGCGACTTTCGTTTCGAGCAGCTACCCTTCGATCATCCGCTGTGGATCCTGTTCTCGTCGGGCACCACGGGACTGCCGAAGGCGATCGTGCACAGTCACGGCGGGATCCTCATCGAGCAGTTGAAGGCGCTCGCGTTTCAGATGGACATGCATCCGGGTGAGCGACTGTTCTTCTACACGACCACCGGCTGGATGATGTGGAACTTCCTGGTGAGCTGCCTGGTGGCGGACGTGTGTCCGGTGCTCTACGACGGCAGCTTGATGCATCCCGAGCCCGACTCGCTTTGGCGGATGTACGAAGAGTCGGGCGCGGCGCTCATCGGCGCGAATCCGGGCTACGTGTCGCTGCTGCAGAACGCCGGTGTCGTGCCGCGTCAGAAGTTCAAGCTCGAGAAGCTCCGGGGCGTGATGCTCGCGGGCTCGCCCGTGACGCCCGAGGTCATGGCCTGGTTTTATGAGAACGTGAAGACCGACCTGTGGGTGCAAAACGGCAGCGGCGGCACGGACATCTGCTCGGCCTTCGTCGGCGGTGTGCCGATTCTGCCGGTGCACGCGGGCGAGATGCAGGCGCGCATGCTCGGCGCCGCCGTCTACGCATTCAACGAGCGCGGCGAGAGCGTGGTCGACGAAGTGGGAGAGATGGTCATCACCGAGCCGATGCCCTCGATGCCGGTCTTCCTGTGGAACGACAAGAACTACGAGCGCTACCGCGATTCTTATCTCGCGGACTTCCCGGGGCTGTGGCGCCAGGGGGATTTCTTCCGCATCAACCAGCGCGGTGGCTGCTTCGTGCTCGGGCGCTCGGATGCGACCCTCAACCGGCATGGCGTGCGCATCGGAACGGCGGAGATCTACCGCTCGCTCGCGCTGCTCGGGGAGGTGGACGACTCCCTGATCGTGAATCTCGACCTGCCGGGCGGCCAGTTCTTCATGCCGCTGTTCGTGAAGCTCAAGGAGGGCATAAAGCTCGATGCCGCGCTCATGGACAGGATGCGCAGCAAGCTGCGCCAGGAGTACTCGCCGCGTCACGTCCCGGACAAGATCTACCAGGTGCCCGACATCCCTTACACCCTCACCGGCAAGAAGATGGAAGTGCCCGTGCGGCGCATTCTGGCCGGCATGCCGCCGGCGAAGGCGGCCAACCGAGACGCCGTGGTGAACCCGCATGCGCTCGATTTCTTCATCGAGTACGCCCGGACGCAGCAGGACTACTCGATGTCCTAGGGCGCGGCGCAGAGCGCGCCGGCTCGGCGTGCGCGGCTTGACGCCGAGGAAGCGGGCTCCATAAGCTTTCCGGCCCCGAGCCGTCCGAGACCCCATTTAACACATCTGCCAGCTTCAGGCTGCGCTCGCGACGGGCCCGCGCCGCCTGCAAGTTCCGGAGACCGCAATGGAAGAAGTGCAACTGCTGATCGGCGACCGCGACGTGTCGGCCAAGAACTCAGCCACCTTCAACCGCCAGAATCCCATCTCCGGCGAGGTCGCGACCCGCGCGGCCGCCGCGACGCCCGAGGATGCGAAAGCCGCGGCCGATGCCGCCGCTCGCGCCTTCCCCAAGTGGTCGGCGACCGGGCCTGGCGAGCGGCGGGCAAAGCTCAACAAGGCGGCCGACCTGCTCGAGGCGCACTCGCAGCAGTTCGCCACTTTGATGCTCGCGGAGACCGGCTGCACGATGGGCTGGGGGCATTTCAACGTACACTTCGGTGCCATTCTGCTGCGTGAGGCGGCGGCAATGACCACGCAGATCACCGGCGAGGTCGTGCCCTCCGACGTGAGCGGTGTGCTCGCCATGGCCTTCCGTCAGCCGGTGGGCGTGGTGCTGGGCATCGCCCCGTGGAACGCGCCCGTCATCCTCGGTGTGCGCTCGGTCGCCATGCCCCTCGCCTGCGGCAACACCGTCGTGCTCAAGGCCTCCGAGGTCTGTCCCGCCACGCATCGCCTGATCGGCACCGTGCTCAAGGAGGCAGGCCTGGGCGATGGCATCGTCAACGTGATCACCCATGATGCCAAGGATGCCGGCGCGGTCTCCGAGGCGCTCATCGCGCATCCAGCCGTGCGGCGCGTGAACTTCACCGGCTCGAGCCGCGTGGGCAAGATCGTCGCGCAGACCGCGGCCAAGTATCTGAAGCCGGTGCTGCTCGAGCTCGGCGGCAAGGCTCCGTTGCTCGTGCTCGACGATGCGGATCTCGACGCTGCCGTCAGTGCGACGGTGTTCGGCGCCTATGCCAACGCAGGCCAGATCTGCATGTCGACCGAGCGGGTAATCGTCGATGAGAAGGTCGCCGACGCGTTCGCCGCGAAGCTTGCCAAGCGCGTCGCGGGACTGCCGGTCGGCGACCCGCGCGAAGGCGAGTTCGTGATCGGCTCGGTCGTGGCGCGTGCCACCGTGGATCGCGTGGAGAAGCTCGTCGCGGAGGCGGTCGCGCAGGGTGCGAAGGTACTGACTGGAGCCGAGAAGTCGAGCGGCACGATCATGAAGGGCATCGTGGTGGACCATGTGACGCCCAAGATGACCCTGTTCCGCGACGAGTCGTTCGGCCCGCAGGTCTCGATCACGCGGGTGAAGTCCGCCGACGAGGCGGTCGCGCTCGCCAACGACACCGAGTACGGACTGTCGGCCGCGATCTTCACGCGCGACATCGCGCGCGGCATCGAGCTTGCAAAGCGCATCGACACCGGCATCTGCCACATCAACTCCCCGACGGTTCAGGACGAGGCGCAGATGCCCTTCGGCGGCGTCAAGTCCTCGGGCTACGGCCGCTTCGGCGGCAAGGCTGGCATCGATCAGTTCACCGAGCTGCGCTGGATCACCGTGCAGACCGGCCCGCGGCACTATCCGTTCTGAAGAGGGGAACGAGCCATGGATCTCGAGCTCAAGGGCCGCAAGGCAATCGTCACGGGCGCCACGCACGGGATCGGGCTCGCGATCGCGCGGCAACTCGCCGCCGAAGGAGTGGGCGTGGCGATCTGCGCGCGCACGGCGGCCAATGTCGAGCGCACGGTGCGCGAGCTCTCGAGTCAGGGAGTGAAGGCGATCGGCGATGCGATCGACGTGACGCAGCGCGATGCGTACGTGGGCTGGATCAAGAGCGCCGCCGAGAGGCTCGGCGGGCTCGACATCTTCGTCTCGAACACCACCGGCACGCCCACGCACGCCGGCGAAACCGGCTGGGAGCTCGGGTTTCAAACGGACATCATGGCGGCGGTACGCGGCTGTGAGACCGCCATGCCCTACCTCAAGCGCTCGGGCTCCGGGGCGATCGTGCTGATCGCGAGCATCTCGGGTGTCATGTCGAAGGCGCTGCGCGCGCCGGGCATCCTCGCCTACGGCTCGTGCAAGGCGGCGCTCATCGCCTACGGCGCGCAGCTCAGCAAGGAGGTCGCCAAGGACGGCATCCGGGTGAACATGGTGTCCCCCGGCCCGATCTATTTCGAGAACGGCGCCTGGGACCACATCAAACAGCGCGCGCCTGCAGCGTACCAGGATGCACTCAATCATTGCGTCATCGGTCGCCTGGGCAAGCCCGAGGACATCGCCGCCGCGGTGACCTTCCTCGCCAGTCCGAAGTCGAGCTTCACCGTCGGCCAGAACCTGCAGATCGACGGCGGCTACATGGAGCACATTGCATTCTAATGAGCCCCGCGAGCGGGCATCCATACCAGGGGAGATCGAGACCGTGCGCGAGCAGAGTCGATACTTCATCCGGGCCGTGGTCGCGGTGTGCGCCTTGGGCGTGCTCACCGCCGCGCCGCGTGCCGACGAGGGCAACGTCGTGAACAGCGCAACCCGCAGCCTACCTTTCGTGCATCTCTACACCGACGCCAAGGGAAATACGCACTTTCGGGACGAGCAGCTCACCTTCAAGGCGACGATGTCGGGTGGAACCGAGCAGGCGCTCGCCTCGTACGAGCTGCCCCATGCGCAGGGAGCGACGCTCCTGTCGCTCAAGCGCGGTGCGACGGAGGACTGGCATCGAGCGCCGCGCCGCATGTATCTGATTCCCGTGCAGGGCACCTCCGAGGTGACGGTCGGCGACGGCGAGGTGCGGCGCTTTGGTCCGGGCACGATACTGCTCATGGATGACACGACCGGCAAAGGGCACATCACGAAGGTGGTGGGCGACACCGATCACGTCGCGCTCACGATTCCGGTCCCGAACTGAAGAGACCGTGCAGGGCGCCTGCGCGCCCGAGGATAAAGGTATGAACGGTGACGTCGATCTGCTCGCCTCTTACTGGACGCTCGCGGTCGGCGCCGAGCCACACACCGATCACGAGTACAGCACCGTGAGCTTCCGTGAGCGTGTGCAGAGTGCGGCGCGCGCGGGCTTCAAGGGCATTGGCATCTGGCACGCCGATCTCGATCACACGCTCGAGAAGCACAGCCTGAAGGAGATGCGTCAGATTCTCGATGACAACGGCATCCGGCACGTCGAGCTGGAGTTTCTCAATGATTGGTTTCTCGATGGCGAGGCGAAGAGACGCTCCGACCTGCGCAAGCGCAAGCTGTTCGAAGCCGCCGCGGCGCTGCGCGCGCGCTCGGTGAAAGTCGGTGACTTCATCCGCCAGCCCTGTCCCATGCCGCGCCTCATCGAGTGCTTCGCGACGCTGTGCGCCGAGGCGGCCCAGCACGGCACCAAGATCGGCTTCGAGCTGATGCCCTTCTGCATCATCGACTCGCTCGAAGCCGCGCGCGCGCTGGTCGAGGGTGCGGGCGCGGCGAACGGCGGGATCTTCTTCGATCTCTGGCACATCGTGAAGATCGGCATTCCCTATGAGGACATCGCACGCTTCCCCATGCGCTACATCGTCGGGGTCGAGCTCAATGACGGCTTCTCGAAGGCGAACTCGATGCCCGATCTGCACGTAGAGACCACGCAGCACCGTCAGCTCTGCGGGGAAGGCGAGTTCGATGTGAAGGGCTTCGTCGCACGGCTGCGCACGGCGGGGTGGGCGGGACCCTGGGGCATCGAGGTGCTCAACGGAGCGCTCCGGCGCCGCCCGATCGAGGAAGTCACCCGCCGCGCATTTGATACGACGAGCGCGCAGTTCCGCCGTTAGCGGCGGCTCGAGGAGATGACATGGCAACTGCTGTCGAGACCCCCACTTCCGCTCCGAGCACGCAGCAGCTGCTGGCGCTCTATGAGCGCATGCTGCTCATCCGTCGCATGGAGGAGCGGCTGCGCGCGGATGCCGCCGCCGGCAATCTGCCGGGCGCGGTGCACCTGTACATCGGACAGGAGGCCATCGCCACGGGCGTGTGCGCGCGACTCAAGGACAGCGATTGGATCACGAGCACGCATCGCGGCCATGGCCACTTTCTCGCCAAGGGCGGCGATCCGAAGGCGATGATGGCCGAGATCTGGGGCAAGCGCACCGGCATCTGCAAGGGCATGGGCGGCTCGATGCACGTGGCGGATTTCTCCAAGGGCATCCTGGGCGCCAACGGCATCGTCGGCGGCGGGTTCGCGATTGCGACCGGTGCGGCCTTCGCTTCCAAGCTGGGCCGCGAGGGGCGCATCGCGGTTGCGTTCTTCGGCGATGGCGCCTCCAACCAGGGCGTCTTCATGGAGTGCATGAATGTGAGCAGCCTGTGGAAGCTGCCGCTGGTGTTCGTGTGCGAGCACAATCAGTTCTGCGAGTTCACGCCTTCCGCGAGCGTCACCTCGGGCGAGATCGCCGATCGGGCGCGCGCCTTCAAGATTCCATCGCTGGTGATCGACGGCAACGACGTGGTGGCGGTGTGGCAGGCCGCCGGGGAAGCGATCGAGCGCGCGCGCCGGGGCGAGGGCCCGACCTTCATCGAGGCGAAGACCTATCGCATTCAGGGACACCTGGAAGCCGAGGATCTGTTCCTTGCCGGCGGCAAGTACCGTGAGAAGCAGGAGATCGAGGAGTGGCGCCAGCGCGATCCGATCGATCGGCTGCAGCAGCGACTGCTCGCGAGCAAGGTGCGCGCCGAGGATCTGCAGGCGCTCGGCACGCGCATCGCGCGCACCGTCGAGGAGGCGGTGACATTTGCGCAGGAGAGCGAGGCCGCCGATGCGGAGCTCGCCTTCGATCTCATGTTCGTCGGTCAAAAACCCTGAGCGGAAGGCATAGCCATGGCGCGCAAGAGAGTCATCCCCGCGATCAACGAAGCGCTCATCGAGGAGATGAGCCGCGACCCCAAGGTGATCGTGTACGGCGAGGACGTGGAGCTCGCCATCATGGGCGATACGCGCGGATTGCTCGATCAGTTCGGCCGCGACCGCATCCGCAACACCCCGATCTGCGAGGCGACCCTGACCGGCATGGCGGTCGGTGCTGCCGCGGCGGGTTATCGTCCGGTACTGCACATGATGTTCTCGAACTTCATCTACACCGGCTTCGATGCCATCGCAAATCAGATGGCGAAGCTGCGTCTCATGACGGGCGGACAGGCGACGCTGCCGATCACCATCATTGCTGCCTATGGTGGCGGCGGTTCCAATGCCGCGCAGCATTCAGATAGCGGCTACCCCGTGCTCATGAATCTCGGCGGCGTGAACGTCGTGTTGCCGGCGACACCGGCCGATGCCAAGGGCTTGTTGAAGACCGCGATCCGCGGCAACAACCCGACCTTCTTCATGGAAGCCATCGGCCGCGGTGGCGAGATGGGCGAGGTGCCGGACGGGGACTACACGGTACCCTTCGGCAAGGCCGCCACGGCGCGCGAAGGCAAGGACGTGACCGTGATTGCCATCGGCTCCATGCTCAAGCCCGCACTCGAAGCGGCCGGCAAGCTCGAGAAAGCAGGTATCGATGCGCACGTCGTCGATCCCCGCACGCTCGTGCCGCTCGATGAGGCAGGCCTCATCGCGGCGGCGCAGAAGACCGGCCGCGTGGTGCTGGTCGATGAGGCGCGCGATCGCTGCAGCGCCGCCGCGCACATCTCGGCCATGCTCGCCGATCGAGCGTTCGGCCACTTGAAGGCACCCATCAAGCGGGTGACCGTCCCCAACGTTTGCATGCCTTACGCGCCGAATGCGGAGAAGCGCATGATCCCCGATGCCGAGCGCATCGTGCGCGTCGCGACCGAGCTCGCCCGGGGCTGAGGGCGCGGAACAGCCTTCGTGCGCATCAATCTGAAGCTCGCCCGCGTGGGCATGAACATGCAAGAAGCCACGATCGCCAAATGGCACAAGACTCCTGGCGACTCGTTCAAGACAGGCGAAGCGCTCTATGAGATCGAGACGGAGAAGGTCACCCAGGAGGTGACGGCGACGAGCGACGGCAAGCTCATCGAGATCTTCGTGCCCGCGGGGGAGATTGCCGCCGTCGGCGCAGCGGTCTGCGCGGTCGACGTGACGCTGTAGAGGCGCAGCTTCTCCGCGGCACTACCCCGCTTGGTAGAGCTCGAGCAGCTCGGCGGCTCCGTGTACGGTCAAGTGCGGCCGTTGCTCGGGTGGCAAGTGGGCGAAGGCGTCAGCGCCACCGAGCCCGGTGTTGACGGCCACGGCGAGCGCACCTCCGCGATGCGCCATGGGCACCTCGAGCCCCGGGTCGTCCCCGACGACAGCCAGCTCTTTTGTGCTGACGCCCAGGCGGCGCGCGGCATGCCGTAATGCCTCGAGCGCCGGCTTGCCCAGCACGGTGGCGCGGGCGCCCGTGATGCTGGTGATGGCTGCGGAGATCGCTCGGGAGGTGCCGAGCGCCTTACCATCGGCGGTGGCGAAGAACGGTGAAAGTGAGGCTGCGAAGAGCTTGGCCCCATGCCATACGGCATTGCACGCCGCATCGAGGTCATCCATGGTGAAGCCGCGATGCCAGCCGACGTAAACGGCATCCGCCTGCGCCTGAGGGGAGGCGGGCACGAGCGTGATGCCCGCATCGGCAAGCGGCTGGGACACCCCGCGCGCCCCCAGCACCAGAACCCTGGCTAGCTTGCGACGCACGAGGTAGTCAGCCGCGACGCTGCTGGGGGTGAGCACCGAGTCCTCCGTCAGCGGGAAGCCGAGCTCACGCAGAGTGCTCACGTATTCCTGGGGCGTGTGCGCCGTCCCGTTGGTCAGCAGTCGAAACGGCACCCCGCGCTGACGCAGATGCTCGAGCAGCTCGATAGCTCCGGGGAGCGCCGTCAGCCCCTTGTTGCGCCGATCACCCAGCACGAGCGTGCCGTCCATGTCGAACAGAAAGGCGCGCGCGGCGGCTAACCGCTGCCGGGTGCTGTCATGGAGAGCCGCATTTTCGGTCATATCACCCGGACCGCTGCGTAAGTAGCGCGCCAGCGAGATAATTCGTATCCACGCCTCCGCGCACGAAGTCGCTCTGCTCGAGCAGTGCGCGGTGCACGGCCAGGTTCGTTTCCACTCCTTCGATGCGGCAGCTCGCCAGTGCCGAGCGCATGCGTGCCAGCGCGCCGCCTCGGTCCGCTCCGTGCACGATGATCTTGGCGAGCAGCGAGTCATAGAAAGGCGGCACGCTCGTGCCGGCCTCGATGTGGGTGTCGACGCGCACGCCTTTGCCTGCGGGGAATACCGCCGTGCGCACCGTGCCGGGCGAGGGGCGAAAGTCTCTCGCGGCATCCTCCGCGTTGACGCGGCACTCCAGCGCGTGGCCTGACATGACCACGTCGGACTGCGCGAGACGCAGCGGGCGACCTTCGGCGATGGCAATCTGCTCCGCCACGATGTCGAGACCCGTCAAAGCCTCGGTAACCGGATGCTCGACCTGGATGCGGGCGTTCATCTCGAGAAAGTAGAACTCGCGGCGCGCCGCATCCACGAGGAATTCCACCGTCCCCGCGCCGCGATAGCGCAAATGGGTGCCGAAGGCAACCGCGGCCGCATGCATCGCGCGGCGCAGCTCCTCGGGGAGGACGGGTGCGGGCGCCTCCTCGATCAGCTTTTGATAGCGGCGTTGCACCGAGCAGTCGCGCTCACCGAGGTGCACCACGCGGGCGCCATCGCCCAGCAGCTGCACCTCGACGTGTCGGCCGCTTGCGACGAAACGCTCCAGATAGATACGCGGGTCGCCGAACGCTGCCGCGGCCTCGGCCATGGCGAGCTCGGCTGCGTGCGCCATGTGCGCCGGCTCGTGCACCGGCTTCATCCCGCGGCCTCCGCCACCACCCACCGCTTTGATGAGCACCGGCCAACCGATGCGCTCGGCGAGCTCGAGGGCATCGGCTGCCGAGCTCACAGCGCCTCCCGGAACGACCGGCAAGCCGGCCGCGAGCGCGTGTGCTCGTGCTTTCAACTTGTCACCGACCGCCGCGAGCTGCTCCTCCGTGGGTCCGATGAACGTCAGTTCCGCCTGGCGGCACTGCCGCGCGAAGGAGGCGTTCTCCGACAGGAAGCCATAGCCGGGATGTACCGCCTGCACTTGATTGGCGAGCGCGGCGGCGATCAGCGCCGCACCGTTCAGGTAGCTCGCGTGGGAAGGTCCCGGACCGATGCATACCGTGCGATCGGCCAGCCGCGCCGGCACGGAAGCCATGTCCGGCTCCGATGCGGCGAGCACGCACTCGATGCCCAGGCGCTGCGCGGTGCGCAGAATGCGCACCGCGATCTCGCCACGGTTCGCGATCAGCAGACGGCGCAGGATCATGCGGGCTTGAGCCGCATCAGCACATCGTGCTGCTCGACGAGCTGTCCGTTGGCGGCGCAGATCTCGATGACCTCGCCGCGCGTGCCGGCGTAGACGGAGTTCATGAGCTTCATCGTCTCGACGATGCCGATGACAGAGTCCTCACTCACCTTGGATCCCACCTCCACGAAGGGCGGGGCACCCGGCTTCGGTGCGCGGTAGAACGTGCCCATGAGCGGCGGATGGATCTCCACCGGCGCGCCCCGTGGGGCTTGTGAGGCGCGCGTCTCAAGGGGTGCGGCCTCACCGATCGGTTCCGGCATCGCTGCGCCACTCGGCCTGGAAGGCGGGACGGTGACAGCTGCCGGTCGCGCGGCCGTCGTCACGCGCGGCCTCGAGAGTGTCTGCTGATCTTGCGTCCACTCGCCCGCACCACTCCTTCTCAAGGTGAGCTTGAAGCGGTCCGTCGTCAGCTGCAGCTCGTCGAACGCGGAGGCCTCGAGTAGCTCGAGGATCTGTTGCACGTCTTCGTTGGTGAGATTCACGGAAGGCGGGAGAGCGCGACGGATCAGTCCTTGCGGCCACCCAACGCCGCGATCACATGATCGAAGGCGTTGGTGCTCGCCGCGGCCGCCGGCTTGCGCTCGCGGCGTGCCCAGATGGTCTCCGGACGACTCTGCAAGAGGTACACGGCGTTGCCTGTGGCCTCGTCGGCCAGCGCCCACTCAATGTCCTGGGCACAGCCGTAGTGGTTCTCGAGCTGCTTGGCGATGCGCACGAGCTCATGCAGCTGCGCATCGCTCAGACAGGCAGTGCGCTGCGCCTCCTCCGGCACCGGCTCGCTACGCACACCGCTGCGATCGATATCGGGCACGTGACGCACGCTCTTGCAGGATACGGTGCGGTGCAGGATCTCGCCCGTCACCTTGCTCACCACGAACTTATCCGGGGTCACCTCGCCGCTGACGATGCAGGAGCCCAGCCCCCAGCTGCCTTCGATGGCAATCACGGAACGATCGCCGCTCGTCGGGCTGCGCGTGAACATCACGCCAGCGGCGCGCGCGCTCACCATGCGCTGGATCACCACGCCCATCGCCATCTGCTGCTCCGGCAAGAGCCGATGACGGCGGTAGCTCACGGCCTCGACGCTGTAGAGGCTTGCCCAGCAGGCACGCAGCGTCTGCTCGATCGCGGGCCAGCCCTGGACCCAAAGATGCGTTTCCTGCAGGCCGGCGAAGCTGGCTTCGGCGCTGTCCTCACCCGTGGCACTCGAGCGCACGGCGACCGGGAGGGCGGCGTCCCCGCCACAAAGCCGCTCCCAGGCGAGGCGCACCTCGCTCGCCAGCGCCGCCGGCAAGGCCGTCTGCTCGAACTCGCGCCGGACAGCCTTGCTGAGCCGATCCAATGCCTCCAGATCATTCGCATCCGCTGCCGCGATGCGCGCGCGAATCGTCCCGGTCGCGGGGCTCGACGCCAGAAAGTCCTCGAACGCCCGGGTCGTCACGACGAAGCCGGGCGGCGTACTGAAACCCGCGCGCGTGAGCTCTCCGAGACTTGCTCCCTTGCCGCCGACGAGCGGTCGATGCGCGAGCTCGATGTCGCTGAACCAGCGGATGATCGGCGCGTGCGGCGTGGTCATCGAGTCGCGGTCACTCGAGAATGGTCACGATGCCGCGATCGCCGTCCACGCGTACGCGTTGACCGGTGCGGATGCGCTTGGTGGCCTGCCCGGTGCCCACCACCGCGGGCATGCCGTACTCGCGCGCGACGATCGCAGCGTGCGACATCGTGCCGCCGATGTCCGACACGGCCGCCTTGATCTTGTTGAAGACCGGCGCCCAGCTGGGCGCGGTGACGGGACAGACCAGGATCTCGCCCTCGCGCATCTCCCCGATCTCATTCACCGTCTTCAGCACACGCGCGACGCCCTCGACGATGCCGGGAGAGGCGGCGAAGCCGCGCAACTCGCGTTCCTCCCCGGCCGCCGGAGCGCGGGACCAGGATTGCAGCGTCTCCGAGGTGATGCCCCAGAGCATCTGCACCGCCGGATCCTCGATGCTCTCAGGCATGGGTCCGAGCGCCGGGGGCGCCTGCCACTCCTTCAACTTGTCCAGAATCCTCTTGCGCCGCTCGATGAGCGGTCGCCAGTGCGAGGCGCCGACCGGAGCCGAGCCCGCCGCCCACGCCAGCATCACGTCGACCAGCGCAAGGTCCACTTCCGTGTGATGCAGATGAAAGATGTCATCGACCTGCTGCAGCACCCCCTGCTGCTTCAGCAGCGCGCCGAACTCGCGAATCTTGTTGAAGAAGCGCGTCGTGAACCAGTGCTCGCAGTAGAACTTGTGATTCTCGACGTAGGGGAACACGAGATGGCAGAGCCCGAGCATCTGGTCGAATGCACCGCGCTCGGACTCGCTCGGCAAGAGCGCGCGGTACTCGGCAATGATACGGGCGCGCTCGGCCTTGAGCTGCTCGGTGGGCCGCTCGAGCTTGTGCCCCTGCTTCAACAGCGTGATGTAGCGCGGCAGTGCCGAGAAGGGTACGGAGAGATCATCGTTCCAGCTGCGGTGATGGTGATAGAAGCCATCTCCCGTGGAGGTGTTGAACCAGGGGTCGCGCGACTTCTCGAGCTCCGCGAGCCAGCGCTTGCCCGCCTCGCCGCGCAAGGCGACCGCCGAGAGCATGGCTCGCGGGTCAGCCTGATCGACGAAGGCATCCTCGAGGCCGAGCTCGACGGCGACTCGCGCCAGGCGGCGCACCTCGTCGTCCGGGCGGAACATGAGGACCTCGATACCGGCGACCATGCGCGCGACGGTCTGGTCGGTGATTTCCGGAAACACCTTCTTGCAGAACTGGAAGAAGACGAGATAGGCGCCATAGCCGAGCATCAAGAACTCGAAGTGGTGGTGCCACATCTTGGAGTAGCACTCCACCGCGCGATGGAAGGCTGCCCGCACGTAGTGATTCTGGGCGATGCCGCGCGCCTCGCGTACCACTTCCTCGCGCTCGAAGGGCTCGAGCTGTGGCACCTCGATGCCGTCGATCTCGGCGATCAGGCCCTGCAGGCGCTTCTCCCACTGCGCATAGAGCGTGTTCCAGTTCGCGTAATAATAGCCGGCCCGCTCCTGGAACAGCTTCAGCCGCCGCTCGATCTCCTTGGGATCCGTGACCGTATTGGCAGTGATGTAGATGCGACCGTTGACGATGCGATGATCGATACCGAGTGCGGTGGGGAAGGCGAACACGCGCGTCGTGAAGGCCCCCATGCCCGAATAGGGCACCTCGGCCGTGATCACATCGAAGGCCGGCATCGGCTCCGGGAAGTGCATCGAGTTGTAGAACCAGAAGCGCGCATCGTCCTCGGGCCTGAAGCGGGTGTAGTAGGGGTACATCTCCTGCCACCCTTCGGCACCTGCAACAGATTTGACCTGCGAGGGCAGTGGGAATGCGGTCTTGGTGGAGCTCGAGCTCATGAATGGTGTCTCCGCAGCGGCTCTGGGGGTGCCGCGCGCCGGGCCGGCGCATCAGGCAGAAGTGTATCAGCCGTCCAGACAATGCACCGCACCCAGCGCAGGTCAACGGCGCCCGGGCGCAGGGTGTCCAAGCCCTTGGCGGCGGAGTGCCCCGCCGCCCCAGTCGCGGTAAACTTGCGCTAGCCACTCGACATCGTCAGGAGCTCCGCGGCCGGGCCAAGGTGTCGCGCGGGGCCGCATTCATCTGCCGGAGGTCATACCGTGAACGCTTCGCCCGCCCTCATTGCACAGCAGCCCGAGCCGTCCTCAGCGGTCACTCGCTTCCTGAAGCGCACCCACCGGGTGCTGATCGGTGGCGAATGGGTGGAGTCCAAGTCGCAGAAGCGTGTTCCGGTGTGGGACCCGGCTACCGGAACCGAGATCAGCTCCGTTCCGGATTGCAATGCGGCCGATGTGGAGCGCGCGGTCGCCGCCGCACGCCAGGCGTTCGAGAAGGGTCCATGGCCCGAGATGCTGCCCGCTCAGCGGGAGGCCCTGCTGTGGAAGCTTTCCGATCTCATCGAGAAGCATGCCGACGAGCTCGCCGAGCTCGAGAGCGTCAACAACGGCAAGACGAAGTTCATCGCGAGCATCGTCGATGTGCCCGGCACGCGCGATTATTTCCGCTACATGGCCGGCTGGGCGACCAAGATCGAGGGCTCAACCTTCAACAGCTCCATCCACGGGCCGCCCGGGGTCAAGTTCCACACTTACACCGCACGCGAGCCGGTCGGCGTGGTGGCGCAGATCGTGCCCTGGAATTTCCCGCTCGCCATGTGCTCCTGGAAGCTGGCCCCGGCACTTGCCGCGGGCTGCACCTGCATCCTGAAGCCGGCCGAACAGACGCCGCTCACCGCGCTGCGCCTGGGGGAGCTGATCATGGAGGCGGGCTTCCCGCCTGGAGTGGTCAATATCCTCACGGGCTACGGCGAGTCGACGGGCGCGGCGCTCGTTGCCCATCCGGGCGTCGACAAGGTCGCTTTCACGGGCTCGACCGAAGTCGGCAAGATCATCAACAAGGCGGCCACCGATACCCTCAAGCGCGTCTCGCTCGAGCTCGGGGGCAAGTCGCCGGTGATCGTGCTGCCCGATGCCGACCTCAACATGGTGGTGGGCGGTGCGGCCAACGCGATCTTCTTCAACTCGGGGCAGGTGTGCACGGCCGGCTCGCGGCTCTTTGCGCACCGCAAGGTGTTCGATCAGGTGGTCGAGGGTGTGAGCAAGGCGGCGCAGTCGATCCGCCTCGGCCCCGGTCTGGATCCCAAGACCGAAATGGGTCCGCTCGTCTCCAAGGAGCAGCAGGAACGCGTCCTCGGCTACATCGAGTCGGGACGCAAGGACGGTGCGAAGATCGTGAGCGGCGGCGAGGCGCCGACGAGCTCGGGCTACTTCGTCAAACCGACGGTCCTGGCGAACGTGCGTCCCGACATGAAGATCGTGCGGGAGGAGATCTTCGGTCCCGTGCTCGTGGCACAGCGTTTCGATGATCTGGACGAGATCGCGGCGCTCGCCAACGACACGCCCTACGGTCTGGCTGCCAGCGTCTGGTCGAAGGACGTGAGCGCAGTGCATCGGCTGGTGCCGAAGATCCGTGCCGGCACCGTCTGGGTCAACTGCCACAACTTCGTCGATCCGGCGATGCCGTTCGGTGGCTTCAAACAATCGGGCTTCGGACGCGAGGCCGGACGCGCCGTCTTCGAGCTGTACACGGAGCTCAAGTCCGTGTGCATCGCGATCTAGTTGCCGCGGGCCTGCAACCTCGCTTCCCGTGGATCGCTCTCGAGTGCGTGCAGCACTTGCGGCGCTCGTGCTCGCAAGCGCTGCAGGCATCACCGCCGCCGCCCCGGCGCTGACCACCGCCGGCGGTGCGCTGACGGGGATCGAGCGCGACGGGGTCAGCGCCTATCTCGGCATTCCTTATGCCGTCCCGCCGGTCGGCTCGTTGCGCTGGCGACCCCCGCAAGGGCTGCCGCACTGGAGCGGGGTGCGGGCGGCGGATCATTACGGCAACGATTGCCTGCAGGTGCGCCGCCCACCGAGACTGGATGAGCAGCGTCCGGCGAGCGAAGACTGCCTCTACCTGAATGTGTGGGCGCCCGCCGGCACCGACGCAGCGCGGCGACCGGTCATGGTGTGGGTGCACGGGGGCGGATTCTTCGCCGGCTCGGGAAGTCAGCCACTGTATGAAGGGGCGAGCCTTGCGCGCCGCGGCGTAGTGCTCGTCACGCTCAATTACCGTCTCGGCCGCTTCGGCTTCTTTGCTCATCCGGCACTTGCGCGGGAAAGTCCGGCGGGTCCCCTGGGCAACTACGGCCTGCTGGATCAGATCGCGGCGCTCAAGTGGGTGGCCGAGAACATCGCGGCGTTCGGCGGCGATCCGCACAACGTGACGCTCTGCGGGCAATCGGCGGGCGGCGCCTCGGTCAGCTATTTGCTGGAGTCGCCGCTTGCGCGCGGGCTGTTCCAGAAGGCGATCATCGAGTCGGGTATCTTTCGTGGCGCGCCTGTCACGCTCGAGCAGGCGGAGCGTGCAGGGGAGGCGGCCGCGAAGGCGTGGGGTGCGCAGCCCGATGCCAACGCGCTGCGCGGCGTATCGTCGCTGCAGGTCCTCACCAGCGGTCCACCGGGGCGCGTCGGTCCGATGATCGACGGCCGCGTGGTCCCCGAGGATGTGACAGCGGCGTTCGCCGCCGGGCACGTGGCGCAGGTGCCGCTGCTCATCGGCTCGAACAGCTACGAGTCGGGATTCTTTCCAGCGATGGCGCCGGGCCTGTCGCAACGCTACGCCGCGCGCTGGCCCGAGGTGACGGCCGTGTTCGACGGCTACGGCTCGCATGAAACCGCGGCGATCGAAGCACAGCTCGCGACCGATCAACTGATCACGGCACCGACCTGGAGCGTCGCGCGTGCGGCAGCCGCTCACGGATTGCCCACGTACCTGTATTACTTCTCGTACGTCAGACCCTCACAGCGCGGCCAGGTACCCGGTGCCTCGCACATCGACGAGGTGTATGCGCTATTCGACAAGATGAGCCTGGTCGAGAAAGGCACCGGTCCCGACACACAGCGCATCGTCGACGAAGTGCAATCCCGATGGGTGCGGTTCGCGCGCAGCGGCCGGCCGACCGCGAAAGCTGCCGAGTGGCCGGCAGTGAGCGCCACGGCGCTGCGGCTGCTCGAGTTCACCAACACCGGTCCACGAGTGCGCAGCGATTTCGCCGCTGCACGTCTGAAGCTCGCCGAGTCCCTCGCGGCGAGCGCAGGCACGCAATAGCCGTCCCTTCCCAAATCCGGCGCCGCTCAGCTCGCCATGTTCTGCCGGTCGCTACCGATGCGTTGCAGCATCCAGCCCGGATACTCGGGTGGCAGGGCCGAGACCGAGTTGAGTGTGGCTATCTGCTCCGGGGTGAGCTTCAGATCTGCGGCGCTCAGATTGTCGGCGAGCTGCTCGCGCGTCTTCGCGCCGATGATGACCGAGGTGACCGCCGGCTGGTGCAGCAGCCACGCGAGTGCCACGCGCGCGACGCTTGCCTCGTGCGCCAGCGCGATCGGACGCATCGCATCGATGATGCGGAAGGTGCGCTCGCGATCGACCGGCGGGAAATCGAAGGTCGTACGACGAGCCCCTTCCGGACCCTTGCCCTCGCGGGTGAACTTGCCGCTCAGCAGGCCTCCCGCAAGCGGGCTCCACGGCAGGATGGCGAGGCGCTCCGCGGTCGCAAGTGGCACGATCTCGCGCTCGAGGTCGCGGCCTGCGAGCGAGTAGAAAGCCTGTACACTTTCGCAGCGCGCGTATCCGCGCCGCTCGCAGATGCCAAGCGCCTTGGCGATCTGCCACGCCGCAAGATTGCTGACGCCGATATAGCGCACCTTGCCGGCACGCACGCAATCGTTCAGCGCATCGAGCGTCTCTTCGAGCGGGGTGAGCGGATCCTGTCCGTGAATCTGATAAAGATCGACGTGCTCGAGCTGCAGCCGCTCGAGGCTCGCATCGAGCGCCTGCATGATGTGATAGCGCGACAGTCCGAGCTGGTTGACGCCCGGACCGGTGCGCCCGAGCACCTTGGTTGCGAGCACGAATTGATCCCGCGCCAGGCCGAGGTTGCGGAAGGCCTGACCCAGCATCGCCTCCGAGCGACCCGCGGAGTAGACGTTCGCGGTATCGAAGAAGTTGACACCGCGTTCGATCGCGCCCTTGACGAGCGCGTCGGCCTGCGACTGATCCAACTTGCCGATCGCGCCCCACATGCCCTCGCCGTTGCCGAAGGTCATGGCGCCCAGGCAGATCTCAGAGACGAGCAGGCCAGTGTTGCCGAGTTTTCTCATGCGCATGGCGAGGTCCTCGAGTTGCCGGGCGCCGTGTGCCAGCGAGCCATAATATAGCAGCACTGTCGCGCATCCCTGCGCCATCAGTCGCACCAGCGAAGCCGGGGCGACGAAGGTCTAGACGAAGCGGTCAAGGCGCCGCATCCGCCAAGGCCGGAACCACGCGTTGCCGACCTGCAGATACACGCCGGTTGTGCCAGGGCTGTGCGCGACGTCAAGCCCGACATGCAATCGGGACTTCCGCGCAAGTTCGTAGCGTAATCCGCTACCCCGCGGCCGACACTCTGTCCGTTAGAGGGAGAGAGGGATCGCTTGAGGCGCCTCGCGCCGACGCCGACAAATGGCGCGACACTTCATCGCGGAGGCGGCGCTGACCTAAGCTCGCTCACGAGGCCTCTCGGCTTATACGTATGGCGAAGCTGCATCACTTTGACTTACAAACCTCGAGCGTCGGCCATAAACAAAGCCGCAGGCCGGCGACAGGGGTATTGTCATGACACACTTAAAGAGCACATGCGCACTTGTGATCGGCTCGTTGCTCAGCATTGCAGAGTCGTCCTACGGGCAACAGCCGCCCGACGTAGTGGTCAGTGACTCAAAGGGCAATACTGCGGCTGGCACCTCCGCGCTCTTGCATAACCAAGATGGCTACGAGAACACTGCGGTCGGCTACCGGGCGATGGAGTTCAATACGAGCGGCAATCGCAATGCCGCGCTCGGACAAGGTGCGCTCACTAATAACACAACGGGTATTTTCAACACGGCGGCCGGCGATGGTGCGCTGTTCCACAATACCAGCGGGATTTACAACGCCGCCTTTGGATATGATGCGCTCGCGAACAACAGTACGGGCTATTACAACGCAGCATGTGGTTCCTTGGCGCTTTCAAGCAACACGACGGGACATGACGATGCCGCCATGGGCCAGGTTGCGCTCTGGTACAACACGACCGGCACCTACAATACCGCCTCCGGCGCGGGTGCGCTGAAGGCGAATACGACGGGCAACTCGAACACCGCCGCGGGGTTTGAAGCGCTGCAAGCCAACACCGACGGTGACAACAATGTGGCCGATGGTGCCGAGGCCCTCGCCAGCAACACGACGGGCGGCTACAACACCGGCTCGGGTAATCAGGCCCTTCAGAGCAATACGACGGGCGAGTACAACACTGCGGTTGGTTCAGATGCGCTCACCCGCAACAGCACCGGTGGCAACAACACTGCCGTGGGCGTTGGTGCACTCCAGTCCAACACGAGCGGTGGTAATAACATCGCGCTCGGCCCTTACGCGGGTGCGAACATCGTGCAGGGCTATCGCAATATAGACATCGGTAATGCCGGTGTGGGAAGCGATGCGGGCACGATACGCATCGGCACGTCAGGTAAGCAGTCGGCGGCCTACATGGCGGGTATCACCAGTGCGCACGTCACAGGCGGGGCGGTTTATATCTCGTCAACGGGACAGCTCGGAGTGTTGGCATCCTCGGAGCGCTACAAGAGCGACGTCAAGTCGATGGGAGCGAGCACGAACAGGCTGCGTGAGTTGCGCCCCGTGACGTTTCATCTCAAGGCCGATCCGGGACACGTTCTGCAGTACGGCCTGATCGCCGAGGAAGTGGCCAAGGTGTATCCGGAGCTCGTCGTTAGAAACGACAAGGGAAGGGTCGAGGGGGTGCGCTACGAGGAACTGACGCCGATGCTCCTGAATGAGCTGCAACAGCAACAAGCGAGCCTCAAGACACAGGCCCGGGACCTTGCAGCTCAGGCACGCGAGCTGAGTGAGATGAGGCAAGAGGTTGCAGAGCTGAAGGATCTCAATCGAGCGATGCAGGCCACGCTGCAGCAGATCGTGCGCAGGGATCAATTGGTGGCGACGCGCTGAAGGCTATTCGGGGAGGACGCGCCGCTGCGTCAGTCGTGAGCCTGCTGGGGCCGTAGTTCCCTCCGGCGTGGCGGCGAATGAACCTGAGCGGTGTTCCTCAGACGAGTAGGCGAGGTCCCCGTGCTCGTCTATCGGCGGGGGCCGTGACAAAGAGCTCCCTCGGGCAGATAGGCGACGGGCCAGAAGAGTGTCAATAAGAGCCGTGCCCTGCAAGACACCTCTCGGCAAGTACATTCAAACGAAATCTGCATCAAAACGCCCCTGCCGGGCCTTGAAGGGGGAGACTACCCATGAAGATCAAGACCATCTTCATAGCATCGTGCATGATCGCGGCTGCAGCGGCCATCTCAGCTGCCGATCAAGCGCGCTCAGCCCCGCACGTCACGGAAGTCATCACATTGGACGTCGGCGGGAACATGCCAAAATTCATGGAGATGTCGAAGCAGGTGGACGGCATATTGAGGACGCTGCAGTTCACCGGTACGGTGCGTTACTACGTGACCACCTGGGCGGGCACCGGCTCCGGCCACGTGATCGTGACGGTTGAATACGCGAGCTTGATTTCCTTGGCGCAGCAGCTCGCGAAACTGAATGCATCTGCCGAGTTCCGGAAGTGGGAGGCGGATATGCAGGCCTCGGGTATCAAGGTGCTATCAGAGTCGCTCGTCACTGAGCTCCGCATGTAGCGCACTTCTGTCTGCTGCGCGCGTCCGCGCACGCGGAAGGGGCCCTTGGTTGATTCGGCCCTGGCTTGGACAGGGGGGATGCTGCGACTCGTGCTAGGCGTGCGCCTTGGCCCGACCCCACCACGGCAAAGCCTCTTCTATCACGAGCAGGCCACCGGCCTCCGGCGCTGGGCGGTAGCCGGGCAGGTGGGCCAGGATTTCCCGCCAGCGCTCGCCGCCCAGCGCGGCGCGCAGGCGCCGCACGGCGGGGTGCTCGATGCTCGGATTCAGGCAGGCGAGAAAGTAGTTCTCTTCGACGAGCGGGACGAAGTGCAGCCCGAACTCGAGCGCCGCCGCCTCAACGCCCACGCCCGCATCGGCCACGCCGCTCGCCACGCAGAGCGCCACCGAGACGTGTGTGTGCTCGACGTGATCGAGCGCGTGCGACAGGGTGTGCGCCGGGATCGAATGCTCGTGCAGCAAGTGGTCCACGAGCATGCGAGTTCCCGAACCCGGCTGCCGGTTGACGAAGCGCAGACGCTGGCGCACCACGTCCGGGAAGGTGCGCACGAGGGGCGCGTGCTCCTTGCGCACCATCAGACCTTGCATGCGTCGCGCGCATGCGATCAGCTTGTGCTGGTTGGGCCGCAGGAGCGGCTTGAGCGCCCGGGAGAATACCGGCGCCGCACCGCGCAGCGCCGGCACGTGAAAGCCGGCGACCAGGCATTGTCGATCGTTCAACGCACGCAACGCCTCGACACTGCCCCTGAAAACGATGTCCAGGTGCAGATCCGCCGTCGCCGCTAGGTGCCGCTGCAGCACCGGAAGCGCCAGGTCATGACTCGCCCGCACACTGAGGAGTTGGCAGCGCTCGTCGCGCGCCTCCGCGAGTACCCGCGCGAGACCCGAGCGCAGCGCCTCGATGTGCGGCTGCATCCGCGTGCGCACCCGGCGCTCGGCCCACAGTAGCCGCTCGGCAAACTCGGTTGGACGCGCCTTGCGTCCTTGTGACCAGAAGATCAGGGACGCACCGAGGACATGCTCCCATTTGCGCAGCGAGCCCCACACGTGCCGGTAGGAGCAGCCGAGTGTCTGTGCGGCGAGGCGGATCGAGCCGCACTCCACGACCGCGGTCAACAACTCAAAGAGCGGATTGCGCAGCTCGGCGCCGCGCTGCTCGCCGGGCTCGAGAGCATAGTACAGATGCAGCGAGCTATTGCTGGCCTCGAGCAGTGCGCGTGCATCGGGAGCGGGCTCGAGCGATGCGCGCTCCCAGGTCTTTGCTGTCTTGTCGATCTGCACAACAATAATGTAGCGCTTTTCACACGAGCGCGCAGCCATCGGCGCTGCGGCCAGCGTCGTCGTTCGCGCAGGGTTCAGCGAGCTAGAGGTAGAGGCTTACGGATGCGAGCAGCATGCGCGGCGAGCCGAAGTGTGCGATGAGGTTCCCCGTGTTGGTGCCCGTGAGATCGCTCGGCGCGATCGTCGACCAATAATTCCTGTCCGTCACATTGTTGACGGCCAAGCGCCAGGTCACGGTCTTGGAGGCGATGTTCGAGCTGTAGCGCGCACCGATGTCGAAGAGGTTATAGCCCGCCGCGAAGAGTGTGTTGGTGTCGTTCGCCGGTCGCGTGCCGGAGAACTGGTAGTCGAAAATTGCGACCAGGCCTGGTATTGCCGGCAGGTGATATTCGAACAGGATGTTGCCCTTCACCTTCGGGGCACCGACGTAGAGCTTGTCGTTGGTTGAGGCGAGAGGCGTGTCCTGCAGCCGCGCATCGAGGAAGGTGATGCCCGCGAAGAGGGTCAGACCGCCGACGAGCTCGCCGACCGCGGACAGCTCCAATCCCTTGTTGACCTGCTGGCCGCTGATCTCGAATATCTTGGTGCTCTGATCGATGTTGGCAAAGGGCCGCTCGATGCGAAACAGCGCACCCGCAAGGTCGATCTTCGCGAGACTCAGCTTGTAGCCGAGCTCATACTCCGTGCTGCGGTACGGTGGCAGGCTTTGACCGGCGTTGGCGGCGGTACCCGGCGCCAGATCGCCCGCCTGCAGGCTGCTCGCATAGGTGAAATACGTCGACATGTTCACCGCGGGCTTGAAGATGATGCTGCCGGTGGGGCTTGCTCCCTGGTTCGAGTACTCGGACAA
>Ga0335085_10000498_pt1 | contig 109727 bp, 104 predicted proteins | sample Lox_Sample_45_FD_206712 | JGI IMG/M metagenome (GOLD analysis project Ga0335085, IMG submission 206712) | Soil microbial communities from Loxahatchee National Wildlife Refuge, Florida, United States - Lox_Sample_4.5 | ecosystem: Environmental > Terrestrial > Soil > Wetlands | place: USA...
GTAGCGAAGTTCGGTTGTGATAAACGCTGAATGCATATAAGCGTGAAGCACTCCTCAAGATGAGATCTCCCAACCCAAAAGGGTGAAGAAGGGCACACGAAGACTACGTGTTTGATAGGCTGGATGTGAACGCTCAGTAATGGGTGAAGCTTACCAGTACTAATCGCCCGTTCGGCTTGACCATAAAATTTACTTGGCTACACGAGCCACTTTATTCCGCGCAGAAACTGGTGCGCCATAGAGTGGCCCCGTGCACGCTGGAGAACTAGCCAGCGTGCGGACCTCGACGGAGGTCCAGCCTTAATGTAGATGTCCTGATGCTATTCAGTTGTGAGAGATCGACCGCCAGTTGTCGGTTGTCAGTTCCCGGTTGTCAGTTGAGACGGTAGAGCGAGCCTTTAGGCTCGCGTCGCTCGCACCCTCATTGATTTGTCATCCCGAGCGGAGCGCAGCGGAGTCGAGGGACCTGCTGTTCGGGGGGCTTTAGCCCCCTGCAAAAACAGTTCTTTATAAGATCGACGTAACAGGTCCTGCGTGCAACTCACGCTTCGGGACCGAGCGGCGCCACCGGCGAATCCGGGGTCCCTATTCCGCGCGCCTTTTGCGCGAGATGGGGTGGTCGTCCACGTCAACGAAGCCGGTGATCTTACCGCGGGGGAAACACCCGTTCCCATCCCGAACACGGAAGTTAAGCCCCGCCGGGCCGATTGTACTGCACGCGAAAGTGTGTGGGAGAGTAGGTCGTCGCCGACATAAATAACGGCCTCACGTGAATAACGTGGGGCCGTTTCCGTTTGTGCAGAATGTCGCGCGCGTCTTCGGCGGCCAGGCGTGGCATCTCGCTAATAGTCTCGGCTAACATTGCGTGGCGAACAAAACGCGAATATACTGCGCGTTGAGATCAGGCCGTTTCACAGATCTGAAATTGTCCTTCAGTTTACGGAGAGACCGATGAAGACCCTTGTCATTTGTACGCTTTTGCTCGGGATTGCGCTATCCGCCACGGCCCAGACAGACACGCCGAAGCCCGCACCCGAGCTGAAGAAACTCGACTACTTCGTCGGAACATGGAGCGCGGAGGGTGAAGTGAAGCCAGGCGCGATGGGCCGGGGCGGCAAATTCACAGGCACAAACCGCGTCCAGTGGATGGACGGCGGATTTTTCCTGGTGACGCAATCCGATTTCAACGGCGCTGTGGGCAAAGGCGTGGAGACTGCCTACATGGGTTACGACGGCGACGACAAGATGTACACCTACGACTCGTTCAACTCCCTGGGCGAAGCCGACCACGCCAAAGGCAATGTGGACGGAGATACTTGGACTTGGCAGAGCGAGACAAGGATCGGACTACAGACCCTAAAAGGACGACTCACGATTAAGGTGATTTCGCCCACCGCGTACAAGTTTAAGTTCGAAACATCGCCAGATGGCAGCACCTGGAACATCGTATTGGAAGGAAAAGACACGAAGAAATAGCCCCGCCGGGCCGATTGTACTGCACGCGAAAGTGTGTGGGAGAGTAGGTCGCTGGCATAAATAACGGCCTCATGTGAAAACATGGGGCCGTTTCCTGTTTGCGGTTGTTTCCGATAGTGTCATCCTGAGCGCAGCGCCCGCCGTGCATTTCTCCGACCCACAAGGTTGGGGCGGGCGCGGAGTCGAAGGTTCTCGCCTGGGAGCCAGCCTCGGTCCCCGATGGCTTATTTTCAGAAAAACGGATCCAAGGTGAGTTCAGACATGCGAACGAGGTCCTGGGGCAAGCCAAATCGGTTTATGGTTTCTTTCAGAACCGCCTCAAACCAGAAAGGAGCGAATGGTGAGATTAGAACTGAGTGTAGAAGCACGTTTAGGTCGACCGGTCTCGCAAATCCCCTCTCTGGTCCGCCTCGACTGCCGATTACAGCACGAACTTCCTTCTCATGGCTCAGTGACTTGCGCTTGCGGTAAATTGCACCGTTTATCTCGGCGAAGCCTCGGCGAAAGTCTACATACCGGACCCTGCCAATGCTGATGTCGGGGTCATTACCAAGGCTCTCGTTCAAGGCACCGAAAGTCGTACGAATTGCGACACCCGTTGATGGCGGTCCGCAATACAGACGCCAAAGAGCTTCGGATTCTACGTCGCTCTCATGCCAACAACTCACGTATGCCGTTCTCAATTGATCCTTGCCCTCCTCCTCTAGCTCTCGCAACAGTCTTTCAGCCTGCCGCTGAACTTCTTCATCGGACAGGGTACACTCGTGACCTGGAGGCGGGTTGCGTATTGCTTCACGAAAAAACAGCAGATAATGAGTGTCCCAAACCGACTTGCGGCATGCTAGGCCCTTCGCTCCCTCAAATCGGTCTCCGAGCGAATCAGCTCGTGCGAAGAAGAGGGCCCGGTCTTTTAGAATCCCTACGAGCTTCGCAAAATCCATGTATCGCCAGATTACGGCTTCGGCTGGCGGTAGGTCATACGGCCGAGGCTGCCAATAGAACCGGGCAGCCGTTTCCGCTAGTGAAGAGCTGCAACAATCACCAACGTATATGGGCTGGCCACTCGCGTCGTAGCCAGCGTGTGCCGTTTCAGCTTCTTCGAAGAGGCGGCCGCATATGCAGCACTTATCATGACTGTCTCGTTGGAGTCTCCGCAGTGCCAAATTGAACCTATGCGTCATTTCTAGCATCGCCCACGATTCTACACACCTGTTCGGTGCTGGGCGGGTGCCCTGCCGCCGATGTAGGTACCCCGTCCGAGCCTCGTCTGCTCGGGTGTGGCTTTTCGTTTCGTAGTCACCAACGTGTGACAAATCCGATTCGGCGCTGGGGTGTGCCGTCCCTGAAGGGACTCGGGTTCGCTTGATCGCGCTACCCAGCGCTGAAGCGCTGGGCTATCTTATGGCGTCCCGCAGGGCGGGACTGAGATCCCTCGCTGCGCTCACGCCCGCAAAGCGCCTCAAGTTAAGCCCCCGGGCCGATTGATCTCCACCCCATCACGCGCAAGGACGGCGCGCGACGGCGACCCCGGCTGCACGCGAAAGTGTGTGGGAGAGTAGAGCCTGCCCTGAGCGCAGTCGAAGGGTCGTCGCCGCCATAAATAACGGGCGGGTGGCCCAGCCTACAATGTGGGTGCCCCTTCCGAGCTTCGTTTGCTCGGGTGGGGCTTTGGGTTTCGTGGTCACGAGCGCGTTGACATCGATTCGATTCGGCGCCGGGTTGTGCCGTCCCTGAAGGGACTCAGGCCTCATGGGGAACGCTACCCAGCGCTGAAGCGCTGGGCTATGATCTGCCGTCCCGCTTCGCGGGACTTGCCGTCTTGTGTCGATTGCGGACCCGATTCGGCGCTGGGGACCCACCCAGGCTTCCTTTGCTTGAGAAGGCGCCCAGACAAGTCCGCGGGCGGAGCCGCGCAGGATCACCGGACGCCCGCCCGGCAGTAATGCAGTCGGTCTTTTGTTTTTACTTCTTGGCCGGGGCAGAGGCAGCCACGGTGTATTCCCCGCCGCAGGAGTAGTCCAGGCCACCATCCTTGCCGCCCGTCAACTTGCAAGTACCCGAGCCTTTGATGCCCTTCATCTTTCCGCTCCCGCCGGTGATCTGCCATTTATTGGTCCCGGTTTGCAATGCCCCATCCTTCATGGTGGCGGAGCTTTGATAGCTGTAAAAAACCTTGTCGCCGCTGTCCATGCTTTCCACGTAGACGCCCCAGTTCTTGAGGTGGGTGGGCGTAAGGTCTCCCTGTTCCGTATAGGTGCCTTCTTTGCCCGTCGCGCCATTGATATCTCCGTTGGCGGAGCACTTGCCCTGCGATAGCGTGAGCGTATGGCCTTCATGGTCGCCGGCGGGGAGGCTCTGCGTGACGTCAGCCTTGCTGCACTTGCCGGACATCGTTAGTTTGTTTTGCGCCGAGGCCGTCGCAACGGCCAGGGCAACGATCGCACAAACACCGATAAACCTGTGGTTCATGGGCAATCTCCTCGCAAAATTTCACAGCATTTTGGGAATACCGGGGATTGTACACTGGCAACCAATCTCGGGTAGGCTCTCTCGGCCACGCTCCCGACGGAGCACACAGCTGCGGCTCGTTTTACATGTCCATGACATGAACCCCGGGTGCGCCGGCTGTCATGGCCAGGTATCACGAGTCAGGAAGGAGCACTCATGCCTGAACTGAAAGACTATCCCTACGAGACTCGCCTGAATGTGCTTTGCGCAGCGCTGGAGGTCATCGACGAGAAGGCGCTGGGCGGGTGGCCCAGCCTAAAATGTGGGTGGCCCATCCGAGCTTCGTTTGCTCGGGTGGGGGTCTTCGTTTCGTGGTCACAAAGGCGTGACATGAATCCGATTCGGCACTGGGTTGTGCCGTCCCCAAAAGGGACTCGGAATTCTGGGGAAACGCGACCCAGCGCTGAAGCGCTGGGCTACCCTAAAATACAAACCAACAAAAAACGGGCAGGTACCCGGCCAAACCATAACTCGCGCCCGTTGGGCACCTTCCCGTCTTCTCCCTCACGCGTGCGCGCGGTGATGATGCCTTAGCTCCCGCAAACGCTCCACATCGACGGCGCCGCCGACGAAGAAGACCGCCACCGCGGCGCTGCATATTGCCAATGCGCCATCCACTATAAAGGCGATGTGAATTCCCGTCGGCATCGATGCGGCGGAGACAACGATGGCGGTATTGAATCCCACACCAATGGATCCGCCGGCAATCTGGAACATGTAGACGATGGCGCCCGCCAGGCTCGCCTGCGACGGATCGAGCGCGGTGATTGCCGCCGTCGTGATCGACGAATAGAACAGTCCGACGCCGATGCCGAGCACGACCATTCCGAAGATGAGTTCGTCGTAGGTTGTGCCGGCCGAGATCCGTGACAGCAGGATCATGCCGCCACCCAGCAGCAGCGCGCCCAGCGTGACGATGACCTTCGGTCCGAGAAGCTGGTAGAGCCGTCCCGCGACAAACGACGTCACCATGAACGTCCCCATCATCGGCAGCAGGCCTGCGCCCGAGCCGATCGCCGTGAAGCCGAGGTCCTTCGACATAAACTGCGGCAGGTAGAGCAGCGCGGCGAAGAAGATGGCCGACGCCAGCAAGGTAGCGATTCCGGCGGCGAGGAATCTGCGGTTCTGCATTACGCTATGGGGGACCAGCGCATTGTCGCCGGCGCGGCGCTCGATGAACAGGAAGGCCGTCAGCGCGACTGCTGCCAGCACGAACAGAGCGACGATGAGCGGCGCAGTCCAGCCGAAGTCGAGGGCCCAATCGAGCGCCAGCAGCAGCGCCAGCAGTCCGATGGACAGCACGGCCGTTCCCCGGTAGTCGATTCCGCCGTGGTCCTTCACCGGCTCGTCGCAGGGTACCACCAACAGCGTGATGGCGATCGCGGCTGCCGCGACCGGCAGATTGACGAAGAAGATCCAGCGCCATCCCACCGTGTCGGTCAGCAGCCCGCCGATCAGCGGACCAACCGCGTTGCCGAAGCCGGCTGCACCCAGGATCACGCCGCCCGCCAGCCCGGCCTTCGCGCGCGGCAACAGGCCATAGGTCATGCCGAGGATGGCGGGCCACATCATCGCGCCGCCAATACCCATGAGGAAGCGGCAGACCAGCAATACCCAGGCGCTCGGCGCGACCCCTCCGATCACCGAGAAGCCTGCGAAGATGGTTGCGTCCGCGAAAAAGATGCGCCTGCGGCCGAACATGTCGGCCAGCCGCCCTCCGGTGACAATGAGGACGCCGAAGACCATGGCGTAGCCGTTGATGACCCATTGCACCGTGGCGACGCGGGTATGCAAGTCGCGCTCAATGGCGGGAAGCGCCACCGAGAGCGCCGTGAAATCGTTCGCCACTACCAGCACGGCGACACCCATGGCGATCATGCCAAGGATCGTCGCCTTGCCGAGACGGTCTTCCGTGCCGGCCATCCTCCCCCTCGTTCGTGCCCGCCAGAGTTTCGCATAAAAGCGATGACATGGCGACAACGAACATCGCGAGTCCAAGAGACTGCGGATTCTCTTGCAAGCGGCTATGCTGGAGGAGCGACCACGTTGCCAAGGAGTGAATTCGACATCATGAAAGCCAAACGAAAAGCCTCGCGCAGTTCATCGAGAATTCATACCTCGATTCAGCAGGCCGAACTGATCCTGAGCCTCTATGACTTGCGGCGTGAGGCAGTGATGCGCGAAGCCCGCTCCTACATTGGCGGCGACTTTCTGCCCGCCTCGGCGGATGAGCTGGTCGCGATCGTCACCGGCGGCGGGCGGCAGGGCGCCTTCGTTCTCCAGGTCTATGGATACTGGGACATGGTGGCTGCCTTCGTGCGCCACGGCGGCCTGACCGCTGCGCTGGTCTATGACACTTGCCAGGAGATGTACTTCCAATACGCGAAAATCCAGCCTTACCTCGGCGAGTTTCGGCAGCAAATGAACCTGCCCGAATGGATGATGAACCTCGAGCGTCTGGTGGAGGGCTCAAAGGAGGGGCGCAAACGTCTGGCGATCATGCGAAAGAACCTGGCGGCCATGGCCGACCTGCGAGCGACTCGGCCTTCGGCGCAGAGCGCAAAATCAGTGAAGAAGTAGGACCGCGTTAACGGTAGCTTAATTTATCGCGGCCGCGCATCCGGCTACTCCTGAAGTTTCCACGTCTGCTGGCAACTCTATCCCCGGGCGCAGAGCAGCTTCCCTTGACTTGTCATCCCGAGCCTGGCGACTTGTCATCCCGGGCTCTTATGACTTGTCATCCCGAGCCTAGCGACTTGTGATCCCGAGCTCTTATGCTTTGTCATCCCGAGCGGAACCGAGGGATCTGCGGTTCGTTCGCCTTGGACAAAACGCTGCGCCGGCTCGTGCCATTTTCAAAGCTCGTCTTTTTGCGCGCGGGCGGCGTCGGCTTTCGCCACCTGTGTCTGATGAATGCGGTTCACGACCACGAAGAAGAATCCAGTGGACAAGCCGCACATCAGAATGCCCACCACAGCCTCCATCGGCGCCAGCAGCCGCCACGGCCGGGCCAGCACCAGATCGCCGTACCCCAGCGTGGTGTACGTGGCCCCGGAGAAGTAGAACGCCGCTTCGGCATTGGGAAAGCATTCGCGCCACCAATAGAACGCGCCCCAGACCGAAATCTCCGTCAGATGGAGCAGGATCAGCCACCAGAGGATGTGGAACAGCGCCTGGGTGACGCGCACAATGCTCGTGGGCGGCACCACGTGCAGCCTCTCCCAGGCCCACACCAGCACCGCGATACCCGTAGTATGTACGGCCATCGTGAGGCCCGCCAGAACGCACGCGCTGAGGAAGGGTGAGAACATCCGCTATCGGGCTTTGCTGATGGAACGCGCCCCGGAGCCCCGCCCCCGGGCGACCAGCGGAGTCTACCGCGTGCTGCTCGCTTCTTCAATCGGGATGGCGTCGCGTTCCGGTGAAGGGGCACGGCTTTAGCCGTGCCGAAGTGGACTCTCTTCAAGTTCTCATCCTGAGGAGGGCTTCAGCCTGACGAGGGATATGCGGTTCGCTCACACTGCCGCGCTTTGAAGGCACGCAATATCGATTGTTGTAACTGGATTTCTTGTCCAGCGCTGACTCTTGATTTTCCATGTGTCCCGGCGGCCGAACGGATGTGTTTAGCCGGCATCGGGTTCCTTATAACGGGCGGCATCTCATCGTATGTTCAGAGGCGGTTGGCCCATCGTACAACGCGGGTGCCCCATCCGAGCTTCGTTTGCTCGGGTGGGGCTTTTCGTTTCGTGGTCACGAATGCGTGACATCAATCCGATTCGGTGCCGGATTATGCCGTCCCTGAAGGGACTCCGCCTTTCTTTGAACGCGCTCCCAGCGTTGAAACGCTGGGCTATGATCTTCCGTCCCGCAAGGCGGGACTTGGGCTGGGCTATGATCTTACGTCCCGCAAGGCGGGACTCGTTTCATCGCCGCAACCCTGGCCTCGCGAGAAAAAAATAATCTTCTCCCACCCGCATCGAATCATGCCATCAGCAGCTACACGGTCGCCGCTGCCGGGCGGACTAGCGCGGGACGGAGGGTGGCGTTGTCCATCGCATTAGCCACGGGAGACCCGGAGCCGGGCGGACTTCCCCCGGTGTTCACGGCCATCTGTCTGGTGCTCACGCGAACCGGTTACGGCACCGGCTTCTTCGTTGGCGAGCGGGCCAACGTTGTCACCGCCAGGCATGTGGTTCGTAAGGACAAGCACAACGAACCCGTGCACGAGGACGAGCGGGCGGTTTTGGTTTGCTGGGTGGCTACCGGCAGGGGCTTTCTGTTCCATGCTCTGGCCGAGGTTGTGCGCGAGGACGAGCGAACCGATCTCGCGCTGCTGCGCCTGAAGAATCCCGAGCAGTTGCCGCGGCCTCTGTCGCTGGACAGCCTGACCTCGCTGTCACCAGTCCCGGCCATGCCCCGCGACTTTGTCTACTTCGACGCTTTCCGGCGCCCTCCGGTCGGTGGATTCGAATGTCGCAGGGTGCAGGCCCGGGTGAAGCAGATCGAGGCGTTCACATCGTGCGGCCTGGAACAGCGGATCCTGACGCTCGATGCCAAATCGTGGCCCGGGGCCAGCGGTTCGCCGGTGTTTTCCAAGTCGGGTGAGGTCGTCGGCGTTCTCACGAATGCCCGCCCGGCAAGCGGCGAAGCTATGATTCGCGATGGGCGTTGGCTTTGGGAGCTGTTTGGGAAGGTCCCGCCCGGCAGCCAGCGGCAAGCTGTCGTCATTCCGTTTTCGCCGCCCGGCAGTCAGCGGCCAGCGGTGGTCATTCCATTTTCGCCGCGTTCGTTCGCACCCTACATGCACGCGCCGTGGTGGAGTCCGTTGCAGCGCCTGGGAACGAGGATGTATTCGTACCTGGGGCGCCCATGGATTCGATGAATCCAGCAGGCAGCTTAGATCGCGGGAAGTGATTCCTACCTCACTTGGAGGTGCGACGACATGCCTGCCGGGAAGACCACAAAGAGTGGGAAGAAGAGTGCGAAGCGGATGAGCACGAAGCGGACGAGGGCAAAGCCGAGGCGATGGTCGGCGGGGGTCACGACCGACTCCACCCATCCTCCCGAAGGGCTGTTCAACCGGAGCGCCGCCACCATTGCGCGGACGCTGGCGTCGAAGAAGGTCTCGCCCAAAGGACCGGGATCGGGGATGCGCATGCTGACCTTCTATATCAATCGCGCGGGACATAACTTGACCGCCGAGCGACGTCGCGAGCTGGAGAAGGCCAAGGAGTTGCTCTCGAAGCGCATCGCGCGAAAGTCCCACCCTGGCCAAAGGAAGGCCAGGACGGCACATCCACAATAGGCGCTCAGGCCTCATCGGGAGTCTCTGATTACGGCCCGCAGAGGCTGAAGCCGCCATCGAAAGAGGGCGAGTTTGCGGACGGCCTGAAGGCCGTCCCCTTTCAACACCAGGCTTAATCGGCGCTTCCTTTTACGGCCCGCAGAGGCTAAAGCCGTCATCGAAAGAGGCAAGTTTTGCGGACGGCCTGAAGGCCGTCCCTTTTAACACCAGGCTTAATCGGCGCTTCCTTTTACGGCCCGCAGAGGCTAAAGCCGTCATCGAAAGAGGCAAGTTTTGCGGACGGCCTGAAGGCCGTCCCTTTCAACACCAGGCTTAATCGGCGCTTCCTTGTGGTTACGAAGGTATAGGCATCCGCTCCTATACTTTCGTAATCTTGCGCAATTTCAGCGCTCTCGTATGCTGATAGGTTGGGTTTCGTGTGCCCAATGCCGGCAGCGCGAGTCATGAATGCGGCTGTCTGCGCCGCTCTTTGAAAACCGATGACTGTCCAATGGCTGTGGTTCGTATGCTGGATGCGAATTCGATTGGGGCAATCGGCGCCCTCAACTCCTGCCGCTCAGGAACTTGAGATCTAAACCCTTGGGGGCTCGCTACTTGCGAGGTGCTCTGCGCTTAAATCTCTGGGGCTCAAGTTCTTGCGAATCGAGGGGGGAGGGGGGTCGCCCCGGGCCGCTGAGTCAGACGCTCAGGGTTGGCGCGATAGTATGATGGGCGTTATCGCAGGCACGCCCGAGACGAAAATGTCTCGGAGCCGGAGGGACATTCGATGTCGTTTCGAGCTTTGAGCCGTCACGCTAAAGCTTTGGGCAGTGGAAACCTTCGCCGGTACCTGGCGGCATGTCTGGCGGTCGCGGCGCTTGCATGGCTTCTTCCCGGCGGCGCGCGCACTACGGCGGCGCAGGAGATGAAGAAGGCCGTGCCGGCGCAGGCCGGAGGCGGCGGAGACGTGGCTCGCGGCAAATACATCGTGGAGGACGTTGCGATGTGCGGGACGTGTCACACGCCCCGTCTTCCGGATGGCGAGTTGGACCGCAGCCGCTGGCTGGCGGGCGCCTCCGTTCCGTATCTGCCGGCGCGGCCGACGAACGATTGGCCCATCAACGCTCCTCGCCTGGCCGGCGCGCCTCCGGCCACGAATGCCGCAATGGTCACGCTGCTGACCACCGCCGTCTGGACCGACGGCCAGCCGCTGCGCGATCCCATGCCTAAGTTCCACATGACGCGCGCGGATGCGGAGGCGGTGGTGGCTTATTTGCGGTCGCTTCGCTAGGCTTACGGCTTCGCCGGAGCGCGCTGGACGCGCAGCTTTGCATCCCGGGGAACCTTTCCTTATCCTGTTCGTATCCAGACATGGGAGGGGATATGTACTGCAACTATTGCGGCAAGGTCATTCAGGATGACGCGGTCATGTGCGCCTACTGCGGGACGCGGGTCGGAGCGGTGGCCGGCCGCCGCAAGCTGATGCGCTCGCGGATGGACCGCAAGATTGCGGGCGTGTGCGCCGGGTTTGCCGAGTACTTCGACCTCGATGTGACCATCGTCCGCGTGGTCTGGCTGCTGGTCGCGATCTTCGGCGGCGGCGGCGTGATCGCTTATATCATCGCGTGGATCGTTATTCCCGAGGAGCCGGAGTACGTGCCCGCGCAACCCGCCGGCCACGGTACCACCGCCGCAGCCGTATCAGGGCTCGTGAGCGCAGGCGGCCTGCGCCGCGATGTCCGCCAACGGTCCATGGAGCAGTTGAAGCTGCGTCTTAAAATCGCGCGATGCCTGCCCTTCGCAGCTCCGATGCACAGCTCTTCTACGAGGTGACGGGCGATGGACCGCCCGTCGTTCTGCTGCATCCCTTTCCGCTGAATCGCAACTTCTGGACTCCGGTTGCGCAGCGGTTGGCCGCGCGGTATCGCCTGCTGATGCCCGACCTGCGCGCGCACGGCGAGTCGGAAGCCGGCGATGGTCCGGTCACAATGGCGAAGATGGCTGCCGACCTTGCGCTGCTCTGCCGCGAGGAGCGCGTCGCGAAGGCCACCTTCGTCGGCGTGTCGATCGGCGGATATCTGCTGTTTGAGTTCTGGCGCCGTTCTCGGGAGCAGGTCGGCGCACTGGTGCTGGCCAACACGCGCGCGGGCGCGGAAACCTCCGAGGGCCGCGCCAACCGGCTTGCCATTGCCGAGAGGATATTGCGCGAAGGCACGGCCAGCTTCGTCGAGGAGATGCTGCCGAAGCTGATGTCGCCGGTCACGCTTCGCAATCGCCCCGATATTGTGGACACGGGGCGCCGCATGATGCAGCAGATGTCGCCGCAGGACATCGCCGCGGTGCAGCAGGGAATGGCCGATCGCCCGGATTCCGTTGCCACGCTGAAGACCATCGACGTGCCGACGCTCATCGTCGCCGGCGAAGACGATAGCGTTCCGCGCGCGGAGTTCGAGTTGATGCGCGACCAGATTTCCGGCAGCCGCCTCGTGGTGCTGCCTCGCGCCGGACATTACGCCGCTCTGGAGCAGCCGGAGGAATTTGCGGAGGCCCTGCGACGCTTTCTGGAGGGCTTGCCGCGGCAATGACCGCGTTGCGAAGACACTAAGAGCCTGCTGAGTTCTCGCACATACGCAGGTCCGGCTGGTATAACTATGCAGCGACGAGGAGGTTGGATTGCCGGAGCGCCCGTTGTTCATCCCGGTGATATTGGGGACGACGCGTCAGGGAAGAAGCAGCGAACCGGTTGCGCGGCTGCTGGCGGCTGAGGTCGGCAAACGGCCCGGTGTTACCACCGAACTCATCGACATCGCCGCGCTGCCGCTGCCCACGAACGACGCTGGCGAGGCGATCAAAGACCCCGGCTTCTCCGCGCGCATGGACCGCGCTGACGCGCTCGTGATTGTCGCCCCCGAATACAATCACGGCTATCCTGGGCTGCTGAAGCATGTGCTCGACAGTTGCCTGAAGGAATACATTCACAAGGCGGTCGGGATTGCCGGAGTTTCCGCTGGCGTATTCGGCGGAGCGCGCTGCCTTGAGAACCTTCTGCCGGTGATGCGCGAGCTCGGACTCGTGACCATCTTCTGGGACCTGAACTTCGGCAATGCCGCGCAGCTCTTCGATCCGACGGGAAAGCTGCTGGACGTTAGTTTTCTGCCGAGGATCGACAAGTTTCTGAACGAACTCATCTGGATGGCGCAGACCTTACGCTATGGCCGCGAGCAGATCGCGATTCAGTGAAGAAGAATGACAGCCACAAGAAGCACACCGATTCGTTGTCCCGCTTGCGGCACGCCCATGAACCATCACGCCGATAAGCTGGTCTATGTCAGCGAAAGCGAGCTGGAAGAAGCGATTGAGGAGTTTCATTGTTGCCCGGCTTGCGGAACGGGAGTATCGCGGCGCGGAAGACTCGGTCGAGCGTAATGGGCGCTCTGGAGCGACGAATCCAATCGTGCTATCTTCAGTCACTCCGTCTAAGTTGCAGCCGCGCTCCTGAAGCGCGGAAGCTTCCGCCGGGAAAACAGTATGAAGCACTATCTGGCCGCCCGCTGTGAGCAGTGTTCGAAGTGGATACCTCTTCGCCAGTGCGAGGCGGACGACCCGACCCTCGATCCCACGCTGTTCATGCAGGTGGTTTGTCCGCACTGCGGGAAAACCTCGAAGCTGCATGCCAAGGCGCTTGAGGTGATTCCTCAGTCGAAGCTTCAGTAACGCCCCGGTTCAGTCAGGCAAGACCTTGCCTCGCGTCTCCCAGCCGAAAGGAATCACCAGCAGCCCGATACCGAAGGCGATCGCGGTAAGCGCCACCGGCTTGCCGAGCGTTCCCGTCTGCCTCACCAGCGCGGCAATACTGAAGTTCACGGCCGCGGCGATGAAGCGTCCAAACGAAGTGGTGAAAGCGAATGCGGTGGCGCGCACCGTGGTGTTGTACTGCTCCGGCAGCCAGAGACTGAACATGGTGAAATTGCCGCCGAAGAATCCGAGGAAGAAGAGCACCGTGATGAACGGCGTCAGCCCTGCCGGCAAGTAAAAGGTCCAGCCGAAGCTGAGCAGGATGCAGACGGCCATGCCCAGGAAGTAGAAGGCCAATGTGAGCCTGCGCCCAAAGCGCTCGGCCAGCGGCGGCAGGGCCAGGCAGCCGAGGATGGTGCCTATGGACAACAGTCCCATGCCCAGCGACGCAGTCTTCACCGCCTGCTGCTTCACAATGCCGGCTTTGTTGGCCAGAGCGATGATTCCGGTCGGTGCATATACTGCGCCTGCCCATAAGCCGCAGATGGCCGCGGTGAGCAGCACCGTGTTCACCAGCGTGCGGCGGGTGTAGGGCGGGCTGAAGATGGCGATCAACGGATGCCGCGCAAGAGCGTGTTTGGCGGCTTTGCGCTCCCAGCGCTCCGGCTCTTTCACTCGGCGCAAGATGACGAACGAAACGATCACCGGACTCAGGCCGCACCAGAACATGGCGCGCCAGCCGAAGTGCGCCCCCACGGTGAAGTTGAGCGCCGAGGCGAGGAAGAAGCCTGCGTAGTATCCGGTTTGCAGATAGCCGGCGCCCATCTTGCGGCGGTCCTCGGGCCAGGCCTCGGCGACATACGTGCCCGCCAGCGCCCACTCGCCGCCAATGCCGATGCCCGCCAGCAGACGGAACAGCGCCAGTTGCCACACGTTTTGCGACAAGGCCGCTGCCCCGGTGAAGACGGCGTATACGAAGATGGTCGCTGCCAGCACGCGGGTGCGGCCAAAGCGATCGGCAATCGGTCCCCAGATCAGCGACAATCCCCAGCCGACGAGGAAGAGCGCGAACAGGACCGAGCCGGCATAGCCTATGGTCGCGGGGTTGGCTGCGTAGCCCGACTTGGGCAGCAGCTCCTTCAGCGCCGGGCTGAGGACGAGGGCGTAGATGACCGAGTCCATGCCGTCGAGGGTCCAGCCCGTCCAGGCGCCCCAGAAGCCGACGATTTGCGAGCGATTGAGTTTGGTGTGAGTAGCGATCGGAGAGATCGGAGCGGCGGGGTCTGACATCGGAATCCTTTCTCCGCAGAGTTAGGAGCCAGACTGCTTAATTGCTGTGGGCAGGGTAACACATGGGCCCAAGCGCTATTGACTTGTGGCGGGCGTCTCCACCTCGAACAAGCTGCGAATCGCAGGCTTGGTCACCTTGCCCATGGCATTGCGCGGGAGGGCATCGAGCAGCAGAAGCCGTGACGGCACCTTGTGGGCCGCGATGCGCTGCTTGGCCCAGACGCGAAGCTCTTCCAGTTCGAGCGCGCACGCGTTTCTGGTGACCACGGCTGCGGCCACGCGTTCACCCCACTCCGGATCGGGCAAGCCGATCACGGCACACTCGGCGATGTCGGGATGTTCGCGCAGCGTTTCTTCCACTTCCAGCGCGGAGACCTTGTGGCCGCCGGTCTTGAGGATGTCGATATTGCTGCGCCCCAGGATGCGATAAGCGCCGTTTTCCAGGACCGCGGTGTCGCCGGTGCGAAACCAGCCGTCGCGAAAGGCGTCGCGCGTGGCGTCGGGTTTGCCCCAGTATTCGACGAAGACGTTTGGGCCCTGAACCTCGATCTCGCCGGGCGTACCCGGCCAGACCTCGCATCCGCCCTCGTCGACCAGCCGCACGGCCACACCCGGCAAGGGCCGGCCGACGCTGCCTGGTTTGCACTCCGCGCGATAGGAATTCGAGATTGCCATGCCGATTTCGGTCATGCCGTAGCGCTCGAGCAACGTGTGGCAGGTAATCTCGCGCCAGCGCTCGAGGGTGCTGACCGGCAACGCGGCCGAACCCGACACCATCAAGCGCAGCTTCGAGGCGCCGTCACTCCAGCGCGCGCGCTGCTCGGCAGGCGCTCTCTCCCAGGCCGCGATCAGCCGGACATAAATCGTCGGCACGGCCATGAAGAGCGTGAGCTCGCCGCTCGTGATCCGCTGCCAAACGGTGTCTGCGTCAAAGCGCGGCAGCATCTCGCAGACAGCACCTGACCACAGCGCGCACGAGACCACATTAATGATGCCGTGGACGTGGTGCAGCGGGAGGCAGAGGATGATGCGGTCGTCCGAGGACCACTCCCATGCCTGTACGAGGCAGGTGATCTGCGCGGCGATATTGCTGTGGGTCGTTACTACGCCCTTAGGGCGGCTGGTGGTGCCGCTGGTGTAGAGGACCATTGCGCGGCGCGGGTTGGCGACAGCCGGCAGCGGCACCGGCTCGCTTGCAAGCGCCTCGTCGTAAGAAAGGAGCCGAGTGCTGGCCCTCGACCTGGCAGAACCCAGGTTTTCCGCGTTCGCGACATCGTGGATCAGCGCGGACGCTTGCGTGTCCTCGACGTAATACTCCAGCTCGCTCCAGGGCGTTCCCAGCGGGAGCGGGACCGCGATACCTCCGGCGCGCCATATGCCCCAGTGCGTCGCGACCCACGGAAATCCCGGCGCGATCACGAAGGCGATTCGCTCCTCGCGCAAGTCGTCGCGCCCGGCCAGCAGCGTGGCCGCGATACGCGCTGAAGCGTCCAGCAGGTCGTCGTAGCTATAGCTGCCGTTGCAGTCCATGATGGCCACGCGGGCGCCTTGCCGCTGGGCGCGGGCGATCAGGTCGGGCATGGCGGCGTGCGGCATCGCGCTGAATATAAGGCCCGCTGGCGAATTTGTCATCTTGAGGGCTGTTCAGGACGGCAAAGAGAAGTTCCACGACATGGCGGAAAGGCACGGCTTTAGCCGTGCCGAAAAGCCCAATTACGAAACGGGCTTTAGCCCTGGCCAGCCCGCGGCTAAAGCCACTCTTCGTGGCCGGCGTTTTCGCCGGGCTGAAGCCCGGCGCTTCCACCATCGCGGAATCTTTTTCCTGAAGTTGCCGAGGGAGCGCGAGAAACTCTCGTTATTCGCAGTCCCAGGTGCTAGACTTTGCGCGTTCACGGCAGTTCAACCAATGCAGGCGAGGAGTTGCCCATGGCAACTAAGGCGCAAGGACGTCGTCAGACTACGGAAGGCGGGCTGGCACGCTTCGGGCTGGGGCTGGCCAGTTGGAGCGAGCGCTGGTTTCCCGATCCTCTGGTCTTCGCTCTTCTGGGCATCCTTTTCGTCTTCCTTACAGGCTTGTGCCTGAAGCAGCCCGCCAGCAAACTGGCGATCCAGGGCGGCAAGAACTTCTGGACGCTGGTTCCGTTCACCATGCAGATGGTGATGATCATCATCGGCGGATACGTAGTCGCGACCACGCCGCTGGTAAGCCGGCTGATTGCCGCGCTGGCCAAAGTGCCGAAGACCGGGCGCGGCGCGATCGCGATGATCGCGCTATTTTCCATGCTGACCTCGCTCATCTCGTGGGGCCTGAGCCTGATCTTCAGCGGACTGCTGGCCCGTCAAATGGCGGCGCGGGTGAAGGGCATGGATTATCGCGCCGCGGGCGCTGCGGCTTATCTTGGGCTGGGCGCGACCTGGGCGCTCGGCCTGTCGTCCTCGGCAGCCATGATGATGGCGACGAAGAGCGCCATTCCGCCCGCGTTGTTTGCCGTCTCCGGCATCATTCCGCTGCGCCAGACGCTGTTTCTGTGGGAGAGCCTCTCGATCGCACTGGTGCTGATCGTCGTGTCGGTCATCATCGCTTACTTCTCGGCACCATCGGCGGAGAACGCGCGCACCGCCGCCGATTTCGGCATTGACGTCGGCACCGCGCCGCCTCCGGATGTGCCGCGCAGCAAGCCCGGCGAGTGGCTGGAGTACAGCCCGCTGCTGTCGGTCTTTGTCGCTGCGCTGATCGTGTGGTACCTGGTTGACTTCTTTCGCAGCTCGCCCGCAGGAGCGCTCGCGGCCCTTGACCTCAACACCTACAACCTGATGTTCATTACCGCGGGCCTGCTGTTGCACTGGCGTCCGCGGCGGTTCATTCGCTCGGTTGCCGACGCCGTACCCGCGACCGGCGGCGTGCTCATCCAGTTTCCGTTCTACGCGGTCATCTTCGGCATGATTGTCGGCACCGGCATCTCGACGTGGCTGGCCGACCTGTTCGCGCGCGTCACCACGCACGAAACCTATCCGCTCCTGGTCGCGCTCTATTCGGCGGTGTTGGGGACGTTCGTTCCGTCCGGCGGCAGCAAGTGGGTGATCGAGGCGCCGTACGTGTTGCAGGCTGCGAACCTGCATCAAGTGCATTTGGGATGGGTGGTGCAGATCTACAACGCCGCCGAGGCGCTGCCGAATTTGGTCAATCCGTTCTGGATGCTGCCCTTGCTCGGCATCTTGCGGCTGAAGGCGCGCGATCTGGTCGGGTACACCGTGCTTCAGATGATGCTGCACATTCCGATTGTGTTCTTCCTGTGCTGGTTCTTCGCGCGCTACATCGCGTACGTGCCGCCGATGAAGTGAAAAGCACCGTTAGAGCTGTTACGACGCCTCGTTTGGGCCATGCTCCGGACAAGTGGAAGCGTAGTCACACAAATTTCATTAACCGTTTGTGAATGGAGCGTTATAGAATTTCCCGCATGCAAGAGAAGCCGTTGGAAATCGAAAAGATCGAAAAGGCACCCGGCACTACAGTGCTGCGCCTTCATGGGCCGTTGCTGCTGGGAAATTTCTTTCCACTCCAGACCATGGTGCGGGCCGACAATTCCTCTTTGCTGATCATCGATGTGTCGGACATGCCGTACATCGATTCCGCCGGCATCGGTTGCCTGGTGGGGGCGCATGTTTCGCGCGACAATTCCGGACGCAAGATGGTGCTGGTAGGAGCCAACGATCGCCTGCTCACCTCGCTGAAGGTGACCAAGGTGGAGCAGCTTTTCACTTTTGCACCGAACGCCGAGCAGGCGGTGGCGCAGTCCGGCGGGGGATAAGTCGAGTCGCACGGCTGCGGCGCTGTGGGAACGATCCCTCAGCGCCTGAAGGCATAATTCCATCGGGCACCTGGCGACACGGCTGAAGCCGTGCCCTTTCAAACCAACGCCGGCAGGTGCTCTGGCTGGCTCCTTCTCTGATACACTCTCAGGCTGAAATCCTTGGGAGCGGCCCACAGCGTCGCTCCCCGTTCTCTTTACAGTTGCATTTCCAGGAGGTCCGCATGTCCGCTACAGCCAGCGTTGCGCAGGTCCACCCGCGCGTGCAGAAATTTATCGCTACCGCCCGCAAGATGTTTGTCAACGGCAGGTGGGTGAACGCCGTCTCCGAGAAGACGTTCCCCGTCTACAACCCGGCCACAGGCGAGGTGATGGCCAACATCGCCGAGGGCGATCGCGAGGACGTGAATCGTGCGGTGCAGGCGGCACGCCGGGCGTTTGAGAGCGGTCCGTGGCCGAAGCTGAGCGCCTCCGAACGCGGGCGTCTGGTGTGGAAGCTGGCCGACCTGATCGAGCAGCGTACCGAGGAGTTCGCCCAAATCGAGAGCCTGGACAACGGCAAGCCGTTGGCCGTGGCGCGCGTCGCCGACGTGCCGCTCGCCGTCGATCTGTTCCGCTACATGGCGGGATGGGCGACCAAGATCGAGGGCAACACGATTCCGTTTTCGCCGAAATACCTGGCCTACACGCGGCGCGAGCCCGTCGGCGTGGCCGCGCAAATCATCCCCTGGAACTTTCCGCTGTTGATGGCGGCCTGGAAGCTGGGCCCCGCGCTGGCGACCGGCTGCACCGTCGTGCTGAAGCCGGCGGAACAGACGCCGCTGAGCGCGTTGCTGCTGGCCGAAATTATTGCCGAGGCCGGTTTCCCCGAGGGCGTGGTCAACGTCGTCACCGGATACGGCGAGACTGCCGGCGCTGCTCTGGCCGCGCATCCCGATGTCGATAAGGTCGCCTTCACCGGCTCGACCGAAGTGGGCAAGCTGATCGTGCAGGCGGCGGCGGGAAACCTGAAGAAAGTCTCGCTGGAGCTCGGTGGCAAATCGCCAAACCTGGTGTTCGACGATGCCGACATGGATGCGACGATTCCGGGCGCGGCGAATGCCATCTTCTTTAATCACGGGCAATGTTGCTGTGCCGGGTCGCGGCTGTATGTGGAGCAGGGCATGTTCGACGAGGTGGTCGAGGGCGTCGCCGAGCGCGCCAAGAAGATCAAGGTCGGTCCCGGCTTCGATCCCGATACCGACATGGGCCCGCTGGTTTCCACTGAGCAACTGGACCGCGTCTGTAGCTATCTGGAAGCGGGCTTCAGCGAGGGCGCGGAAGCGGTTGTGGGCGGCAAGAAGCGGCCTGGCTCCGGCTACTTCGTCGAGCCGACCGTGATGGTGAAGACGAATCCCAACATGAAAGTTGTGCGCGAAGAGATCTTCGGCCCAGTGGTGTGCGCGATGCCGTTCACGGACATCGACCAGATCGTGGCCGAGGCCAACCAGAGCGAGTACGGTCTGGCCGCTGCGGTCTGGACGCGCGACATCAGCAAGGCGCATCGCGTCGCCGAGAAGCTTCGCGCCGGCACGGTGTGGATCAACTGCTACAACGTCTTCGACGCGTCGCTGCCCTTCGGCGGATATAAGCAGTCCGGCTGGGGCCGCGAAATGGGGCACGAAGTGCTGGAGATGTACACGGAAGTGAAGGCGGTTTGCGTGGCGCTGTAGGTGCGCAGCCCCGCAGGGCGACACAATCGTAGCCCAGGACGTGAGTCCTGGGTCTTGCGACGAGGACATGCGAGTCCGACAGGACGGCGCAGGTTTATATCGTCCCTGAAGGGACTGCGTATTCCAATGAAACGTGTTCCCAGCACTGACGTGCTGGGCTACGATTGTGCCGCCCTTCGGGCTGATTGTGCGGCCGAATTCGATGGCAATATTAGGAGTGCGTCAATACGGCCCGCAATGACAGAGCAAGGAAATGAGTTCGAACCAGGTAGCTTTTGACCTTCTCTGCCCGAACACGCTATACTTTTATAGTTTGCCTGAAGTGACAGCCCGTCAGGGCGTCCCGCCGGTTGAGCCACTCGGCTGAGAGACCGTTTCTTCCCGGCTGGGAAAGTGCAAGCGCACAAAGAGTTTAGGCCGCATGCGCCGGATGGTGCGGGCCCAGGAGGCATTGCCATGTACGCGGTCATCCGCGCCGGGGGGAAGCAATATCGCGTCGCACCCGGGGACGTAATCGAAATCGAAAAGCTGGGACAGGCCGGCGGCGAGAATGTGCAGTTTGACGACGTTCTGGCGGTCAGCGGCAGCGAGGGCAAGCTGGCCAAGCCGTCGCAGGCGTTCGTCACCGGGCAGGTGGTGGAGCAGGGCCGCGGCGACAAGGTGCTGGTCTTCCATTACAAGCGCAAGAAACAGTACAAGAAGCTGAATGGGCATCGCCAGCCGTTTACCGCCGTGAAGATCACCGGCATCAGTGTGGACGGCCAGGAGCTCAAAGCTTAAGCCGGGATGCTGCTTCACCAGTTCATCATTGTTGTGGCGGCCACGGCCAAGCGCTTCGATGCGGTGCTGCTGAACGCGGTGGCAGTCGCGCGTCGCGTGGCGTCGCGAGTGCGGGCCGGCGGCTCGGAGCTGCCGGAGACGTAGATATCCCACCGCGGCTGAAGCCGCTACTGTATTGGTGCTTTTTGGACGGCCTGAAGGCCGTCCCCTTCAAGGCCGGGCAGGGCGGTTCCGACCAATCCAGGCAGGGCGGTTCCGACCAGGCCAGGCAGGGCGGTTTCCGACAAAGCTGGGCGGTTCCGCTTTGAAGGGGCGCACCTTTAGGTGCGCCGTCAGAGAGTCGTTTGATTTGTCGTCCCGAGGAGGGCTTTAGCCCGACGAGGGACCTGCGGTTCGCCGTATTGGGAGAAATTGTTATGGCACATAAAAAAGGTTTAGGCAGTTCGCGAAATGGCCGCGACTCGAACGCGCAGCGGCTGGGAGTGAAGTCATTCGGCGGGCAGCTCGTCTCCGGCGGCTCCATCATCGTTCGCCAGCGCGGCACGCGCATCAAGCCCGGTCTGAACGTCGGCCGCGGCAAAGACGACACGCTCTTCGCCAAGGTCACCGGCCTGGTCGAGTTCAAGGACCGCGGCACAATGGGCAAGTTCGTGTCGGTGGTGCCGGAAGGCAGCAATTAGCATTTAGCACTTAGCCGAGGCTCACGAGTCGAGGCTTTGGCTTGTGCCCGCAGGAATTCATGCTTGTAACCAGGCCTCGTCGCGGCGAGGCCTTTCTCATTGCGCACTTGAGCACCAGTATGGGTACTGTCTACCTTCTTTGGCAGAAGGGCCCTCAGGGGCTTGAGGATGCCGAAATGCTGATCGGTGTTCATACTGTGGAAGTGGCGAAAAGCGCAATTGCGGCTGTCGTTAATAAACCCGGCTTCGTGGATTACCCAGACAGATTTGAAATTTGTGCGTACGAGCTCGGAAAGCTCCAGTGGGCAGAAGGATTTGTGATACCCAAGGACTAATTGCTAACTGCTAATTGCTAATTGCTGCTTTTCATGTTCGTCGACGAAGCCAAAATTCGCGTCAAAGCCGGGGACGGCGGTAACGGCTGCATGGCCTTCCGCCGCGAAAAATTCGTGCCGCGCGGAGGTCCGTCTGGCGGCGATGGCGGGCGTGGCGGCGACGTCATCATGGAATCCAGCGAGCGCCATAACACGCTGGTCCACTTCCGCTTCAATCCCGAATACAAGGCCGAGCGCGGCCGCCACGGCGAAGGCTCGAATAAGACCGGCCGCGAGGGCGAGAATGTCGTGCTGAAGGTTCCCGTGGGCACGATGGTGTACGACGAGCTCACGGGCGAGCTGGTACACGACTTCTCGCATCCCGATGAGCATGTCGTCATCGCGCGCGGCGGGCGCGGCGGCCGTGGCAACGCCCAGTTCGCTACCTCTACGCATCAGGCGCCGCGCGAGCACGAAGACGGCCGTCCCGGCGAAGAGCGCGGCCTGCGCCTCGAGCTGAAGCTGCTGGCCGATGTCGGGCTCGTCGGCTATCCCAATGCCGGCAAAAGCACGCTGATCTCGCGCATCTCGGCGGCGCGCCCGAAGATCGCCGATTATCCTTTCACCACGCTGCAACCGAATCTGGGCGTTGTTGTGGTCGGCGAGCTGCCCGACGATGTGAGCTTCGTGGTCGCTGACATACCCGGCCTCATCGAGGGCGCAAGCGAAGGCGCGGGGCTGGGCACGCAGTTCCTCAAGCACATCGAGCGCACGCGATTCCTGGTGCATCTGGTCGATGTGTCGGACGCTAGCGGCCGTCCCGACCCGGTGCAGGATTACGAGGTCATCACGCGCGAGCTGGCGAGCTTCGGCAGCGGACTGGACACGAAGCCGACGATCGTCGTCGCGTCGAAGATCGATATTGCGAACAAAGAGAAGCTGGCGAAGCTGAAGCGCTATTGCAAGCGCAAGAAGCTGGAGGTTTACCCGATTTCCGCGGTCACCGGAGCGGGAATTGAGGAGCTGAAGTGGGCCATGGCGAAGCGGGTATCTGCTGCAAGGCAAACGGCAGGAATTAACCACAGAGACACAGAGACACAGAGGTTATAAAAGCTCCATGTCTTTCTTTGTGGGCTGCTGCTCGGCTTCGAACTTGCGCCTTTTCGCTTCGCGTTTGCGTGCAGCGCGAGCAGAGGCCTGCGCAGCCTTGCGCTTAGCACCTTCGCCGGGGAGATGCTGCGTCGAATCCTTAATCGTCGGCGGCGGGGTTTCATCGGAGTATCCTGCCATATCCCACGCACTACCGTTACGGTCCTCAAGTTCAAACGCCAACTATGAATGCGTTTTTTCGGTGTCTCTGTGTCTCTGTGGTTTAATGAGCTTTTATGCCCGCACTCGTCGAATGTGTTCCGAACTTTTCTGAAGGGCGCGACAAGGCCCGCGTCGACGCCATTATCGAAGCCATGAAGATGGACGGCGTCTATCTGCTCGACCGCGAGATGGACGCCGACCACAACCGCTGCGTGATCACGCTGGTCGGCGATCCGGTGAACGTGGCCGAAGCTGCCATTCGCGGGGTCGGCAAGGCTGCTGAGCTGATCGACCTGACGAAGCACTCCGGGGCGCACCCGCGACTCGGCGCGGCAGACGTCATCCCGTTCATCCCGATCGAGGGCGTGACGCTGGAGGATTGCGTTGCGATTGCGCGGCGGGTCGGAGAAGAGATCTGGAAGCGCTACCAAGTCCCCGTGTATCTCTACGAAGCTGCCGCGCAAACGCCCGAGCGCCAGAACCTGGAGAACGTTCGCCGCGGGCAGTTCGAAGGCGTCCGCGAAGAGGTGAAGACCAATCCCGCGCGCAAGCCCGACTTCGGCGAGGCGGCGCTGCATTCCACCGCAGGCGCCACTATAGTTGGTGCGCGCAAGTTCCTCGTCGCCTATAACGTCTACCTGAACACGCCCGAGGTGGAGATCGCGAAGAAGGTCGCCAAGGCGGTGCGCTTCTCCAACGGCGGACTGCGTTACGTGAAAGGCATGGGCGTGCCAGTGCGCGGGCTGGCGCAGGTCTCGATGAACCTGACTGACACCGACCAGACGCCGATCGCGCGCGTCTTCGAGTACGTGAAGCGCGAGGCTGCGCGATACGGCGTGATGCCGGTGTCGAGCGAGATCGTCGGCCTCATCCCCAAGAAAGCGCTGGAGGACGCGGCGGAGTGGTTCTTGCAAGTCGAGAACTTCGATTCGTCGCTCATCTTGGAGAACCGGCTGTCGGCGGTGATGAGCGGCAAGATGGCCGTCGGAGGCATTCGCGCCGGCGTCGAGCCGTTCATCGAACAGCTTGCCGCGCCAACGGCGGCTCCGGGAGGCGGCTGTGCGTCAGCAGCAGCGGGTGCGATGGCGGCGGCGCTGGGCACCATGGTAGCGGGCATGTCGCGCGGCAAAAAGGCTTATGCACAATACGAGCGCGAGTTGAGCGATGCGCTGGCGCGACTGGGCGAGATGCGCGAGCAGTTCAAAGCGTCCATCGACGCCGATGCCGAATCGTTCAACGAGGTAATGGCGGCGTTCAAGAAGGCGAAAGATCATCCCGAGGCGCAGGCCGAGATTGAAGCGGCGACGAAGAAGGCCACGCTGGTTCCACTTGTCGTCGCAGAGCGCGCCCGGGAAGTGGGCAGGATTATCGAGTCGCTGCGCGCGATGACCAACCCGAAGATGGCGTCGGACCTCACGGTAGGCGAGGCCTTGGCAAAGGCCGCGGTGCAAGGCGCGCTGGCGAACGTCGAGATCAACCTGGGCGATATCGAGGACAATTCATTCCTGGCTGACGTGAAGGAGCGCGTAAAGTCGGTTAGAGGCTAGGGCGAGAGCCTTGCGATCAGGCGGCTCACGGATTCCTCTTGCTCCTTCGTGAAAGGAAAGCCGATTCTCACCCAGACGCTACGGGCTACTGTTGCGGCGGGGCCGATTGCCCAGTGCTGCTGCCATCGTGCTTCTCGTAAATCGAATATTGTCCCTGCGGCCGTTTAAGGCGAATGGTGATCTCCTGCGTAGGTTGGCGGATGGCGAAGTCATCGCCAAAGGTCTGGAATCCCGGCGCAATCACCTGCACCCGCAACGTGCCATAGGGCACACCGTCGAAATGGGTCTTGCCGTCGGGATCGGTCTTTAGCTCGAAGCCGGTCTTCTCCTGTTTGCCGTGCTTGCCAACGGGATGCAGCACCACCGCAGCATTGCGAATGGGCTTCCCGTTGTCGTCCTTCAGCACGACGAAGCTGAGCGACGATTCCGGAGCGTCGTCCTTCTTATCGCCGGCGATTACCCCCAACGAGAACAGCACGACCAGGATGAGAAGAAAAGCAGGGCGCTGCATGCTCTACATTGTAGGCAGCGGAAACCGTCGCCGCAACGCGCTGGTGATACTCGGGCGCTGCCTGGCAACGCGGTAGAATGTGTTTTCCTGCATGAATCGCCTGCTGCTCTATTTCCACCGCAAGTCACGCGAGCAGAAGCACCGCATCTTCCAGAGTCGCTTGCGCCCCACGTCTGCGATGCGCATCTTGAATGTAGGCGCCACGGGTGCGCACCTTGGCCTGGCCGAGCAGTTTGAGTCCTTCTACGAGCACCGCGCACGCATCGTGGGCGGCGGCATCTGCTTCGCCGAGGCCGAGGACTATCGCAGCAGCTTTCCCGGCGTCGAGGCCGTAGTTTTCGATGGGTGCGCGCTGCCGTTCCCCGACAAGTCCTTCGACATCGTGTATTCCAATGCCGTTCTCGAACACCTGCCAACGCCGGAACACGTCGAGCGGTTCGCCACTGAGGTGCAGCGTGTCGGCAAAGGATGGTTCGTCACCACGCCGAATTTTTGGTATCCCATCGAGCCGCACTACCACTTGCCGTACGTGCAGTTCCTACCGGAGGAATCGCAGAGAAAGCTGGTGAAGGTGTTGGGCAAAGTGCCTTATGACAATCTGCGGCTGCTCACGAGGGGAGAGATGCGAAGGCTGTTCAAGGAAGGCGAGGTGATCGCCTCACGGGTGACGTTTTATCCGGAGACGCTAATCGCCTATCGCGCGCCTTCCGCATGAGTTCAGAGCAAATCGAGGAGTGCTTCAAATGTAGTTACTAACGCGAGCGCTGTCGGCCAGGAAAGATCTGTTTTCCCTGCCACAGCAATACCGCGAACCTGACGCTGGCGCCGATGAGCACCGCGGCCGCGATCAACGCGGATGCGGGACTGATCGTGATTGCAAAGAATGAATACATCATGCCTCTCATTGCCGGAAATCGGACGAACTGGCGGGGGCCCGTTTCAAGGTAGGACGGCCAGGGTCCTGGTCATCCGGTGAGCTGCCGCCATCTTTCGTCGTCGATGCCGTACCGGTGTCGCTCGTGGAACTGGTAGGCATGCGTTTCAGCAGCACCGGCCGGCCCGGCTCCTCCATTTTGCCTCCCAGCCGTCGCCCGTTTTCCAGCGAAGCCAGGCGCGCCTTGATGTTCTCGAACTCGCTGGTATCGACGATGTATTCGGGCCGATCGGGCAGATACTTGCGGATTTCGTTCTGAGCCGCCTCGATGCGCTCCACGTTCATGGGATGGGTCGCGAACGCTTTCGCGACCTTGTTCGGCTTTTTCTTTTCGATGTTCAGCTTCTCAAAGAACTGCACGAAGGCCTGCGGGTCGTAGCCGGTGGCATAGTCGTACTCCAGACCCAGCAGGTCGGCTTCGCGCTCCGCGTCGCGTGAAAATTTCAGAAAGCTCAACGGCACCGCCAGTCCCGCAACCTCGCTGACGGCATACCCCACCGGCCCGCCGATGAAGATGAGGGGCACGGAGGCCATGTTCCAGATTTGCGCGCGGGTCATGTTCTTGGTGGCGTGGCGTGCGGCCACATGGGCGATCTCGTGCGCCATCACACCCGCCAGTTCGGCTTCGTTATCGGCAGCGAGAATGAGTCCGCTATCGACATAGAAATAGCCGCCGGGCAGCGCGAACGCGTTCACCTCCTGGTTGTCGAGCACCTTGATGGTGAAGGGGACGCGAGCATCGGAATGGCGCACCAGGTTTTGGCCCAGGCGATTGATGTACTCGTCGATGACCGGATCGGAGACCAGCCGCGCGCTGGATTCGACTTCCAGGGACAACTGGCGACCCAATGCCATCTCGCGATCCAGCGAATAAAAATCGAGCCCCGAGCCCACATCGCGGTGGCCAATCAAATCGACGTTGTACTTGGAAGGCAGCTCCGAACCGTTTGCGGCCCGCAGAGGAGGGGCGCTTGCCGCAGGCGATGGTATGGACGAGCTCGCCTCGGATGCACTCGCCACGGGGCCACTGGGCGCAACCGCCGGTCCCGTTGCCGCTTTATCCTGTGCCGGCGAAACCTGCGGCTGAGTTGAGTTTGCGACCGGAGCGGCGGCGTCCTGGGCGGCGCTCAACGTTGTCAGGCACAAGGTCGCGGCCAGCAGAGCCAGCAAACTCATGCATGAAAACCTGGGACCCGGAACATCGCGAGCACGGAGGACTGCCACGGGGCACCTGATTAACCGATTATCCTGCCAAACTCGGGTTTGTGGGAACTGGAAAGTTACGCCATGGCGACAATTCACAATCAAGAAGCTTGTGGCATAGATGCGGGGGCGATTGCAGGAGATACTCCGAACCAGCTCCCCGTGCAGGAACTCTCTTGCCACTTCCTGGCGGTTGCGCCGCTAGTTGCTGGAAGGCGGCGTTTCACGCGCGCCGCTTTCAGGCGGCGGAGGTGGCGGCGGCAGTTCACGCTGCGGCGGCAGCGGATAGTAGCCGTGCTTGGCAAAGACCTCCAGGCCGGGACGCTTCACGCGCACCTCGATATCGCGATAGTTGCTGGACGGCCGCTGCGCGGTGTTGTAGCCCAGCGTGTACTGGTTGCGCGCCTCCAGCGTGATGCGCTGATACGCGCTCTCGATGGCTTCCTTCGAGAACTCGTCGAGCACATCGCCACCAGTGGCATTCACGTAACGCGGCAGGATGTTGCTGTACCCAAAGCCGGGAATGCGCGCCTTGGCCACCTTGTCGTAAATCGGCAGGGCAGCGGTGTTCACGCCGATAGCATAAACGGCGATGCCATCGGTCAAAAGCACTTTCAGCACCTGCGCGTAGCTGGCGCGGCTGCCGTATTCCTGGCCGTCGCTGATGATGAAGATGATCTTGCGGCTGGTGGGAGAGCGATGTGCCAGGTCTTGGGCGGCAGTCAGGATCGCGTCGTTGAGGACGTGAAATTCCGGACGCGGCGTAATCACCTGGCGAGCGCCGTCGGGGGGTTTGCCATTGGTCACAGGTCCGGCGCCGAACGGCCCGTCTATAACGGATGCGCCGTTATTTGCGCCGCGATCGTCTGCGATGCGGTGCAGCGCCAGTTCCATGCGGTTGGAGTTGCCAAAGTCCTGCCGCTTGTTGACCGTGTTGCCGTAGGTGAAAACGGCGACTTCGTCAAAAGCACTGAAGGCGCCTCCCAGCGCAGAGAACGTCTGGTTCACTTTCTTCAATTGCGCATCGGGCAGGCCCTGGTCGACAATCAGCGCAGCCGATAGCGGAAACGGGTCGCTGGTGAAGAAGCTGAGTTTCACCAACGCACCATCTTCGTAAACGCTGAAGTCCTTGGCCAGCAGTCCGTCCACCATCTTGCCTTCATTGTCTTTGACCGTCACAGGAACGGTGACGAAGCTGACATTCTTCACCAGACTGAACAGTTCATCCGGGCCACTCTGACCCGACCTTGGGACGCTGCCTGGGGGAACGGTCTTGATCTCCTGCGAGCCCGGCGGTGGGGGCTGGGGATTGGTCTGTTGCTGGCCGCTTTCGCGAGTATTTGCTCCCGGCTCCGGGTTTGGAACGGATGATGAAGACCCCTGATCGCCACTGACCGGCGGCGGTACGTTGACGTTAGGTGCAGGCGCGTTGTTCTGCGGGCCAGGAGCATCCGGAAGCTTCTGCTCCTGAGCGAATGCAATTGCGGTTAGGAACAGTGCAAGGGTCGCGCTCAGCAAGGCGCCTTGCAGACGATGTGTAAGACGGGGACGAAACATGTATGTGCGCGTCTCCAGGATTGTGCCGGGACTCCGCTCAGTATAAACGCAGAAGCGCCGCCCGGGCAGCCGAATGGCCGAAACCGGGCGCCTGCAATAGAATGGATGCGTTACGCCTGAAAGAGTCACTATGTCGTTGTGGTTTCGCCCGATTTTAATTCTTGGCTGCCTGGCCTTAAGCTATAGCCCCTTCGTGCGTGCCCAGGCGCAGGACAATGCGCCCCCCGCCGGCCAGGAGCAGCAAGCGCCATCCGACCAGGACAATCTCCAGGTCTTCAAGGCGCAGGTCAACGTTGTCAACGTTTTCTTCAACGTGAAAGACAAGCACGGCATGCTCATCCCAAACCTGACCAAGGACGATTTCCAGGTTCTCGAGGACGGCAAGCCGCAGACCATCAAATACTTTTCGGCAGAATCGAACCAGCCATTGACGCTGGGCATCATGATCGACACTAGCGCCAGCCAGACGCGCGTGCTGGATATCGAGCAGCAATCCTGCGCCGAATTTCTGCACTCCGTGCTGCGCCCAAAGGACCTGGCCTTTGTCATCAACTTCGACGTTGACGTGGACCTCGACCAGGACTTCACCAACAATATTCGCGACCTGACGCGCGCCCTGAACAAGATGCAAATCAACGCCGGTATGGGCGGCGGGCCTCCGGGACTTGGCGGCGGCCCGGTGCCGACCACGCCGCGCGGTACGTTGCTGTATGACGCGATTTATCTGGGCGCGGACGAAAAGCTCAAGAACGAAGTCGGGCGCAAGGCGATGATTATCTTCACCGACGGCGAGGACCAGGGCAGCCGGCTGAAGATTCAGGACGCAATTGAGGCGGCGCAGAAGGCGGACACCATCTGCTACGTGATCCTTATCGCCGACCGCGGCTTCTATGGCGGCTTCGGCTATAGCGGCGACAGCGACATGCAAAAGCTGGCGCAAGCTACGGGTGGGCGCGTCATTGAGGTCGGCAATAAGCAGGAGAAGCTGAAGCAGGCCTTCGACCAGATCCAGAACGAGCTGCGCAGCCAGTACAACATTGGATACACTCCAACCAACACGAAGCTCGACGGCACCTATCGCAAGATCCAGATTCATGCGAAGGACTACAAGGTGCAGGCGCGGCAAGGCTATTACGCGGTTGCGAGAGAATAACGCGTTCCCATCCCCAACCCCATGATTGCTCATATTCTCGAACTAGTCGGAGCCTGGATCGTCAGCGTCATCTCGGCCGCGGGTTATCCCGGCGTGATGCTGCTGATGGCCATTGAATCGGCCTGCATTCCCTTGCCGTCGGAAATCATCATGCCGTTCTCCGGCTACCTGGTGTACACCGGCCGCTTCTCGCTGTTGGCGGTGGCCACCTTCGGCGCGCTGGGCTGCAATCTCGGCTCTGTCGTGGCCTACGAGATCGGGTACTTCGGCGGACGCCCGCTGGTGGAGCGCTACGGACGCTACATCTTCCTGAGCCGGCGCGAACTTGACATTGCCGACCGCTTTTTCGCACGCCGTGGCGCCATTGCGGTGCTAATTGCGCGCCTGCTGCCGGTGATTCGCACCTTCATCGCGCTGCCCGCGGGCATCGCGCGAATGCCGCGGCTGAAGTTCCACGTCTACACCTTCATCGGCTCCTGGCCGTGGTGCTTTCTGCTGGCCTATATCGGCATGAGGTTAGGCGAGCGCTGGGACACCGATCCGCGCCTCAAGATGTGGTTCCATCGGCTGGACGCAGTGATCCTGGGAGTCATTCTCCTCGCGGCGATCTATTTCGTCTGGTCGCACATGCAGCATCGGGTGGGGGCGGAAGCTGCGGTCGAGGAAGCCGCGGATTAGGCCGGTCCGGCCCTGTGGCTCAACCGACGCGTGGCATAAGCTCTTCGTGCGGAATCCAGGTATTCTCTCGATGACGGCAAGAGCAACGCTATGCGGGTTTTGATCAGCGGCGCGTCGGGACTTCTCGGGCGAGCGCTGGTTCGCGCCTTGCAACAGGCAAATCATGAAACCGTCGCGCTGGTACGACGCCCGCCGCACGGTGCTGAAGTGCAATGGGACACAGGCGCGCCCCTCGACCCCGCGAAGCTCGCCGGCTTCGACGCGATTGTTCATCTGGCGGGCAAGAACGTCGCGGGACGTTGGACGGAAGCCTTCAAGCGCGAACTTCGGGACAGCCGGGTGAACGGCACGCGAACCCTGGCGACAGCGGCCGCGGAGAGCTTTCGCCGCTCTGGCCTGCCGCGCGTGTTCGTTTCGGCGTCGGGCGCGGGCTATTACGGCAACCGCGGAGACGAGCTGCTGACTGAAGAGAGCTCGGCGGGAACCGGATTTCTCGCCGAGGTCAGCAGGCAATGGGAGGCCGCGACCGCACCCGCGAGTAACGCCGGGGTGCGGGTGGTTTGCCTGCGCATCGGAGTGGTGCTGGCGCGCGACGGCGGCGCACTGAAGCCGCTGCTGCTGCCGTTTCAACTCGGGCTAGGCGGCAGGATCGGAAGTGGCAAACAGTACTGGAGCTGGATCGCGCTCGATGACATGATCGGCGCGATGATCTTTGCGCTCCAGCACGAACGCCTGCGCGGGCCGGTCAACCTCGTGGCGCCGTCGCCCGCGCGCAATGCGGATTTTGTCGACGCGCTGGCGCGCGCGTTACATCGCCCCGCGATATTTCCTTTTCCCGAGTTTGCCGTGCGCGCGTTGTTCGGCGAGATGGGACAGGAGCTGCTGCTGACCTCGGAACGCGTATCGCCGCAGAAGCTGCAAGCCGCGGGATACCGGTTCCGCTACCCCGAACTACCTGCGGCGCTGCACGTGACTCTGGCATAACACTCAGGCACCTTCATCCCGCCGCGGCAAGATGAATTGCCGATGAATCGGGCCTCCGTACCCCGTCGTGCATTGCAGCCGTCCGGGGTTCCACATATACTAGGAAGTGACGGTATTCCCGCAGGGAGGGTCGTCTTCAGCAGTCGTGAGACGCTAAAGCGCAAACGACGAGAATCCCGGACTGGGCAACAGTCTCTGGTTGTCGCAGCCCCGCGCGCTCTCCTGCAAAGTATCTTCTCGGTCCTGTTCCCTTCCGATTGCAAGCTCTGCTTCGCTCCTCTGGTTAACATCTCGCGTCTGCCGGTGTGTCCCGAGTGCCTGGGCGCGATCGCACCATTGCGTGGGCCGCAATGCGTCCTTTGCGGCGATCGCTTGCGCAGCGCGCAACTGCTGATGGGCGATGGCCAGTGCTCCAACTGCCGCGATTGTCCGCCCTGCTTCGAGCGCGCCGTCAGCTTCGGCGAATATGAGGATGGGCTGCGCGGGCTCATTCATCTGCTGAAGTACGAACGCGTCACGCCGGCGCAAGGGCCGCTGGGCCGTATGCTGGCGCAGGCGATTTCCGAGCTGCTGACCGCGCCTGGTGACGGCAAGCCCCTGCTAGTTCCAGTGCCGCTGCATCGCAACCGGCGGCGCGCCCGCGGGTTCAATCAGGCAGAGCTGCTGGCCCGCGCCGCGATGAAGCGCCTGCCGGAAAAACTGGAATATGCGTCAGGAGTGTTAATTCGGCAGCGCGAGACCATCTCGCAGGTGGGGCTCAGCCGCGAAGAGCGCATCGAAAATATGCGGGGCGCATTTCGCGTGACCGATGCGCGGCACGTGTGCGGCCGCAATGTCATCGTGGTCGACGACGTGATGACCACAGGTACCACATTGTCAGAGTGCGCCCGGGTGCTGAAGAAAGCTGGGGCGCAAAAGGTTTGGGCAGCGACCGCAGCCCGCGCTTTTCACGCCGCGGACTTGCCGCAGGCTGCCGACACTGGGGCAGAGGAGGACGTCGAAGCGGGTGTCAGCTCAACGAACGCAAACGCAGCGATCGTTGGGGACCCAGTGCTCGCTTCGCCATAGGTTATGTCGACGGCCCACAGCACAGCCTCGCGATACGGAAAGTCGCTGGCCGGTTGCATGCATCACGCTCGCGTGGCGGGCGAAGAGACGCCGCACTGGGCGGCAATGCACGCGCCCGTGCTGGTGCTGAACGCGTCCTACGAGCCCATCAACGTGTGTGCCGCGCGCCGCGCCATCATCCTGGTGCTGAAGGGTGTGGCCATGATGGAAGAGGCCAACGGACACGTGCTGCATGCCGCGCGCGTCGCCATGCGCGTGCCGTCCGTCATCCGCCTGCTGGAGTATCGCCGCATCCCACATCAGACGCGCGCCCTGTCGCGCAAGAACATCCTGCTGCGCGACCGCAACACCTGCCAGTACTGCGGCAAGGCGCTGGCCGCCGGCGAACTGACGCTGGACCACGTGATGCCGCGCTCGCGCGGCGGCGCATCCACTTGGGAAAACCTGGTCGCCTGCTGCCACTCCTGCAATCGCCGGAAGGGCAACTTGCTGCCGCACGAATCCAACATGAAGCTGATGCGCGAGCCGCGCGCCTTCAACCTGCACACCAGCCGCCACATCATGCGCATGATGGGCCGCTCCGACGCCAAGTGGCAAAAGTATTTGTTCTACTGAAAACAGCAGCTAACCGACGACCGCCGGCTTCGTTGAAAACGAGATTTCTCAGGCAGGGGCCTGTTCCGGCGCAGCCTGACGCATGCCGCCTGTCGGGCTCCGTCAGGCAACCTTGCGCACTGTGAATAACTTACACGCCAGCATCCGCCAGTTCACCGGCCTATCCCGCTAAGTAGCCCGATATCTGCATCTCACTCTGTGTGCGCCTGTTTCGGCGGAAATCCCGGCTTACCGATGTTTGGAGATGGCATGTCAGATAGCGCTCTGGACCAGATTGTGGACGATTTGCGAAGCTCCGGCCCCAAGTACTTCCCTGTACACAGCGAGGTAAGGGCGGCGCGGGTGGTCGGCCACACGCCCAAGCCCGACCACTACACTTATGAAGTTGTCCTCGATTTCCCCGACCGCAGCGAGCGGGTAAACGCCAAAATCTATCGCGGCCGCAGTAACGGACGTTCGCCGCAGGAGTCCGCGCTGCGCGAGTCGCAGCGACTTCAGTTCGCGCACGAGACCGCACAACGGCGCCAGCTCAACGGTGTGCCGCGTCCGGTGGGCGACTACGCACAACTGGGCGCCGTGGTCAGCACCAAGGTCAATGGCCTGCCATTGCAAAGCATAATTATGAAAGCCGCGCTGCTTCCGGGGGACGGCAGTCATCATCTGCTGGAGAGCGCCGCGCGCCAGGCGGGCGACTGGCTCCAGCGCTTCCATCGCGCTTCGGCCGCAATTCCTATGTCGTTGGATGGTGCGGCGGTGCTGGCCGAGCTGGAGAAGCTCTGTACCCATGCGCAGAAGGACGGGCTGCCGCCGGAGTCGACGCAGGCGATTCTGGAGAGGGCGCGCACGGCACTTGCGCGCCAGAAGCGCCCGCTGCGCTCTTCGGCTGTGCTGCACGACTTCATTCCACTGAACGTGCTGGTGGGCGAGGATGGCGTTGGTTTCTGCGAATTTGCCGAACTGAACGAGCAGGGCCACTCGTTGCTGGACGCCGCCATGTTCCTGGCCGCTGTCGAAGTGCTGGAGAAATATCCCTTTTGCAACCGGAACATCACCTCGCAGGTGCAGAATGCGTTTGTCGAGGCCTACGGCGTCGCCGAGCAGGAGCAGCCGCTGCTGGATACCCTGAAGATGAAGGTGCTGCTGCAAATGTTCGCGCAAGGCCGCGTGATCAAGGAGAGCGCCGAGCGCAAGAAGGTAATGTGGGCCAATGTGATGAAGCGCTTCATTCAGCAGGCGGCGGAGCGCTCGGCGGCAAAGGTGGCCTAAGAGCAGCACTTAGCATTTAGCAATTTGCGCTTTAATCCTTAGCTGCGCTTGTGTCTGTCCGCTGTGTATCGCGAGCCGGAAGCCGCCGTAAGCCCAAGCCAACAGCCAAGTGCCAAATGCTGCCTTTACTGCTTCGGTGGCGTGCCTCCCGCATTTGGTGGTGGCGGTTCTTGGCCCTTCGTGACTTCCTGGCCGTCGTAGGTAATCCGCGACTTCGATCCGTAGCGCTTGTAATTCTCATACTTGACGATGTAGCGCATACGCACTGGACCCTGCGCGAAATTCAGCGTGTCGTCAGCGCGCGTGTAGGTGGGAAACCAGTATCGGTCGTCGATCTGCTGGCGCCAGGTGGTGAATTTGGGGGAGAGGTTTTCCTTGTCGGGATGCTTGATGTTGTGCACCTGCGGCACGGTTTCGCCATAGGTCTTGACGATCTGAAAGTCGTGATCGTCGACCCAGATGCGTCCCTGAAAATAGCGCTCGCCTTTTGCGATCTCCTTGGGCGCAACATCGAAGACGTAGGTCCCCAGCTCGTCTTCCCGCTGCTTGCCGACATACAGGATCTGATACTTGCCGAGGTCGTCAGTGGTCAGCACGAACGGCAGGCGGTTGCGGATATCGTCGAAGTCGGACTCGGACATGATGATGTTCGCCTGGTCCAGCGAGGACTGCGGCGCAAACGTCACCTGCTCGATGCGGTGCCCGCGGTCATCGAAGAGCACGTCAGTCACCTGGCGAAACTCGCCTTCGCCGCCATTTTCGGCGCTCGCCTTGATGTCCACATCCTGCGTGTAGGTGTATTGTTCGCGGGCCAGTTTGAATTGCTTCTCCTTGGCGGCGAACCGTTGGATGATCTCGTCGACGGTGATGCCCTGCGGCTGCGAGGGGTCGAGCGGGCCTTCGCCGCGTTCGTCGGCAGCGGCCGGAAGCGCGATGCAGATCGCCAGCAGCAAGAAAAGCAGTAGAAGAACGCGGGGAGACAGAGAACGGCACTTCATAGAAATTGCTCTGCAAACCATTGTATTGGATGCGGCAGCCCGGCTAACGTAAGCGCCTGCGAGGCTGGACGGCCTTGTGAGTACATCACACCCTCTTGTGACTTTTGCTGGACGGCCCCAGGGCCCCGCCATTTACCATATCTAAAACGTGCCAGCATCCGCTCCCCAGCAACGCATTGGCGTCATCAACGCGCTGCGCGCCTTTGCCGCGCTTGCCGTGGCCTGGGGACACTTTGTCGCCGGCCAAGGCAGGTTCCTCGGACCCACCGGCAAGTACGGCTATCTGGGCGTTGAAATCTTCTTCGTGATCTCCGGCTTCGTGATCCCCTGGAGTCTCTATCGCTCCGGCTACTCGGTGCGCGACTACAGCCGCTTCCTCGTCAAGCGCAACCTGCGCCTGTATCCGCCCTACCTGGCGTCCATCGCGATCTCGCTGCTGGCGACCAACCTCATACTTGTGCCGCTGTTTCACATTCCGCGCATCGCGCTCAGCGGCCGCGACCTGCTGCTGCACTTCGCCTACCTCAACGACCTGGTGCACGTACCCTGGGTGAACGTGGTGTATTGGACTCTGGCGGTAGAGTTCCAGTGGTACCTGCTGGTCGGCCTGGCGTACCCGCTGCTGGCCAGCCGAAGCAAGCTCGCGCGCTTTGCCATCACGGTGGCCATGCTGCTGGCTTATTACACGATCTTCTGGGACCGGCTGGTGTTCCATTACCTGCCGATTTTCCTGATCGGCGTGTTCGTGTTCCAGTGGCGCGCGCGGATTATTGAACGCTACGAAATGTTGGGCCTGATCTCCGTGATGGCGATGGCCATGCTAAGGATTTCCGGCTGGCTGGTGCCGCTGGTCGCGGTGCCGACGGCCTTGCTGATCGCTTTCTCGCACTTCGAGAGCCGCTCCGCCAACCGCGTAGGAGATATCAGCTACTCGCTTTACCTGCTGCATCTGCCCATCGGGGTCAGCGTCATCGGCTGCCTGGCGCACTGGCTGCCGTATTCGAGCTGGTATCTCGGCCTGCTGGACGCGGTAGGTGTGGGGGCGTCGATGGGTGCGGCCTGGGTGCTATACGAACTCGTGGAGAAGCCTTCGCAGGAGCTGTCATCGTCCATCCGCTTCGTGCGTCGCGCACCCAAGCCGCAGCCGGAGCCGGAGGCCCAGCCCGCGCCCGTACCCATCCCCGCCGCTGCTGACTAGCTATCCAGGGTCAACTCCCCGCTGGTGGAACGTATTGCGCTTCCCCATTGCCGAACGACCAGTTCTCCTTTGATACATCCACAAGGTTGATAAGCACATCCTCGCGCCGCAGTTGCAACTCGTCATGCAGGCGGTCGGCGAGCACCTTGTAGAAGCGCTGTTTCACTTCGACACTGCGGCCGGCGTTCAGCGTGATCTGGAAGAAAATGCAGTCGTCGCTGCGCTGAATGCCGAGATAGGTGCGGTCGAAGATGAGCCCCTCCTTCGCGTGCTCCGTGATGACCTGAAAGCGATCGTTCTGTGGCACGTTTAAGACATCCAGCATCGTCCGATAGACAATCTCGCCTACGCGCGCGCGGTACTCCCGGGTCTTACCTTTCAGCATATCGATACGAACCAGCGGCATAGTTGCTCTCCTGATGAGCCCAGTTGCTGTCAAGTTGATGCCGGTTGACGGTCCAGGATGCGGGCCAGCGAGCGATAATGAGCCATGCCCACCGCTCGTCCGACCTTCGAACTTCAACCGACGCTGAGAGGAAAACTCCTCGAACTCCGCCCCCTGCGCCCCGACGACTGGGCCGCGCTCTTCGACGCCGCCTTCGATCCCCTCATCTGGGAGCAGCATCCTGCCAAGGAGCGCTGCACGGAGGAGGGGTTCAAGGGATTCTTTCAGAAGGCGCTCGATTCCGGTGGAGCGTTGATCGCGATCGATAACAAGCATGGGCGCGTGATCGGGACCTCGCGCTTCCACGACTACCATGAAGAAAAAAGTGAAATCGAGATCGGATACACATTTCTGGCCCGCTCGCACTGGGGAGGCGCGTACAACCGCGAGATGAAGGAGCTCATGCTGCGGCATGCGTTCGCGTTTGTGGATCGGGTTATTTTCACCGTCGCTCCCGAGAATTTTCGCTCGCAGCGGGCCGTCGAGAAAATCGGCGGCGTTCGCGTGGGACGTTGCATCAACTGCGAGGGCCGCGAAAGTATTCTGTTCGAGATCACAGCGCCGGCATTCGCCAGGGTCTTCGGCCCCCGCGAGCATGGGTGAGGGAGAGCGCCTTTGCTCTTGATGCTGTTTTACCGGCCGGGAAAGCGGGCCGCTTCGGCTGCGCTCAGGGCAGGCTTTCAGGCCGGGGAGCTCCCATGGCATCTCCGCCGGAGCCAGCATCAGTCGACGCCAGATACCGCGCCTTCGTGCTTAGGCTGTTACACTATCCAGTTTTTGGCGCGCGCTCGAACACATTTGCTCTCGCGCGCGGAGGCCTGATGCTACGTCGCCTTATTCCCTTGCTCATCTGCTGTTCGCTTTGCTCTTTTGCACAAAACAAACATCCTTTCACCTTCGAAGACATGATGCAGCTGAAGCGCATCGGCGAGCCGGTGGTCTCGCCTGATGGCAAGTGGGTGGCATTCACCGCGGTGGATGTTGATCTGGAGAAGAACACGAAGACGCCGCACCTATGGGTCGTGCCGATCGCGGGCGGCGAAGCGCGGCGGCTGACGCCAGAGAGCGGGGCGGGCGAAGACCGCATTCGCTTCGCGCCTGATGGAAAACACGTGCTGTTCGAGTCCTCGCGCGAAGGCGGTTCGCAGATTTGGGTGCAGCAGTTCGACACCGCGAGCGGAACGCTGGTCGGCGAACCTCACCAGGCCACGTATATCTCCACAGAAGCTTCCGGAGCGATCTGGTCACCCGACGGCGACACCATTCTGTTTGTCTCGTCGGTTTATCCCGACTGCCATGACGAGCCCAACCGCACCTACGACCAGTGCAACAAGGAGAAGGATGAGGCAAAGGCCAAGTCCAAGGTGAAGGCAAAGATTTTCACCGAGCTCATGTTCCGGCATTGGAGTAGCTACTGGGACGGCAAATACAGTCACCTGTTTCTGACAAGCGCGAGCTGTGCTATCCGTCGCGAAAAGCCAGTCTCAAACGCGGGCCCAATGAATGCACCTGTTCTGGCTTGCGTCCCGCTCGATCTCACGCCCGGTACCCATGATGTTCCGCCGTTCTCGCTCGGCGGGCAGGACCAGTACTCGTTCTCGCCCGATGGCAAGGAGGTCGCCTACACCAGCAACATCGACGAGGTGCAGGCGACGAGCACGAACAGCGATATCTTCACCGTGCCCGTGGCAGGCGGCGCGCCGAAGAAGATCACGACCAATCCCGGCAGCGACTCGACGCCACTCTATTCGCCCGATGGCAAATACGTCGCGTATCGCGCGCAGCTTCGCGGCGGCTACGAGAGCGACCGCTTCCGCCTGATGCTGTATGAGCGCGCCACCGGCAAGATCACCGACATGACGTCGAACTTCGACCGCTGGGTCGATTCGATGGCGTGGTCACCGGACTCGAAGACGATTTACTTCACGGCTGAGAACGAAGGCGAAGCGCCGATCTACGCCCTCGACATTACTAAGTCAACTTCGTGGCCGATGGAGCTGGTGTCCGGATTCAACGACGGCCCAACTCCGACCCCCGACGGCAAGATGCTGGTCTTCGACCGCATGTCCATTGAGGCACCGAATGAAATCTATATCGCCGATACCAGCCCGGCGCGTGTAGAGACCTGTTATACGAAGGGAGAATTTCGCTCCGACAGCAGCCCCTACAACAGCGTCGAGTGCTCTGTACCGAGCAAACCTCTAACCAAGCTCAACGATCCCGTTCTCTCCGAAACCCAAATGATGCCGCTCGAGCCCTACTGGTTCGAAGGCGCCCACAAAGAGAAAGTCCAGGGCTTCATCGTCAAGCCGCCCAACTTCGATCCCAACAAGAAATATCCCGTGAAGTACCTCATCCACGGCGGCCCGCAGGGCGCGTGGGGCGACGACTGGTCGTACCGCTGGAACCCCGAGCTGTTCGCCGCGAATGGCTACGTGGTCGTGATGGTCAACTTCCACGGCTCAACCGGCTACGGCCAGAAGTTCATCGACGCCATCAACGGCGACTGGGGCGGCGCGCCCTTCGAGGATCTGATGCTCGGCCTCAACTACGCCGAGCAGACCTACCCCTACATCGACAAGGACCGCGAGTGCGCGCTGGGCGCCAGCTACGGCGGCTACGCCATCAACTGGATCGAAGGCCACACCGACGGCTTCAAGTGCCTGGTCTCGCACGACGGCATGTTCAACACCGAGTCGGCCTACGGCACGACCGAGGAGTTGTGGTTCGCCGAGTGGGAGTTCAAAGGCACGCCGTGGACGAACCGCGAGATGTATCGCAAGTGGTCGCCAATGCTCGCGGCCACGAACTTCAAGACGCCGATCCTCGTCGTCCACGGCCAACTCGACTATCGCCTCGATGTCTCCGAAGGCTTCCAGATGTTCACCACCGCGCAGCGGCTGAAGGTTCCGTCGAAGATGCTCTACTTCCCCGACGAAGGCCACTGGGTGCTGAAGCCGCAAAACAGCCGGCTGTGGTACAAGACGGTCAACGACTGGGTCGATCAGTGGACCAGGTAGGTTCGATCGTATCCAGGGCGGGTGTGGCCTGTTTTGAAAGGGCACGCCTTCAGGCGTGCCGCAACGACGGCAATGAAACCGGCTTTAGCCGCTGAGGGACGCGCGTTCCCTCAGTGCCTAAAGGCTACAGGCTTGCGCCTGGCACGGCACGGCTGAAGCCGTGCCCTTTCAAGGCTGGGAGACCGCAGCTTCGGCGGACTCAGCAGGCGAACATGAAGATCACGCGCCAGACCGAGACCGAGCTTGAAGTGCAGGACAGCATGTTGTGGATGGGCGCGTTCTTCGTCCTCATCGCGCTGGTTCTGGCTTACGCGGCGCTCAGAAGCGGTGACAGACGGCTCCTGTACCCCGGTGGCCTATTTCTGCTGTTCGCGTTTATCAGCCTGCAGAAAAGCACGTTCATTTTCGACTCCGCACGCAGGATGGTCACCTGGCGGGTGCTGCGGTACGGCAAGACTTCCACCGGCAGCATTGCCTTCGATGAGCTGCGAGGCGTCACAACGGAAAGCATACCCGGCCCCAAGACACGCCCGATGTATCGGCTGACGTTGCAGACGACGCAGGACCCGATTCCGCTTGCCGCCGCGTATGGTGGCGGCGAGAAGTATTACGCAGGCTTGCGGGAACGGATTAACGGCTTTCTCAAAGCGCATTTGACGGCGAGCGGGACGCAGCCCGCAAGCGCAGGCGACACGACCAGTACGACGGCGGAATTGGAGAGCTACATTCGCTTGCTGTTGCAACAAGGGCGCAAGATTGACGCCGTCGAGTTGCTGCGGAGCCATACCACGCTGAGCCTGACAGAGGCCGATCAGCGAATCACAGAAGTCGAAAAGGCGATGGGCGCAGGGAAATAGCTGCACAAGAATTACTTCTTCACCGCCTCTACCCGCACCAGCAATCCTTCCGGCCCGCCGTCTGAGCTGGCATATTCCTCGCTGACAATCTTGTTGTCGGCGGGAAAGGTCGTCACGTTCCGGAGGGCGATCTTTTTCTCGCCCATAGGAAGCTCGGCGTGGAACACCAGCGCGTCCCCTTCAAACTGACCCGTCTCGACAATCGCGCCGGGGAAGCCATCGCCAAACGCAAAGGCTTTATAGGCGTTCTCGTGTGCATCCCAGGTCATCACCAGCGTGCCTTCAAAGTTGCCGACGGGCCCTTTGGAGACGAAGTGGTTGAATAGAGAGTTCCCGCCCGGGCCCAATTCGCTGATGTAGACGCCGGTATTGACGCCTCCCTTGGGAGACATCGGAGATACAGGATAAGTTTCGGTGTAGGTCCAGGCGCCAACGTAGAGCTTGCTCAGGCGTTGCATTTCGGGCAAGGGCAGCGTGGGAGGCTTGGGTTCCTGGGCCGCAGCTTTCTGGTCTGGGGCCGGAGCCTTCTGGTCCTGGGCGGCGGCAGCTTTGTCCTGGGCCGTTGCGGTGCACATGAAGAGAATTGTTACGGCAGATGCGAGCAGAAGCATCGCAAGAGTGGTGGAACGCACGCGCATAGATCAGGGCCTCCGGGCGCTCAGAGTATAGCAACGAAGCAATCGGCGGTCAGCAATTAGCAATCAGCCGCAAGCAAAGCTCCCAAAGAGATCGACTGAGCGTCTATAGTCGTGAGGAGAGAGCTGGGTGCAATTCTTCAAGATCGTTGCGGGATGTATTGCGGCAGCCGTGCTTTACGGCGTGGTACACGACCAGATAACCGCACGCATCTACCTTCCCTACTTCACGGTCTTTCATCCTCCGATGTTTCATACGCAGTCACCAACCCTTCAGGCCCTGGGCTGGGGAATCATCGCAACTTGGTGGATGGGTGCATTCCTCGGTCTCCTGTTAGCCATTGCTTGTCGTCTCGGCACTCCGCCCAAGCTGGCGTTCTCCGAGATGCTACGCCCCATCGGCGTGCTCCTATTAGTCATGGCAACCACCGCAATAACCTGCGGCATTATTGGGTTCTTCTGGGGCCGTGTTCCGTCGGACATGGTAGGAATGTTGTCTCCCGCGGCGGAGCGGCGTTTCCTCGCAGACTGGTGGGCGCACAATGCCTCTTATGCAAGCGGCTTTATCGGAGCCCTCGTGGTTTGTATTCTCGCAGTTGAAAAGCGGAGGCGGGCTCGGCGGGATTCGCGGCTAATTGCTAACGGCTAATTGCTAACGGCTAATTGCTAACGGCTAATTGCTTATGGTTGCTTCACTCGATGGGCTCGACTGCGATCGTCGCTTCCGTTGCGGCTTTGCGATCGGGCCGCTGCACCAGAATGGTCGCGGCCAGCACGATTGCGATGCCCAGCACCTGCATGGGCGAGACCCATTCGCCGAGGATGAGCGCGGTCAGCAGGATCGCCCACACCGGTTCCAGGCAAGCGGTCACGATGGCGCGCGTCGGGTCGAGATACTGCAATCCTGTGAAGTACAGCGAGAACGGCACCAGCATGGAGCCGATGGCGAACACCAGCATAAACAGCCACTGTCCGCCGCTGTAGTGCTGCGCGGCAATCTTCCATGGGGGGTTGACGACGATCCAGAAGAGGGCCGCGCCGAGCAACGAGTAGACCAGCACCGTCCAGCGCTGATAGACCTGCACCAGGTGCTGCCCATACACGTTGTAGAAGGCGAAGGTGATGGCGGCTAGCTCCGCGGCAATCACGCCGATTCTGTTGAAGTGCACACCGGAGATGGCCAGCCAGGGAAAGCTGCGGCGCGCGACAATCTCACCCACCGCGAAGGCGCAACCGACGACGGCCAGCAGCACGCCGCTGACCCGCAGTAGCGTCGGGCGCTGAAGTCCGCGGGCCAGCATGTAAAGCAGCACCCACACTGGCGCCACATATTGCAGCACAATGGCCGTCGCTACCGAGGTCTTCTGGATGGCGAAGTAGTAGAAGTAGCTCGACCCGGCGAGCCCTAGAATCCCCAGCAGAAAAAATTGTGTCAGATGGCGCTTGCGTACGGTGAGCGCGGAGCGTTGCCGGAGGAACAGCAGGGGCGCGAGAATCAGCACCGCAATGGTGCTGCGGCTCTGGGCCAGGATGAGGGGGTCAATCGGCTGCAGCACGTGCTGCCCGCCGGAGAACCTGCCGGTGAACATGGCGCGGCCGAGTGCAGCCGAGAGTCCCCAGAAGAATGTCGCGGCAGCGATGAAGAGGTAGCCGCGCGCGGGATGCGTGTTAGAAGGCAAGTGGATAGTGGTTAGTAACAAACCATCTGGGACGCGGCTTTGTCACGGCGTGGCTTTGAGGCAGAAACCGGAGGCCTCGCGAGTTCCATCCGCTATCCACTAACTAGTCCGCCAGAGCGCCCTGACTGTGCGACGACCGCAGCACGCGATCGACGGTGTAGGGTGCGCGCTTCGTGGGCTCGTGGAAGTGCCGCACCTGGAGTTCGCCCAGCAGGCCGAGCGCGATCAACTGTACGCCGGCGACAATCAGCACCGCGGCAAACACCAGCAACGGGCCGTGCTCGTCCATGACGTTGATGTGGTAGAGAAACTTCTCCACCAGCATCCACAGCGCGATGGCCATACCGGTGATGGAGCTGACCGCGCCGAAGCTGCCGAAGAAGTGCAGCGGCCGCGACATGTACTTCAGCAGAAAGCGAATCGTGATGAGGTCGAAGAAGACGCGGAAGGTGCGCGAAATGCCGTAATGCGATTCGCCGCGCTCGCGGTTGACGTTGCGGATGGGGATCTCGCAGATGGTCGCGCCGTAGGCCGAGGCCAGCGCCGGGATGAAGCGGTGCAGCTCGCCATACAGCGGAACTTCCTGCACCACTTGCCGGCGATAGGCCTTGAACGTGGTGCCGAAGTCGTGCAGGTCGACGCCGCTAAGCTTGGCCATAAGCCAGTTGGCGATGCGCGAGGGCACGCGGCGCATCACGAAGTTGTCGATGCGCTGCTTGCGCCAGCCGCTCACGATGTCATACCCCTCGCGCAGCTTGTAGAGGAACATCGGAATGTCGTTGGGGTCGTGCTGCAAATCGCCGTCCATGGCGATGACGTACTCGCCTTCGGCGTGATCGAAGCCGGCGGCCAGCGCGGAGGTCTGGCCAAAGTTGCGCCGCAGCTTCACAATCACCACGCGGCGATCGACGCTGGCGATTTGCTGGAGCAGCCAGAAGGTATTGTCGCGGCTGCCGTCGTCGACGAAGACCAGCTCGAAGGGCTCGCCGGCAGCTTCCATCACGGCCTTCAGCCGGTCGTAAAGCTCGGTGACGTTCTCCTCTTCGTTGTGGAAGGGAACGACGATGGAGTACTTAAGCACAGGCTTTTCATTATAACGCCGGGCTAACGGAGCGAAGACGAAGTTTGAGGCGAAAATTGCGGCTCAACCGACCGTGCTGAGCAGTCGCCGGACGGCCTCGCGGAAGATCTCGGGTTCGGTGATCAGGCTCAGCACTAGATAGCCATTGCTGGTGAAGTCGTAGAAGTGGCCTGGCTGCACCAGCGCGCCCGTGCGCTCCAGCAGCGCGATGGCGAGGTCTTCATCGGAGGCGGTGGCCGGCACACGCAGGACTCCGTACCAGCCGCCCTCCAGCTCCAGCCGGCGGCAGGCTTGCTGGTGCACCAGTTGCTTATCCAAAGAGGCCAGGTTCTCACGGATACGCGCCATGAGTTGCGGCTGAATGTTGTGCCGCTCGTCCAGCATCGCCGGCAGGGCGAGTTGCCCGGGCGCGCTCAGCGACAAGTATGTGTCCGCGATGACCTCCAGGCGGGCGAGCGTGTCGCGCTGGAGCGCGGGCGGGCCGCCCACTGCGATCCATGCCACCTTCATCTGCGGCAGCGCCGAGATCTTGGAGAGCCCGCTGAGCGTGAAGGTCAGCGCAGCATCGTTCGAGGCAAACGTCAACGGCCTATGCCCGGCGAGCGAGTAGTCGAGGAAGACCTCGTCGGCAATGATGGCCATGTTGTTCTCGACGCAAACGTCGTTCAGCAGTTGCAGCTCGCGCTCGTCGACATACGAGCCGGTGGGATTGTTGGGATGGACGACCAGAACTGCCCGCGGCTGCGTGCCCTCGGTGTGTGCCCGGTCAACCGCGGCGGACAACGAGCCCGGCTCAAGCTGCCAGCCGTGGTCGTAGATGAGCTCGTACGGAACGAGCTTTACGTCCTGGATGCCGGCGAGAAAATCGAACAGGGGATAACTTGGCGTCGGAACCAACACCGCGTCGCCGGGATCGCAGAGCAGGCGGAAGACGAAGGAGTACGCCTCGCTGGTGCTGGTGGTCAGGATGAGATCGTCAGGCGAGAGCCTGGTCCCGCGTTCGGCATAGTACGCCACGACAGCCTCGCGCGCGCACCGCAGGCCCCTGGGCTGAGGCTCATAACGCAGTGCCTCACGATTGGCGAGCGCAGCCAGCAGGGCATCTTCCCGATAGCGCAAGCCGACGGTTGTCGGGTTCGACGCAGTGAGATCGAGCAACTCCTTGCCGGCGCGGCGATGCCTCTCCAGTGCCTGTGTGTAACGATTCGTGGTGAGATCCCAGGCAGTGCGCCTGGCAAAGAAGCTATCCATGGGCTAAGGATAGAATACGCATATGCGCAGAGCCGCTGTTCTCCTCTTCGCCGTCAGCTTGACCGCTTCTGCATTCGCGCAAAGGGCGTCCGCCGCTCCCTCCAACTGGCCGACGGCACAATTTGCCGCCTCGAAAGACCCCAGCGTGCATAAGGCCTACGAGGTGCTCAACCAGATGCTACGCGCGCTAGGCGGCGACGATTGGCTGAATGTCCAGACCATGACCAGCGAGGGCCGGGCCTACAGCTTCTATCACGGCCAACCCAACAGCTCGAGTATTTTGTTCTGGCGCTTCTGGCAGTGGCCGGACAAAGACCGCCTGGAGCTGACCAAGAAACGCGACATCATCGAGTTGCTGATCGGCGACCAGGGTTACGAGACAACGTACAAAGGCACGTCAACGCAAGACCCGAAAGAGGTGGAGCAGTCGCTGCGCCGGCGCGCGCACTCCCTGGAGTGGGTGGTACGCAAGTGGCTGCCGGGCCAGGGGACGATGATTCTTTACAGCGGCACGGCGATGGTGGAGCGCAACCTCGCCGATCAGGTAACTGTGCTCAATGCGCAGAACGACAGCGTGACCATTTCCGTCGACTCTACTACGCACTTGCCGGTCAAGGTGAGCTACAGCTGGCGCGATCCGGTGGACCGGCAGTTCGACGATGGGGCCACCGTCTACGGCAACTACAAGTTGATACAGGGTGTGCAGACTCCGTACAGCGTGGTGCAGTATCGCAACGACGAGATGAGCGCGCAGCGCTTCCTCACGTCAGCCACCTACAACGTGCCCCTCGAGCCAACTCTCTTCGAGCCGAAAGGTACTGTCTACAACCCGGAGAAACAGTCGTCAAAGAAATAGAAGCGTAGGGCCAGCCTTCAGGCCGGCATCTTTCACCACAACAAAATTAAGGGTGGGCACCATCATCTTCGATGATCGCGCCAACCCTGTTTTCTTCACAGCGCAGCGAGGCCTGAAGGCCCGCTCTACCCAATCCTCCTGCCCGTTCTCAATCTGCCTGTCCAGTAATGAATAGGCTGAGCGCCGGATTGTTCCCCGCGGGCAGCAGGAGGAACTTCTTCGGGCCGATCACGTAGAGCACACCGAACTCGTTTCCGTTCTGTTTGACCACCGCGCGGCCGGTGCCATCGACCGAATACGTCAGGGTCAACTGGTTCGGCCCTCCGGGGCCACCCTGGCCGCTGGTGTACTGTGTCGCCGTGATGTTGCCGGCGCCGTCGGCAAACATCTCCGCCACGGAGTTGGTGACCACGGAGGCCGCAGGCCACGTGGTGCCGCCCTCCAGCGCTCCCGCCACCGACGCATCGGTAAAGGGCGAGCCCGTTTGCTGTTCCAGGACGCCTGATGTGCCTTTGGCATCGCTGCCGACGAAATAACCAAATCCGCCGGTGTAGAGGTACAGGGATGCGCCGTTCAGCGTGGGATCTTGTGCGAAGCTCAAGGTCATCTGGCCCGTACAGTCTGGCTGAGCGTGGGGACAACCACTGGGCGTTGCCAGCGCGTAGGTCCCTTGGGCCGACGGCTGACTGAGAGTGCCGCCGTCGTTCTCGTCCCCGCTGAAGGCGGCATTGCCCGCTCCATCGGCGGTCAGGATCCCCGCGGTTACATCGGAGTTCCCATTATCGGCTCCGGTCAGCTCGGTGATGATGGCGCCATTGAGTTGTTGCAAGGTCCATCCGGTCGCGAACGACTTCTGCCGGTACGCCGTCCATAGCGTCAGGTTCGCCGGTTTCGACAACGGATCGCTGGAGATCAGGATCATCTCCTGCCGGTTAATGATGTAGTAGGCGTAGCCGCAGTTGGGATGGTTTGTTCCGCCCAGGCAGTAGCCGTTCGGGTCGCTGGGGAAACGCAGATTGACGAAATCGCCACGCCCCGTATTCGAATCGATATCGGCGGAAAACTGGCTACCTGCAACCGGATTCGGCCCGAAGCTGCCGTTATCGTTGACATCGAGCGGACAGCCGGAGAGCTGCCCCCAGCCGTTGCCGTTGCAGTCGACATCGACCAGCGTCGTCGGGTTGGTGCCAATGGCTCCGGCGGCCACGTAGCGGTTGCCGGCTGGATCGATACCGTTCAGCAGCACCGCGAAGTTGCCGGGGAAGAACGAATTGAGGTTGAAGTAGGAGCTGTCCTGGATCTTTAACACGCCCGAGCCGTAGGTCTGGGGATTGGCGGGGTCGCGTTGGATGAGACGTCCGCAGGCGGAGAACGACGGCTGCCCTGGAGTGCAGGCGCTGCCCGACACCGCAATCGAGAATTTGTAGGTGTGGGGATTGTTGTTGTTGTCCAGCGTGTTCAACGTCATGGTGCCCAGCCCGTTGCCTGCGCTCAGGTCATAGGTCGAGGCGGTCTGGGTCGTGATGCTTTCGGGGATGGGACAGTTGGGGTTGCTGCGACACTGGCTTGGGTCGTTGATTTCGCCCTGGCCATAGTTCACATCCAGCTTGCCGCTGATGATGTTTCCATCTCCGTCGGCCAGGATCGATGCCGCCAATATGAACGGCGTGCCATTGTTATAGCCGCTGAAGGCGATGGCGAAATTCCCATTCAGCAGCGCGTTCGTGATGCCGGGAACTACGGTGAGGGTCAACGGCTGTGTGGCCGTTGCGGGAGGGTTCTCGCTGTCTGTCACCTTGACGGTGAACGTGGACGTACCGGTTTGGGTGGGCGTGCCGCTGATCGCGCATGTCGGCCGCTGGCTCCTGGTACAGGCAGAACTGAGCGACAACCCGGCTGGCAACGCCCCTCCGGTCCCGTTGTCGCAGGCGCCGTTGGTCTCCATCACGCACCAGGAATAAGGGCCCAGTCCGCCTAAGGCTGTCAGGTTCTGGTTGTAGGCGATGTAGGTCATTGCGTTCGGCAGCGTGGTGGGAGAAATGGAGAAGATGGTGAGCGTCACTGTGGCCGTACCGCTGGCGGCAATGGTCTCGGAGTCGCGCACCTCGACTGTGATGGAAAGCGGCAGGGCTGGCTGCGACATCGGCGTGCCGGAGATGATGCCATTGTTGTTGGCGTCGGTGGTAATGGTTAGTCCCAACGGCAGCGCGCCACCGGAGCCGTTGTCGCAGGCGCCGCCGCTTTCGACCACACACCAGGTGTAAGGTGTTGTTCCACCGGTAGCAGAGAACATCGCCGAATAGGGTGAGCCAACCGTGCCGACGGGCAGCTCGTTCGTGCCCATCGCGCAGGAGTTGCAGGTGACGAACAGCGCGCCCTCGACGTACAGGCTCAGCATCGCGGTCGCGGTGTTTGCCCCGTCGGAGACCTGCGCCGTGAAGTTGAAAGTGCCGAAGACAGTGGGAACGCCGCTGATGAGCCCGTGCGAGCTATCGAACATCAGGCCCATCGGCAGGCTGCCCGTGACGATGCTCCACGTGTAGGTTCCGGAGCCGCCGGTCGCGTTTAAGGCGAGGGTGTAAGGATCGTTGATCGTGCCCTGGGGCAGGGGAGAGGAGGTGGTGATGGAAAGCGGATGCATCGTCATCATATTGGAGCCGCCACTGCCGCCGCATCCCGCAAACAGCCAACAAACCATCGACAACAAGCCCGCGAACGCCAGAACTCTGGACAACCTCATCGCATCTCCTCGTGACGTGGAAAGGCCAACGTAGAAATCGCAACGCACGTGCAGTTCCCTGCGGCGAAATTGTGGGCCGGCTGGCCGCACCGGCGCGGACTTCCGTCCCGCCCCAGGTGCGCGGCCTTCGCTCCAGCAGAGTTGTCGAACATGGTAACTCTGAACGGCGCTGGAGGAAAGGACAGTTTCGAGTTTCAAGTTTGGGAGCTTGGGCGGGAAGCGCAGATGCGCGTCATTCAGGGGAATGGGTTCTCGATCCTGATGCCCGCGATGCGCTGACTGGCGTTGAGGTCTTCAGAAAGGATCTTTGTGGCCCCGCTCTTGAGCGCGCAGGCGACGATGAGGGCATCCCAGAATCCGATCCTTGCCTGGTCCTCGATGCGACACGCGCTTGATATTTCGGCCGATGTAACGTCAACTGCCCAAGGCGCGTAGGCGTCCACCACGCGACGCGCTGAAAGCTTGGACAACGTGCGAGCAATCTTGCGGGTCACATTAACGTAGAACTCCTGGAGCACCTGCACGCTGAGCGCACCGGTGTGTTCTGCCCAAAGCTCATCTAGCAAGCGGTTGGCGATATCGCGCTTGACGGGCGCGTCCACGTCGTGCGCGTAGATGAGAATGTTCGTGTCGACGAAAGTCTTACCGTTCATGCAGCTCTTCGCGGCTGATCATGCCCGTGCTGCCCAGATGGAAGCCTTTTTCCAGGAGCTTCATGGCTTCGCTGCGCGCGCGTTCATAGGCTTCCTCCTGGCCTACTAACGCCTCGATCTGCTGGGTCAAGAGGCCGCTGATGGAGGTGTCCCGGCGCGCGGCAAGCACCTTCGCCTTGCGCAGGACGTCCTTGTTAAGGCTAAGGGTTATGTTTTGCTTCCCATCACGATTCTGCATACGGTACGTGAGATACGTGTAACACGTATTATACGTGAATTAGGCTGTCACCTTGATTAGCGGCTTCTGCTTGGGCACCACCTCGCCGATGGCGGCCGCATCCACTCCCGCGCGCTGGAGTTCTGCCTCCAGCTCCTCCGCGTCGGCCTCAGCGACGGCGATCAGCAAGCCGCCCGCGGTTTGCGGATCATAGAGCAGCGTAAGTAAGTCCGCGGGCACGGCCGCGTCAGCCGCGACGCAAGACTCCGAGAACTGCCGGTTGGACTTCAGTCCTCCAGGGATGAAATTGGCGCGCACGCATTCCAGGGCGCCTGGCAACAGCGGCACCTGCGAGGCGCGAATCCTGAGGCTGACCCCGGAGCCCGCAGCCATCTCGCGCGCGTGGCCGAGCAGGCCGAAGCCGGTGACGTCGGTCAGGCTGTGCACCGCAAATTTTCCCGAGCCAAGCACATCGGCAGGAGCCTTGTTCAGCATAGTCATGGCGCGCACGGCGGCGCGAATCCATGTGAAATCGGCCTCGCCGCGCTTGATGGCCGTCGAAATGACGCCGGTGCCGAGGGCCTTGGTAAAGATGAGACGATCGCCCGCTTGCGCCGCGCTGTTCTTCAGCACCTTCCCGGGATGGATCGTGCCCGTCACTGAGTAGCCAAGCTTAATCTCTTCATCGCGGATGCTGTGGCCGCCGATGATGGTGCAGCCGGCCTCCACCATCTTCGACAATCCGCCGGCCAACATTTGCTCGAGAATCGCGGGATCGCCGCTCTCGGGGAAGCAGACCAGGGTCAGCGCGCTGACCGGCCGCCCGCCCATGGCATAAACATCGCTGAGCGCATTGGTGGCGGCGATCTGCCCGAAGACGTAGGGGTCGTCGACAATCGGTGTGAAGAAGTCAGCAGTCTGCACCAGCGCCAGCTCGGGTGTAAGTTGATACACTCCGGCGTCGTCGGCAGTATCGAAGCCAACCAGGACGTTAGGGTCGTGTTGCCGGGCTAATTTCCCAAGCACCGAGTCCAGCACCGCCGGACTTAGCTTGCTGGCTCAACCGGCGGCTTTCACCATCGCGGTAAGGCGGATTGCGCTTGTGTCTGCCATGCAGCTCAGATTGTAGAGGATTGCGCTTCGCGGCGGCGGCCCGCTTAGAACGCGGGATCGGCGGGGCGCAGGGAGCGCCCGCCGTGCTTGGCGGCATACATGGCGCGGTCGGCCAGCGCGCACAGGTCGCCGGCATCGGTGGCATCGTCGGGATAGATGGCAAAGCCGATGCTCACGCCCAGCTTCACGGTCCGGCGATCGACGCGCAGGGGCAGCAGCAGCGCAGCCTCCAGCGCCCACACCAGCGTCTGAGCGCCTTGCGCGTCGGCCACCTCGCTGATGACGGTGAACTCGTCACCCCCGGTGCGGGCCAGCGTGTCGGCGGCGCGCAGGCGGGCCGACAGGCGACCCACCACTTCCTGCAAAACTCCGTCGCCAATGCGATGCCCGAAGGTATCGTTCACGCTTTTGAAGTCATCCAGGTCGAGCAACAGGACGGCAACCTTGCGGCCGCTGCGCGCCCCGTGCGCCATGGCCTGGAGCAGGCGGTCCTGCAACAAACGCCGGTTGGGCAGCCCGGTCAGCGCGTCATGGTAGGCGAGGTGCTCGCTCTCCATAATCTGTTCCTCCAGCAACGTAACGATCATGCCGATGGCCACCAGGTACTTCGGTATGTCCCACACCTCGACATCCAGGCGAGCGGCGGAGATGTATCTCCGGAGCAGGATCGCGGCGGGAAAGCTGGCGCCCCAGCAGAAAAACCCGAACACCGTGGCCAACACGCCCGCCGAGTTCCGCCGCAGGCGATACCAAAACAAGCCGGCAGCGGCAAAATTCATCGCCGCCAATATGATGTGCACGCCGTAGTCGGCGCGCCCCACGGCTATGGCCCGGACCACCAATCCGGTGACCACAATGGTTGCGGACCCCACCAGAGCGACGTAGATGCTCAGCTTGCGGTACCAAACTGCCAGCAACAGCAGCGCGCCCGCGCAGCCCGCAACCGCGACCCCGTAGTAGAGCGCGGGGGAGCTGATGCTTGCCACCATCGCGCTGGTGTAAACCAACGCTGGGACCGCCAGCACGACGCCCAGCATGACTTGCCGCGCGACCGAGCTTGCGTGCCGCGCTACCGACACCACGAAGATCGCACTCGCCAGTTCCAGCGAGCATAGCCCGATGAGCGTCTTAACGTGGAAGGCGGCCGGCTGCGGCGGATTGGCAAACTGCACTGCCGCGCGCAATAGCACCAGGATCCAACCGGCCAGCCACAGACGCACCCGCTCGCGCGTGTGATGCCGCGAGATGGCGGCGAACACCGCTACCAGGATGACGAGCGCTATTAGCGCGGGTAAAGCATTGAAGTCTGGATGCATGTCTGGCTTAGGTGCCAGGGGGACCGGCTGTAACAACCTCTGCTCTGCGATAGCGTAATTGACTTCGATTGGCCGCTGCAATCAGGAAAATACGGATATTGCCACGTGGAGCTCAGAGATTCCCTCCGTGGCACTTGGCCGGAAATCGCCAGTGGCGAGCCACCCAAGTTGGAGTGCATCGGCGAGGGCGCGCGTCGGCCGAACCATACCAAGTCGAAGCGGGAACTGGTACCTGCTCCTAGAACGCGCCGCCCCCACCGCCGCCGAAGCCGCCACCGCTGAATCCGCCCCCACCGCCGCCGCTCCAGCCGGAGCCAGTGCTGCTGGCGCGCGGCGCCGCGGTGAACGCCTGGTGCGCGTCGCTGGACATATTGTGCATAGCGCCGACGAAATAGAGGGTGTTGAATTCTGTGTACGGCGTGGGGCCGACGTACCACGAGGGCGGGTCCTGCACGATGCCCTGAAAGGCCTTGGCCCAGCGGTTCTCGATGCCCAGCGCCATGGCGTAGGGAAGGATCTTCTCGAACGTATTCGGCGGCATGCGCTTCAGCCGGTCGGCGTCGACCCGCGTGATGAACTCCTGCAAGCCGAGGATTTCGACCTTGGTGCGCACACCCTTGAGCGACTTCGCCGTCATGATGCGGGCGAACAGAAACACGATGATGAACGCGATGATGCCGGCGGCGACGAGCAGTCCTACTGAACCGAAAATGTCCGCCAGATGCAGCCATTGCAGAATGACAAACGGCGCCGCGGTAAATACAACGCCCTGCACCACATACATATGAGCCGAGTTGGGATCGACGCTATACATCCCTTTGCCTCTTAGTTCGGCAAGCACGTCTTCCTTCATGGTAGGAATCGCGACATAGAAATGATTGCGCAGCTCCGACATGCGAATCTCGGTCGCCCCTCCGGCGAACAGGTGGTTCAGCATCACGCGCTCGTGCGCCTCCAGGTCGCCTGAGTTCCAACTACCTGGGTCCTTCAGCGAGTGGAAGGTGTAGTCGCGATGGGTGAACAGCAGCACCTTGGAGTCCGTTTCTTCGATCTTGATATATCCCTTGACCGCCAGGTCGACCAGCGTTGCGGTAACGTCCCGAGGATGCACGGTGTCGTCGACGAGCGTGCCGACCTCGGCCGGAGTCATGCCTTTGGGCGGCTCGTACATGGGCGCGACCGACGTGTCCGGCTTGGGGTCGCGGCCCTTGGTCCACCAGAAGAAGAACATCACGATGAAGGCCCACAGCGGCAGCAGCACGATGACGTTGCTGCGCAGAAACCACACGGCAAACGTGAGCTTGCTGGGCTCGGTCAGCACTCCTTTGGTGATGTAGACATCCGCGGTCACGCCTTCGCGCATGGCTAGCGGCTCGGTAGTTTCCACGTGGACTACGTTGCCGTTGACGGTGACCGTGGCGTTGTGCGATGCCGACCCATAGAGGCCGGTGAAAGCCTGCGCGCGCAGATTGTTCACCGCACCCGGCGGGAACAGGATGATGGCCATCGCATCGTCAATCGGCACCGGCCAGTCGTTGCCGGTCACGTTCCAGTAGAGCTCGTCGTGGTCGTCGAACCAGCGGACGGCGTTCTTCACTGTGTAGTCGATCTGTACCATGCGCGAGGTGTTCGCCGCGTTCGGGATGTAGATTTTCAGATGGCGAAAGTCGCCGTGCACGCTTGATTCGTACTTCAGCTTGTGGCCGAAGCCGTCGGTCACTCCGGTGACGCTGAGAAACAGCGTGTAGTTGCTGCCGTGCGGCCCGGGATACTCGATGGGAATATCGCGGTAAATGCCGTGATAGACGCCATTGAAGTCGACGGTGAGATGCTCGCTGATGGTCATGGTGCCGTCCTGCGAGACCTGCATGTTGCTATTGAACCGCGTGATGTGCCACTCACGCGCGAAGCCGGGAAGGGTTACGGAAAGTAAGATTGTGAGCAGCAGTACGATGCGGGTTTTTTGTCGCGAAGCCTGGGTGCCCCTCGAGAGATGGGTGCCCCACCCAAGCATCTTGTGCTTGGGTGGGTTCTTTCGAGATCCGACGATGTGGGATTGCAGTTCGGCCTCGCGCATTTCAGAACTTCACCGCTACAGGTTCGCGCTGCGCAGGATCTTTAACGTCGAAAAACTGTTTCTGCTGCACGTGGAACATGCCGGCGACGATGTTGCTGGGGAACTCCTGGATCTTAGTGTTGAGGTCGCGCACCACGGCGTTGTAATAACGGCGCGCGTTCTGGATGGCATCTTCCAATCCGCTCAGCGAGCCCTGCAGCGACATGAACTCCTGATTTGCCTGCAACTGCGGATACGCCTCCGCGACGGCCAGCAACCCGCGCAACGCATACGTCAACTGGCCCTCCGCCTCGCTCTTCTCCGCGGGAGTGGTCGCGGCCATGGCGGCGCTGCGAAACTTCGCGACATTTTCAAACGTGCCCTTCTCGTGCGCGGCGTAGCCCTTCACCGTCTCCACCAGATTGGGGATCAGGTCATAGCGCCGCTTGAGCTGCACATCGATATCCGACCAGGCGTTGTCCGCCCGCACCCGCAACTGCACCAGGCTGTTGTAGATACCGATGAGTACGAAAACGATGATCGCCAGTAGGACGATGACGACGATGAGAGCAATCATTCCATTTCTCCAGGCCGGGAAAAAACCAGCCCCGGCAGCGGTCTGGGCGGGGGAAGAGGCAACGAGCGGAAGGTATCACAGGTTCGGAGTGGCAGGCAACGCGCACGGTCCAGTGTAAGCTTGCTGAAACCCCATTCCCACTGGGCGTAGAATAGCTGATTCGGCCACTCCCGCATCTCTTCGGAGCCGCCGTCATCTACTAGACATCCCCGATTTCTGATCTGCTGAGAGGACGCACTTATGGCTACTACGACCACTCCCGCGCGCGAAGGCACGCGCCTCGCCGCCACCGTTAACGACGTTCATCCACCTGCCGCTTTCAAGAACGAGCCTTCGGTGGACTTCTCCAGTCCCGACTACACCCGCCGTATGCGCAGCGCACTGCAAAAGGTCCGCAACGAGCTGGGGCGTGAGTACGACCTGGTCATCGGCGGCCGCCGCGTGAAGACCGAAGCGAAGACGCAGTCGCTGAATCCGGCCAAGCCGTCGGAAGTTGTCGGCATCTTCTCAGCCGCCGGCGCCGCTGAAGTCGAACCCGCGATGCAGGCCGCCCTGAAGGCCTTCGAGACCTGGAAGTACACCTCTTGGGAGGAGCGAACGAATCTGCTCTTCCGCGTCAGCCGCCTGCTGCGCGAGCGCAAGTTCGAGCTGATGGCCTGGATGGTCTTCGAAGTCGGCAAGAACTGGGCCGAGGCCGACGGCGACATCGCCGAACTCATCGACTTTTGCGATTTCTACGCCCTCGAGGCGATCCGCCTCTCGAAGGCCGAGCCGGCGGTGCAGTTGCCCGGCGAGCGCGACTGGTTCCGTTACATCCCGCTCGGCGTGGGCGCGGTCATTCCGCCGTGGAACTTTCCCGGCGCCATCATGGGCGGCATGACGCTGGCCTCCATTGTCTGCGGCAACACCGTCATTCTGAAGCCCTCGGGCGACTCGCCAACCATCGCCGCGAAATTTTTCGAGATTCTGGAAGAGGCCGGCATCCCGGACGGCGTGGTCAACTTCTGTCCCGGTCACGGCTCGAGCTTTGGCAACGCCATCGTCGAGCATCCCAAAACGCGTTACATCGCCTTCACCGGCTCGAAGGAAGTCGGCCTGCACATCAATCAGCGCGCGGCCGTGCAGCAGCCGGGGCAAATCTGGATTAAGCGCACCATCCTCGAGATGGGCGGCAAGGATTCCATCATTGTCGATGCCGACGCCGACTTTGACGCGGCGGTCGAAGGTGTCGCCAGTTCAGCCTTCGGCTTCAGCGGGCAGAAGTGCTCGGCTTGTTCACGCGCGATCGTCGATGAGCGCATCTACGACCGCTTTGTGCAGCGCCTGAAGGAGCGCGTCGAAAAGATCACCGTAGGCGATCCGACGCTCAATCCCTACATGGGCCCCGTGGTCAACGAGAAGTCGATGAAGACGATCCTGGGCTACATCGAGAAGGGCGTCGCCGAAGGCGGCCGCCTGATCACCGGTGGCGAGCGCGCCGCCGATGCCGGCGACGGCTACTTCATCAAGCCCACGGTGATTGCCGACGTCGATCCCATGGCCACCATCTCGCAGGAGGAGATTTTCGGTCCGGTGCTGGCGGTCATCAAGTCGCACAACTTCGAGCACGCGCTGGAGATCGCCAACAACACCGAGTTCGGCCTGACTGGTGCGGCGTACACCTCGTCCGAGGACAAGATCGCAGCGGCCAAAAAGTACTTCCACGTCGGCAACCTGTACATCAACCGAAAGTGCACGGGAGCGATGGTGGGGGCGCATCCCTTCGGCGGCTTTAACATGTCGGGCACCGACTCCAAGGCGGGCGGCCCGGATTACCTGCTGCTGTTCACCCAGGCGCAGTCGATTGGGGAGAAGGTCACGAGATAGTGGCCAGTGACCAGTGGTCAGACCAGTGGTCAGAAGTTACGGCCGGGGCGGAATGCTCCAGCCTCGTTACTTGTAGCGAAATAAACTTTCACCACAGAGGCACAGAGCAGCTCTGATCGGATCGTCTTCTCTGTGCCTCTGTGGTTAACCCGTCCGGGGAACCGCTATAGAATGGCTTCGAATGCTAGGCGAAGTCACTCGCGCTGCAGATGCCACCTCCGGACCGACTACCACGTTGATCTTTGACGATTGGTATCCCGCCATCCGCGCCTCAGAAATCTCCGGCAAGAAGCTGGCGAAGGCCATGCTGCTGGGCATTCCGCTGGTGCTTGGGCGTAAATCAGAGGGACGCTACTTCGCCATGCGCGACGCCTGCCCCCATCGCGGCATTCCGCTTTCCTACGGGTGGTTCGACGGCGACCGGGTCACCTGCAAGTATCACGGCTGGGCCTTTGAGCCGGCCTCGGGACAATGCCAGGACATTCCTTCGCTTACTTCGCGCGATAAGCTCGATCCCTGCCGCATCTATGCCAACGCTTTCCCCTGCGAAGAGCGCGATGGACACGCCTGGGTGTATATCCCACAGAGTGGGAGAGGAAGATTGCGCGAAGACGACATCGCTCAGCTCCCGCCCGTTCCCGAAGTGCCCAAGTTCAGCCCGCGCTTCCGTTCGGCTTATCTCACCGCCGACCTGCCCTGCAACATCGACCATGGCATTATCGGACTGATGGACCCGGCCCACGGGCCGTTCGTCCATCAGGCGTGGTGGTGGCGTTCGCGTGCCAGCATCCACGAGAAGGAAAAACATTTCGAGCCGATCGAGCAGGGCTTCCGCATGACGGCGCATCAGCCCTCGGCCAACAGCGCGCCTTACAAACTGCTGGGCGTCTACGGCGAGCCGATCACCACTACCATCGATTTCGTTCTGCCCAACCGGCGCTACGAGATCATCCGCGCGGGCGACAAATGGTTTGCCAGCCTGACGACCGTGACACCGACGACGGAGAGCCACTGCCGCATCGACGTCTGCGCAGCGTGGAACATCTTCCTCAACGTGCCATTCCTCACGCCCATCGCGAAGTTCTTCGGCCGACGCTTCGTTGCCCAGGACCAGCTCACCATGGTCCAGCAGGCCGAAGGGCTGAAACACAATCCCAGCCTGATGCTCATCGACGATGCCGACCGCCCCGCGAAGTGGTACTTCGCGCTGAAGCAGGCGCGCCTGGACTCGCAGGCCACCGGCGAGCCCATGCGCCATCCCATGGCCGGGCCGATCACGCTTCGCTGGCGGAGTTAGGCAACAGCGGTAACGCGGCCTTCAGGCCCGCGTCAAGCGCAACCTTCAGAACTCGGCTTTAGCCGCCGGGGTACTTCGGTCCCCTCAGGGCCTAAAGGCCACCTCTATTCCCAGGCGAAACGCGGCGCTCAAGCGCCGCACTACCCGACCCGCGCTGCCGCTTGAGGTTTTCAGCAGCGCCTTCCCGGGCCCGGCCAGCGGATCGGCCGTCCCCTTGTCCCGCTCATCATGGCAAACTATCGGTTCGTGGCGTTTCATGCCGGCTCGCGCGCTGCCGTTGTATGCTAGCTGGCGCTATATGACGCTGGGCCCGGAAAGCGCGACTTGGACGCTGACCCGGTGCACGCAAGCTGACACCTCGCCCACCGCGGCGAGCAATCTCTCTCTGCGAGGCAGGCATGAGGTTTCACTCTTCTCATTTGATTTCCATCTCTCTGTTACTTTCCGCTTTATTCTGCGCAGCACAAACCAAGGGTGCTGGCCCGGCTTCCGACGTTCCCAAAGAAATTCCCAGCTTCGACCTGACCGCCATGGACAAGACCGTCGATCCCTGCGTGGACTTCTACCAGTACGCCTGCGGCAACTGGATGAAGAACAATCCCATCCCGCCGGACAAGTCGCGGTGGGGTCGCTTCAATGAGCTGAGTGAGCACAATCTCTACGTGCTCCGCGACATCCTGGAGCAGACCGAGGCCGCCAAGCAGCGCAGCCCCATCCAGCAGAAGGTCGGCGACTACTACGCCGCGTGCATCGATGAGGCGACGGTCGAGAAGCGCGGAGCCGAGCCGCTCGCGCCGATGATGGGCCAAATTGCTGCGATGAAAACGAAACAGGACGTGATCCGGCAAATCGGCGCCATGCATCGCGACAGCATCGGCGCGCTGTTCACCTTCGGCCAGATGCCGGCCATGCACGACTCGCGCGAAACCGTGGCCAACCTCGATCAGGGCGGACTCTCGCTGCCCGATCGCGATTACTACATCAAGGACGACCCGAAGTCCGTCGAAACGCGGCAGAAATACGTCGAACACGTGCAGAAAATGTTTGAGCTGCTGGGCGACAAGCCCGAAGCCGCGACTGCCGAGGCAAAGACAGTGCTGGCCATCGAAACCGAACTGGCCAAGGCCAGCATGGACCGCACCGCCCGGCGCGATCCCAAGAACCGCGATCACACCATGCCTGCTGCCGACGCGGCGGCGCTAGCGCCCAACCTCGACTTGACCGAATACTTCGCCGAGAGCCACGCGCCCAAATTCACCAGCCTGAACGTCGGCAATCCCGACTTCTTCAAGGCGGTCAACGAGCAGATTGCCTCAACCTCCGTTGACGACTGGAAGATCTACCTGCGCTGGCATGCGCTCGATAGCTACGCGCCCTTGCTGTCGAAGGCGTTCGTCGATGAAGATTTCCAGTTCAACGGTGCCTACCTGTCCGGCCAGAAGGAGATTGAAGCCCGCTGGAAGCGCTGTGTGCATTCCACCGACCGCAACCTGGGCATGGCCCTGGGCCAGCTTTACGTGGATAAGACGTTCGGTGCCGAAGGCAAGGAACGCGCGCTGAAGATGGTCAAGGCCATCGAGACGGCCATGCACGAGGACATCGCCGACCTGACCTGGATGTCGGACGCGACCAAGCAGAAGGCTTACGAGAAACTCAACGCAATTGTGAACAACATCGGATATCCCGACAAATGGCGCGACTACAGCAGCGTGGTCGTGAAGCCCGATGATTACGCCGGGAATTTCACGCGCGCGCGTGCCTTCGACGTGCAGCGGCAACGCAACAAAATCTCTAAGCCGACAGATAAAAAAGATTGGATCATGACGCCGCCGACGGTGAATGCCTACTATCGCGACCCGATGAACGACATCAACTTCCCCGCCGGTATCCTGCAGCCGCCGTTCTATGACCAGAAGATAGACGACGCAGTGAACTATGGCGGCATCGGCGTGGTCATCGGCCACGAACTGACGCATGGCTTCGATGACGAGGGGCGTAAGTACGATGCCGACGGCAACCTGAAAGACTGGTGGACCGCGGAAGACGCCAAGGCGTTCGAGGAGCGCGCCAGTTGCACCGCCGACGAGTATTCCAGCTTCACCACGGTGAAGGACGACAAAGGCGAGGTAAAGCTGAACGGCCGCCTCACGCTGGGCGAAAACACCGCCGACAATGGCGGCCTCAAGATCGCCTACCTCGCGCTGATGAACATCATCGGCAACACGCCGGTTAAGCCGATTGACGGCTACACGCCGCAGCAGCGCTTCTTCATCTCCTACGGCCAGATCTGGTGCCAGAATGTGACCGATCAGGACGCGCGGCGGCTGGCCATCGTCGATACGCACTCGCCGGGGCGCTGGCGCGTAAATGGCGTAGTGCAGAATTCGGCCGCATTCGCCGAAGCCTTCGGCTGCAAGGCCGGCCAGCCAATGGTGCGCGAGAATGCTTGCCGGGTCTGGTGAGCCATGAGGGAGCGGCCGATGTCACGAACCTATCGATGGTTGGGCGCGGTGGTACTGATGATGACGCTGGTTTCGACCTGCGGTACCGCGACCGCGCAGCAGGCGTCTGACACGAAGAAGAGCGATTCGGTCGTGGGGGTGCTCGAAGCCGATAACGGCAAAGACATCGAACTCACCACCAGCCAGACGCTGCGGGTCAAGCTCAAGACGATCGCAGGGACGGGCTATGCCTGGACGTTGAGCGGCGACCCCGCGCCGTTGAAGCTGACGAAGAGCTACACCCAGCAGAACAATTCACGAAGGGCGGGAGGAGGCCAGATGTCGGTGTTCGATCTCACTGCGAATTCTGCCGGGATTGCCAAGGTGACCTTCGTCTATCGCCGCTCGTGGGAATACAACGTGCCGCCCGCAAAGACCTTCAAGGTGCGCGTGAATGTGCGCTAGGTCCAACCCACGGCCGGGTCAGCATTAAGATGCCACCGCACGGCGCCATACGTCTTTTGTGGCAGCACTGTCTCCCGCCGCAATTATGGCGCAGACGAAGCTTTTGCACACGGACTGCGGCTAACTCGCTGAGACCCTGCAACTTAATACCCAAATCGGTGCGCCTTCCCGTTACGTTCGCAGATCACAAACGACTGTGACTTTGGTCGTTGCCGCCTGCCGGAGAAGAGTTAGAATAGAAATCGGAATTGAAAATGATTTTCAACTTCAGATTCGGCCGCCGCCGGAAAGCCCAGCCGGCCGGTCCCAGCGCGCTGGCCGACCTCAAGGTCGGGGAGAGCGCTGTGCTCGCCGAACTGAAGCTTGCCCCCGCCATCGCCGAGCACCTCATGAACCTCGGCTTCGTTCCCGGACTGGTGGTCAAGGTCCTGCGCTGCGGGCCCGGCGGCGATCCCCGCGTCTATCGCGTGGACGGAACTGAAGTGGCCATGCGCCGGGATCTCTCCGAACACATCGACGTCGAGCTGCTCGGCGCGCCCGCCTTCGGAGACTGATCCGATGGGAGCTTCGATTGCGAGCTGTCACGCCGCAGCCCCGGTACATGACGCCCCAAAAATCTATCGCACGGTCGCAGTGGTCGGTCCGCCCAACTCCGGCAAGACCACGCTGTTCAACCGCCTCACCCGGCTGCGGCAAAAAGTCGGCAACTTTCCCGGCGTCACCGTCGAACATCACACCGGCTACGTGCGCGACGCCAACGGCGAAGAGGTCGCGCTGGTCGATCTACCGGGAGTCTACAGCCTCATCCCCAAGTCCGAAGACGAGAAGGTCGCCGTCGATGTGCTGACCGGGAAGATGCCGGGGATGGCGCCGCCGGATGCGGTTATCGTCGTGCTGAACTCCACCAACCTGCATACCCATCTGGTACTGGCGGCGCGCGTCATCGCTCTCGGGCTGCCTACGCTGGTGCTGCTCAACATGAGCGACGAGCTGCGCAAGCAGGACGGCGACGTAGACGTGCTCACGCTGGCGCGCGAGTTGGGGACGCCGGTCGCGCTGGTCAGCGCCACCACCGGCGAGGGCCTGGAAGCGGTGCAGAATTTCCTTTCGTCCGCTGCGCCGCGTCCCGAGCCGCTGGAGCTGCCGGTCATCGGCTCGACGCGCGGCTATCGCGAGTGGGCGGTCCGCGTCGGCGCGAACGCCGGCTATCGCCGCCCGGCTACTCCGGTGTGGACGGCGCGGCTCGACTCGCTGTTCCTGCATCGCGTCTGGGGGCCGGTGATCTTCGCCGTCGTCGTGGCCGGCGTCTTTCAGACCATCTTCGCGGTCGGCCAGCCGCTCTCCAACCTCTTTCAGAAGTTTCTTGACACGAGCGGCGCAGCGCTCGGCCACCATCTTCCTGGGGGCATGTTTCAGTCGCTCGTCATCAACGGAGTGTGGAAGGGTACCGGCTCGGTGCTGGTTTTCCTGCCGCAGATTCTGCTGCTCTTTCTGGTGATTGGCATCCTCGAAGATTCGGGCTACCTCTCGCGCGCCGCTGTCATAGCTGACCGCACCATGTCGCGCGTGGGGCTGAACGGCAAGAGCTTCATCCCGCTGCTTTCGGCGTACGCGTGCGCGGTGCCGGCCATCATGGCGACGCGCACCATCGAGAGCAAGCGCGACCGCATGGCTACCATCCTCATCGCGCCCTTCATGACCTGCTCGGCGCGCCTGCCGGTTTATACGATGGTGATTGCTGCCTTCCTGCCCGAGCGCCGGCTGCTCGGCCCGTTCCTGGGAACGCAGGCCGCGGCGATGCTCGGCCTGTATGTGCTCGGCTTCCTGATGGCGGTGTTCACGGCGCGCCTGCTGAAGTCGACCATCCTCAAGAGCAAGGACTCGCCCTTCATTATGGAGATGCCGCCCTACCGCTGGCCCATGCCGTCATCGCTGGGGCTGCGGCTGGTGGACCGCGGGAAGGCCTTTCTTTATCGCGCGGGCACGATCATCATGCTGGTTTCGCTGCTGCTGTGGGCGGCCACGAACTTCCCCATGCATCACGGCCAGCCGCCCCAGGTGCAGGACAGCGTGGTCGCCAAGCTGGGACACGTGATCGAGCCGGCCATCCGGCCCCTCGGTTTCGATTGGAAGATCGGCGTGGGACTGGTCACTTCGATGGCCGCGCGCGAGGTCATCATTGCGACCCTGGGCACACTGCACGGCGTCGATCCCCAGTCGCACGCTATCGATTTGCAGACCGCGCTGCGCCACGAGCTGACGCCCGCGGGCGCGGTGGCGCTGCTGGTCTTCTTCGCCTTTGCCATGCAGTGCATGTCCACCATCGCCGTGGTGCGCCGCGAAACCAACGGCTGGAAATGGCCGGCAATCCAGTTCGGCTACATGACCGTAGTGGCCTACATCGCCGCCTTCGCTGCCTACCACATTGTGGGGCATTTCGTGCGGTGAGACCCGGGAGCCGATTAACCGATTCCCGGCTTGCCGACAATCTCGAATTCGCGGCTTTGGAGGCGCGCAGTTTTCGACAATCTTGAATTTTGCGGCTTTGGAGGGGCGCAGCTTTAGCTGCGCCGTTGTATGTCCTTTTACTATGTCATCCCGAGGAGGCCTTCAGGCCAACGAGGAACCTGCTTTGGACTTTCTCCGCAACTGGTTCCGTCCGCGATTCGCCCCAGTCTCACTTCCTGTGACCCCGCTCACAGACGTACCTTCCCGGCGCCGCTAGTCTGAAGCTTACCCTCGACGACTTCTCTCATCAGGAAGGTAATTCGATGTCCACCTCTGTAGCCTCCCCCACCCGCGTCCTGAACCCCGAGCTTGCCCAGCGCGTCATGTCCGCCGAAGAGGCGGCTGCGCTCATCCAACATGGGCACCAGATCGGCATGAGCGGTTTCACCGGCTCGGGCTACCCCAAGGCGGTGCCCATGGCGCTCGCCCGTCGCATCGCCGACGCCAATCTGCGTGGGCAGAAGTTTCAGGTCAGCATATTCACCGGCGCCTCCACCGGCCCTGAGCTCGACGGCGCACTCGCCATGGCGGGCGGCATTCATCTGAGGCTGCCGTATCAGTCCGACCCGGAGACGCGCAAGCGCATCAACGCCGGCGAAATGGAGTACATGGACATCCACCTCAGCCACGTCGCGCAGTTCGTCGAGTACGGTTTCCTGGGCAAGCTCGACCTCGCGCTCATCGAGGTCACGGTGGTGCTGGAGGACGGGCGCGTGGTGCCGAGCTCTTCGCTCGGCAATAACAAGACGTGGATCGAGCAGGCCGAGCGCGTGATCCTCGAGGTCAATTCCTGGCAGCCGGCCGCGCTCGAAGGCATGCACGACATCTATTACGGATTGCAGCCGCCACCCAACCGCGGGCCGATTCCACTGACCCATACCGGCCAGCGCATCGGCAGCCCGTATCTCGAAGTGCCGCCCGAGAAAGTCGCCGCCGTCGTCCTCACCGATTCGCCCGACCGCAACAGCGCCTTCAAGGCGCCGGACCAGAATTCGAAACGCATCGCCGGACACATCCTCGAATTTCTGTCGTGGGAGGTGCAGAAGGGCCGCATCCCCTCGACGCTGCTGCCGCTGCAATCCGGTGTTGGCAACATCGCCAATGCCGTGCTGTTCGGCCTGGAAGAAGGCCCGTTCGAGGGGCTCACGTCGTATACCGAGGTCATTCAGGACGGCATGATCCGCCTGCTGAAATCGGGCAAGCTGACGGCGGCGTCGGCGACGGCATTCTCGCTCAGCCCCGAGATGCTGACCGAAGTCAACGCCGACATGGCGAGCTATCGCCAGAAGATTGTGCTGCGTCCGCAGGAAATTTCCAACCATCCGGAGATCATTCGCCGGCTCGGCGTCATCGCGATGAACGGCATGATCGAGGCCGACATCTATGGCAACGTCAACTCGACGCATGTGATGGGCTCGCGCATCCAGAACGGCATCGGCGGCTCGGGCGACTTCGCGCGCAACGGATACCTGTCGATCTTCATGGCGCCCTCGACGGCGCAAAAGGGCAGCATCTCGACCGTCGTCCCGATGGCGTCTCACGTCGATCACACCGAGCACGATGTGTCGGTCGTCGTGACCGAACAGGGCCTCGCCGATTTGCGCGGCCTTTCGCCACGCCAGCGCGCGCACCTGATCATCGAGAAGTGCGCCGCGCCGGAGTTCAAGCCCGCGCTGCTCGACTACCTCAGCCGCGCCGAGCGCCTGTCGTATGGCCGGCACACGCCTCACCTGCTGAGCGAGTCGCTAGGCTGGCACAACCGCTACCTGCGCAGCGGCCACATGCGGCCGGCGTCGGAGAGCTGAGGGAAAGCGACCACGGGTAGAGCGGCGCTTTAGCGCCGCGTCCCGCGAATTCTCTTTGTGGAAGAGCCCGCTTCAGCGGGCGACCTCTGCCCTCGGCGGAAACCAACTCCGTTCAGACTGCCGGTCTCGGTGCAGACGTTGAAGCCGTACTGGCTGGCCGAGCAGCCGCTCTGCGTGAAGGTGACAACTTGGTCGCTATAGGTGGTGCCGCCGAACTCAGCTGAGGTGATCTGCACTTCGACGGTCTGGAGCAAGTCGCCGGGGAACAACCAGGCGCCAAACGTCAACCCGTTGGCGGGCCCTCCGCCTTGGGGGACGGTGAATGTGTCGCTGGTCACGAAACCGAAATTAATCGTCCAGGCATCGGTTGTGCCGTTGATGGGACCGTTGTCGTAGAGATTGTTGTCCTGCGGCAGCCAGCCGCGCTTGGTTGGTGCAAGTGTATTCGCCGATTTCTTGTAGCTCGCGCGTGGCTGGACGGGATGAGATATGCGCGATGTGCCGTGGGCCAGCTTCGCGGCGAACTGCGGAATGGTTGCCGCCTGGCGCGCCGTGGGCGCCACGGAATTCTGTGCGCCCATGGGAAGCGCAGCCGACGTCATCAGTAACGCGGTGACTTCTGCCGGAACGATTGTGCGAAACCGGGAGATGAGACGCTGCGCCTGGCTTTGCATCGCTTGTGCTCCTTGCAGGCTTCAACTGTTCGGGGCCCTGGGAACAACGTGTGCGATTTGGGCCGGTCCTGAGAACTGCTGCTCAGCGCGTCTGCTGAGAGCGCCGGTATTCTGGCTACGGTGAAATTTCCCAGACCACGCCGAACCCGTACGTTCCGCCGTTCAGAGTGGTGCCGTAGATATTGCCTTGGGCATCAACCACGGGGCTAGCCACAGGCTGGAAACCATCGTTCGTGGGATAACCGGAGAAGTCGTGCAGATCGCTGTAGTTCCAGCAACAGGTCAGCTTGAATACGTTGCCTAGAAGATTCTGTCCCCCGAAATCCGTTGTGCCGTAAACATTCCCCAGGGCGTCGGTCGACACCCAGGACGAAAGCTCATCGGTTGTGAAAGATATCAGCGTCACCGGGTCCCAGCCCGGAGGAGAGAACTGAGAGACGTTCGCGCCTGCCAAGAAGCAATTGCGAAAGCTGTCCGCTCCGTATAGATTGCCCGCTTGGTCGGCGGCCAGGCTTGTCGGACCGCCGTTCAGCTGATAGGGCCCGAAGCTGTGAAGGACCTGGTAGCCTCCTTCGGTCGTGTATAACGTACCGGTGCCGTAGCCGCCACCGTGGCTGGTAAGGCCGTACAAGCCATCAGAGCCGTTGACCACTCCTATCGGAGTAATGCCGTCGCTGTGGAAGGCGGGAAAAGCATGCAGGACCTGTAGGCCGCTATTCGTGAGCTCATAGAGCGTACCGTAGGCATTCACGCCTCCAGTGTTAGTCGTTCCAAAGATATTGCCTGAGCTGTCGAGCACAAGGCTCTTACCTGGATGGGCCCCATCACTGCCGCCGGTGAAACTGTACAGCAGCGTCTCCATCCAGTTGCTGAAAACCGTCGGCGAGATGTGTCCGAGGGGAGATAGATCGTAGAGCGTGCCGTCGCCCTGTTGTCCGCCATAAGTTGTGCCCAAGAGAGTGCCATCTGCGCGGAGAACGAGGGTGCTGTCGGGACCGCCGTTCGCGCCGGGGAACGAATACAGGCGATCAAACCGCCAACCGGATGCGCTGGGGGAAAGTTTGAACGCCGTACCTCCTCCGAGCGGACCGCCGCCGCCGGTCGTCCCGTAGAGATTCCCCGCAGCATCGATTACCAAACCGGTGGAGGGAGCGCCGCCGTCTCCGCCACCAGTAAAGTTGTAGATCACGCGGTAGCTCTGGGTTGGGGACGGCGGAACGGTGACAGCCTTCGCCGCGGTCGCCGGCTTCTCCTCTTCTGGGGCGATGCAGATGGTCCCACCCAGGACGGTGAATGCCTCCGAAGGAATTGTGCCGACCGAATTTTCCGAGGCCTGCGACGGGCAGCCGGGAGAATCGCATCCGGCTCCGCTGTTCTCGTCCCAGTACACCGGATCGCCGGTGTTGACCACCGCGTTGTCCAGGTTCACCCAGTAAGTGCCGGCTGCCAGGTTCACACTCGTGGCGAAGTTGCCGGTCTCGGTGCAGACGTTGAAGCCGTACTGGCTGGCCGAGCAGCCGCTCTGCGTGAAGGTGACAACTTGGTCGCTATAGGTGGTGCCGCCGAACTCAGCTGAGGTGATCTGCACTTCGACGGTCTGGAGCAAGTCGCCGGGGAACAACCAGGCGCCAAACGTCAACCCGTTGGCGGGCCCTCCGCCTTGGGGGACGGTGAATGTGTCGCTGGTCACGAAACCGAAATTAATCGTCCAGGCATCGGTTGTGCCGTTGATGGGACCGTTGTCGTAGAGATTGTTGTCCTGCGGCAGCCAGCCGCGCTTGGTTGGTGCAAGTGTATTCGCCGATTTCTTGTAGCTCGCGCGTGGCTGGACGGGATGAGATATGCGCGATGTGCCGTGGGCCAGCTTCGCGGCGAACTGCGGAATGGTTGCCGCCTGGCGCGCCGTGGGCGGCACGGAATTCTGCGCCGTCATGGGAAGCGCAGCCGACGCTATCAGTAACGCGCTGACTGCTGCCAGAACGATGATGCGAAGTGGGGAGACGAGAGGTCGCGCTTGGCTTTGCATCGCTTGTGCTCCTCGCAGCGGCGGTAAGGGATCGTGTCCCCGGAAAGAACGAATGCGATCGGGCATTACATGACGGCCCGCTAAGGCGAAAGCTGCCACACCGTTCCAACACTATTAGTTCCACAGTCGTTAGTGGTTCCGTATAAGTTGCCACTTGTGTCAAGCGCCAAGCTACCGCCCGCCTGGAAGTACGTATCGAGCAGGAAATCGAGGTCCTGGTAATGCCATCCCCCGCTGTCATTGCTGGCTTTGAAGACATAATTGTAGAAGCAGCTCTGGCTACCGAAACCGAAACCGCCGTATCCGGTGCCATATAGTTCGCCGGCAGCGTCGATCGTAAGGTTGTTCAGGAACTCGTATGGAAGGGCCCCGGGTGAAAGGTTCGCGGGCATACAGCTATGCCCGACAATATGCTCAGAGAAGCTAAAGCCGGAACTTGTTTTCTCGAGCACGAAAATTGCGGCGGAGGGAGAACAGCAAAGGCTTACGATGCCGTAGAGATTTCCTGCGCTGTCCTGAACCAGAGATCCGGGGTCGGTACCGTCTCCCTCCTGGCCGCTAAATGCGTGCAGGACGCTCTCTGTCCATTGGCCACCCGCAGGCATCAGCTCGAAAACAACTCCAGCGCCGAAGATACCACCGCTTGCAAGTCCATAGAGGTTGCCGTCATTGCCGACGAGCACCTGGCTGGGAGTGCCGCCGTCGTCACCTCCGGTGAAGTTGTATAGGGTAGTTTTCGTCCACCCTCCACCGGATGGCGTGAGCTCAAATACGGTACCATCACCGAGAGCACCGCCCGTGGATGTTGTGCCGTATAGATTGCCCCCTTGGTCGGACCCTGAGACATTGATCGCCCCGGTTCCATCAATATCACTAATGAAGCGATAGGGCACGTTTTCCGTCCAGCTACACAGGGCGGTGAGACAGGCAGTCGGCTGAGGTGTCAGGTTGTAGACCAGTCCGCAGTACTGGCTGCCACCGGTACCGCAGTTCTGGATGCCACCCTCGGCGCCGCCGTAAAGGCTTCCGTTCGGGCCCACGATCGCGCCGAAGGGTGAACCCCCGCTGTTGCCTCCCAAGAAGCTGAACAGAGGATCAAGCACCCAGTCGGCGAAGCGATCCAGTTTGAAGGCAAAACCGGCGCCATTGTCGCCGCCGGAAAAAGTTGTTCCGTAGAGATTTCCGGTTTTATCAATAGTTACGCCGCTTGGGCCGGTTGGCCCCGCTTGCTGTTCGGTGAAACTATGGATGATCTGTAGATTTCCTTGCGACGTAAAGCATTGCGGCGGACCGGCGTTGCCTTCGACCGTGAACGCCTCCGAAGGAATTGTGCCCACCGAATTTTCCGATGCCATCGACGGGCAGCCGGAAGACGTGCATCCGGCTCCGCTGTTCTCGTCCCAGTACACCGGGTCGCCATCGTTGACTACGGCGTTGTCCAGGTTCACCCAGTAGGTGCCGGCCGCCAGGTTGACGGGGTTCAGAGTGCCGGTCTCGGTGCACACGTTGAAGCCGTACTGGTTGCCCGAGCAGCCGCTCTGAGTGAAGCTGACAACCTGATCGGAATACACCGTACCGCCGAACTCAGCCGAGGTGATCTGCACTTCGACGGTCTGGAGCAAGTCTCCGGGGAAGACCCAGGCGCCAAACGACAACCCTGTCGCGGGACCTCCGCCTGAGGGGACGACGAATGTGTCGCTGGTCACGAAGCCGAAGTTAATCGTCCAGGCATCGGTGGTGCCATTGATAGGACCGTTGTCGTAGAGATCGCCGCCTTGGGGCATCCAGCCGCGGCCGGTTCGCGCGAATGCAGCCGCCGGATTTTTGTAGCTGCCGCGCGGCTGGGCGGGGTGCGATACGCGCGATGCGCCGTGAGCCAGTTTGCCAGCGAACTGCGGCATAATCGCCGCCTGGCGCGCCGTGGCCGGCACGGAATTCTGCGCGGGCATGGGAAGCGCAGCCGCCGTTATCAGTAACGCGCTGACTGCTGCCAGAACAATTGTGCGAAACACGGAGGTGAAATGTTGCGCCTGGCTTTGCATCGCTGGTGCTCCTCGCAATGGCTGTAAAACCTTCGTGAGCCCGGAAGAACGATTGCGATTGGGCGCGCGGGAGAGGAAGAGAGGTCTACTGCTGGCCGCCTGGGAGCGAATCCGAACCGGCAGGAAAAACGCCGGGAGTTCTCTCGCGAAATACCCAGTGCATTTTACAACCGCCAGGAACTTTGCCTTGAATAATTAGAGGTCTAAGAGACGGCCAGCGCCTTGCTTTTCGAACTGATTGTCTCCAGAGCAAGATTCATCCATGCTCCTGCGGTGACCGCTTTCACGCGAGGGAATTCCTCAGATTTGTGGAAAACATTGTGGAAGAACTGGACTTCGTATCCCGATGCCCCGTTCTTTCAGCCACTTACACATTCTGCCCACGCTGGGTTGCAGAATGCATACTTATTAGAATCAATCACTTAAGGGAAATGCCCTATTGCTGGCAATGCTTCTGACAAGCCGCGCAAGAAGGAACATCACTACCGACTTTTGCACAACCTTAGCACTTTCATGCTGGCGGTTGACAGCCTACACCCCCGAGCCGCCCTCGAATATCTTTTGCATGTCATAGGGATAAACCCGATAGAGGCTGTAGCTAATCCCCGTATCAGAGTGTTGCCGGAAGAGCAGGTCGCCGCGGCCATTGGCATCGGCGTCGACGGCGTCAATGATCTCCAGGCGGGGGAAGGCGTCCAGGTGATTGCTGTCGCTGACCAGGCTGAAGATTTTGATGGGAGCGCCGTTGATGTCCTCGTGCGCCACGACGGTGACGAAGTAGGAGAACTCGCCGCCCCGGAACGCCTTGGCGCCCGCGACTGGAAGCGTCGCCGTGAAGACGATCGTGGGGACGTTGTGGAACTCCAGGTCGTAGGAGCGCAGATCGAAGTTGGTGATTGCGACCGCCTTGGGCAGCCCCGGCGTGTGGCGCTGGGCGATGAATTTGCGGATTTCGTCCAGTGCCAGCGCACTCATCTGCTGCGCCTTCGACGCGCGCTCTTCGTCGTTCATCGAGTAGAGCAACGATCGAGTCTCAAAGGGGCCGGCATCGGAAACGGCAGGAAACGATCGCGTCACCGTTGCGCTCGTGAGCACGGCCTTCTTTTGCATGGCACCCAACTGGGCGGTTGAGTTAGCGACGGGAGCTAGCGAGCTGGCCGCCGTCGAGTGTGGCGGGGTCGCCTGCGCCTCGGGTTTGCCGCGCCGTAAAACGGGACGGTTCGGGTCGTATTCGTCGGGCGAGGCCGCGCTGGAGGAAGAGCTGCTCGCACCCGCGGCCGGGGTGGCGGACGATGGAGCCGGTGCCGATGACGCTGTCGATTGCGCCGGCTTCTTCAGCGTCGGGCGGTTGGGATCTTCCTCGGCCGGAGAAGGGGTTCCGGACGAAGCCGTGCCGGACTTCGCGGCGCCGCTTGGATTCGTCGTCCCACCGCCGTTTGAATTCGCGCTGCCACTGCCTGAGCTGCCGCTGCTGGAACCTCGCGTGCTTCCACTCTCTCCCGGGCGTTTTAGCGTAGGGCGCTCGTCGTCGACACTCGGCGGCTTGGGCTTCGGCTGCTTCGCCCGCTCCTGCGCCAGCTTCTCGTCGAGCGCCTCGCGCGGCTTCCATTTTCCCGCGGCGATCCAACTGCCCTTCAGCTCCTCCGGATTGGTGACGGTGAAGAGCCCCAGCCGCTCGCCATAGTTAGTGGCCTCGTACACGGTGTCGGGTTCGACGGCCATGGGCGCGGGATTCGCGCCGTAAAGGCTGGCGTCGTAAAAGCGGTCGTCGATCCACAGCGCCACCGGCACCAGACGCGTCACGCCGCCGGGCAGGAACTCGACGACACCGATCGCCCGCGGGTAGTGCTTCGGCGCCTTAGAGTTGATCTTCGACTGATTCTGGTCGGGGCTGGGCTGATCTTCATGCGGCCGCTTGAGCACCTGCGCGCCGGCGAACGTGGCCAGGAGAACCAGCGCGGTGGTCATGACCAGCACCCATTCAAACTTGGGTGTCATCCCGAGCGCAGGCCGCAGCTTTTCGCCGCCGGAGTCGAGGAACGTGCTGTCTGCCGGACACGGCAAAAATTGTTTTCGATCACGTCCGGATCGCGAACGCAAGACAAACCGCGCCCCCACTTCTTTGGCGACGCAGCCCGACTTGCGGTATAGGTATTCCATGCAAATCAACGCAAAAGCTCCTGACTTCACCTTGCCCGACGAAAACGGAAACCCCGTCGCACTCGCGCAGTTTCGCGGCAAGACGGTGGTGCTGTTCTTCTATCCCAGGGCGAATACGCCCGGCTGAACCCTGGAGGCGCGCGGGTTCCGCGACGCATACTCCAAGCTGCAAAAGGCCGGACTGGTGGTGCTGGGCATCTCGCCCGACACACCCAAGGCCCAACTCAAGTTTAAGGAAAAAGAGGCCCTGCCGTACACCCTGCTGGCCGACGACAAAAAAGAAGTCGCCACAATGTTTGACGTGCTGAAAGAGAAAAACATGTACGGCAAGAAGGTGATGGGCATCGCGCGCACGACTTTCCTGATCGGCCCCGACGGCAAAATCCTCCATATCTTTGAGGCCGTCAAACCCGAAGGCCACGCCGAAGAGGTGCTGAAGTATGTAAAGAGTTAGCGCCAGGTCAAAACGGCTAGCGGGCGAAGAGCTCATCGGGCCTTTTTTGCGCTCGGGAACAGGGGTAGCATGTCCGTAAGGGGGAACACATGGAAGATCAAGCTTACGATTACGCCAGCCAGGGAGAATATCGTTCCAGCGGAAACAACATCAGCGTCGCCTTGACCATGCTGTTTATTGGGCTTGCGGCCGGAGCTATCACCGCGCTGTTGCTCGCGCCCAAGACGGGACGACAGATGCGCCGCAGCCTTCGCAGGAAGGTGGAAGATGCCCGCGATGCTGTGGACGGCTTCACCGACCAGGCAGGCGGCTGGTTTGACAAGGGCTCGGATTGGGCGGAGAAGGCCAAGGACCGCGTTGCCCAGTTCAAGAAGCGCTGATCAGCCGGTCCGCGATTTTCGGCGCCGTGGCGGACACCGCTTGCGGCGCCGCGCCATCCGCCGCGGCCGCTTTACTCTAGCCGTTCGGTGCGTTCGTTGGTAGCGCGCTTGTTGTGCATGGAATTGCGTCGGCCGGCTGCCTGATTGCGCCGTTGGCTACCGGAACGTCGCCTCAAGATACTCCCATATAATCCTGTAGCGAACGCGAGGTCGAGTCGATGGGTGCGGCGGGGGTTGGGCTCGAGCAGCAGGCGAATTCAGCTGTGGGGAAAGGTATTGCTGTAGGACGGGCTTGGCCGCTTGCGGCCAGCCTGCTGATTCTGACTGCGACCTTCGCGCTTTATTACCCCGTCCACAATCACCCGTTCATTCACTACGACGACGGCGACTACGTCACCGAAAACCCGCGCGTGCAGGCTGGGTTGCGGTCGTCTACTGTCGTGTGGGCGTTCACCACGTATGACGCGTGCAACTGGCACCCGCTTACCTGGATCAGCCATGCTGCCGATTGCCAATTGTTCGGCCTGGATCCGGCCGGTCCTCACGATGTCAATGTCATCTTGCACGCCCTCGATGCGGTTCTTCTGTTCTGGGTGCTGCTGCAGGCTACCGGTTTCGCCGGACGCAGCTTCATGGTGGCGGCGCTGTTCGCGCTTCATCCCATCAATGTTGAATCGGTTGCCTGGGTAGCAGAGCGCAAGAACGTCCTCAGCATGTTGTTCTTCCTGCTGGCGCTGGGCGCCTATCGCTGGTATGCCCAACGGCCGCGGGTGGGGCGCTATGCGGTGGTGGCGGCGCTGTTCGCACTGGGGCTGATGGCCAAGCCGCAGGTCATAACTTTGCCGTTTGTGCTGCTGCTTTGGGATTACTGGCCGCTGCGTCGCATGTTTCACGGCAGGAAGGCGCCGGCAAATTCGCAGCCCACGGCTCTAGCGACTGCAGAAGGAAAGAGCATCGTCTGGTTGGTGTGCGAGAAGCTGCCGTTGCTGGTCCTCGCGGCTGGCAGCGCGGTCATCACTATGAGGGCGCAGCAACTTTCGCGCAACTGGTTTGCGCGCTCGGACCGGGTGGGTAACGCCGTGCTTTCGTATGGCTTGTACCTTAAGAAAGCCATCTGGCCCGCCAAGCTGGCGCTCTACTATCCGCATCCCGGGGCATCCATCAACTGGACGCACGTGACGCTTGCGGGCGTCGTGCTCGCGGCCATTACTGCGCTGGTACTCGTGGGAGGCAGGCACCGATACCTTCCAGTCGGATGGTTCTGGTTCCTGGGAACGTTGGTTCCGATGCTTGGCATTGTGCAGGTTGGCGCGCAGGCGATGGCCGACCGTTATGCCTACATCTCATTCATCGGCTTGTTCATCATGGTCGCGTGGGGTGTAGCGGATTGGGCGCAACGTAATCGCGTGCCCGCGCTCGTGCTGCCTGCGGTGAGTGCGATTTGCTTGCTGGCCCTGGCAAGCGCAGCGCGGCAGCAGATCGGCTACTGGCAAAGCGATCGGGCGCTCTGGACCCACGCATTGCAGGTCACAACGAATAACTTTGTGGCCGAAAGCCAATTGGGCGCAGCGTTAGCGATGTCGGGAGAAGTGGCCGAAGGTGTGCGCCATTTCAACAACGCCCTCGCCATCTATCCCCACGACACCAACAGCAACATGGGCATGGCTGTTTACGATATTCGGCAGCGAGATTTTCGCGGTGCGCTTCAGCATTTCGAAATCGTGGTACACGACAAGACGCTGCGGCCGGGCTCTGTGGCAGACGTGTATCGACGGATGGCAAAGTGCTACGAAGCGCTGGGCGAAACTGCCCAGGCGCAGGAGTCTCTGGCTAAGGCGGAAGCATTGGGACGTTTGTAGGCGCTGACAGTGCTTATCATGTCCGGTGCGCCACGTGAAATCAGGAGTCGGTTTGTCGTCCGGAAACAGCCCTCGCGTTCAATCTGCCGCTCATCCCTCACCCGAGTTCCGCGCGTTCGTCCTGTCGTTGCTCCTCTTCTTCGTGACCGTTGCGCTGTACCACGAGGTACGTCACTTCGATTTCATCGAAGACTATGACGACGGCGCTTACGTCACGCAGAACTTTCACATCAAGTACGGTCTCGATTGGGCCACGGTGAAGTGGGCCTTCGGCAGCTACTACGCCGGCAACTGGGACCCGCTGACCTGGCTCTCGCATGCGCTCGACTGCCGCCTGTATTACCTCGATGCCGGGCGCCACCACGAAACCAGTGTGATGATTCACGCTCTGAGCGCGGTCGTGCTGTTCTGGCTGCTGTGGAGGGCGACCGGATTCCTGGGCCGCAGCTTTATGGTGGCTGCGCTGTTCGCGCTGCATCCGATGAATGTCGAATCGGTGGCCTGGATTGCCGAGCGCAAGAACGTGCTGAGCATGTTGTTCTGTCTGCTCGCACTGGGAGCGTACGGCTGGTATGCGCGACGGCTGCGACCTCAATCTGCGACGACAAAGCAGCCGGCGCTCGGCGCAGCCGACGCCGCGCGTTACTCGGTCGTCTTCCTGCTCTATGCCTGTGCGCTGATGTCGAAGGCGCAGATCATCACCTTCCCGTTCCTTTTGCTGCTGTGGGACTACTGGCCGTTGCACCGCATGTATCCGGGAGCAAGCGAACGGTATACGGGCACGCACGACATCGACCCGGCGCCGGCGCGCAGCTTGCGCTGGTTGGTCCTCGAAAAGGTTCCTCTGCTGGCGGTTTCAGCGGGCGTGGCAGCTCTTACGGTGAAGGCGAACGTCGCCGGCGGGGCCATGAGCGGCGCTCGCAATTCCTATCCTTTGGCATTGCGGCTGCAAAACGCGGCCGTCTCGTACCCGCGCTACATCGGCAAGCTGTTCTGGCCCGCGCATCTGGCGGTGATCTATCCCTACCCGAAGCTTTCGCTGGCCGCTGCTCGCGTTTCGCTGTCTCTCTTATTTCTGATCGCAGTGACGGCCTTTCTGTTCCGCATTCGCATGCGCGCCCGTTATCCACTGGTGGGCTGGCTGTGGTTCATCGGGACGCTGGTGCCCATGCTCGGCATCGTACAAGTCGGCAGCCACCCCATGGCCGATCGCTTCACCTACCTTCCGTTTATCGGTTTGTTCATCATGATCTGCTGGGGAGCTGCGGACCTATGCTCGCTTCCTTCCCCATCGCACGCAAACCCGCGGTCCGCAGCCTGCCTTCCAGTGCTTGCGGGTATGGTGCTGGCTGCTTTGGCGACCGTTACCTTCCGGCAGATTGGCACCTGGAAGGACAGCGTGACCCTTTGGTCCCATGCTGTTCAGGTGACCCACGACAACGACGATGCGGAAGACAAGCTTGGATCGATATTGGAACTGAAGGGGAGCGAACAGGACGCGGCTGCCCATTTCCGTGCCGCCGCAGCCATCAATCCTTCTGACCCGCTCATCAACGTGCACATGGGATTTGTCGAGCAGCGCCAGGGCGACCTGCACAAAGCCATCGCCTACTACCAGAATGCGCTGGAACTCACACAGGGAGACATCGTGAACACTGCCTCCCTTCGCTTTGACGCGCTCAAGAACATGGGCATGGCCTATCGCGATCTGGGTGATAACAGCCGTGCACAACAGTGCTTCAGCGCGGCCGCGGAACTGGAACGCGAATACCGCAAATGAAGGACGTCCGGCTAGAGGTCCGGTGCTTCGGGTGGAACTCGTCAAAGACCTCCACCCCACGCGAAACTTGAAACTCGAACCTGGAAACTGCCCTCAGCAGGTACAATACGGGTTTCTATGCTCGTCCTGATCCCGGGCACGGTGGGTACCGCTGTGGTTGAGAACTTTACTCGGCACCTGTCGTGGTACATCGCCATCTTCGGGTCATTCACCTCGACAATCTTCCTGGGCATGGCTGTTGTTGCGGCCATGCGCTATTCGGGAAAGGCACGCGGCGGCCGGCGTGAGGCTCTTGCCGTCTCGCTGCAGGGCCTTCCGCCGGTCACAATCCTGAAGCCGGTCCACGGCCTGGAACCCAGGCTGGAAGAGACCCTGGAGAGCTTTTTCCGCCAGGAGTACCCATCGTTCGAGATCGTCTTTGGCGCGCGTAACAGCGACGACAAATCGCTGGACGTCATCGCCAGGCTTCGCGACCGCTATCCGCAAGTGCGCACGCGCATCGTCATTTCAGGAGATCCATCCTGGCCGAATGCGAAGGTTTTTTCCCTCGCCAAGATGATGGCGTCCGCCGAGCATTCTCACTTCGTCATCAGCGACAGCGACATCCTGGTCGCGCCAGACTTTCTGCGGAATGTGATCCCGCCGCTCCTGCGGCCCGAGGTTGGGCTCGTCACCTGCCTGTATCAGGGTATTCCCGCGCGCGATGTCTGGTCGCAACTGGAGGCCCTGGGCATGTCGGTGGAGATGCCTGCCGGAGTGATGGTAGCCGACATGATGGAGGGCATGAAGTTCGCGCTGGGCGCGGCCATGGCGGTACGACGCGACGCCATCGAGGCGATCGGCGGGATGCGCGAGACGGCGCAGTTTTACTCCGACGATTTTGTCCTCGGGAGCCTCATCGCCGCCGCCGGTTACAAGGTGGTCCTATCGCATTACATTGTGGGACACGTGCTCGCCGGACGCTCGTTGCGGCGCACCTTCGGCGACCAATTGCGCTGGATGAAGAGCACCAGGTTCTCGCGCCCCTGGGGACATGTCGGCTCAGGCTTGACCTACGCGGTGCCGTTTGGAGCGCTCGCGCTGTTGCTGGGCATGAGCAACCTGCACCATCTGCGCCTCGGCGCGGAGCTGCTGCTCGCGGCTTGGTTAAATCGCATGCTGCTGGCGATCGTTGTTGGCGGGGGCGTGATACGCGACCGCCGCTGCCTGAAGCTTTGCTGGCTTTATCCGCTGCGCGACCTGCTGGGCTTTTGCACCTGGGCGTTGAGCTTCGTCGGCAACAAGTTCTTCTGGCGCGGCGAGCCATATCAGTTCGGCGACGAAGGCCGCATCACTCCGGTGGAGCGCTCCATCGAGTTCGTTCGCGATCGGGTGCCGCAGGCCCACGACTAGAATCTCGCCAATTCATCTTCTAAGGCTGAGCCCCGCCAGTAAGAGGTCTGGTTCAGCACGGAGGCACGGAGAACACGGAGACCCCAACGGCCAATAGTTTTGAGTGCTATGGCCTGATTGCGACAGTTATCTGGAAAGCGTGACGCCATCGGCGTAAATTGGCCTTGTGAATTGCCTCGCCCCAATAATCCGCATTGCTCTTTCGATGCTGGTGGTGTCGGCTCTTGTGGCGGCACAAGATGTAAGCCGAGGTGGCATAGTTCGAGGACTAGTCCTCGATGCTACAAGTCAGCCTGTGGCAGCCGCTCGCGCAACAGCGAGTTTCACCGGTTCCTTCGATGGAATTGTGCCGAATGCGCTCACCGATAGTTTCGGTCGTTTCGTGATCGAGCACCTGGCGTGGGGTGAGTATTACGTGACCGCAGCGAAGGAGCAGCAGGGATACCCAGACCAAACTAATGCCTTTTACACCGGACTCAATTCGCATCCGGTAGTTGTCGAACTCGACTCCGACCATCCAGACCAAGAGATGACAGTTCATCTTGGACGGAAGGCTGGGAAGATATTGGGCACCGTTGTGAACGCAAGAACACATGAGCCAGTTGAAGCGTGCGCCGAGTTGCGCCGGAAAGAAGAACCTTCGGTTGGCATGGGCCTTATTGGGTCGAGTTTTCGCCAACTCGTTCCCGCCGATATACCCTTCACACTCGTGCTCTGGCTGCGTGGATATGAGCCGTGGTTTTATCGTGGTCAAGACGGCACCGATTCGCTCCGAGTGGGCGAAGGGCAGGAAGTAAAACTCGAAATACAGATGCAGCCGAACGGCGGGGAAAATCGACCACCCTCCGATGAAGAATTGAAGGAAATGGTCAAGTCGGCGGCAACGTCGGGCTGCTCGACTCCACCACCAACCCGATGATTACTGGCGTAATATCGCCATAGCACTCACAATCGCAGAATCGCCGGCCTGTCGCCCGGTCGTCGGCTTCATTTCTTAGCCTCTCAGAAACTCCGTGCCCTCCGTGCCGTAGCCTGCCCTGAGCGTAGCCGAAGGGTGGTGAAATGAACTCCCTCGACAGAGGCCTAAGCTTTCTCCAGCTTGCCCTTGCGCAGCCGGAAGCGCAATCCCCGCCATTCCACCGTATTGCCGAAGAAGCTGACGATCCAGATTGCCAGCGCAACGAAATCGCGCACCGGCAACAGCCACAGGTCGCGGCCGACGTACTCGTCCTCCAACACGCCTCGGGCGACAAAGATCGCCGATACAAAACGTGTAATCGCGGCCACACCTAACACCAGGCAAGACCACCAGCTCAACCAGGCGATCACCGCGCACACCGCCCAGGGCAATCCGAACGTCACCGCCAGCCCAAGGTACTGCACCGGGCGACGGTCCTTCACGTTGCGTGCCCAGCGCATCTGATGCTGCCAGAATTCGCGAAACGAGTAGTCGGGCAGCGCCGTCTCGACCACAGCATCCGCCAGCACGACTCGATGTCCTGCGGCCGCGATGCGCGCTCCCAGTTCATAATCGTCGCCCAGGTAGTCAGCCAGTGGCTCAAGACCGCCGATCTCGCGCAGGACGGTCTTGGTTGTAGCGAGCGTTGCGCCCAGTCCGAAGCGGATGCCGCCCTCCAGCGCGCGCGCCACCAGCACGCCGCCAGCGAAGTCGCTGCTGATCCCCAGCGCCTCCAGCCGCGAGCCCAAGGTCTTGCCAGGCAAGGCGCGGTACAGTGTCGTCACCATACCGACTTTCGGCACGGCGAAGGGCGCAAGCACGCGACGCAGGTAGTCCCACTCGACCAGAATGTCGCTGTCGTTAATGATGACGTGCTCGTATTGCGTCTGGGGGAGCATTTGCGCCAGCGTGCTGACTTTGCCGTTGGCGCCCAGCACCTCGGGACAGTGCACCACGCGAAGCTGTACCTTCGGGAATTCCGCCCGCAGCTTTTCCACCAGCGTCAGCGCCGGTTCATCGAGATCATGGACGCCGAACAGCACTTCGTACTCGGGGTAGTCGAGCTCGCAGTGGCTGCGAAAGGCCGCGTACATGTGGGGATCGACGCCCTTGAGCGACTTTAGAATGCTGACCGGAGGGGTGAAGGCGCCCGTCGACGGCCGCGGCGCCTCCTGCAGGAAGCGCCTCGCTGCCCAGGCGCTCAGGGCAAAGTAGGCTGTCCCTAGCGCGCCCAGCAGCGCGCATTCCGCCGCTATCCAGTACAAGGGAGAAGGCATCGGAAGCTGTTCAGATTAGCAGATGCCTGAGTAAGGTTTTCCCATTCAGGCAGGAACGTGCGACAATCACCACTCTCCGGGGGCTTGGAATTAGCGCCAACGGGTTATCATATTAGGGCTCGCCTGGGGAAACACTCATGATTAACGGCAAACGTGTGGCCGTCGTAATGCCTGCCTATAACGCGGAGCGCACGCTGGAGGCGACCGTCCGCGAGATTCCCGATATCGTCGATACCCGCATTCTGGTGGACGACTACAGCAAGGACGAGACCGTCGCTGTGGCCAAGAAGCTTGGCCTGCTGGTCTTCGTGCACGATAGGAATTACGGCTACGGCCGTAACCAGCAGACCTGCTATCGCGAGGCCCTGGCGGCCGGCGCCGGCGTCGTCATCATGGTGCACCCGGATTATCAGTACACGCCGCTGCTTATCACCGCCATGGCCAGCATGATTGCCTACGATGTGTACGACGTCGTGCTGGGCTCGCGTATTATCGGCGGGCAGGCGCTGCGCGGCGGCATGCCGCTGTACAAGTACATCTCCAACCGCTTTCTCACCGCCTTCGAGAACCTCTTTCTCGGCGTCAAGCTTTCCGAATATCACACCGGCTTTCGCGCCTTCAGCAGCCAGGTGCTGACCACCCTGCCGCTGATGGAGAACTCCCCCGACTTCGTCTTTGACAACCAGATGCTGGCGCAATGCGTGCATTTTGGCTTTCGCATCGGCGAAGTCTCGTGCCCGACGAAGTACTTCGCCGAAGCGTCGTCCATCAACTTCCGTCGCAGCGTGAAATACGGCTTCGGCGTGCTGGGCACCTCGCTGGAGTTCAAGCTCAACAAATGGGGCCTCGCCCGCAATCCCAGGTTCAGCCCGCAAGGCAAGAAACTCGGGGCTCCTCCAGAGATGGCCCAAGCATCCTCGATGGCTGGCAGTCGGTAAGCGTTCCGATCCACTACCCGGATAAGCACAGCAGGCGAGCCCCGGAGAAGCCGGAGTTCCGGCTCGGGATCGCCAGACCGGACTGCCAGTCCGCCACCGGTAAGTGAATCCGTCAAGCTGCAATCGATCTCCACGGCTCCTGTAAGCAGTTGATTACATTGATACATGGAATACGCAAAGCGTTGACCTGACGCCTGATCACCGCTGCTTTTCACGCGTCCGATAATACTTGACAATATAACGCTAATATTTTATGCTTCCATTATGCTAATGTATGCATCAAATGGTTAGGTGGTCAAAAGACCGCCGAGACCTCTTAAATCCAATTCTGGAGGATTTTGAACCATGCCTGTGATTACTCGTTGGGACCCCTTCCGTGACCTCGCTGCTTTGCAGAATCGCATGAACCGCCTGTTCGAAGAGCAGTACGGTGGGCGCGAAGACCTGACCACCGGGGCGTTCGTGCCGCCCGTCGACATCTACGAAGACGAGCATGGCATCACCCTGAAACTGGAAGTACCCGGCGTTGACCAGAAGGACCTCGACATCAAGGTCGAGAACAATGTCCTGAGCGTCAGCGGCGAACGCAAGTTCGAAAAGGAAGAGAAGGAAGAGAACTTCCATCGCGTCGAGCGCCGCTACGGCAGCTTCACCCGCTCGTTCACACTGCCGAACACGGTCAGCACGGAGGATGTTCAGGCCGACTACGACAGCGGTGTGCTGAAGATTCGCCTGGCCAAACGTGCCGAGGCGAAGCCGAAGCAGATCAAAGTCAACATTGGGCAGAAGGGGATCGAGGGCAAGAAGCCAGAGTCTGCTTCCACTTCGGCCGCGAAGAGCCAGGTGGCCTGATCGATACCGAGGCTTTGGCCTGATCGATTATCGAACCTTTGGTAGAGCGGGCCTTCAGGCCCGCGTCAAGGCTGGTAATTCTACCGTAAGCCGGGCTTCAGCCCGGCGACAAGTTTCGCCCTTCGGGAGAGTTTCCTGATGGAGACGAACTGGGGAGTTCAAGGGAGGCGGGTTGATCTTGCCTCCCTTTTGTTTACCGGACGGAGCTCCCGGAGGGCGGAAGCAGTTGCTGGTGTTCAATCGCTCCTGCGCATTGGGAGAACGCCAGTCGAGCGGAATGCCTGCGGAATTTTCCCGAGCCCTCGTTTTGCTTTGGCGAATCCAAACCGCTGGCCACGAATCACTGCGGGCTGACATTTGGATCCGATCTTTTCTGAGGAGCCGCAAGTGGGAACGAGGCACATTGATATCCAGCGCTTCAGCCTGGTTTCGAGCAGGCCGTTCGACGATGTCATCGCCAGAGTGGATGCGGCGGTGGGCCATCCTGATATGAGGGCCTTCGGCCACTCCCTGGCCGCAGCAAAGACAAGCGAGAACCTGGAAAAGATAGTTCGCGAGGCAGTCGGATTATCAGGCCTGATGGAGTTCGGGCGTTTTGACATTGGTGGAATCCTACGGATGTACCACGGGGAGCAGACGCATCGGAGTTTGCGCCTGGTGGTTGGGAATCCGTTGATCATGAAACAAATGGTCGAGCATGTACCCGACGCCGCGTCCTACGCCCCGGTGACACTGCTCATTGATGAGCACTCCGATGGTGTGCACATTTCCTACGACAGAATGGCCAGTTTTCTTGCTCCTTACGGAAATCCGGCGGCCTTGAAGGTGGCGCAGGAACTGGATGCCAAAGTCGAAGGCTTGCTGGCGGAGGCGTGTGAATAGGATTTGCACGCACGAGTTTGCAACCTCAGGTCGCAATAATTGATTGATTACATGGGGTTTTTATGGCAATCCGTTGGGACAAATTAACCGTTAAGGCCCAGGAGGCCATGCAGCGGGCGAACGATCTCGCCAGCGAGCACGGCAATTCCGAGTTGCAACCGGTACATATTCTCACTGCGCTGGTCGAAGACCGCGAGGGGATCGTTGCGCCCGTGCTGGAGCGCGTTGGCGTGCCTGTGCTGACGCTCCAAGCCGAGGCCATGCGGGAGATCGAGCGCCTGCCCAAAGTCTCGGGCTCGGGCGCCACCCAGGCGCATCTGTCGGACAACAGCTCGAAGCTCCTGGACGACGCTTTCAAGCAGGCGGCGAACTTCAAGGATGAGTATGTCTCGACCGAGCACCTGCTGCTGGCGATCACCAAGCTGAAGCGCGATCCGGCGCAGGAGATGCTCACGCGCATGGGCGCGACCTACGACAACATTCTGCGCGCGCTCACGGTCGTTCGCGGCAATCAGCAGGTCACCGACCAGAATCCCGAGGCGAAGTACCAGGCGTTGCAGCGGTACGCAAAAGATCTGACGGATCTGGCGCGCCAGGGCAAGCTCGACCCGGTCATCGGCCGCGATGAAGAAGTTCGCCGCGTGGTGCAGGTGCTGTCGCGCCGCACCAAGAACAACCCTGTGCTCATCGGCGAGCCGGGCGTGGGCAAGACCGCAATCGTGGAAGGCCTGGCGCAGCGCATCGTCTCCGGTGACGTGCCCGAGCAGTTGAAGAACAAGCGCGTGGTCTCGCTCGACCTGGGCGCAATGCTGGCGGGGGCGAAGTATCGCGGCGAATTCGAAGACCGCCTCAAAGCCGTGCTGAAAGAAATCGAGCAGTCGCAGGGGCAGATCGTGCTGTTCATCGACGAGCTGCACACGCTGGTTGGAGCCGGCGCGGCCGAGGGCGCCATCGACGCCTCCAACATGCTGAAGCCGGCGCTGGCGCGTGGCGAGTTGCGTGCCATTGGTGCAACTACGCTGAACGAATATCGCAAGTACATCGAGAAGGACGCAGCCCTGGAGCGGCGTTTCCAGCCCGTCTATGTCGGCGAGCCGACCGTCGAGGACACGATTGCGATCCTTCGTGGCCTCCGTGAAAAATACGAAGTTCATCACGGCGTGCGCATCAAGGATTCGGCGCTGGTGGCGGCGGCAACGCTGTCGCATCGCTATATCACCGACCGTTTCCTGCCCGACAAGGCCATCGACCTGATCGACGAGGCTGCTGCGTCGCTGCGCATGCAAATCGATTCCATGCCCACCGAGATCGACCAGCTTGAACGGCGCGCGACGCAACTCGAAATCGAGCGCCAGGCGCTGAAGCGCGAAGACGATCCCAACTCGCGCGAGCGGCTGGCCGCGCTGGAGAAAGAGCTGGCGCAGATTCGCGAGAACGCCAACGCGCTGAAGGCTCGCTGGAAGCAGGAGAAGGAAGCGATCGCAAAGATTCGCGAAATGAAGGAGCGCATCGAGCGGCTCAAGGTCGAGCAGCAGGATGCCACGCGCAAGGGCGACTACAATCGCGCCGCGCAAATCCAGTATGGCGAAATCCCGCAGCTCGAAGCCGAAGTGCAGAAGCTCAGCGCGATGATGGACAGCAAGCAGTCGCGCATGCTGAAGGAAGAAGTCGACGAGGAAGACGTCGCCAGGATCGTCAGCAAGTGGACCGGCATTCCGGTGTCGAGGATGCTGGAAGGCGAAGTGAAGAAGCTGATCACCATGGAAGACCGCCTGCGGCAGCGCGTGGTCGGGCAGGACGAAGCCATCGAGCGCGTGTCGAATGCAATTCGACGTTCGCGTGCCGGGCTCAGCGATCCGCGGCGGCCGATTGGCTCGTTCATCTTTCTCGGCCCCACCGGTGTCGGCAAGACCGAACTGGCGCGCGCGCTTGCCGAGTTCCTCTTCGACGACGAGCACGCCATGATTCGCATCGATATGTCGGAGTATGGCGAGCGGCATTCGGTGTCGCGGCTCATCGGCGCGCCGCCGGGATATGTGGGCTATGAAGAGGGCGGGCAGTTGACCGAGGCGGTGCGGCGGCGGCCGTATTCGGTGGTGCTGTTCGACGAAATCGAGAAGGCGCATCCCGAGGTCTTCAACGTTTTCCTGCAAATCATGGACGACGGGCGGCTGACCGACGGCAAGGGCCGCGTGGTGGACTTCAAGAACACGATCATCATCATGACGTCGAATATCGGCTCGGCGTATCTGCAAAACCTGACTTCGCCGGAGCGGCTAGCCGAGGCGCATCGCGAGGTGATGGAGGCGCTGCGGGCGTCGTTCAAGCCCGAATTCCTCAACCGGGTGGACGACATCGTCATCTTCAATCCGCTGGGCAAGGAGCAGTTGGCGAAGATCGTCGACCTGCGGCTCGAAGATCTGCGGAAGCTGCTGGCGGAGCGCAAGATTTCGCTGGAGCTGACGCCGGCGGCCAAGGAGATGGTCTTCACCGAAGGCTACGATCCGAACTACGGTGCGCGTCCGCTGAAACGGGCGATTCAGCGCCTGATCCAGGACCCGCTGGCGCTGAAGATCCTCGACGGCGAAGTACTGCACGGCGATCACGTAGTCGTCGACGTAGACAAGAAGAAGCAGCAACTGACGTTCAAGGTGGCGAAGAGCGTGGGCGAGCCGGCGAGCGCCGTGAAGTAGAGCGCGCGAACGGAAACAAATGCGAAACAGTTGGAAGGTCGTGCGTTTCTTTCAGAAGAACCTTTGCCCAGCATAAGCGCGCTGCTGATTGACTGGCCAGCGTGCTTAGCGGCTACAAGGCTTGTCCGGGCGGCTCCAGGCTTTAATTTGATCCACAGTCATAGTACTGAGGCCCATTGCCCTCGTCATACCGCTGGCAATCACCTGTACAAGATGTGGATCAGGCTTTTTTGTGGCTGCATCGATACGGCGGATCTGGAGACCAGCTTCGGTCAGCGCGACTGCAATCGTACGAATGTCCTCATTGCTGACACCGCAACCGTACTCAAGAGTATCGACCGGTATCTCGACGAGGTTGGGGTTTTCTTGCGAGGGGATGAGTTGAACGTTGTACCCCAATTCTTTTAGCGCGGGCACCACCTGTCCCGCGATCGACCTTCGGTAAATGTCGACGGTCGGCCTCGGCCCCGGGTTCGATTTACTAACGAAACTGATGGCAGTTCCACTAATCGCAATCTGGTTTCTTTGTTCATCAATCTGTTTTTGTTGCTTAGCAATGGTTTCTCGTTGACTTTCAATCTTTTCGCTCAGTGCCGCATACCGTCTGGCTTCGCGGATTGTGAGTGCCGAAAACAGGACAAAAAGTGCGACAGGTATCGCCACCGAAACCCATGCCCAGGTCTGGAGCTTTCGATTGCGTTCCAAGTAGTTCGTTAACAGGTGGTCGACGCGATCGTCAGTGGGAGTGGTCATATTTCGCCTTCACTTAGCATTTACCCCCGCCCTGTCCAGCAATATCTTCTCAACGGTAACCGAAATGCCCTGACACTTGGGATTGTCTTCGGCATATTTGTCGCACTCGTCCCTGAGCTCTTGCAGAATTACCAGCGCGCCGGATCGCCGGATATGCTGAAAAACGAGCGGAATCGCTAGCAGGCTAATCAATGATCCAGGTATGGAGGCGATGGCTGTGTTCGTCCAGAGCCGTGGGAATAGCGCGGCAAGGATGGTAAAAACACCAACAACAGGGTACAGAACGACACAGGTTTTGACGGTCTTTCTGTCCGACCGGATGCAGGAGTCAATTCTATCGCGAGAGTCGCACGGCATGGTTGTAACAAGTCTCGGTTGTCGTCTTTGCCGCTTGCATAAATCTTGCTGGGTTCGACCATGAAAAAGCAAGCTGGAACTCACCGCCGTCTTCGAACCTGCCCAAGAGGGTGGCTACACCTGTCTCAGCGGGAACTGCCAGAGAAGAAGCTTTCACCCGAGGCCGCGTGAAGTTTTTGGCGTCGCCTGATGAAGGGCGTCGATGTGACTGCCGCTTTGCCTCGCGAGAGAGAATCCAGCCTTTTGGAGTACAGAGATGATCTGGCGGGCGGTCAGGCGCGGCAGCTTGGTCATCAGACGGCGACTTCAACCATCGACAGGCTGACCGAAACATGTTCAGGAATTTCTTCCCCGTCGGCGAGGCGATCCTCGACGTGAAGCCGGATGGCGTCCTTTATGCCCTCGACTGCCTCCTCGTAGCTCTCGCCCTGCCTGTAGCAGCCTTGTAGCGCCGGGCAGGAGACCAAGTATCCATCCGCGTCGGCCTCGATTACGATCGGCAAGCTCAGGTGCTTCATGCGTGGATTATAACTGCCCTCAGGCTATCACCCAAACAATTTCCGCTCCACGCAATGCAGGTCGCCATTCGCGAAGTACGGCTGCGACCAGGTATCGTCGGTGTGGAGAAACATTCCGCCCTGCACTGCAGCCTGCTGTTTGGATTGCGGTTGGGCGGTGACCAGCGGTTTGGTGGCGGACGGCCCGGTGGACTGCGCGGGCGCTACGCTTGCCTGGTTTTGCGGCGCGCTGGAACTCGTGCTGCGAGCAGTGGTTGTCTTCTTTGTCGCTTTCTTCATACCTGTAACCTTTCCGCCGGCGAGAGCGATCTGCTGTCGCGCTCCCCGGCCATTTCAACACGATGAACGCCAAGGAATCTCTGATTAAATCCATCAGCGGCTAAAGCCGCTTTCAAGAGGCTGATTTACGGACGGTCTGAAGACCGTCCCCTTCAAAACCAGGCTCTTGATCAGCGCTTCGCTAACGCCCGGCGGGCGCCGCCAAGCTTTTGGCAGGATGTTTCGCGGCGGGCTTCTTCGTCGCGACTGCTTTCTTCATCGTCATCCTGGGCTTCGCAACTTTCGCGTGCGCCTTTCTTGTAGGCGCCTTCTTCGATGCTGCCTTTTTCTTCGCCCCAGTCTTCTTCGCGGTAGTCTTCTTCTTCGCGACAGTCTTCTTCGCCGCCGACTTCTTTGCCGTTGTATTCATCTTCACCGCAGACTTCTTCGCCGAGCTCTTTGCCGCGGTCTTGGCCTTCGCCAGTGCGGTTTTCGTGGCTGCTCCTTTAGCCGCAGTCTTGGCCGGCGCTTTCTTGGCGGCGGAACTCTTTGCAGGCTGCTTCTTGGCCTTGGCGTAGCGGTCGAGAAACGCGTAGTGATCGACCAGCAGAAGCGCCTCGATAGCGAAGGCGGTGGCCACATCGGCGTCGTGGATTTCGAGCAGGTTATCTCCGTTGGCCGCTTCGCCGCCGCCGGCCAGGTTGGACGAGCCGCACCAGACTACCGGGTCCTTGCCGTTGATGCCGCACACCACGAACTTGTCGTGGATCTCGTGCCCGGGAGGAGTGGGCACCTCGTCGAATGGCGCGGGTAGCGTAGTTTGGCCGGGCTTGCCCGTTACCAGCACGCCGTCCTCTGAGCCGGCGGAATACAAAAACGTGCCCTGGGGCGCGTCGGAGATGCCGTAGCTGTACAGCTTCGGGTTGCCGTGGACCGCGTTCAGCGCATTGTAGACGGGCGTGTTGCTGCCGGTGAGCTGCATGACCGCGAAGAGCACACTGCCGTTGCCCGCCAACGCTTCCTGGTTGACCCGATCGACGATGCCGCCCAGTATCTTGCTCGCGTCCGCGGCCGTGTGCGGCGAGAAGTTGATGCTCATCCTGGGAGCGGACGCCGGACCGGCGTAGGGCTGAGTGGCCAGAGGCGAAGCGCTGAACTCGTTGGCCGCTGCTTTGCTGACCTTCGGGTACTTGCTTAGGATTTGCCAGCTTTCGTCGAAGACCTTGGCGTACTCGGCGGCAACCTGGGGATCGTTGAACACCAGCACGTGGTTCGCGTTGACGTAGAGTCCATTGACCGAGAAGTTGGTCGAGCCGGTCAGCACCTTCATGGGTGTCCCGTTCTTCGAAACGATGAAAATCTTGTCATGCGAGTAGCGGTCAAAGCAGCCTCGCACGATGGCGGAGTTGCCCGTTTTCTGCTTCTGGAAAGCAGCCGTGAACGTGTCCTCCAGCGGAACGACGGTCTTCTTGGTCTTGGAGTCGACGTGGGTCACGTGGAGCTGGGCGCTATCAAGGATGATGCGAATGCGCCCCTCGGCTGCGAGCTTCAGGAAGCCGCCGACTACATCGGGCTCGTCCAGGTCATAGGCGAATACGTCGAGATCGAGGGAGTTGTCGCTCAGCACCTCGCTCAGGATGTCAAAGACCTGCTGGCGCGCGCTTGCGCCCATCCAGTCATAGATGTCGGCGTAGGTGAAGTTCTGGCCGTTGTGGGTGCCCGCCTGCGCCGAGGTGGAAAACTGGAGGTCCCGGTTCGCGGGCACCAGGCGCGTGGTCTTGCCAAAGTGATGGACAAAGGCCTCCGACTGCATGTAGCCGCGCGTGAAGCCGAGCGCGAGCGAAGCCTTCTTGAACGGCCCCACCGGGACTGTGACCCTGGCGCTGAGGGAAGCGTCTAACGGCTTCATGTGCTGGTTGGCGTCGAAGTAGCGCGGCGTGACCGTGTAGCTGTAATTGCCGGTGGCCGGGGCCAGGCCCTGATGGAACTGCCCCGTGACGTGCACCCAGCGATACTTCTGGATGGGCGCATTGGCCGTCGATTGCGGCGGTTCGCCGGTGACTTGCGCGTGGACTGTGGGGTCGGGAAACCGCAGCTCGTTCCATAGGTAATAGGACGGCTTGCCGGGCGGCTGACATTGAATGGTGAATCCCGCCAGGTTCTTGGCTGCTGATTGATCTGTGAAGTTGAAGGCGAGAAGCGTTTTGTTATCGCCAATGTAGGCCTTGACGGTAAAGGAACCTTTGCCTCCGGTTTGGAATGCCATCTCGCCTCCTGGCTGAATGCAATTCTAGAGCTGGGTAGGAAGTGTCGTAGTTTGCCAATGGGACTGCTCTTGTTCCTGTGAGCAACTGGGCTGCCGTTTCTACGGCCGACGTATCGCGGGATAGCAAACCGTAAAAGGTAAGCTCTTCATGCGTCCCGAACAGCCCGAGCTGCGGGGCCTTTCATCGTAGCGGGACACTACAAGCACCGGTCGAATGCTAACCGTTCGGATAGCCTGAGTTCGTCTTTCGGATAGGCCGCGCCGTACTCTACTACTCGCGCGTTCGTATCTGTGGCGTGGGGCGTTGGTTGTGAGCAGCAAAGCTGCGCCAAGGGAATGGAATCGGATGGCAAGATACATGCAATAACGTTTGGCAACGCGAGCCATGGATGGTGCTGGCAAGTCGCCATCCGGAGATATCTTCTCAGCGCGGTTCTCGGCGTATGATGAAGCCGCGCTGGGAAGATTATGAACTAAACCCTATCCACTGACCTCCCGCCCCAAGCTCTGCCGCACAATCCTTTCCACCGCATCGACCACGTCGTCGATGCTCTGGTTGGTAGTGTCGAGGATGACGGCGTCTGACGCCGGCGTCAGCGGCGAGGCGACGCGGGTGCGGTCGCGCTGGTCGCGCGCGGCGATTTCCGCCTGCACGCGTTGCGCTTCATCGGGCGATTGCAGGCCTTTCTGGAGAACGCGGCGCTCGGCGCGCACGGCGGGATCGGCGTCAAGAAAAATCTTCACCTCGGCGTTGGGGAAGACCGCAGTACCAATGTCGCGGCCTTCCATTACTACGCCGCCATTGGTTCCCAGCTCGCGCTGCCGCGCCACCATGATCTGGCGCACCTGGGGATGGACGGAGACGCGCGACGCCGCCAGGGTCACGTCGGCATCGCGGATGCGCTGCGAGATGTCGCGCCCGTCGAGCAGCACGCGATTGCCGTCGCCCGCCGGCTCGAGCTGCACCACCGAACCCTCTGCAAGCTTTCGCAGCGCGTCGCCGTCATCGAGCGGCACTCGCTGCTCCAGCGCCTTAAGCGCGAGAGCGCGATACATGGCTCCGCTTTCCAGGTTGAGGTAGCCCAGTTTCCCGGCCAGCCGCGCGGCAATGGTGCTCTTGCCGGATCCCGCCGGCCCATCGATAGCAATGACCAGCTTGCGCGGCGCGTTCATTCCGTCCCGGTGTTCCCTCGCGGAGGCGCGGGATTGGAAGGTTTCGTCGCCTGCGAGCGTCGCGGCCAGACCGAGCGCGCGCGGCTGGCTGCCGTCCGCCGCTTCTCGACCAGCGGCAAGCCCGGCCGCGGCGGAAGCGGCTGGAACTTTGGTTTGGGACTGAACTCAGGTGCGGGCGGGACTTGGAGCGACGCCGAGTGGAGCATGACGCGCCCGCCGACATGGACGAAGCCAATCTCGCGCGCCGCTTGCAGGGCGTTCACCGCCTCGCGCACGCGCGCACGTCCCACAAAGTGGGAGAAGAACTGTTCCAACTCCTCCTGCGAGACCGCCGCCACGCAATCCAGGTATTTCGAGACCAGGGCGGTCAGCGCGCCGCTAACAGGGACCTCGCATCCCTCCTTCACAGCTTCCGGCGCCCAGCGGAACAAAACGTCCCAGAAGACGCCCTCATCGGGCTTGTAGTCGACTCGGGTGATGCGCAGCCGCGCCCAGAGCTCGTCGAGCGCGCGGTCCAGCGCTGCCTCGGAGATGTCACCGCCGAGCAGCTCGCGCAAGTGGTACTTCGAGATCGGGCCCTTCTTGGCAATGTGTTCGAAGGCGTGCACGGCGAGCGGAGAATACTCGGAACGTGGGCCGGCCTTGGGCGCCTGTCGCGCGTTGCGATCGCCCACCAGCGCGTAGAAGAACGGGAACACGGCCGCCGACAAAATGAAGTTATTGTCGGGGAATACGTTGGCTTCGAACGTCGACTTCTCGCGCAGCAGACGGACCATCAGCTCCTTGGCCGAGCGCGCGTCGGAGTCTGCAAATGCCATTTGTGCCGTGGGCAGATTGTCGTCGCCGCCTTTATATGCGCCGATAAATGTGGGCAGCAGCACTGCCGGCCGCTGCGGGTACAAGAGAGAAAAGCCAACCAAGTCCATGAACTCGCGCGCATCGTCGAGCGTGCGCAACGGACGCCCGTTCAGCCGCCATTTCTCGCGGCGAAGTTCGTGGAGTTGTTGTTCGTGCATAGAAGAAGCACTCGGCACGCAGCAACCAGCATTCAGTCTTTTAAGATTGCCGTACCTGCCGCAACATCCATACGCGCTCACCGCCGATCAATAGTTCTGCTTTGGCTGAATGCTGAGTGCTGACTGCCGATCGCTAGATTCTCTTGAACGCCTTCTGAATGTCTTTCACAGAATATCGCAGAACCACCGGGCGGCCGTGCGGGCAGCTCATGGGGCAGTCGGTCTTGGCCAACTCGTGCAGCAGCCATTCCATTTTGTTCTGCTCCAGCGGCATGTTGATCTTAATGGCGGCATGGCAGGCGATGCTGGCGGCGATCCTGGTGCGGATGGCGTCCAGGTTCAAGGCCTGCTCCTCGCGTTCGAACTGCTCCAGGATTTCGTGCAGCAGGTGCTCGACCTGGTCGGCCTTGATACCGGCAGCGGTTGTCTTCACCGCGATGGTGCGCGAGCCGAAGGGCTCGACCTCGAAGCCGTTGCGGTTGAGCTCGTCGGAGATCTCCGCGAAAACCGCCATCTGGGCGGGCGTCAGTTCCACGATCAGCGGCATCAGCAGTTGCTGCCGTTCGGGCGATTCGGCCAGGCGCTGCTTGCAGATTTTTTCGAAGAGCACGCGCTCGTGCGCCACGTGCTGATCGATGATCCACAGGCCCTGCGGACTGACGGCGAGGATAAACGAATCGCGAACTTGCCCCAGCGGCTTGAGCGTTGCCAGTGACTCCAGTCCGGCGGACGCATCGCCGTCGGCGATTTCCGGCGAGCAGCCATTTCCGCCGGCGAGGGCGGGAGCAGCGACAGGTCGGCCGAAGGTTTGCGGCCCGAAGCGCGCGACCGGAACGGCGGCGTTGGCCTCGACGCTGAATCCGCCACCGTCGAACTGCAACGGCGCAGTCCAGGGCGGCGGCTCCTGCGCGCGTAATGCGAATGCCGCGTCGGCTTCGGTGACGTGCAACTCGCTGGACGCGAGGTCGTGCGCTCCCGGCGTCAACGACTGCGACGCGCTGGGGCTCGCGTGCATCTCGATTGTGAATGACGGCGCGGGCCGCGATCTCATTAGCAAAGCGCGGACGGAGTCGCGAATGAAGTCGTGCAGCACGGACGATTGCCGGAAGCGCACCTCGACCTTCGAGGGATGGACATTCACGTCGACCTCCGTGGCCGGCATCTCCAGGAAGAGCAGCACGACGGGATAGACCGTGGGCGGAATGATATTGCGATAGGCCTCGGTGAGCGCGTGCTGCACCAGGCGATCGCGGATGAGCCGGCCATTCACGAAGATGTAGATCGAGCCGCGGTTCAGCTTCTGAATCTCAGGGCGTGAGATGAAGCCGTGCAACTTCACCTCACCCTTCACAGGCTCCTCGGTCTCTTCTGCTTGGCTGCGTCGCCACAGCGGCGGCTGCGGCAGGCCCGTGCGCTCCAGTGGCAGCAGCGCGCCCAGCGGAATCAACTGGTCGAGCGTCTCCTTGCCGAAGACCTGATAGATGCGTTGCGAATGGTCCGCGACCGGCGGTGCGACCAGCATGGCGTTGGTGGCGGAGTGCAGCTCCCAATGCATCTCGGGGTGCGCGAGCGCGTAATGCGTCACCAGCGAAGCGATGTGCGAGAGCTCGGTCGACTCGGCCTTCAGGAACTTTCGCCGCGCGGGCATGTTGAAAAACAGATCGCGGACAGTGATGCAGGTGCCCACCGGCAAGCCCGATTCTTCGACCGTCAGAATCTTGCCTCCGGCAATTTCGATGACCGTCCCAGCCGCGTCTTCGGGCGCGCGCGTCTCCAGGCGCAGGCGGCTGACGGAGGCGATGGAGGGCAGCGCCTCGCCGCGGAAGCCCAACGTCGCGATCGTCAGCAGGTCGTCGGCGTTACGGATCTTCGAAGTGGCATGGCGCTCGAAAGCCAGCATGGCGTCGTCGCGCACCATGCCGCAGCCATCGTCAGTGACTTGGATGAGTTTCTTGCCGCCGGCTTCGATGTTGACGCGAATGCGCTGCGCTCCCGCATCCAGCGCGTTCTCCAGCAGCTCCTTGACCACCGAGGCCGGGCGCTCGACCACCTCGCCCGCAGCGATCTTGTTGGCAACATTTTCCGAGAGAACGTGGATGCGGCCCATCGAGTACTAAGTTACAGGAAACAGCGGCCGGTGGTCAGTGGCTAATGGTCAGTTGAGAACCGGTCTTCCCTGTCCTGACGCCGATTGAAAATTGCGAAGGATTTTCCGCGCCAGTTCGCAGGAGATATTCAGTCGAGGAATCTGCGGCGCACAGGCGGCACGTTCAATAGTGTGCCGGTGATGACGGACGGAATAGCGAAGATCAAACCGGCCATCAGCAGGAACGCCGCTTCCGACCGCTCGAAATCATTGATGGGAAAGAACGCGCACCACAGGCAGAGCAGCCCGAAGGCCAGGATCATCGCGGCCAGCACCTGAACACTCCACCAGGCCCACTTCCTGCCCCGGACGAACTGCACCACCGTGAAGATGCAGGCGATTGCAAGCAAGCTCATCAGTAACGAGATGCCGAATCGGCGAGCTAAGTCAATGCTGGGCCGACCGATCACCCAGGGGAACACAGCGTAGAAGGACAGAAGTCCGGCCAGCAAGGCGCCGAATGTTGAAATCGCCGCGACCGAAACCCTTTGGATCCCCGATACAGACATGTCCTGAGAGGACAAGCAAAGCCCGGCCGGAAGCCTTGCTTGTTGCACCTGTATTTATTGTAGCTGAACAGGCGGGTGCCGCGCTCACCACTTCACGCCGGGATACAGACCGCCCATGTGCAGCGTGCGGTACGCAGTTTGATTGTCAAACACGGCGCGAAGTTCACAAGAATTTCGACATGATCTTAAGGCCGTTTGCAATGCAGAGCAGATCAACCCACTCGCACGCTATCCCGGCGGCCAAGTCAGGTTCCTGCCTCCCAGCAAGTGCAGGTGCAGGTGAAACACCGATTGCCCGGAGAACGGGCCGACGTTATACACCGTGCGATAGCCGTCTTCGATGTTGCGCTCGCGGCCGATTTTGGCCGCGATCAGGTGGGAATAGCCGATAATCTCGGCGTCTTCAGGGCCCGCCTTGTCGAGTCCCACAATGTGGCGCTTGGGGACGATGAGCACGTGGGTCGGCGCTTTGGGAGCGATGTCCTCGAAGACGTAGACCTTGTCGTCTTCGTACACCTTTTTCGAGGGGATCTTGCCGGCGATGATCTTGCAGAATAGGCAGTCTTCCATGAGGACATATTAGAGCAGATTCAAAGCGCACGGGTGCTCCACTCGAACCGGGCCCTGAGAGCGCGGATTTTGGGGTGGTCGGGTGCATGCGCGGTTTCGAATGAGCGGGAGATCGGCTCTACAATCCCGACATGCGGGCGCTCTCGACCATGCAGCACCTGCCGTATCGTGGGCGCATCGCGCCTTCGCCGACTGGCCTGCTGCATCTTGGGCACGCGTGCACCTTCTGGACGGCGTATCAACGCGTGCGTGCCTACGGCGGGACGCTGGTTTTCCGCAACGAAGACCTCGATGCACACCGCTCAAATCCGCGGTTTGCGGCTGCGATGCTGGAAGACCTGCTCTGGCTCGGCATTCGCTGGCAGGAGGGCCCGGATGTCGGTGGCTCGTTCTCGCCTTACGAACAGAGCCGACGACGCGAACTGTATCTGGAGACATGGCGCAAGCTGCGCGATGGCGGATACATCTACCCCTGCACCTGCTCGCGCAAGGATCTGGCCCTGTCGGCGGCCGCTCCGAACGAGAATGACGACGAGCGGCTGTATCCGGGCCGATGCCGCGAGAAGCTCGGCGAGGCGAGAGCGCACCACTCCCCGGCAGGTGTGAACTGGCGCTTCCTTGTCCCGGATGGCGAGGCGATCGAGTTCGAGGATCTGCGTCAGGGCCCGCAGTCGTTTGTTGCCGGCAGCGACTTCGGCGACTTCGCCGTGTGGCGGCGCGATGATGTGCCGGCGTATCAGCTCGCGGTGGTTGCCGACGATGCGGCGATGCAAATCACCGAGGTGGTGCGCGGTGCCGACCTGCTGAAGTCCACCGCGCGGCAGCTACTGCTGATTCGCGCTCTTGGGCTGCCGGTGCCGGCTTACTATCACTGCGATCTCGTGCGCGACGAAAGCGGCGTTCGCCTGGCTAAGCGCCATGATGCACTCTCCCTGCGCGGGCTGCGGCAACAAGGCAGCACTCCGGAGAAGGTATTACGGAGGTGCGGGTCTCTGTAGCTGTCAGCCAGTCAGCTTTCGGCCATCACCTCTGCTGATTGCTAATTGCTGACTCCTCGTGTATTGTCTCCGGTTCGGAGGGGCACTGGATGCGCGTGAAGTGGGCTGCGATCATGGTGGCCGCGATAGCCGACTGGTTGCTGGGGGCAGTTTGGTTCACGGTCTTTGCCAACCAGTGGCGGGCGGGCATACGCATGCCGGCGGACCAGATGCAGGCCACGATGGCCCACCCTAACTTCTGGCCATTTCTGGTTGCACTGGTGAGTAGTATTTTTATGGCGTATGCGATCGCGCGAGTGGTCGCCGGGTCGGACTCGCCCGGACTATTCCACGGCATCGTTGCCGGTGTCCTCGTCGGCCTTGCTGCCGCCGCGGCGATGGTCACCGAGATGGTGTTCGAGATTCGCCCCGGTTCCTTCATCCTGATCGCTGCCGGCTACCCACTGGTGGGGAGTATCCTGATGGGCATCATCATTGGCGCATGGAGGCACAAAGCCGGGCCAGACACCGCCGGGCCGGTTCCAGCCAAATGAAGAAGATTGAACGCAACACCGCGCAGGGATACCTGAAGGCGCTCGGCGGCCTCGAGCAGTTGCCGGGCCCGGACGGCCAGCGCTACATCGAGTTGTTCCACCATGGGTCGCTGAGCATCGAGTTGTATGCACCGCGCGGGACCGATCCGCAAACTCCCCACAAGCGCGACGAAATTTACGTCGTCATCAGCGGCAGCGGCCGCTTCCGTCGCGGCCCGGAGGAGACCAGCTTCGGTCCCGGAGACGTGCTGTTCGTGCCTGCGGGCGAGGAGCATCGCTTCGTGGAATTCGGCGACGACTTCGCCACCTGGGTCTTCTTCTACGGGCCTGAGGGCGGTGAAGGCGACGCCCTGCCGTCGTGACCTTCAATTACCGTTGCCAACCTCAGCGAACCTCCTGAAATCTTACCTAGGGCCGTCATTCGTTCCGCTGGCGGGCAACCGCACCGGAAGAAACGAGGATCGCCCATTTGTCTCTTCTCAAGGCGCCTTGCTCGCTTGTGCTGGCGCTCGCCATTATCTTTGCGCCTGTTTCCTCACCTGCCTATTCGGTGCTCACCCACGAGGAACTGATCGACCTTGCCTGGAACGACAGCATCCGGCCGCTGCTGGTTAGCCGGTTTCCCAAAATTACTGAGGCCGAATTGGAGGAGGCCCACGCCTATGCTTACGGCGGCTCCGCCATCCAGGACATGGGCTACTACCCATTCGGCAAGCAGTTCTTCAGCAATCTGACGCACTACGTTCGCACCGGCGACTTCATCGCCAGCCTGTTTCGCAATGCCCACAATGCCAACGAGCTGGCGTTCGCTGTCGGCGCGTTATCGCATTACATCGGCGATAACACGGGGCACAGCGAGTGCATCAACCCGTCGACCGCGGTGGAGTTTCCCAAACTGGAGCGCAAGTACGGCGAGATTGTGACGTATGACGAGAGCCCACACGGACACGTGCGCACCGAGTTCGCCTTCGACATCGACCAACTCACCCATGATCGGCTGGCGCCTGCGGCCTATATGCGGCGCGTCGGGTTAAAGGTGCCGCGCGCACTGGTGGAGCGCGCATTCTACGAGACCTATGGATTGCACCTGCACGAAGTGCTGGGGACCGAATTTTCCGCTATCCGCAGCTATCGTTGGTCCGTGCGGCACTTCATTCCACGGTTCGCGTACGCGGAAACGGTGCTGCACGGCAAGGACTTCCCCTCCGACGTGAACGACGAGGCATTCGAGACCTTTGCCCGCGATGTGCAGAATGCCGATTTCCAGGCGCACTGGGCCGCCACTCGCAAGCACGCCGGTTTTCTGACGCACGTGCTGGCCGTGGTGGTTGTGATCCTGCCGAAAATCGGCGTCCTCTCCGATTTGGCGATTCGCGGGCCGAACAAAGAAACCGAGCAGTTGTACGTGCGCAGCGTGAATGACACGATGGCGCAGTTCCGCGACGTTCTGCACCGGTTGAAGGAGCAGCCAGACCCGCCCATCCTGCTGCCCAACCGCGACCTCGACACAGGCGAACTGGTGAAACCCGGCGCGTATCCCCTGACCGACCAGACCTACGCCACACTGCTGCAACGGATCACTGCCGAGCCGGGCCGAAACGTGCCCTTCGGCATTCGGCGCGATCTGCTCGCGTTCTATTCCGATCCGAACGCGTCCATCGTCATCAAGAGAAACCGCAAGGCGTGGAGTCGGGTGCAGGAAGAGTTGGCCACCCTGCGCGAGATGCCTTTGCGGGAAGCCGTGCAGCCCGGACTCATGGCGACGGAACATTGAAGGCATGCGTCTGCGCGACGGCATTGGCCGAACACGCGCGTCGGCGACCCGTCCCATCGCTCCAGCGTTACACAACGAAATTCGGCATCGTGGATTTACTTTTTCTCGAGCTCCGTAGAAGATTGCCGATTGCGAGGTCCGCCATGCCCACTACCTGCATTCGCCGCTGCATCGCACTACTCCTGTTTGCATTTCTCACTCTGCCATACGCGCTCGCTGCCGAGCGCGTCGTCGACCTCACTGCCTCGGACGGCACCAAGTTGAAGGCCACATTCTTCTCCGCCGCCAAACCCGGCCCGGGCGTCCTGCTGCTCCATCAGTGCAACCGCGACCGCCAGAGCTGGTATGGCCTGGCGGATCAACTTGCCGCAGCGGGAATCAACGTCCTCGCGCTGGATATGCGCGGATTCGGCGAGAGCGGCGGCGTGCCGCACGACAAGGCCACGCCCCAGGAGGCTGCCGCCACTCAGGCGAAATGGACGGGCGATATCGACGTGGCGTTCCAGTATCTGCAATCGCAGCCGGGCGTGAAGCGCGACATGATCGGCGTTGGGGGCGCCAGTTGCGGCGTCGGCAACTCGGTCCAGACAGCGATACGCCATCCCGAAGTGCGCTCGCTGGTGCTGCTCGCCGGCAACACCAATTACGCCGGACGCCAGTTCCTGCGCAGCGATCGCAGCGTCCCGGTCTTGTTCGGCTACGCCGATGACGATGAGTTTCCACCCAGCATCCTCGCCATCCAATGGCTGTACAGCCTCACCGGCGATCCGGACAAGAAGCTGGTGTCCTACCCGAACGGCGGGCACGGTGCCGAAATCTTCGCGGTGCATCCCGAGTTCATGACCCAGATCACCGATTGGTATGTGACTACGCTGATCAAGACCCCCGGCAAGGCGCCGGCGCCGAAGGAGCCACCAGCAGTTCCGGCCGAAGTGCAAACCCTTAATGCCATCGACGAGGGCGGCGCGGCTAAAGTTGAAGCGCAGTTGCAGGAGGCTCGCAAGCGTGATCCCAATGCCAAGCTCTTCGACGAGGCGCTGGTCAACTTAATGGGCTATGAGCACATGCTGGCCGGGGACATCAAGGGCGCAGTGGAGATATTGAAGCTGAACGCGATGGCTTTCCCGAACTCGGCCAATGTGTACGACAGCCTCGGCGATGCTTACCTGGCTGACGGGCAGAAAGATCTGGCGCGGCAGAACGCGAAGAGAGCGCTGGAGTTGCTGCCGTCGGACACGACCGACAATCAGCAGCGCAAGGACGGGATCAAAGCCAGTGCCGAAGAGAAGCTGAAACAGCTTGGGGACGCGCCGCAGTAGTCTGAGGATTGGAGCGGGAGACGGGGATCGAACCCGCGACCAACGGCTTGGGAAGCCGTGACTCTACCACTGAGTTACTCCCGCTCAGCGCCGAGCAAAGTTTAACACCGCGCAAATGTGCGGGCAATTTGGCTGCCGTGATCGCGGCGCGCAAGTTGCCACGCACCCGCACTGGCCGCTATACTTCTTGTTTGCTCAATCCAATTTTTCGCCAGTGAGGAGCGCCGTTTTCGATGCCGAAGCGCACATTCCAACCCAACCGTCGTCGCCGCTCAAAGACGCACGGCTTTCGTTCTCGCATGAAGACCAAGAGCGGCCGGGCGGTGCTGTCGCGCCGTCGCGCCAAGGGGCGCAAGCGCGTCTCGGTCAAGCCCGGATTCCGCGAGTAACCCACGACCGGCCCGTCTGCACGATCGCCCAGATGCCATGAAATTGCAGGTAGCTGTTTGCAGGGCGCCGATTGTGTAGGTGCAGGCGGCGGTGAGCGCTGAATGTCCGCTTCCGGCAGCAAGTTCCCGAATCCGGGGTCCCCACCGCGCCCGCCGGCGCGATGGGGTGGGAAGTCGAAGCGCCTGCTGAAGCATGCAGACTTTCAGCGGGTCTACCAACACGGACGGCGGCAGTTCACCGGGAATATGACGGTGTTTTTCCTGCGGCGGCAAGCGGAAGACACTCCGGAATCGGGGCCGCGCGTCGGACTTACTGTGGGCAAGGTGCTGGGCGGCGCAGTCGAGCGCAATCGCATCAAGCGCCGCATGCGCGAAGCGGTACGGCGGGCGTCGCCGGTTTGCGAAGGGCCGCTGGACATCGTTTTCAACCCGCGGAAGAGCGTTTTGACGCTGGATTTCGCGGAGTTGCAGAGTGAAGTTACACGCTGCCTGCGCCTGGCGGAACAGCGTGCGCGTATGGCGGAGCCGGAACAGTGAAACAGGCGATCCAATTCGCGTTGCGGTTGTACAAGCGATGGATATCACCGCTGCTGCCGCATTCGTGCCGGTTTGTGCCGACGTGCTCGGAGTACGCGATGGAAGCCGTCGACCGGCACGGCGCGTGGCGAGGCAGCCGGCTGGCGATCGCGCGGTTGCTGCGCTGTCAGCCCTTCGCCAGAGCGGGATATGATCCGGTGCCGCAGGGAGCGGGCCTTCAGGTCCGCGTCACTGCGCGCCAATAAAATCAGCGTGGGGCGCTGCGGTCATGACCTCAGCGCCCCACGCCTAGAAGCTCCGGGCGGGGACGCGGCCCTGAAGGCCCGCTCGACCAGAGCCAAGCGCCGCAAGATATTTGCCTGGCAGCGAACGGAAACTAAGACTTGCCTGAATATCGCAATCCTCAGCAGGAGCCCGGCGGCGGCGGCGATAAGCGCATGCTGATGGTCTTCGCCGTCACCTTTGCGCTGATCATTCTGTTCCAGGTCTTCCTGTTCAAGAAGCCGCCCGCGCAGCCGCCCAAGAGCAACGAAAACAAGCCGGTTCAGACCAGCCCATCCCCTGCCGAGTCCAACGAGAAATCGCCATCGCCGTCCGAAGCCACTGCGCAAACCACTACCGCCGCGGCCCAAAACACGCCGGTCAAGGTCGCGAGCAGCCAATCGGAGACAGTGGTCGAGAACGATGTCTACCGCATCACCTTCACCAACCAGGGTGGGGTCGCGAAATCGTGGGTGCTGAAGAAATACAAGGACGAAGAGGGCAAGCCGCTGGACCTGGTCAACAAGCTGGCAGCCGACAAGTATGGTTACCCGCTGAGCCTCTATGTCTACGACCAGACGCTGAGCGACGAGATCAACAAGAAGGCGCTGTACGTGCCCAGCTCGAAGGGCGCTATGAAGGTTCCCGGCGAGCTCACGTTCGAATACGCCCGCAACGGCGTTGTCGTTCGCAAGAGTTTCATCTTCGGAAACGAGTACGTGATCTCGCTGGAGGCCCAGGTCACACAGAACGGCAAGATCGTGGCGGCGTATCCCTCGTGGCCTGCGGGGTTTGGCGACGAGAACACTGCCGCGGCCTACGGCGCCGAGCGGATCGAGTACCAGGCCATAGGCGAGCGAAATCCCGAGCGCCTAGCGGCCAAGAAAGTCAGCGGCGGCAACACCATTCGCGGGCCCTTCAACTGGGCCGGCTCGCAGGACCAGTTCTTCGCCGCCATCTTCCTGCCCGACAATCCCGATACAGCAGCGATGGTCACGCTGCGCAACTCGCTCGCGTTGCCCAAAGACCCGAAGAAGCCGGACCCTAACGACCTGGTGCATTACGAAGTGCTGGGTGCGGCCGTGGGCGACCCCAGCGGCGTGACGCGAGAACGCCTGTTCGTTGGGCCGAAGGCGCTGAACATTCTCGAGTCGGTGCGCTCCAACACTGCTCCCGGCCAGATGAACGGCCCCGACCTGCGCAACGTGGTGGACTTCGGCTTCTTCAGCCTGATCGCGCGGCCGCTGTTCATCTGGCTGAAGTGGACGCACGATCACATGGCCAGCAATTGGGGCATCTGCATCGTCATTCTCACGATCTGCATCAATCTGGCGCTGCTGCCGCTGCGCATCACCAGCACCAAGTCGGCGCTGAAGATGCAGAAGCTCCAGCCACAGATGAAGGCCATCCAGGAGAAATACAAGAAGCTCCCCATGCGCGATCCCAAGCGCCAGGAGATGAACGCCGAGATCGGGGAGCTCTACAAGCGGGAGGGCGTGAATCCCGCGGGCGGCTGCCTGCCGCTGATCATCCAGATGCCGTTCCTGTTCGCGTTCTACACCATGTTGCAGAACTCGATTGAGCTGCGCCAGGCGCCGTTTCTGTGGCTGCACGACCTGGCAGCGCCCGACAAGCTGTTCATCATGCCGGTGCTCATCGTCATCAGCACCTACCTGATGCAGAAGATGACGCCCAACGCGGGCATGGACCCGAAGCAGCAGCAGATGATGACCCTGATGATGCCGCTGATGATCGGCTGGTTCAGCTTCAATCTGCCGTCGGGTTTGAGCGTCTACTGGATTGTCGGCAATATTATCCTGATGATTCAGCAGTACGTGATTAACAAGTCACATCTGGGGCAGGAACTGCGCGCGGAGCAGGAGAAGCGCGCGCGCAAGAAGGCGGGGAAATAGGTAGAGCTGGCCTTCAGGCCGGCGTCCCCGCATGTATGGTTGTCATTACGAGCGGGGCTTCAGCCCGCGTTCGACCGTATGCACACGCAATGCCGATAGACGACAAAATCGCCGCCGCCCGGAAGATCAGCGAATTCCTCAACTCTATTTTCGCCGCCGGCGACTTCCGTCTGCGCTACAAGATAACCGTCGACCCGCCGGTCGCCGACCGCGAGTGGGAGCGGCCTGAGATATTGGTCGAACTCTCCGGGTCGGACACCCCGCTGGTGCTGGAAAACGGCGGCGAACTGCTGCGCGCCTTCGAGCACGTCGCGCTGGAGATGCTGCGCCTCGCACCCGACGAGCACGAGAAGATCAGCTTCGACTGCCAGAACTTCCGCGCCGCACGCCTTCAGGAGCTACGCATGGCCGCTGATGTGGCGGCGGAGCGCGTGCGCGAAACCGGCATGCCCTACGCTTTCGCGCCCATGTCGTCGCGCGAACGCCGCATCGTACACCTCGCCATGCGCAACCTCGAAGACCTGCGCACCGAAAGCGCCGGCGAGGCCGCCGAGCGCCACGTCGTGGTCTACCCCAAGGACTACAAAGGCAAGCCGCCGGCCAGGCCGATGTCAAGACGGCGCTAGGGCGCCTCGCTCTTCGCCAGATCGCCTAATTTCCAAGCGGTGTCATCCTGAGCGGAGCGCCCGCATTGTTTTTCCGACCGCATCTGTTGCGGTCGGGCGGGCGCGCTGTCGAAGGACCTGCTGTTCGCGCAATGTGCAGGACTGCCTCGCGGCAGACAACAGGTCCCTCCACGCGGGCTGAAGCCCTTGGTCGGGATGACAATTCAATTGGCGCTCACAACGACGTTGAATTGTGCGAACACTCGGGCTGACGGCCACGAGCGATGGGACAATCGTGAATAATGATTCCCATGCACCTCGACGACACCATCGTCGCCATTGCCACGCCTGCGGGACGCGGTGGCATCGGCGTGGTGCGACTCTCCGGGACCGAGGCCCGCAGCATCGTGCGACCCATGCTGCGGCTCGCTGCTCATCAGCTTGAGGCTGGCCGAGCGCACTTCGGCGAGCTGATCGATCCGCAAACGGGCGAGCGAATCGACGAGGTTGTCGCTACGTTCTTTGCTAAGCCGCATTCCTACACGACCGACGACATCGTCGAGATCTCCTGCCACGGCTCGCCTGTCGTGCTGCGCCATATGGTCGAGATGGCCATTGCCGCGGGTGCGCGCCTGGCCGAGCCGGGCGAGTTCACCATGCGCGCCTTCCTCAACGGCCGCATCGACCTGACGCAGGCCGAAGCCGTGCGCGACCTCATCGACGCGCAGACGCTCTATCAGGCACAGGTGGCGGCGCAGCAGTTGGGAGGCGCGCTTTCCCATCGGCTGCAACCCATCAAGAACGAGCTTATCCAGTTGATCGCCACTTTGGAGGCCGGCGTTGACTTCGCCGAAGATGACGTCGCGGTCATGCCCGGCGACAAGATTCTGGCGAGCATCGCGGCAGTTTCCGCTCCGCTGCGAGAACTGCTGGCCAGCTTCGCCTACGGTAAGGTGGTGCACGCGGGCCTGACGCTGGCCATCGTCGGCCGGCCGAACGTCGGCAAATCGAGCTTGTTCAATCGGCTGGTCGAGCGCGAGCGCGCGATTGTCACGGCGACTCCGGGCACCACGCGCGACCTGATCAGCGAGACGGTTGCGATTGGCGGCATCCCGGTGCGGCTTGTCGACACGGCCGGCATCCGCGAGGCGCTCGATGAGGTGGAGAGCATCGGCGTGCGCAAATCGATGGAAGCGCTGGCCGACGCTGACATCGTTCTGGTCATCCGCGATGCCTCGCGCAGTGAGGCGAATCCGCTCAGCCGCGAAGAGGAGCATCAGGACGAGCGTCTGTTGCAAGCCATAGGCGACCGGCAGGCCATCGTCGTGTGGAACAAGATCGACGTTCCCGATCGCGGCTGGAACATGGACGGCGCGCCTGCCGCCGGCGGCGAAGAGCGGGACAGCTGGCGCCGGAGTCATCCGGTAGTGGCGGCCTCGGCCCTCACCGGCGCCGGAATCGATGAGCTGCGCTCCAGCATTCTGAAGCTGTTTGGCGGCGGAGGCGTGCAGCGGGAGAGCGGCTTTCTTACTAACGTCCGCCAAGAGCAGCTTGTGACGGAGGCCCTCGCTGCCCTCGACCGCGCCACCGCCGCCGTGCCGATTCGCATCCCGCATGAGATGGTCCTGCTCGACCTGTACAGCGCCCTGCGCCCCTTGGACGACATCACCGGCGCCACCACCGCCGACGACATTCTCAACCTGATCTTCAGCTCGTTCTGCATCGGGAAGTAAGCTTTTCGCGTTGAAGCTGCGGGTCGGTGGCGGCGCAAGAAGGCCCGGAGGCAACTCTGGCTCTTCTTGCATGCGCGATTTCTGCGATACTGGAAGAGTAATTACTAGAGTACGGCATTCATGGCCTTAACCGCAGATCCGAAATCCGTCAAAGTCAATGTCACCACCGGCACCGGCGTGGAAATCGAGTGGAAGGACGGGCACGTCAGCGCCTACAGCTTCCCGTTCCTGCGCGATGCCTGCCCTTGTGCGCTTTGCAATGAAGAGCGCGACAAGGAGGGCCGCAAGCCGGGCGATCCGATCAAGCCGGTGGCCGGCCAATTGCCGATCTTCAAAGCCGCGGCTCGCGCAACCGAGGCGAAGCCGATAGGCCGGTATGCCATTGGGTTCACCTGGAACGACGGCCATCAGCACGGCATTTATTCCTGGCAGTACCTGCGCGAGCATTGTCCTTGCCCGGAGTGCAGGGCGCGCCGCGCCATGGAAGCGCCTGCGGTCGGCAGCAAACCCAATTGATCCGCTTCAAACCGATAAAATTAACCACAGAGACACAGAGTTTTTCTGAATTCGATTCCTCGGTGTCTCTGTGGTTAATTTCGTTTTCGAGTAACCTGAAATTTGCCTTCCTATCTAACCCAACTCAACCCGCAGCAGCGCGAAGCCGTGGAGGCCGCGGACGGGCCAGTGTTGATTCTGGCCGGTGCCGGTAGCGGCAAGACGCGCGTCATCACCTACCGCATCGCGCACCTGATTGACATGGTCGGCGTGCAGCCGGACTCGATCCTGGCCGTCACCTTTACCAACAAAGCGGCGTCCGAGATGGCAAGCCGGGTGGAGTCGCTGGTGGGCACGCGCTCCGTCACCAAGCCGCTGATCTCCACGTTTCATTCGTTTTGCGTGCGCCTGCTGCGCCGCGACATCGAGTCGCTGCAAGTCGGCGGCAAAGGCTATCGCAAGGATTTCGTCATCTACGACGAGGCCGACCAGCAGAGCGTCGTCAAGGCCGCGATGAAGCGCCTGGGTGTTGACACGAAACAGGTCACGCCCTCAAGCGTGCTCGGCAACATCTCGTGGGCCAAGAACCACATGCTCAACCCGCAAGAGGTATATCTGAACTCGAACGATCCCAAGACGGAGCGGGTAGCGCACATCTACGAGATCTACCGGCAGCAGCTGGCGAAGGCGAACGCGCTCGACTTCGATGACCTGCTGCTCTACGCCGTGAAGGTGCTGAAGTCGTCGAGCGAAGTGCGCGAGCGCTATAACCGGCGCTTCCGTTACATTCTCGTCGATGAGTACCAGGACACCAACCGGCCGCAGTACGAGCTGATGCGCATGCTGGCGGGCAGCGAGCATAACGTCTGCGCGGTGGGTGATGAGGACCAGAGCATCTACTCCTGGCGCGGCGCCGATATCCGCAACATCCTCGAGTTCGAGCAGGACTTTCCCGAGGCGCGCATCATCCGTCTGGAGCAGAACTACCGCTCGACCCAGAACATCCTGCAAGCCGCGTCGGCGGTAGTGGCGCGCAACGTGAAACGCAAGGGCAAGAACCTGTGGACCGACCGCAGTGGCGGCGCGCAGATTGGCTACTACGAAGCGCCCGACGGCGAAAACGAAGCGCTGTTCGTCGCCGACTACATCTCCAAGTACCTGCAGCAAGGGCAGAGGGGGCACGGCGAGACGCCGCGCGCGGCGGTTCTGTACCGCACCAACTCGCAGTCTCGCCTGCTGGAAGAAGCCATGCGGCGCTATCAGTTGAAGTACCACGTCGTGGGGGGCTTCAGCTTCTACGAGCGCGCTGAGATCAAGGACATGATCTCGTACCTGAAGGTCATCGCCAATCCCGACGACACGATTGCCTTGCAGCGCGTCATCAACACGCCGCCGCGCGGCATTGGCAAGACCACGATGGAGACGGTTGAGCGGATCGCGCTGGAGACGGACACGTCGCTGTGGCATGCCATCGGCGAAACGGTGCGGCAGCGGCTGCTGCCGCCGCGGGCATTGGCGGCGCTGAATGGCTTTCACGAACTGATCGACGATGCGCGGGCGATGCACATGGGAACGTTTCGCCAGCGGTTGACGGAAACGGCTGATGCAACGGAGTCTACGGATGAGGCTGCGTTGCTCGCTGAACATGAAAACGGGCAGCATGCGATGGACTTCTCAGCGGCGATGTTTGAAGAGGAAGACGCGGACATTTCGGCTGGTGCGGCAAACAGCAGGTCCCTCCACTTCGGCGAGCAAAAAGCGCTCACCTCCGGTCGGGATGACAATCAGAACGGGAACGACGTTGCTGAGCCCACGCAGCGCGTCGAGGGTTTTCGCGCGCCGGGCGATCCGGCCAACACGGCCGAGCTGCTGAAATTTCTACTCGACCGCACCGGCTACATCAAGCTGCTGGAGCAGGAGGACTCACCGGACTCGCAGGCGCGCATCGAGAACCTGCGCGAGCTGGTGAATGCGGCCATGGATTCTCGCGATCGCGGCGAGACCCTGAGCGAGTTTCTCGATCATGCCGCGCTGGTCAGCGATGCCGACGATTACGACGAGAGCGCGCGAGTCACGCTGATGACACTGCACTCGGCGAAGGGGTTGGAGTTTCCGCTGGTGTTCCTCATCGGCCTGGAAGAAGGACTATTTCCGCACTCGCGGACGCTGCTGGCGCCCGACGATATCGAGGAGGAGCGCCGGCTGTGCTACGTCGGCATGACGCGGGCGATGGATACGCTGATACTTACGCGCGCCCGCTATCGCCGACGCTACGGGACCGATATGCCGGAGGCGAGCGTGCCTTCGCGCTTTCTGGAGGAAGTTCCGCAGGAACTCATGCAGGACCTCGGATCGCCGCAACGGCCTCGTTATCTCGAGACGAGCGATCACGGAATCAGCCGTCATTATGCGTATGAAGATGAAGATCAGCGCCCGCAATATGGCCGGCGTAACACGGCGCAGCGCACCTCCTACGGAGGTCCGACTTACAACTCCATCGACAATATCGCGGAGTTTTTCGCCTCGCGCGGCAAGAAGTTTGCGCGGCCGAAAGTCGAGGTGCCCGCGCCGACCGGGCGCACCGGATTTCGGCCCGGCCAGCGCGTGCGCCATCCCAAGTATGGTGAGGGAACGGTCTACCGCCGCGAAGGCGACGGAGAAGACGCGAAGATTACGGTACAATTTTCCAGGTTCGGATTGAAGAAGCTGGTCGAGAAGTATGCGCAATTAGAGAAGGCATAATCAACGAGGGAACGTACAGTTCATGGCAAATACCAAAACCATCACAGACAAGATTGAACGCAAGAAGGTCAAACGCGCGGCGCGCAAGAAGGCCGCTCCCAAGGCGCCTCGCACGTATGCCCGCGGCGCGGAGAAACGCAAAGTGAAGAAGATGGCGCGCGGCACGTCGAAGCGCTAAGAAAAGCAGTGGCCAGTGGCCCGTGGTCAGTTGCCAGGTTGCTCTTCACCAAATCTATCCCGCTCCGGCGAAGAGCGATTGGCGAAAGGCGGGTGCCCCACTCATTCGCGCTTTTCGAATGAGTGGGCTCGCCACTTGCATCCGGCGGCTACTCTCGTTCATCTTGGTTCCATGCCCCGGCACAAGGCCGTCCCCGGACATCACGTCAAGCAGCGTCAATTTGGCAACAAGTGCTTCGGTTGCGGTCCCGAGAACCCAACCGGACTGAAGCTAAGGTTCGTGCTCGACGAGGCGCGGCAGCGCTTCGTCTGCCGCTTTCGCCTGCAAGGGCGCTTTGTCGGTCCCCCGGCGCACGCGCACGGCGGCATCATCGCCACCATCCTCGACGAAGCCATGGGCAAGGTGAATAAGCTGCACAATATCGTCTGCCTCACCAGTACGATGGAAGTGACCTACCTGAAGCCCGTGCCGCTGTTCAGGCCGCTGATTGTTGAAGGCTGGGAGCGGCGGGTGCGTGGGCGCGAGCATTATCGCGGCGCAGAAATCCGCAGTCCCGAGGGCGAGGTGCTGGCCGCCAGCACGGGCAAGTTCATCGAAATCGACCCGCATCGCATGTTCGCCAGGTTCCTGAAGCAGAAGCGCAGCGACGCAACGTGACCAGCTATGTACGGATATAAGCCAGGGGTCTGCCCGCGATGTGCCCGACTAATGAGATGGTCCGCCGTTTGATTCATCTGCGTAAGCAGGTTCATCGTAGCGGAAGCTTTGCCAAGGAGGATCATCGATATGCAGATAAATTCGGTTGGCATCGATCTCGGCAAGGCGACT
>Ga0335085_10000499_pt1 | contig 109692 bp, 107 predicted proteins | sample Lox_Sample_45_FD_206712 | JGI IMG/M metagenome (GOLD analysis project Ga0335085, IMG submission 206712) | Soil microbial communities from Loxahatchee National Wildlife Refuge, Florida, United States - Lox_Sample_4.5 | ecosystem: Environmental > Terrestrial > Soil > Wetlands | place: USA...
GGCCTTGCTCCTTACGACGGCCTTTCCCCCCACTCACCGGGGTTTCACCGTCGTTTTTGGCAGCGGTCTCCTAGCCTGAGTCCGACATCCTCGGGCTTCCTTCTGCTGCCATGGGAGACAAGTTGTGGCTTCCAGCTTGCCTCCCCCTTTCGCTTTCCCCTGGGTGATTTCGAGCGCCCCCGTTAGAGGAGAAAAGACTGTCCGGGCTGACGGTCAATCCCTCCATTTGGGGTAAATGTGGCTGGTGTTTTTGACACTGGCCCCTCACTTTAGAAATTAGAGAGCGCAGGTGTTATCGCCTGGGCGCTGCCAGCTTTCACAGATGGAGGGTGGTAAAATGACCACCGTTCTGTGATGCGAACGTGGAAGATGCCCCTTCGTCATTCCGGCGGTTCTTAGTCGCTCATCGGCGCAGCATTGTAATTGTTGCGTGTGCATTTGTGACACTCGTCGGGGTAGTGATCTACCGGCATTTCTTCATGACATTGCTGGTGAATGTGTCAAAGGCGATCCTGACATTCGCCCAAGGTCACCCCCGCATCCTCAACCTTCTCCATATCGCTCTCGATTCCGTCCCAGAACTAGCTTACATGCTCCTGACCCTAGCAGGGTTTTCGTATTTAGTGCCCGAGTTAATGAAAAAGATAGAAGCAAGTTCGACCCTCCGTTTGTGCCTGACCACGATGTTCGTAGTTATTGGTTTGGGTACCGTAATTCTGAATGCAGTGAACCGCGAAAGGCAAGCCCATACGAGCGAAGCGGAAAGGATAAAGAATGACAGTGTGATGAATTCAGTTCAAAGTAATCTACGATTCCTAGTGGAGAGTAAGGGTCAATTGCCAAATGAAGCGGAGAGACGAAGACGAGTCTTGGAAACGCTTCGTGATGAATATGTAATGTCACATCAGGATGCCCCTGTAAGTATGATCACAGGGAACCAATATCCATCAGCTGATTGGATGAACAAGCGATTGCGGCAGCTCGGAGAAAACTGGTCTTTCAATGAGCCGCAACGGCCACCCAGAGTATTTGGCCCCCCAGTATTGCCACCTATCCAGTCAAGCGCAAAGGCAAATATTGTCTTTAGCTTCGATACGAATAGTCCCGAAGAATTCCCCATTCTAGAAACATCCGCACAGATGGATGGGGCGGCGGTTCATGTGAAGTTTACTTACATGACCATGAATGATGTGGAACCAAAAAACGGTTTAATTATTATGCGTGTTTGCAATAGGTGCATTTTTGCCAGTGAGCCTGAAAGATTCACATTGCCGAGCAAGGAGTTGCTGCAGAGTGATCGCACTCGACCATTTGCGCAGCTTTATCCTGGGGTCGCGGAAGTGCCGACAGAAGTCGCAATAATTCCACCGCTTACTCCAGGTATTCGACGCATAGCTCTAGCTTTCTTTTACACGTGCGAGAATTGTCCGCAAATTGACTACAGCAAACCCCAACAGTTATGGATAACTATTGTCAGGCCACCTTTATGAGTTGTCTGTACTCACGATTTGCGGACGCGATCAACTTAAAGGATCGTCATCTGGAAATAGAAAAGGGTTCTTGCAATTCAAGTTAATTGAAGTTGGCGAGGTTCCTGCTCATCCTCGCCGGAGCGCGGGGCGCGTGACCTGTCGCTCCCCAAGGGCCAGAGGTCTCCACCGGCTTCTGGCCCGTTTCTCCCCTATCGTGAGGGCTTTTTTGTGACTGATGATTGAAAAAGTCTCAGCCCTAAAGCTGGGTCACACCGTATAGTTGACACTGCCTGCTTGCAAGCATACAATCGAGTCATGAAGAAAATCAAAACGATGACTATCACGGAATTCGCAAGGCTGGGTGGACAGGCCCGCAATAAAGCACTCAGCGCGGAGCAGCGGAAGGCAATCGCCAAACGTGCAGCGAAAGCAAGATGGAGCAAGGCGAAAGAACAGAAGTGACATATGAAAAGCCCAGAGGAAATCATCGAGAGCTTCAGGGTCAGGGCAAGGCAGAAACGAGATCATCGCTACAATGTGTCGGAGAAAGGCCGCGCACGTTCAAGACGCTATCAGGCCCAGCCCGCAATCAAAGAACATCGCAGATGGAAACAAAGAAGTCGGAGAACCTTACTGGAGATCAAATCGGGCACCTACAGGTGAAGACAATGACCGATAAATTCCCAACGCCGCCCGCACCGATCATGACGGCTGAAGAAATTGAAGCCTCAGAGGAAGCATTCATACAGGGCGAGCAGGATTGGCTTGACCGGTTGAAAGGCCGTAAACCGCCGACTCGTGCAGTCGAGCCCCGCACCCTGCGAACAAAAGAGGCCGCGCAGTATCTTGCAATTTCAGAATGGAAGCTGCGGCAATTGGTTCACAGCGGCGAGATCACGTTTCTGCCCGGTAAATACTGGCGATTTGCAACAAACGATTTGGACAAGTGGATTGAAGCAGGCCGGGAAAAGAGGCAATTATGAAAAGGCCAAGAGGTACGGGCAGCATTTTCCTGCGCGGCAATCTGCTGTGGATTCGCTATTACCGCAATGGGCGAGGCTTCAGCGAGAGCACGCATTCTGATTCAATGACCAAAGCACGCGCCATACTGAAGCGCCGACAATCGGAAATCGAAACGGGAACATTCAACCCGCAAGCTGGCAAGGTTCGCGTCAGTGATCTGATGGCGACCACATTGCAGCGATACGAGAATGACGCGCTCAAAAGCATAGGGGACGCCAGAGCGCGATGGAAGCTGCACCTCAAGCCGGAGTTTGAGCATTTGCTTGCGGCAAACGTGACCAGCGATATGCTCGAAAGTTATGTCAACAAGCGATTGAAGGAAGGCGCGGAACCTGCCACAGTCAACCGTGAATTGTCCTTGCTCAAACGGGGCTTCACTCTGGCCATGCAGAGCACGCCACCGAAAATTCGATTGATGCCCCACTTCCCCCATCTGCGCGAGGACAATATTCGGACGGGCTTCGTCACCGATGCCGAGGCAGACAAGATCGGCGCGGAATGCGCGAAGGTCGGGCTCTGGATGGTTGCTCTATTCACTACCCTCTTCGAGTTTGGCTTTCGCGTCGGTGAGGCTCTGAATCTGCGCGTGCGGCAAGTGGACCTAGCCAACCGATCAATTGACCTGAACCCCGGCGAGACCAAGAGCGGCAAGGGTCGGAGTGCGGTGATGACGACTCGCGTTTACGAACTGCTGAAGGCGTGCGTCATGGGCAAACAGCCGGACGATTACGTATTCACTCGCGACGGCAAGCGGGTCATTGATTTTCGCGTCACATGGTTGAACGTGACCAAGGCGGCAGGCTGCCCAGATACCTTGGTTCACGATTTGCGCCGGTCTGCGGTCAAGCGGATGATCCGGCGAGGCATCGCACAGACTACCGCGATGAAAATCAGCGGTCACCGCACAGAATCGGTTTTCCGGCGCTATGCCATCGTGGGCGAAGACGATTTGCGCGATGCGGCACGCAAGCTGGAACCTGAGAGAATAGATACAGTTAAGATACAATTGCCAATCGAGCCGTTGATTCTAAAGGATAAACTGGCGTGATCGGCGGAGTGATGAACCGGGGCTTTTCTTTGGGTCCGGTTGACTCCCCCTGTTAACCGACTGATAATCAAGCTGCGATGGACATCTACGAGGAGATCGTCAAGCTGCGGCAGCAGGGGCGCCGGGGGGCGGTGGCAACCATCGTCAACGTGCGGGGGTCGATTCCCTCTTTCAAGACCGCCAAGATGCTGGTGCGCGACGATGGCTCGATCGTGGGTACGATTGGCGGCGGCTGCGTCGAGGCTGAGGTATGGCAGGCCGCGCGTGAAGTTATGGAAAGCGAGAAGCCACGCACCCTGACCTTCAACCTCAATCAGGACCCCAAGTACGATACCGGGCTGGTCTGCGGCGGCACCCTCGAGATTTTCGTGGAGCCGGTGCTACCTCCAGCATCACTTTATATTTTCGGCGCAGGTCACGTATCCATAAATCTTTACAAGATTGCCAGAAGTGCGGGCTTCGACGTGACCGTGGTGGACGACCGCGAAGCCTACGCCAATCGCGAACGCTTCCCCGAAGCCAAAGAAGTGATTGCCGAGAATTTCGACCACGCCATGGCGCGACTGGCTCCCAATGAGTCTTCCTACCTGGTGATCGTCACCCGGGGGCATCGCGACGATATGCGAGTGCTGCGCTGGGCGGTGCAGACCCCCGCTCGATACATTGGAATGATCGGTTCCAGGCGCAAGACCATCACTATCTTTCAGGAGTTGACCAAAGAAGGCCTTGCACCCGAACTGTTCGATCGCGTGCATGCTCCGGTTGGACTCGACATCGGAGCGGTCACACCCGAGGAGATCGCAGTGGCGATCACGGCCGAGCTGATTGCTGCGCGCCGCCATGTGGAGCGAGAACTGCCGCACATGAGCTGGTTTCATTCCCGTAAGCGGGGCACGGGTGATGCAGCAGGCGCGGTGTTGGAGGAATCGGAAGAAGGAGTTTAGTTGGCTCCAGCACCCATTCGAGATCAAGAAGCAGGTCTGAAGGCCTGCTCTACCCATCCTGCGCTACCCCATCCTGCGCCACCCCATCGCAGCGATTCCGCCATCCTTAAGCCTCAATATTTGCTATCTTCCTTACATGAGCCGAGCGCCCAGCTGGTGCGGAGTGATATTGGCGGCGGGTGAGTCCTCGCGCATGGGATCGGACAAGGCCCTTCTGCCCTGGCCTCCGGTTGCGAGTGGCAGGCCGCCTTCCGGTGAGACGTTCTTGTCTGCCGCCATTCGTTCCTTAAGTTCAACTGATCAGGTGGTTGTGGTTGTCGGAAACAACGAGCAGGAACTGGCCCCGGTGGTGTACGCGGCGGGCGGTTCACTGGTGCGAAACCTGGCACCCGAGGCTGGTCAGTTCAGCTCCCTGCGAATCGGCTTGCATGCGGTTCTGGATCTGGGACGGGATGCCGCCATGATCACCCTGGTGGATCGTCCGCCGGCGGGCGCCGCGGCGCTGGAGCAACTGCGAGCAGCATTCGAAGCGGCGAGTTCCGAGACCTGGGCGGTGGTGCCGGAATACGGCGGACGCCACGGGCATCCATTTCTGGCCGGGCGCGAAATGATCGAGGTATTCCTCAAGGCTTCCGCAACGGCCACCGCTCGAGATGTTGAACACCAGCATCAGCAACACGTGCAGTACGTTGCGGTAGATGATCCCCATGTCACCATGAACGTGAATACGCCCGAGGACTACGCGGCGCTATTAAATCCTCAAACGAGATAATTCCCCCCTACGCATGAATGCAGAGAACGCGCAGCTGAACTCCTCTTCCAAAATTGCTGACTTCGTCCAGTCGGTCCTGCAATTGAAGCCCCGGCTTGCGGTCTTCGATTGTGACGGTACGCTCTGGTCGGGCGATGCCGGGTTCGGATTCTTTGAGTGGGAATTGAACCGCGGCCTGGTTTCTGACGACATCGTGCGCTGGGCCTGGGCCCGCTACGCTGACTACCTGGCCGGCAAGGTCAGCGAAGACGATATGTGCGCGGAAATGGTGACCATCAACCGCGGGTTGCTCGAAGCCGATGTAATGCGCGCCGCGGAAGAGTTCTTCGAGGCGAAAATGGTGGACGGCTTTTTTCCCGAGATGAAAGACCTGGTCGTGCGATTACAGGAGATGGGCTGCGAAGTCTGGGCGGTCTCTTCCACCAGCGAATGGGTCATCCAGGCGGGGATGAAGCATTTTGGAGTTCCAACCAAGCGCGTACTGGCGGCCGCAGTTGCGGCAGAAGATGGAAAGGTCACTGACAAAATCGTCCGCGTGCCCAGCGGGAAGGGCAAGCCGCTGGCTATCCACAAGGTCATTGGGCGCACTCCGGACGCGGTTTTTGGAAATTCCATCTGGGATGCGGACATGCTGGAGATCGCACGGCACCCCTTTGCCATTAATCCCACCACCGAACTGTTGGCTATCGCCGCCCAGCGCGGCTGGCCGGTTTATCATCCAGAACCAGTTTCCGGTTCATAGTTCTCTGTTCTCAGTTGCTTCAGTAATGCAGCTAGCGTGTCCATCGCCAAGTGGCTGGCGTGGTTCGAGGCCTGGGGTAGACCCCCTATTGAATTAATCAGTCTCTCGCGGCTCAACTGCCGGGCTTCGGCGATGGTCTTCCCTTTCACCAGTTCGGTGAGCAGCGAAGCGCAGGCCATGGCGGGAACGCATCCCTGAGCGAGAAAGCGGATGTCTTCGATGCGTCCAGCCGCGATTCGCAAGGTTAGTTTCAGGACATCTCCGCAGGCCGGGTTTTCAACCTGGGCGGAGGCGTCGGGATTGGCCACGCTGCCGGGGTTGCGCGGATTCTGGAAGTGGTCGAGGACCTGCGGCGAGTACATCGATAGCCTTAAGCTCCAGCCTCGAAATCTACTTCGATGGGCTCAATCAGGGGCACCAGCCAGGTGAGTAATTTCTGATGGATGGGATGTGGTCCATAGGCCTGCAAGGCAGGCTCGTCGGTAAACTTCATCACGCCGCCCAGTTCGTAGCCCTGTCCGCGCGGTGACGTGTTAACTCCAACCAGGGTCTCCTGCAGACCCGGGATTTGACCCTGCAGCTTGCGTATTTCGGCGATGGCGCGTCGTTTCTGCTCTTCCGTGACTCCTGGCTTCCAGCGAAACGCGAACATGTGGACGAACATGATGGACTGAGACCCTCCGCGAGATTGTAGCGGGTGGCCGGCAATTGTGTAAAAACCTCGCTCACCTGGAAGCGCAAGGCTTGTACGATGGGGGAGTGACGTCCGACCACACTCCGCAGCGCGTGGTCTGCCTGCAGCCCAGCGCTACCGTCATCCTGGCCGCGCTCGGCCGACTCGACCGAGTGGTGGCCTGCACCCGGTATTGCGCTGAGGTTTGTCCCGAAGTCAAGAACGGCGGCCGCAGCATCATCGCCGATTCCTGGACGGCGCAGAGCCCGCAGATACTGGCCGCTCATCCCGACCTGGTAATTGCCGCCGTTCCTTACCAGGAGAAGGCAGTGGTGGAAATCCTGAAAGCGGGGATTCGCTTTCTGGGTCTGGCGCCCAAAACGTTGATCGACATTTATGCCGATATCGCGACCATCGCCGGGGCGGTCAACGCTGCGGAGCAAGGACAGTTCGTGATTGCGAACATGCAGCGTGAGATCGAGGGTCTTCGGGCGCCGGTAGGGAGTGGGCAGCGGCCTCGCGTCTTTTGCGAGGAGTGGGGCAAGCCGTTGATTGCGTCCCAGAGGTGGGTGGCAGAGCTGGTCGAAGTTGCGGGCGGCGAGTTCATGGGCGAGCCGGGCGGAAGCTCCTCAGCGGAGTCGGTTCTGGCAGATGCCCCGGAAGTGGTCGTTGCTGCCTGGTGCGGAGCTGGCGACCGCGTCCCGCTGCAAAAGATTGTCCGCGAGCGGGGATGGCAACAGATGCCGGCGGTGCGCGACGGGCGCGTGTACTGCATCCGCGATGAGCTTCTGAACACGCCGGCCCCCACCCTGGTACACGGCCTGCGAGCGTTAGCGGCGGCGATTCATCCCGCTGCTTTTCCACACCCCGACGGGCTAAGATGTATGGTCGAGACGCGAGTTTGAGCTCACGCGCCTCGGTCTCGTGATCCGGAGACTCTATGCCTCCTGGTTCCGTATTTGCAGAAGTCAGGAAAGAGATCGACCGCATAAACCAGGCCGCTGGATCGGTGGAAGATTTCATGTGGGAAACCGTGAAAGTGCTGCATGATCGCATGCTGAAGTACAACTGGGTCGGTTTCTACATGCTGGAGAACCAGCCCCTGGGCTCCCAGCCGCGCATGCTGGCCCTGGGACCCTTTCAGGGAGCCATGACGCCGCACACCCGTATCCCATTGAACCAGGGTATTTGCGGCGCAGCCGCTTCCACGGGCAAGACGATCGTGGTGGACGACGTCAGCCTCGACAGCCGCTACCTGGCTTGTTCCACCGAAACCAAGTCTGAAATTGTGGTGCCCGTATTTGTCCGCGGCAAGGTGGTTGGCGAACTGGATATTGACAGCCACTTCCCGGCCGCATTCGGCGATGACGATCGCAGCCTGGTTGAGTATTGCGCTTCCCTGGTGGGCAAGCAGATGGAAAAGTTCGCAGGATGAAAAGTTGGAAAGGCCAGGGGCGCGCAGCCGAGGGCAATCGAGCTCGTGGTCCCTTGCCATCGATGAAACAAGTGGTGGCCGCGCTGATTTTCAAGGATGACCTCCTGCTGGTATGCCAGCGCACCCGGCACCAGACCATGCCGCTGAAATGGGAGTTCCCCGGAGGCAAGATCGAAACCGGTGAACAACCGCGCGATGCCTTGCGCCGGGAATTGAATGAGGAACTCGGCATTGATGCCACCATCGGCGACGAGGTGGCGCGCCTCCGCCACGAGTACAACAACCGGTCTGCGGTGGAATTGCGCTTTTACGCGGTACGCGAATACAAAGGCGAAATTGAGAACCGGATTTTCAAGGACATGCGCTGGGCAACGCGCGCCGATCTGCCCTCGTTTGATTTTCTGGAAGCCGATTTACAGCTGGTGAGAGAGCTGTCCGAAGGAAAAATCGCCTAGCGCCTGGGAAATTAGAACCGCGAAGTGCGGAAGAACACAGCCAGTCGAAGTCTTGGGGTTGGGCATGGATTACGACATCCCTCTGAAGGGCGAAAGAAACCGAGAACGCACCTCGGGGGCTTAGGCCGCAACGCTTTCAAGCCTGCTCATTGCAGGGCCCAAGGCCTTGCTCCACCCTCCGCCCCCCTAGCCTGAACCGCCCCGCAGAGTCCAGAACCAGGCCAGCGTCAAGCCCACCATGATCACAGTCGTGGCCCACGCCACCACGTTGTAAAGGCGCGAGCTTACATACTCTCCCATCAACTCCTTCTTGTTCACCAGCAGCAGCATGAAGACGAGCACGAAAGGCAGCACGATGCCGTTTACCACCTGGGACAGGATGGAGATCTTCACCAGGGGAATATTGGGCAGCAGAATTACGCCCGCTCCGGCCACGATCAGGATGGTGTAGAGCCAGTAGAACACGGGAGCTTCACTGAACCGCCTGCCCACGCCCGATTCAAATCCCAGCCCTTCACACACGGCGTAGGCAGTGGAGAGCGGCAAAATGGAGGCCGCGAACAGCGAGGCGTTGAACAACCCCATGGCAAAAAGGATGTAGGCGTAATCTCCGGCCAGGGGATGCAGCGCCTGGGCTGCATCTTTGGCATCGCTGATGTTGTGGTAGCCGTGTACGTAAAGCGTAGACGCGCAAGCCACGATGATGAACCAGGCCACGATGTCGGTAAAGACGCAGCCGGTCACGACGTCGAGCCGCGACGCTTTGTACTGCCGCCGGGTCACGCCTTTCTCCACGATCGAAGCCTGCAGGTAGAACTGCATCCAGGGCGCGATGGTGGTACCAACCACACCGATCACCATGTAAAGATAATCCGGGCGCAGGAACATCTCCTTGTGCGGCGGGACGATGGTGGCTTCGAGCGCCTCCAGCCAGGCGGGCTTGGCCAGGACTCCGGCAAGGATGTAGGTGACATAGAAAAACGACGCCGCCAGAAATACTTTCTCCACCGTTTTGTACTGGCCCTTGACCACGATCAACCAGACAATGATGGCGCAGACCGGGACGGTGTAGTTCCTGTTAAGGCCAAACAGCTCCAGACTGCCGGCGATGCCCGCAAATTCCGTGACCACGTTACCGAAGTTGACGATGACCAGGCCGGTCATCATGAAAAAAGTGATGCGGAATCCGAATTCTTCGCGAATCAGGTCGCTCAAACCCTTGCCAGTTACCGCGCCCATACGGGCGGCGATTTCCTGCACCACGATCAGCGCCACCGTGATCGGGATCATGGTCCAAAGCAGCATGTGCCCGAACTGGGCCCCGGCCGCGGAATAGGTCCAGATGCCGCCGGCATCGTTGTCCACATTCGCGGTGATGAACCCCGGCCCGACCACGGCGAAGAAGATCAGAAGCCGGATTTTCCAGCGTTTCAGGAAGGTCATGCGGTCGCACACTTACTGATGCAGTGACCGATCAGCATAAATGCAGCTAGCAAATCTGGATAGCTCAAATCGTGTGGGATAGTGTGGATCGGGACACTCTTGTCCGACGCTTTTGGGTTTGACCTTGGTCGTTCTGTACAAGCCCAATCCAATTCATCCCTAAAAAATCAAAGTCAAAGGCGTCGGACAGGAGTGTCCGACCCACACAAGTGCCCTACAGGTTGGCTCGGAGCAGGCTGATGATGTCGTCGGAAGTGATGACTCCGGTCAATTTCTTGTTGTCGTCCACTACAGGAAGGGTCAGCAGATTGTACTTGTCGAAGAGTTCCGCAACGTCTTTCTCCTTCGCGCCGGCGCGACTGGAGATCAACGGCTCTTGAGTCAGTGAAAGCATGGCCGTGTCGGGGGTGGCCAGCACCAGCTTGGCCAAGGGCACGGCGCCTGCCAGGGTACCGTGGGAATCCACCAGATAGATCGTACTGACGGTTTCCACCCCGCCCTCAAAGCGCCGCAAGACCTCTATGGCATCGTGCACCGTAGCACTCACGGGAACCGCCAGGTACTCGGGATTCATCAGGCCGGCGGCGGTGTTTTCCTTGAACTCCAGGAGTTCTACCATCTCCTTCCGTTCCTGGGGTTCCATCTCCAGCAGAATTTCCGAGGTGCGTTCTTCGGGTAGATCGGCGAGCAGGTCGGCGGCCGCGTCGGGTTCCATCTCCTCGACAATCTCGGCGGCGCGCTCCGAGTCCAGGGACTCGACGATCGACTTCTGAACTTTGGGCTCGACTTCCTCCAGGGCCCCGGCCGCCACTTCCTCATTCAGGGTCTCAAACACGGCCTCGCGTTCGTCGGGGGCCAGATCTTCGACGATATCGGCGATATCGGCGGGATGCAGCTTCGCCAGGCGATCGTGCGAAATCTTGAGCTTTACCCGGCGGGCGGGATCGGTTTCGATGAGGTCAACGAAGTCCCAGGGAATGCTGCGCGGAGGGATTTGCCGCAGCAGCGCGCGCAATGCCGCCAGCGGAACCACCCCCTTCAGCAAGCGCCGGATGGCACCGCGGGGGCCGACGTCCACCGACCCGACTCTCAGCACGGGGCGGTTTCCCAAAGATTCCTGCAGCAGGTCCAGATCGTTTACCCGGACGACTTTCCTGCCGAAGACGTCGATGACCTGCTGATCCAGAAGATCGCGGCCCAGCAACAGCATGCCTTCCGCGCCATCGCCGTCGGCCCAGCCGGCCGAGGGCGCATCGGTACGAATGCCCCCGTTGATCGAGGTGACGGATACAAAGGGCAGCATGCGGTCGCCGCCACTCGTCCTTATGATCAACACCGCAACCCGGGCCCGGTCTTCCTGGGGGACCAGGGCCACTTCGCGCACCCGGCCGCATCGGCTTCCGGCGTTGTCAAACACCGGAGTGCCCAGCAGTTCTGTAAGCGCAAGGGTCAACATACTTTCGAGAATACTCAACCGAGAGGTAAGAATCCACAGGAGCTTTTTAGGTTTGTAGCGCCGGCGTCCCGCCGGCCCAATAGGCGGGCAAGGCCCGCCAGTTTTTGCGGCGCGACAGTCTTAGTGACGCCCAAGGGCGGAGGGCAAGACCCTCCGGACAGCCGGCGGGACGCGGGCGCTCTGATCCAACATCGAGCTGCGCGTTGACATTTCCGGGGCATAAGGGCAAACTACCGCATTCGCTGCAACTACCGTTCCCGGCCATGGCTAAGCAGTCGCCGCTGGCCGGAACGCGGGACAGCGGAGATTCCGGATCCACGAAGCCGTACCCAAACATCTTTGCCATGACCGAACAGCGGGTCTCCTACACGTTGGATTCGACGCTGGAGACCGTCGACAGCGCCGAGCAGGCAGCCAGCCGGATTGCTTCCGAATTGGGCTTCGACGATGACGAGGTCATGAGAATCGCCATGGCGGTGCGGGAAGCTGCCGTCAACGCCGTGCTCCATGGCAACGCTTACGATCCCGGCAAAAAGGTCAGCCTGGACTTCGAGCAGACCGGCGGCAACCTGGTGATCACCATCCGGGACCAGGGCAAAGGACTGGATCTGGAAAAAATTCCGGATCCCCTGGCGCCGGAAAATCTCTTAAAGACGTCGGGCCGGGGCATTTTTCTTATACGCTCGTTCATGGATGAGGTGCACATCAGCCCCTCCCAGACGGGCACCGAAATTAGACTTGTGAAACACGTCCACGGTCCATCCGAGGGCGTTAAGGAGGCTTCCCAGTGAGCATGAAGACCAGTACGCGCCAGGTTAACGGCGTCACCATCGTGGACTGCAGCGGCCGCATTACTCTCGGCGAAGGCAGCGTAATATTGAAAGATGTGGTGCGCGAACTGCTTTCCAAGGGGCAGAAGAAAATTCTGCTCAATCTCGGGGATGTGAACTATATCGACAGCTCGGGCATCGGCGAGCTCGTCAGCGCTTTCACCACCGTGCGCAACCAGGGTGGCGAACTCAAGCTGCTCAACCTGACTAAAAAAGTTCACGACCTGCTGCAGATCACCAAGCTGTACACCGTCTTCGACGTGAAGGACGACGAAGCCAGCGCAGTCAAGTCGTTCAGCTAAGTTTCCCTGTCATCTCTGACGAGGGCCGGTATCAGTCCGGCCCCGGCGGTTTCTATTTCGGGAAATACGTCGATTTCTTTTGCCCGCGGTCACGTGCCCGGACTTACTACGCCATACAATTTCTGCCAGGGTGGAGGCGTGCTCTAGCACCGTATCCAAGGCCCTGCAAGTCGCGGCCTCAGCCACTGAGGCATAAGCCGCTGCTCACGGAGATTTTGCGCTCAAAATGCCGCCTGCCGTCCCGTACCCGTTACTCGCCACCATCCTGCTCAGCAGCCTGGCCTGGTCCGACTGTCTTCCCTTTGCGGAGGCGGGGAAACATGTGGGCGAAATCAAGTGCATCACGGGCAAGGTCATAAGAGTCAAGCAGGGCGCGCGGGGAGTTCAGTTTCTGGACTTCTGCGACGACTACCGCCTTTGTCCCTTCACCGTCGTGATCTCTTCCCGCGACTTTAAGAGCGTGGGGGATGTGCGGCAACTGCAGGGCCGGATGATTGAGATTCACGGCAAAGTCAAGGAGTACGAGGGGCGCGCCGAGATTGTTCTCGAGGAATACCGGCAGTTGAGCGGCGCCGGCGCCCGAATTCCTCCCCTGCCCAAAAGCTACGACGTGGAAAAAAAGAAGGGGCGCTACAGCGCGGGAACGTTCAGCCATCCCAAATCAAAACGGAAGACTTCCAAGAGACAACCACCTGAAATAGTCACCCAGGCGCCAGAGACCCGGAACAATAGACAGCCCGACTCACGGGCCCGATGGACTGGCCGGGGCCCGCCAGGTTCGCGGTGCTGAGCGATAGTCAGGAGCGGAGGGCGGGACGCCGGCGCTACAAGAATCTACGCATCACGCGCCAACGCCGCTCGTATCAAACGCGAAACGTTATCTTCCAGCACGACGAATCTCTGGTATTCGTTGCCCTCCAGAGTCCCCATCGAAATGCTTTCGTTCCGATAGCGCACGGGACTGGTGACGACTGTCCTCAAACCCACGTGGATCTCTCGTACGCCAGTCTTCTCGAGCACAACCCGGACATTCTGATCGTTGATGCCACCCCCCGCCATGATGATTAGATCTTCGCCTGCGCGCTCAACCAGCTGACGCAGGGTTGTGGCCCCTTCGAGAGCGGTTTGTGCTCCTCCGGAACTGAGGATCCGGTCCGCACCGGCTTCCCGCACTTGCTCCAGCGAGCGGAACAGATCGGCGGACATATCGAAGGCCCGGTGATAGGTCACCTTGAGAGGTCTCGCCAGGTCAACCAGTGTGCTCGTCCTCTGAATGTCCATGTTCGCTTCCAGGTCGAGAATCCCGAACACGACACCGTCAGCGCCCAGTTGTTTGGCCATCAGCACATCGCGACGCATGATGTCGAACTCGTCGTCACTGTAGAAGAAATCGCCGCCTCGGGGACGAATCATTACGTGCAGGCCGATCGAAATTTTCTTTCGCGCAGTTGCGATCAGACCTGCGCTCGGGGTGATTCCCCCTTCGAGAAGGTCGCTGCACAACTCTACTCGCCTCGCTCCGCCGCGTTCGGCGGCAATCGCCGACTCCAGCGAGTCCACGCATATATCGACGGTGATTTCATTGCTGTCCAAGAAGGTTAGTCCGCAACGGGCACGCTGAAGTGTCCCGCGACGCATTGCCAGGTTCGGTCGTGGCGGACCCACGTGTCCGTGAACCGCCCTCTGTGCTCAAAGGGCTTGCCATGAAAGGTCCCCTTTTCGTGATACGCGCCGGTCACGACCGCAACATCGCCGTGGACCTGGATCTTCATATCCCGAGATTCCAAGAGTTCAAAATCGGCATCGGGGTCCGCCGTGAAAGCGACCTCTTCCGTCTTACTGATCACGCTGCCATCGGGTTCGGTCAGCACCAGATCGTCGGACATGAGTCGGGCCAGGGTAACCGGGTCGTGTTTTAACTCACTTTGGTTCCACGAGTTCTCGAGGGCCAGGACTTCTGCCTGCGCAGATCCAGTCTGCGCAGGCAACATGGTGGGAGCAAGCGCGATCACCAGGCCCGAGAGCATCATCACGGCAGGTTTCATCGTTCATCCTCCTGGAAGGCGCAGTGATTCTATATCGGCCCACTACACCACGCCCCTTCTCAACTCCTCCAGCGGATAAAACGTTCCTCGCCATACCACCCCTCCTCGTCCCAGGGTCAGGAATGTCGAACGCAGCATGATGTACGCGAACAGCAGCGTGCTCACCGGATGCAGGACGAAATAGTAGGGCGGAATATCCGACTTCCGCGACATGCCCACGTAGATGGAAAACACCGAGAACAGGGCCAGTGCGTAGCCCAGGCGTGCCCATCCGTGGGCCAGCCAGATGCCGGCAAACGGCATGAGGTTCAGAAAGACCAGGGCGAAGCACGCGGCCAGGGCCCGCGGCCACTGGAATGACATGATGGCGAAGAAGTTCTTTGTCAGGTTGTCCACCACGCCCCATGCGCCTCTGGCCCAGCGGATGGAAATCAGATTGGCACCGAAAACGTTGCGTTGTGCGTAGCCGGCGTTCTTTACGACCTTGCCCAGTTTCATATCATCGAGCACATCGAAGCGCAGAGCCTGGTATGTACCCAAGGTCTCGTACACCGTCCGGCGAATCAGGTTGAACGCACCCACACCCATGTGGTCTCTGGTCTTTGGATCGGCAACTTTCCAGGGACGGTGTCCGAAGACGAACAGGGTCTGGAAAAAGGCAATCATCATCCTCTCGCCCGCGTGCTTCATGATCATGCGGGGAAAAAGCACGAGGTGGTCGGCGCGCTGGGATTCGGCGTAAGCCAGGGCGCGGCGGAGAGCATCGGGCTTGAAGAGAACGTCGGCATCAGTGAACAACAACCAGTCGCTCGTGGCCAGATTGCTGGCGCTCCACATGGCGTTCGGTTTGCCCATCCAACCTGGGGGCAGGTCGGTGATGTGGACCACCCTGAGCCGGCCGGGCGGCGCGGCGGCGGCAATCGTCTCCATGATCTCGCCGGTACGATCGCTAGAGCGATCATCGACGGCGATCACTTCGTAGTTGTCGTAGTCGAGGGCGAGGAGGCGGGTCAGGGTGGCCTCAATGTCAGCGGCCTCGTTGCAGGCGGGAACGATGATGCTGACGCACGGGTTGCCGGGTGGCTTGCGGTCCCACTCCGCTTCGGAGATGTCGGCGATTTTCGGCACACCTGCTGCCGCATCCGTGAGACGCCAGAGCCAGACCAGGCCCAGGGCGCATCCTGCAATCCAGTGGAAATAGCTCATCCCGCGGACGCTTCCCGCGAACCCGGCTCTTTACCTTTGTCCGTGCCCAGGGCCGGTGCGAATCGCATGCCGTAGAAAAGTATGGCAGAAGAAAGGACCATGGCGACAACCGGACCGATGAACGCAGTCTGCAGCGAGCGCTTGTCGGCGATGTAGCCCATGAGCGTCGGCGACGGAACATCACCGAGAATGTGGATGATGAAAATGTTTACCGCGATGGCAGTGGCACGGATGTGGGCCCCGACGGAATTGATCAGGGCGGCATTCAGCGGTGCAGTATTCAAGAGCAACAGGAAGGCCGCGATGGCGATTCCCGGCAACATCGCTGGCCCTATAGAAAACAGCGCCACAATCATGACTGGCACTCCCAGGGCCATGCTGACCGCGGACACCGAGTAATAGGCGCTGCGGTAGCGCCGCAGCAGGCGGTCTCCCAGCCACCCTCCTGCTAATGAGGCGACAATTCCGTCAACTACAATGATGGCGCCAAAGGTTTCGTTGGCCGATTCCAGGGAATAGCCTCGCGACTGGGAGAGGAAAGTCGGCATCCACACCTGCAATCCACCCAGGGCGAAGGTCATCATGGCCATGCCGAGCGTGGCAGTCCAGAACGCCGGATTGCGGGCCAATCCCCAGATGGTCCCGCGCTCCCGGGTTTCCTTAAGGGAATCAAAACGGCCACGTTCCGGCTCGGGCACGAATGCCAGCGCGAGCGCCAGGAGAAAGCCCGGGACCGCAGCCACATAAAAGGGAAAGCGCCAGCCGTGCACCGGCCCTAACTTTCCTCCCAGCAAGTATCCCGCAGCCGTGCCGACCGGGATGGCCAGATAGAAGATACCCAGAATGCGGCCGCGCTTTTCCTCGGAAAAAAGATCGGCGACGAACGTCGGAGCGATGGTCACGAAGGTGGCCTCGCCAATTCCCACCAGAGTGTGGCGCAGCAGCAACTCTCCGTAAGTGTGAGTGACTGCGGTGAGCAGCGTGAGCCCGCTCCAGAAAATGGCGCCCAGAATGATGATCAGCTTGCGCGAGTAACGGTCGGCCAGCGGCCCAACAAAGGGTGCGGCGATCATGTAGAAAATCAGGAAGGCACTAGTGAGGTAGCCTACCTGGGCGTTACTGATGTGAAACTCGTCCTGTACCAGCGGCTGGACCGCGAACAGAACGGAGCGGTCGATATAGTTGAGAAAGTTGAGCGTGGTCAGCAGGACCAGCGCGGTCCAGGGATAGAGTTTGCGTTGGGTCACTTGGGGAAGGAATATACCATGCACGCGAATTTACCGCGTTGTCATCCTGAGCGAAGCTGACTGATTCGAAACGAATCGCTCAGCACAGTCGAAGGAGCCCTACCTTTCCACCAACTGTTCAGAGCAAGAGCATTCCGGAGCAGATAATAGAGAGCTATGCATCCGGCATTTGTCCGCTCATAGCGGTCCTTGACTGCGCATACACTTCGCGCAGCGAAGTGCATGCTGCGCTCAGGATGACAGCCGGGGGAAATCCCACTTCCGTTTCTTCCCTTTCGGCCGCGGCCATCTCGCCATCACTACCGTCGAGATTCCGCCGCGCGGACGGAAATCTCCTTTCACCTCGGCCCACACAGGCCTGGCCCAGCGCACCACATCTTCCAGCACGCGGTTCACGATGTTCTCCTGGAAAATCCCCAAATTGCGGTAAGACTGCAAGTACTCCTTCAACGATTTCAACTCCAGGCAGCGCTGGTCCGGCATGTAGCGGATGGTGATAGTGCCGAAATCGGGCAGGCTAGTCTTGGGACAGACCGAGGTAAATTCCGGGTCATCCACCACGATTTCGTAGCCGGGAAACTGGTTCGGCCAGGTCTCGATGGCGGGAAATTTGTGATCGAGGCCAGCTGCGGCGTGGGCCTCGGTGTAGCGTGGCGGCGGCATATCGCTATTGTAACCAGAGCCAGGTAGCGCCGACGTCTCGCCGGCCGTCCGGCGGGCTTCACCCCCATGGACCCGGCGGGGCGCCGGCGTTACAAATCCGGTTCCTTGCCCGATATCGTGCATCTAAGTTCTTAGCGCGGTTAAGGTTGGGCTCAGGCGTCCGGTGGTACATTATCTAGCGACGACATGGCATTGAGGACAAACAACAACGGCTTCTTCAGCCGGCATCGCTGGCTGGTGTGGGCATCCGGAATTGCTGTGGCCGTACTGCTGCTGGCTTCATTCATGTCGCGCGACGAAACTATTCCTGTCCGCGCCGCGACGGTGGAGCGCAGCACGATTCGCAGCGTGATTTCGACCAATGGAAAGGTCGAACCACTACAGAGTTTCGAAGCTCACGCGCCGGTCGGAACCACGGTAAAGAAACTGCTGGTCAAGGAAGGCGATCGTGTCAAGAAGGGACAACTTCTGGCCCAACTGGATGACGCCGATGCGCGCAGCCTGGCGGCCCGGGCCTTGGCCCAGGTTCGCGCTGCGCAAGCGGAAGTGAGCGCCATGGAGCGGGGCGGGAACCGCGAAGAAGTTCTGACCCTTGAAGCCCAACTGGTAAAGTCGCGTAACGAGCGCGACACGGCGCAACGCAATCTCGAGGCCCTGAAGCGCCTGCAGCAGCAGGGCGCAGCCTCCCCCGGCGAAGTGAAACAGGCAGAAGATCAGCTGGCGGGAGCAGAAGCCGACCTTAAGCTGGTGCAGCAGAAACAGAAAGAACGTTACTCTCAGCCCGAGATCGTTCATGTGGAGGCCCAACAGGCAGAGGCGCAAAGCGCCTATGGGGCGGCTGAAGACAATCTTCGTCAACTGAACATCCGCGCACCCTTCGACGGGGTTGTCTATTCCCTTCCCGTCCACCAGGGCGCATATGTGAATCCCGGAGACCTGGTATTGCAGGAGGCCGATCTCTCGAAGGTTCTGGTGCGCGCCTACGTGGATGAACCCGACGTAGGCCGCCTGGCGCGCGGACAAAGAATCGATCTCACCTGGGATGCGGTCCCCGGACGCGCGTGGGAAGGTGCGGTGAGCACCATACCGTCCACGGTGAAACTCCTGGGGACGCGCAACGTGGGAGAAACCACCTGCATCGTGGATAACCTGGACTTCAAGCTGTTGCCCAACATCAACGTCGGAGTCACGATCGTGACGGCGGAGCACCACAATGCGCTCACCATGCCCCGCGAGGCAGTCCGTCTGGATGACGGCAAGACTTTCGTCTACCAGATCATGAACAACGAGCTGCAGCGGCGGGATATTCAGACGTCTATCTCCAATCTCACCCAGGTGGAGATCACAAGCGGAGTTGCGGAAAAGGCGGTATTGGCTCTGGCTTCGACCAACTCCAAGCCCTTACGCGAAGGCCTGGCCGTGAAGGTAGTTCGTTAGGTGTTTGAGAAAATGAAATTACGGATCATCATTCTGATTGTGGCTCTGTTCTCCGCCGTGGCCCTGGCGGCCGGCGACGATTCTGCTCCCGCTCTGCTGGCTGCCGGACGGGCCGACGACGCCATTACTACTCTGCGCTCCAAAATCAACACTTCTCCCAGCGACGCCGAGGCTCATAACCTGCTGTGCCGCGTCTATTTTTCCATGGGCGATTGGGACCGGGGCATTTCAGCCTGCGAGAAAGCGGTCGCGCTCGATCCCGACAACAGCCGTTACCACATGTGGCTGGGACGTATTTATGGCGAAAAGGCTGACGCGGCAAACTTCCTGAGCGCAGCCTCTCTGGTAGGCAAAGTACGCAATGAGTTTGAAGCCGCAGTAAGACTGGATCCGAACAACGTGGACGCGCGTAGCGACCTGGGTGAATTTTATCTGGAAGCTCCCGGCATCGTGGGCGGCGGACGCGACAAGGCCGAAGTTCAGGCCCAGGCGCTGGCTGCGCTTGATGCCGCCAAGGCTGACTATCTCAGGGGCCGCCTGGCCGAGAAAAGGAAAGATTTCGCCACGGCGGAGAAAGAGTACCGCGCTGCAATTGAAGCCAGTCACGGCAGCGCCCTCACCTGGTTCAATCTGGCGCTGTTTTTCCGCCATCGCGAGCGCTGGGATGAGATGGAAGACGCCATTAACCACGCCGTTTCGGCACAGGTCGATCGCCCGGAAATTATCATGGAGTCGGGAGAAATTCTTCTGCGAAGCGGCCGCAACTTCCCGGCCGCGGTGCAATATTTGCGCCGGTATCTGGCCCTGAATTCCAAAGTCGAAGAAGCTCCGGCATTCAAGGCCCACTACCTGCTGGGCACGGCTCTTGAAAAGCAGGGCGACAAGCAGGGAGCGGCCCAGGAATATCGCGCCGCCCTTTCTCTGGCCCGGAATTTCTCGCGCGCTCAGGAAGCTCTGGACCGGCTCAACCGCTGAACGTTGCTCGCGTAGGCCCGGACGCCCTCGTCCGGGCGAGCGAGCGAAGCTTGCCAGAGTTTTCTGTCTGCAGCCAGTCACAAACAGGATTCGCATTTTCGATCGCAAGCGCAACCACCAGTCGGGCTTTGCCCGGCCCGGGCGGGTGAGGGCACCCGCCCCTACGTGAGATCATTGAGCACAATCCCATCGAATTTCCTTGGAAGGTGAAGAGATGAACCTTGCTCCTCGCTGCGTTCCGCGTTTTTGTGGCTTCCTGCTGGTTGCCCTTTTCGGCTTGCCCCGGTTGGCCGCCGAGCCTTTACCGTTGAAACGGGCCGTCGAACTGGCCCTGGCCCACAGCACTGCCGCGGCTGCGACCAACGCTGATGAGCAGCGCGTTTTTGCATCCTACCGCGAAGCCCGGAACCAGTACATCCCGCAGTTCATTCTGGGCTCGGGCCTGGGAAAATCCTGGGGATACCCGTTGAGCCTGGAGGGTACGGCACCGTCGATCGTGAATCTCAACAGCCAGTCGGTGGTGTTCAATCCGTCTCTGCGAGATTTTGTCCGCGCCGCCAAAACGGATTGGAACGCTGCTAGCTTGCAAAGCAAAGACCAGCGCAACCAGGTGATTCAGGACACAGTGCTGAGTTATGCGGAACTAAGCAAGTGGGAAGCTCTCGTCGGACACTTGCAGGAGGAGCACGCGGCCGCGCTCCAGACCGAGCAGCAGGTCAGCGAGCGGATCAAGGAAGGAATTGACAGCCCGATCATGCAGAACAAGGCCCACCTCAGCACGGCGCGCTTACGCCTTCGCCTGGCGGAGGCGCAAGGCGCCATCGACGTCATCCGCAACCGGCTCTCGCACCTGACCGGGCTTCCCGCCGCTGGCATCGAAACCGAGTCTGACTCCATGCCGCCCTTGCCAGAAGTAAAACAGGAGGATGATCTCGCCGGACGGGCGGCGCAGACCAGTCCCGGCGTGCAGGCGGCGGAGAGCCGCGCTGCGGCCGAGAGCCTGCGGGCCCGCGGCGAACACCGCGCCATGTTGCCGTCGATGGACTTCGCGGCGCAGTATGGACTGCTGGCCGCGTACAACAATTACCAGAATTTTTTTCAGCCCGGCAGCTTCCAGCGCCACAACGCCACACTCGGAGTAGTCATTAAATTTCCTCTCTTCAGTCCTACTCAGCACGCCCGCGCCGACGCTGCCGATGCTCTTGCGTTGAAAGCAAAAAAGGATGCCGAAACTGCCAGGAACCAGGTGTCGGAAGAGACTCTGCGCTTGCAGCGCTCAGTGGGACAGATGGCTGCGGCCAAGGAAGTGGCCGATCTTGAATATCAGGTCGCGCAATCCAATCTGGAATCGCTGCGCGTGCGCGTGGATGCCGGCAGCGCTGGCTGGCACGACGTTCAGGACGCGCGCGAACAGGTCAACGAGCGTTACAACTCGTTGCAGGACGCAAATTTTGAGCTGGAACGGGCCCACATCACATTATTGCGAGCCACCGGCGAACTGGCCAGCTGGGTGGGCGCCGGGCAGTGAGCGCGGGTGAGATAACTGCAGATTTGGCAAGGCTTTGGGGCGCTGTGGCGGGTCGGCGGAGGTACCTTGAACGTATCTAGGTTCCGGGTAAAATGAGCGCCGAGATGTTAATATAAATTACTGACAATTATGCCGTTAAAAACACTTTTTCTGAATCCGCCATCCTTTGAGAATTTTGACGGTGGTGCCGGCTCGCGGTGGCCTGCCACGCGCGAGATTGAGTCTTACTGGTATCCCGTCTGGCTGGCGTACCCGGCCGGCATGCTGGAAGGGGCTCGTCTGGTCGATGCTCCTTCGCATCACGTTTCCGCCGAGGAAACCATCAAGATTGCTAAGGACTACGAGTTTTTGGTTCTCTACACCAGCACGCCTGGTTTCCGGGGGGACATCGGGCTGGCTCAGGCCATCAAGAACGTCAATCCCACGATCAAGATTGCTTTCGTGGGACCGCATGTCACCGTGCTGCCGGAACGCACCTTAAAGGATTGTCCGGCCATTGATTTTATCTGCCGCAAAGAGTTCGACTATTCGGTGGTCGAATTCGCCCAGGGCAAGCCGCTCGAGGAGATTCTGGGGGTTTCGTATAGGAAGAATGGAGCAGTGGTCCACAATTCCGACCGCCCGCAGATCCAGGACCTGGATGTTCTGCCCCACGTCACCGATGTCTACTATCGCGACCTCGATCCACGGCGCTACACCGTGCCCTTTCTGCTCCACCCCTATGTGTCGCTCTACTCCACTCGGGGATGCCCGGCGCAGTGCACGTTCTGCCTGTGGCCGCAGACTACCAGCGGTCACGCCTGGCGCAAGCGGTCCACCGACGATGTGGCCCGCGAAATGGCCAAGGCCAAAGAATATTGGCCGTGGGTGAAGGAATTCTTTTTTGACGATGACACCTTCAACATTCAGAAGGCGCGTACGGTTGAACTCTGCGCCAAGCTGAAGCCGCTCAACCTGACTTGGTCCTGCACTTCGCGCGTCACCACGGACTACGAGACTCTGAAGGCCATGAAGGAAGCCGGCTGCCGCCTCCTCATTGTGGGCTACGAATCGGGCGACCAGCAGATCCTGAAGAACATCAAGAAGGGTGCCACCATCGAGCGCGCCCGTCAGTTCACCAAGGATTGCCACAAGCTTGGACTGGTGGTCCACGGCGACTTCATCCTGGGCCTGCCCGGCGAGACTCGGGAAACCATCAACAACACCATTGCCTTTGCCAAGGAGCTCGATGTCGAAACCATCCAGGTATCGGTGGCGCACGCCTATCCCGGGACTGAGCTCTACGAATACGCCATAAAGAACGGCTTCATGGTGGCGGACTCAAAAATGGTGGATGAGGGCGGCCACCAGATGGCTCAGATCCAGTATCCGGGGCTGCCGGCCGATGAAATTATGGAGTCGGTGCATCGCTTCTACGACGAGTATTACTTCCGGCCCAAAGCCATCTATCGCATCCTGAAGAAGGCCGCATTCAACCGCGGGGAGCGCAAGCGCCTGTACAAGGACGCCAGGAGTTTTCTGAAGCTTCGCGCCTCCCGCAACAAGTGGGTCAAGGAAAAACGCGAACGCGGCGAATCTGCGAGCGTGGCCGAACCCGCCAAGGCCTAAAGGCGAAAGAAAGACCGTGTGACGTTTCGCAAGTATCTGGTGCTGGCCGGTGTCACCTTGTTCGCTGCGATCGGCGATACCTTTCTCGCCCGCGGCATGAAGCAGGTGGGCAACATTTCGCTGCACAGCCTGCCTGATCTGATTTTCACCATACTGGATCCCTGGGTCGCCCTGGGGATCTTGTTTCTGCTGGCATTTTTCGCCGCTTACATGACGGCCCTGTCCTGGGCTGATCTCACCTACGTGCTGCCCGCCACTTCCCTGGGATACCTGTTGCTGGCCCTCATCGCCAAATTTTATTTGCATGAACAGGTGAGCACCCTGCGCTGGGTCGGGATTGGCCTGATCTCGGCAGGAGTTGGATTCGTCACGCAAGGCCCTGCCCTGACTCACCATCCCTCTCATCAGGAGCAGCCGGACAAAGAGCCGCAGCCTGTGGGTTCGAGGACCGAACCGTGAAACACGCCTACACCTGGGGTGCGATTGTGGCGGTTGTCCTGGCCTCCACCACCGGAGATGTGCTCCTGTCTCGCGCCATGAAGAAAGTGGGCGATGTGGGGCACCTGTGGCGCCGTGCCGGGCTAGTCACCGTCATAGGGCGTATCCTCCGGCGTCCCAGCTTCATGTTGGGTATCTTGATGATGGCAGTGGCGTTTTTCAGTCTGCTGTTCGCCCTGTCCTGGGGGGATGTGAGCCTGGTGGCCCCTGCTTCCGCTTCCCTTACGTTTGTGGCCAACGCCGTAGCCGCAAAGATTTTCCTGCATGAACGGGTCGATCACCGCCGTTGGATGGCCGCCCTGCTGGTGGCTGCCGGCGTGCTGCTGCTGGCGGCCTAAAACCTTCCCCTCTGTCCCCTCCCGGATCCGATCCTCTACCTGCCGAGATCAGGTTATGTCCGCGTTACTAAAGTCCATGACGAAGGTTACTTTTGCCTAACAGGGAGAGTGTTAGAGAATGCGTGGAAACGGTTTCGCCTAACGTGTTGATAACACAGCTTCTCGACGCGGCACGGAGGCGAGTTCCCATATGAAACCTACAACCTTCTATAGGTCAGGACAATCCTAAACAGAAGGTTTAGAACGGCAAGGTTTTGAGACATGGCAAGAGTCGGTTTGTCGGGCCCGAATTCGTTTTCGCAGCCAGAGACGGCTTCCTCCAGCGGGAACCTCCGACGGGGGATTCTGTTCCTTGGGCTAGCTTTGGTTCTGGCGTGCGTGGCCAGTCCCAGGGCTTATGGTGACGTAGGCGTGGTGCTCAACGAATCCCTCGACACCAGCGTTGCCCGAATCACAGGGTCGGGGCACAGTGCGGTCTACTTTTCTCGTATCTGTCCCGCATCACCGGTCAAGTTGAGGCTCTGCCTTCCCGGCGAGCAGGGCTCGGTCATGAGCAACTACACCACCCTGGGCGAGGATCAGCCCTTTGAATGGAATGTTGTCCCCCTCAGTGTGTACGTGTACGGCGTCGAAAACCCGCGCTACCGCCCCATCGTCGGTTCCCAGAAAATCAAGCGTGTGCTGGAAGAAAGATACCGCCAGAACTACCTGGGGGACTATTGCGCCAGCGAGTCCTGCCAGACCAGCAACAAGGCGGAGTGGCGAGAGATGGTTGGCGCCACCCTGGCTCGAAGTATCTACGTGTTCATAGTGGCGACCACGGTCGAGCAGGACATGGCCCTGATCGAACAATTTAATTCCCTTCCCAACGAAAACCACTTTAACGGCATGATCCGCAATTGCGCCGACTTCACCCGGCGCGTGATCAACACCTATTTCCCCAATGCCACCGGGCCCGATTACATCAACGACTTCGGCATGACCAGTCCGAAAGCGATTGCCCGCTCTTTCACGCGCTACGCGAAGCGGCATCCGGAGGCGGATTTCCGGGTGCTGCACTTTGCCCAGGTACCCGGCACCATCAAACGCAGTAGCGAGTGCCGCGGCGGAACCGAGCAACTGGTCCGTTCGAAGAAGCTGTTGGTGCCCATGCTGATCTTTGCCGACCATGTGCTGCCCTTTGTCGCAGCTTCCTACATTCTTACCGGACGCTTCAATCCGCAGCGTGAACTGGAGAAGCATCCAACCATCGAGGCCACGAAAGCGGAGTATCAAATCAAGCAGGCCCGGGCCGAGAACAACGATGCCCGTGTCGAAAAACTCGAGGCCGAGAAGGATCAACAGCGCGCCCGAGTGGTGGGTACGGCCGAGGAATGGAGGCAGTATCGCGTGTCTTTCGCCTCCATGGTCACGGAATCTGCCGCAGAACAGAGCGCCTCGAGCAACGGGTCTCTGAAAATGAGTGGCTCCTTGAAGAAGTTTTTTCGCCCGCTGGATGAGGCTGGCACCCCAGTGGCGGACCGCAATGGCGCGCTCTGGATGGAGTTTTCGGAGGGCGGCGAATCATCCCGGATAGGCCTGAGCGCCAACAACGTTTTTAGCGAGGGCACGGACTCGGACTTGGCCTACCAGCTGGTTCTCGCCCGTGTCGGCCACGTCCTGAAGAGTCCGAAACACAGCCGCGAGAGCATGGTGGAATTCAGGAAGGACTGGAACCTGCTGCAATCGGCTCGCTCCAACCGCGCTAGCGCGTTCGCGAAGGCCGCGCCCGCCTCCAGGCTGGGTGACAGCGTACTGCCCGGCACCGAATAATCCGGCGTCGCTTCTCAAGCGCAAATAAATTCCTATCTAGCGCAAAATAATTCAGTCCTTAATTCCTGCCCAGAAAATTTCATCGGTTCGCATCGGGCCTTTCTTGTTATGATTCTTTTCCTGCCATGCGCTGTGTCCGCAGTTGCGTCCGGATTGTTCCGCTGTTCCTGACTTTTGTTCTGGCGTTCGGCGAGGCAGGGTCGCCCGGTCCCGTCATTTCAACTGAGACTGGCACCACCCCGCCCGCCATGGTTATCGGGTTCGTCGGCGGGTTTGTCAAACACGACGATCGCGTGCACAGTACCGTCCAGGTGGTTGAACACCTGCGCAATGAATATCCCGCAGGCGTTTATGTGCAAAGTTTCGCCAACCGTCATCGCGATCGGGCCTACAAGGAAGTTGTGCGGCGCTTGGATGGAAATAGGGACGGCAAGCTGTCAGCGGAGGAAAAACAGCAGGCCCGCATCATCATTTTTGGGCATAGCTGGGGAGCGTCTGAGACCGTATCTCTGGCGCGACAACTCCAACGGGACGGCATTCCCGTCCTGCTCACCGTCCAGGTGGATAGCGTGGCCAAGATCGGCCAGAACGATGCCGTGATTCCCGCTAATGTGGAAGAGGCGGCAAATTTTTACCAGCCCGATGGCATCGTGCATGGGCGCTCCCAAATTCGGGCCGCAGACCCGGCGCGGACGGAAATCCTGGGAAACTTCCGCCTCGACTACAAGGCGAATCCCATCAGTTGTGAGGGGTACCCCTGGTTCGACCGCTTCCTGGTGAAAGCGCACACCGAAATTGAGTGCGATCCCAAGGTGTGGAGCCAGGTGGAATCGTTGATCTACTCGAAACTGTCACCGGAAGCCCGCAACACCGCCTCACGCTGATTGACGTCGGGACGGGTGCCCACACCCGACCGGGCAAAGCCCTGCTGGGTTGTTTGTCTGTCTCACACGAAAGCTCCGCTCGCCTCCCCAGACGAGGGCGTCTGCGGCTACGTGATTTGCGGCACGCCCTCAACCAAACACCCGCATGAAACCCGACGGCGGCAGTTCCGGCACCAGAAAGGCGGCATCGCGCCGTCCGGCGACCCGGGCCACGCATTGCGCAGCCGCGTAGCCGCTGCGTACCGCGCCCTCCATGGTGGCCGGCCATCCTGTGGCGGTCCAGTCTCCCGCCAGAAAAATGCGCGGCCATACCGTCTCTGGACTGGGCCGGTGCGATTCGATGCCGGGGCGGGGCGAGTAGGTGGCGTGGACTTCCTTGATCACCGTAGACTTCATCAGGTTGGCGGCCCGCGCCCCTGGCAGAAACTCACGCAGCTCCGATAACGCCAGGTCAATAATCTCCTGACGCGATTTCTCGACTAGAGACTTCGACGAGCTGACCACCAGCTCAACGTAGCTATTTTCGGCCGCCGCGCCCGGGGCCACCAGCAGCTTCGACTTGTGGAACATCCACTGGATGGTGCGATCGAGCAACACGGCATGATCAAGGTCGGTGATCTGGCGATCAAACCACATGTGAATGCCCGTGATCGGCGAAGTCTCGAAGCGGCTGAGAGTCTGTCGCAACGGCTCCGCCGCTGTGGTGTCCGGCAACATCCGGGACAGCACATCGAAGGGGACGGCAAAAATTACAAAATCGAAGCTCTCTTCTCCGCCGGGCAGAAGCAGCTTGACGTCGGCAAACTCGGCCCGGAACGATTCCGCCGCGGCGCGGAACCGTATCTCTCCCCCGCGCGCGGTCATGCAATCTCCAGCCCGGCTGTAGAGCTCGGTAAGCGGAACCGTGGGTATGCCCATGCGTCCCGCCGTCCGGGACTTCAGAAACGATTCGCGCATCACCTGGGCGGCGTAGGGAACCGAGATGAGATCAATTTCCTCGTTCAGCGCGCTGACCAGGACGGTCTTCCAGAAGCGATCAATGGCTCGCTCAGTTTGGCCATGGCGGCGCAACCACTTCAGGAAAGACTCACCGGTGTCGCGCGGCGCGATGGGAGTCAGGGCCGCAAGCCCAGCCGCGATAGAAAGCTTGTCTGTAAGGTTGAGACATGACGCGCGCAGAAATGCAGGCGCAGTATGCAGAGGAGCAGGCAGCACCGAAGGTTTGATCACCGAAGCGCGTCCGCCGGGTTCGAGAAAGGTCATGCGGTCGTACCAGCGAATCTTGTCCTCGACTCCAATTCGCTGGTAGAACTCGATGAGGTTGGTGCAGCAGCCCAGCAGAACATGTTGGCAGTTGTCCACCACCTCGCCCGTACCGGGGTGTTGATAAGACGATGCCCGGCCGCCCAGATAGGCACGCCGCTCGAAGAGGGTGACGCGAAAACCACTTTCGGCCAGCGCGCTGCTGGCTGCCAATCCCGCGAGGCCGCCTCCCACCACCGCTACTCTTGGAGATTGTGTCCAGCGCTCCGTCATCAAGCCAGGCGTTTAACCAAACCCTTTCCCAGGATGATGACCTTCTCTCGCACGGTGAGCTTGATCTTCTTGCCGAAGACGTCATACTTGCGCTCCGAGATCTTTTCCAGCAGGCGGCGGTAGATGCTCACCAGCACCCAGAGCGCGGGCTGGCTGTCCTCGTCGATGAGCAGCATTAACTCGCGCGCGGCATCGTAGTATTCACGGGCCCGGTCGGCTTCGGCTGCGAGCAGCCAGCGCAGCCGCTCCGGAATCGCGCTCTGGCGGAACTCCGAGGGCGCAATCTTGAAGCGATCGAGGTCTTCGGCTGGAAGATAAATCCTGCCCATGCCGGCGTCTTCCTGAATGTCGCGGATGATATTGGTGAGCTGAAAAGCCAGACCAAGATTCTCCGCCAGCCCTTCAGCCGCGGGATCGCGATAACCGAATATCCGGATGCAAACCAGACCGACTACCGAGGCCACGCGATAGCAATACAAACGGAGGTCGGCGAAGGTGCGGTAAAGGACTTGTAACTCCTGCGCTTGCGATGAACCAGGGTCGGCGCCGTCCTGGATATCCATGCCGGTGCCATAGGCCAACTGGTCGAGCAGCTCGACCGGAACCTTGAAGCGCCGCTGGGTATCGGTTAGGGCCAAGAGCACGGGATCGTCGGTGGGGTGACCGGATTCGGCGCGGTGGAAAGCATCCAGCCAGGCTTCGAGCCTTTGCCGTCTCTCATAGGACGGCGTTTTGAAGTCATCGGCAATGTCATCGCAGCGCCGCATGAAGGCGTACACCGCGCACAGCGCCTGGCGTTTGGCCGGGGGCAGGACCAGAAATGCGTAATAGAAATTCTTGGCCGCCGCTCGGGTGATGCTGCGGCATACGGAATATGCGACCGCAATCTGCGACGAGGTCGGCGAAAATGGCGAGGGCATGGGCTGCACGGCGGCGCTCATACCCGCTTCCCCAGCAGCTTCCCGAATGCGGCCCGGGCCACCAGCGCCAGTTTGCGGGATTTGGAGATAGCCGGACGCCGGCCAAGCACGGCATGTCCCTGGCGCTCGATGGCGCTTAAGATTTCCTGCCCGCCGCGGCTGAACAACTCGATATCGATGGCCAGTTCACCGTCCACCTGTTGGATCAGGGGCAAGCCGCGTTCGAACCATTGCCGTGCCCGCTCCACCTCGAAGCGCATCATCTGGCAAAATTCCGGCGTGTTGCGGGCAGACGAAATATCTCCTTCGCTCACCTGGTAGCGGTGCAAGTCCTCAAGGGGGAGATAAATCCGTCCTTTGCCGTAGTCGTCGCTTACGTCCTGCCAGAAATTTGCCAGTTGCAGCGCGGTACAGGTGAAATCGGAAAGGGCCTGCCGCGAGGCGTCTCGATACCCGCAGAGGTAGAGAACCAGATGGCCGACCGGATTCGCCGAATAGCGGCAGTAGCCGAGCAGATCATCGAAGGTTTCGTAGCGCGTGATGGTCTGGTCCCGGCGAAAAGCTTTCAGCAGATCGTCGAACGGCTGTTTGGGGATATCGAATTTCCGGATGGTCTCTTCCAAAGCGACGAAGACGGCGTGGCGCGGCGTGCCGGCGTAGCAGGCATCGAGTTCCGCCTGCCATTGGTCGAGCATCGCCAGGGACGCATCCGGGTCGCCTACTTCATCGCCCAGATCGTCTGAAATCCGGCAGTAGGCATAGACATTGAAAAAGTGCTGGCGCAAGCCCTCGGGCAGAAACCACGTGGCTACAGAAAAATTCTCGTAGTGACTACGGGCCAGGCGGCGGCAGTACTCCTGGGCATCAGCCCGGGAAGGCGCTCGTTCCGGGATAGCATACCCCGGTGGAAGCCGGTTCCAGCCGGAAGCAATCGGGAGGGGCGCAACACGGGAGTCGTTGCTGGCGATGGATGACATAGTCAGTTTCGTCCCCCGCAGTGTGAAAGTGCTGATCGTCAACCGCAGTACGTTCCCAGCAAAGGACTCTACTCAATCGGTGTAGAGGCTTACCGGATTACCGTCTCGCTACCTCTTAAGGCCTTCGTCGAACCTGCTCAGCGATCAGGCCTCAATGACCAGGAATGATTGCCGTCTTGATATCACCGTTGCGGTTCAGCATGTGGCGGAGGACCTGCTGCAACCGGGATAGAGGTGCCTCGCCGGTGATGTAGTCAGTAGAGCGAATCTTCTTTTCCGCGATCAGGGCAAACGCCTTGCGCACCGTTTCCGGCGTGTGATGGAACGTGGCCTTCAAGGTCACCTCCGAATAGTGCAGGCGGTTGGTGTCCATCAGGACCTTGGTGCCGCTGGCACACCCACCGAAGAAATTGACGGTGCCGCCCTTGCGGACCATGTCGATCGCCCACTCCCAGGCCTCGGGACGGCCCACAGCTTCGACTACAACATCGCTGCCCCGTTTCTCCGGAGAAATCAGCCGCACCGCTTCCACTGCGTCTTTTACTTTGGTGATCTGCACCACCTCATGTGCCCCCATGCGCTTGGCGGCTGCCACCTGGGAATCGCGTTTGACCACGGAAATCACATTGCAACCGGTGGCCTTGGCCACCTGTACAAACATCAGCCCGATGGGCCCGCCGCCGATGACGGTTACGGTGTCTCCGATTTCGACGCCAGTCTCGTGCAGTCCGCGCAGCACGCAAGCCAGGGGCTCAACCATGGCCGCTTCTTCGTAGGTAACGTCGGCGGGGACCGCCAGCATGTTGGTTTCAACAATGCGGCGCGGAATGCGGATGTACTCGGCGTAGGCGCCGTTGTTGAACAGCAGGTCTTCGCAGAGATTTTCCTGGTGCTTGGAACAGTAGAAGCACATCTGGCAGGGCGCCGAGTTCAGGGCCACCACCCGCATGCCCTTCTTGAAGCCGCGCACCCCGTGCCCGACTTCTTCAATCACTCCGGCCAGTTCGTGTCCGAACAGAGCCGGCGGGACAATCATGCGCGCGTGATATCCACGCTGATAAACCTTCAGGTCCGTGCCGCAGGTCAGAGCGACCTGCACTTTGACCAGTACCTCCCCGTCGCCCACGCGAGGGATAGGTACTCTCTCAATCTTTACGTCCTCTTTGCCATAGAGGACGGCCGCTGTCATCTTACCGTTCACGCTCGCATTCCTTCCCACGAGCTGCCCGGTTGAATCGCTATCTTCATAGAATCGGGTTGGGGGTGGGCAGCCAGGTTCAGAGCCTCGACACTGCGGGACAGCGAGAATCGGTGACTGATCAACCGTTCCAGATCCATTTCACGGTTCATAACAAACTGCACCGAAGCCTCTTGTAGATCGATCGAAGCGCTATACGACCCCAACAGCGTTTTTTCATCTACACAAACTGCCCCGGGGTCAAACATCCCCTCCCCATGAACGGTTTGCGCGAACAGCAACACCCGGCCTCCAGGACGCACCGCATCCATCGCGGTCCGGATTAAAGCGTTACTACCGACCGCCAAGATGGCTGCATCTGCACCGCGTCCTTCGGTCCGCTCACGGACCGCTTTCACCACCTCGGTGCGCGAAGAGTCAATGTTGTTCCCCAAGCCGTAACTTGTAGATATTGTAAGCCTCTGGGGATACAAATCGGAAGTGACTACGGTGGAGCCAGCCCGTTTGGCCAATACACTCAATATGATACCGATTGGGCCCTGACCTATTACTACAACCGTCTCGCCCCCGTGCAAACCCAGCCTTTCAATGCCCTTCATGCAGGTATTCACGGGTTCGACGAAACAGGCCTGCTCGAAAGAAACATCTTTTGGAATGCGCACCGTGCCCCCACGTGCAATCCGGTCCATCACCCGGACATATTCCGCGAAACCGCCGCCCGAGGGCTCGAAGCCGGCGGTGCAGCCTACTTTCTTGTAGGTCTCGCACTGGGCAAAAGTCTTATGGCGGCAATAGTAGCAATCGCCGCACGGGATGTGATGGAATACGACCACCCGGTCGCCAGGCCGAAAGTCCCGCACACCCGCGCCCACAGCGGCAATCACGCCCGCGGTCTCGTGACCAAAAATACGCGGTGCCGAATGTGAGCCGGTGGCAATTTTCTTCAGATCGGTGCCACAGATCCCACAGGTGTGCACTCGCAGAAGCAACTCACCGGCCCCGATTGGCGGCACTGGGACGGTCTCCAGGCGGACGTCGTTCACGCCGCGATAAACGGCCGCCAGCATGGTGGCCGGAATGGCCTGCCTGCTTTCTTCGATCGCGAGTTCTCCCGCTATGGCCATATTCGAATCTGAAGGTCCAGCATCATTTCTGATTCCGCCCACCGGAGGTTGGATGCAGGCCTGGTTCCGGGACCCCCACTTCCTCCGGCTCCTGGTTGTACTGTTCCAGCCATCTGCAAAGAGCGGCCGCTGCCTTGTCGCTGTTCTGTGCGAGGCGAAACACCCGCAGCCAAAGCCAGGGACGGAGAGCTACGAACCCGGCAAAGGCTGCGGTTCGGAACTGCCCCCCGCCGGTGATGAATCGACTGAGCGGCGGCATCTCAAAATCAGCTTCGTCGGAAATAGCTTTGAGCCCGACGAAGGTGATGTCGTGTGCCTGGGCGCCACGGGCCACGGCCGCCGCTTCCATGTCCACCGCGTGCGCCCAGTACGCCTCGGCCAACTTGGCCTTTTGCTGGACGCTGACCGACTGATCAACACTGACCAGTACCCAATGTCCCACCGCGGCCTCTACCCGGCTTCCATCTTTAGCGTCGATGACGCACACTGGAGCCAGCACCGTGCCCACCTTAAGCGTGGGATCGAGCGCTCCGGCAAACCCGACAGACTGCACCAAAACTGGTGCATACAGCCGGATGATGGCTTCAGTGGCTCGCCGCGCCGCTTCTGGCCCGATGCCGCCGCAAACCAGCACAGCGCGTTCGTTCTCAAAAAATTTGTACTTGCGGCCGTTGAATTCGCGTTCCACTGCCTTCCACTGCTTGATCAGCGGACGCACTTCGCGCTCCAGGGCAGCCACGATCGCGATTTTAGCGGCAATCGGCAACGTTATTTCCGGTGGAGCCTTTGGCGATCAGTCATGCCTGGGCGTGTCGACTTGCTGTCGACTCTCCCACAACAACCAGGCACTCGTTGGGATCTCCGATGTGGAACTCAGCCATCCCGTATTCCCGGTCAAACAGATCCCGGATTTTGTAGCGGTCCTTGAACGTTTTTACATGCTCCCAAAGCGCATAAATGCCGGAAACCTCGATGTACACCTCGGCGTGCCCTCGCACGCACTTCATGACCTCTTCGGAGTCAGCCTTCATGAAGTGAATGGTCTGGCCATCGCGGGCCACGATCGAATACCCAGGCGATTTCATCGTGGGCATGAAACCGAGCACGTCTTGGTAGAACGCGACGGTCTCGTCCATGTCAGCAATCGCCAGCATTGGGCTAATCCTCTTGGCTATCGTGGGAGTACTCACTTTTTTGACCTCAAACTGGCTTCGGAACCGCGCGTCGGCTCGGTTAACCAGGACTTCAACACCCTCCCGATCTAGGCGTATCCGTTCGCCAGAAACCACTCGACCGCCCGGCGCAAGGCGTCGTCCACCGGCATCGTTTTCCATCCCAGGTCGCGCTCGGCTTTACTTGAAGACACAAACATCTTCTTTCTGCCCATGCGAACGGCATCAATGGTGGCGCGAGGTTCGCGGTTCCGAATGTGCCCTGTAACCACCTGATCGACTACGCCGGTCGCCAAGGCGACCACGTAGGGAACTTTTATTCTTGGTGACGGCAGTCCGGTGATGACCGAAAGCCTGTCGAGAATCTGCTTCAGAGTGAGATTCTCGCCGCCCAGGATGTAGCGCTCCCCGCTTCTTCCCTTCTCCAACGCCGCCACGTGACCCTGGGCGCACTCGGCCACATCCACCAGATTCAGTCCCGTATCCACATAGGCGGGAAACTTCTTCTTGAGAAAATCGACCACAATGCGCCCAGTCGGCGTCGGCTTGATGTCGCGCTCGCCCACTGGAGTTGTCGGGTTCACTATCACCACGTCCATCCCTGATCTTCCGGCTGTGATCGCGATTTCTTCCGCCATGAACTTCGAACGCTTGTACGGGCCAATCATATTGGCCAGGGAAACCGGCGAGTCCTCGTCGGCCAGGTGGCCATTCGATTGAAATCCCATGGTCGCGACGCTCGAGGTGTAAACCACCCGGCGCACTTTGCCTTCGCGCGCTGCTTCCAGAATCGCCGTGGTGCCCTCAACATTGGACCGATACATCTGCTTGGGGTCCCGCACCCACAGCCGATAATCGGCGGCGACATGAAATACCACCTCACATCCCGCTATGGCTCTCTTCAGGGAGGCACCATCCCGCAGGTCTCCGACCACCCGCTCCGCCTGCAGATCCTGGATGTTCCGGAGGTCGCTGCTGGGCCGGACGAGAAGCCGAAGGTCTCCGCCCTGAGCGGCCACCGCGCGGGCCACATGACTGCCCACAAATCCCGTCGCACCGGTGACGAAAGCTAGCATTTGGCATTTAGCACTTGGCTCGAAGCCTTGCTCCTCGCCGTGGCTAAGCGCCAAGTGCCAATTGCTAATTGCTGCTTCTCTCCGCCATCACCTTCTTGTACGCAGTCAGCGCGATCAAGGGAAAGTATTGCCGGTACATGTGGTACATCAGGTAGAACACGCGCGGGAAGCCGGTGCCGGTGAAATGGGGCTCATCCCAGGATCCGTCCTTCTTTTGCGTGCGCAGCAGGTAGGCGATGCCTCGCACCACGCAGTCGCTGCGGGTGTCATGAGCGGCCAGCAATCCCATGACGGCCCATGCCGTCTGCGACGGAGTGCTGGGGCCGACTCCCTTGGTATTGGGGTCGTCGTAAGAACCGCAGGTCTCCCCCCAACCGCCGTCGGGGTTCTGCACCATGCGCAGCCACTCGGCAGCCTGCTGCACGTAAGGCTCGTGATAGTCGATCTCCATGGCCTCCAGGCCGCGCAGTACCTGCATGGTGCCGTAGATGTAGTTGACGCCCCAGCGTCCGAACCAGGAGCCATCCGGCTCCTGCTCCGCACGAATAAACTTAAGCGCTTTCTTCACTGCGGGATGGTTCTTGTCGTACCCGTAAGCCGCCATCATCTCGAGGATGCGACCCGTAATATCGACGGTCGCCGGATCGAGCATGGCGTTGTGGTCAGCAAAGGGCACGTACTGGAACACCATGCGATCGTTGTTCTTGTCGAACGACGCCCAGCCCCCGTTGCGGCACTGCATGGAGAGAATCCAATCGATGGCGCGCTGGACGGACTCGCGCAGATATCGCCCGTTCGGATGATCGACATGGGTCAGACCCAGGCAGACCATGGCGCTGTCGTCCACGTCCGGGTAGAACTCGTTATTGAACTCGAAATACCAGCCTCCGGGCTGGCCCTGCTTGTTTTTCACTTTCCAGTCGCCCGCAACCCGGACCTGTTTCTGCAGGATCCAGTCGGCGCATTTCACCATGCGGGGATCGGCGGCCGGCACTCCGCTCTCGCCCAGCGCGAACAGGGCGTAGGCCGTGTCCCATACCGGCGACTTGCAGGGCTGCATGCGGAAGGTGTCTTTCTCCTCGATGCCCAACTTCTCAAATTCATCCATGGCGCGAATTACCTGGGGATCGTCCACGGAATATCCCAGGCAGCGCAAGGCGATGATGGAATTCATCATCGAGGGGAAAATCGCTCCCAGGCCATCGCTCATCTCGAAGCGTTCCAGCATCCATTTTTCGGCGACTCTAAGGGCAATAGAGCGCAACGGCCGGATGTGGACCCGCTCGAACCAGTGAGTCAGGCGGTCGAGAGAGAGAAAGAAATTGCGCCATGACAAACGTTTCTTGTCCCAGCGCAAATGCATGCGCGACTTCTCGCGCCCGCCCACGAACAACTCTTCGACTCCCAACTCGTCGGGAATCTTCTTGAAGGGCTTCTTGGCGTAGCAAACTGACAACGGCACCAGAATGGCCCGCGACCAGGAAGAAATTTCGTAGATGTTGAACCAGAACCACTGGGGAAATAAAACGATCTCCGGCGGGATCGCGGGGACAGCATCGTAATCGTACTGCCCAAAGAAACACAGATAGATCTTGGTAAAGGTGTTGACCTCGGTGACGCCGCCCATTTCCAGAATCTTCTTGTGGGCGCGAACCAGGTCAGGGTGGTCGGCAGCATAGCCCGCCAGCTTCAACCCGAAATAGCATTTGACCGAAGCGCTGATATTGGATGGGCCGCGGAAGTAGATGCCCCATCCGCCATCCTCGTTCTGGTGTTGCAGAATGTGGCGCGCAGCTTTCGCCAGGCGCTCGGGATTGCCGGTTCCCAGCAGAACATGCAGGATGATGTAGTCGGCTTCGAGCGTGGCGTCGGCTTCCAGCTCACCGCACCAGTAACCATCCTCGTGCTGCTCGGAAAACAGACAGTTGCGGGCGCCGTCAATGGCCGCAGCCACCCGGCTGATGAGATCGTCAATTTTTCCGAAGCGCATCTGCGGTACCGCAGAGGCGGGAGGGAGGGGGGAGGCGTCTTCCATAATTTGCTGTCGCTACTCCACAGCCGCCCCGCTGGGCGCGGCGGCAATAGCTTCCACGATTTCAGGAGGCAGCCCGAACCTTACGTTCTCCGGCATGACCTCGACCTCCTGCACGTTGGCGAAGCCTTCGGTACCCAGAAACTTCACAACCTCTTCAACCAGGCATTCCGGAGCGGAAGCGCCCGCAGTCAGGGCGATCGTCTTCACACCCTCCAGCCATTCCGGCCGGATGTTGCGGAAGCTATCTATTAGATGCGATCCCGTGCCCAGGTTACGCGCAACTTCTACCAGCCGGTTGGAGTTGGAGCTGTTGTCGGAGCCCACCACCAGCAACAGGTCGGCGTCGGAAGCCACCTGCTTTACCGCCACCTGTCTGTTTTCAGTGGCATAGCAGATATCCTGTGCCGCGGGCCCCTTGATGTTGGGAAAGCGCTGGCGCAGCGCGGCAATGATGTCCCGGGTCTCATCCAGGCTCAAAGTGGTCTGGGTGAGGTAAGCCACCCGGCTAGGGTCGGCTACGGTCAGCGAGGCCACTTCGTCCGGAGAGCCCACGACCTGAGTCACCACCGGCGCCTCGCCCAGCGTCCCGATAACCTCGTCGTGGTCGCGGTGGCCGATCAGGATAAGCGAATAGCCCTCTTTGGCGAACTTTACCGCTTCCACGTGGACTTTGGTGACTAGGGGACAGGTAGCGTCAATTACCCGCAATCCCCGCTGTTCACTGGCCTCGCGTACTTCCGGGGAGACCCCGTGAGCGCTGTAGATCACGCGTTCCCCATTAGGTACCTCTTCGACGCTGTCCACGAAGATGGCCCCCTTGCTCTGCAAATCCTCCACCACGAAACGGTTGTGAACGATCTCCTTGCGCACATAGATGGGCGGACCGAAGGCTTCGAGGGCAATGCGAACAATATCGATCGCCCGCACCACGCCCGCACAGAAGCCGCGAGGTTTGAGCAAAAGCAACGTCTTTTCGTCCGGGTATGGGGCCATAATCTGCCTTCTTAGGGTACACGTTCCCTACGGGTAGTTAGCTATTAGACTATCGGACAAGTACACAGTTGGTCAACGTAAGCCGTAGAAAGGCTTAGGATTAGCAGTGATTGGGTATTTCCCGACAGCGAACGGCGATCCCCCTCTAGGCATTGGTCTTCAGCATCTGCTCGGCGTGCTTGCGCGAGGTCTCGGTGAGCTTGGTGCCGCTGAGCATGCGGGCGACTTCTTCGGTGCGCTGTTCTCCGGCTATGAGGTGGACGCCGGTGCGGGTGCGTCCGCCGGCCGCCTTCTTTTCGATCAGGTAATGGTGGTCGGCGAAGGTGGCGATCTGGGGCAGGTGAGTAATACAAAGGACCTGGTTCGAACGGGACAGGCTCTTCAGCTTCTTGCCCACGGCCTCGGCGGCCCGGCCCCCGATTCCGGTATCGATCTCATCGAACAGCAGAGTGCGCTGCGCTCCTGAACTGCGCTTCTTGCCCGACGAGGCCTCCACGCTCGCCTTCAGGGCCAGCATGACGCGAGACAGTTCTCCGCCGGAAGCGACATGCTCCAGCTGACGCAACGGCTCACCGGGATTGGTGGCGATCATATACGCCACCTGGTCAAAACCTGCCGCAGTCCAGTTCCCTGCTTCATCGGTGCCGCTGACATCAATTCGGAAACTGGACTTCATGGCCAGATCATTGATTTCGGCCTCGACCAGCTTCTCCAGCTTGCGTGCGGCTTCGTCGCGCTTCTTCGAAATAGCCCGCGATGCAGCAAGGTATTCCCCCGCCGCCTGTGCCAACTCGCCACGCAACTGGCGGAGGACTTCATCTTTGTTCTCCATCTCCGAGAGTTTGCGACTGACTTCGGCGCCGTGTTTCATCACGTCTTCGAGCGTCGGACCATATTTACGTTTTAGCCGGTCCATGGCCGCGAGGCGGTCTTCCACCTGGGCCAGATGTTCGGGAGAGGCTTCGATGCCTCCGGCATAGTCGCGCAGGCTGGCGCCGACATCTTCCACGCTGATGCGGGCAGTCTCGAGCGTGGCCATGGTCTCCTGAAATTTGGGCTCGTAGCGGGCCAGTTCTTCAATGTGCTTTTGCGCCGCGCGCAATGATGCAGCCGTCGAGGCGTTGCCCTCGTAAAGCAGGTCGAAGGCATTCATGGCCGCGCTGTGGATTTTTTCCGCGTTGGCCAGCACCCGTTTCTCGGTTTCGAGGCGTTCGTCTTCTCCGGCCTGCAATCTGGCGTCTTCAATTTCACGCGCCTGGAAAGTCCACAGGTCGAGCAGGCGCAAACGGTCCTGCTCATCACGCTGCAGCTCTTCAATACGATTGTTGATGTTTTTCCATTTGGAGAACGCTTCCGCAGTCGCGTCCAGCTGGATATTCGCAAACGTATCGAGCAGGCGCTGCCGAGTGGACGCATCGAAAGAGAGTAACGACTTGTTCTGCGCGTGAATGGTGGCGAGATATGGAGCCAGTTGGCGCAAGACGGCAACGGTGGCCGGCTGGTTGTTGACGAAAACCCGTCCCTTGCCACCGGCCGCAATCTCGCGGCGCAGGATGACCGACTCGTCTTCCTGGTCAATGCCGTTGTTTTCGAGGATTTGAGCCACTGTCTTCTCCGCCCCACCTTCAACTTCAAAAACAGCGGAAATCGTGGCCTTGTCCGCTCCGGCGCGAATCACGTCGGCGGAAGCCTTGTCGCCCAGAAGAAGCGCCAGGGCATCGATGAGAATGGATTTCCCCGCGCCGGTTTCACCGGTCAGCAGGTTCAGGCCGGGCGCGAACTCCACCGCCAAGTTATCTATGACCGCGTAGTTTTCAAGCCGCAGTTCGATGAGCACCGGCGTCCTGGAACGGATCTATGACGTGAACGAACTTGAGCGCAGGATAGCATGGAAGATAGTTCTGGACGTACCCCACTCATTTGGCAAAGGGCGCGAAATGAATGGGGCACCTTTAGTCATCCTCGGGCTGATGCGAAAAACTTACGTGGCCTTCCGACGATCCCGTTCTGCAGCACTCTCAGACACGGGCGACCTCTTGCACGTCGCGCAGACCGCAACGATCTCATGGCGACGCTCGCGCAAGCGGTCTTCGAATGTGTCCCAACGCCGACTGGGACCGCTGGGGTCCATGCCCAATGAAGCTTCCGTCCTCATGGGCGTGATGTCGGAGGCGGTTCCTCCTCAATGGACAGAAGACGGCCGGAGCCGGCGTCAAGCTGCTGCTGCGTGGTCGGAGTGATATTCCGATCGGTGGCCACGCGGAGCATGATCGGCCCAGCCTCCCACTGCGAACGGTAACGGTCGTCATAGTCGGCCCATTTCTCTTCCGACTCGGGATCCGATTCATTGTAGGGCGGGAAGGTCTCGATCTGGTCCTGGGTCAGGTCAACGCGGAAGTGTCCCTCGTGATCCACTGCGGGCCGAAGCGTTTCCGGAGGCACGATGAACTTGTTGCTGGTCAACCAGCCTCCGGTATCGACCACGGCGTAGTAGATACGACCTGTAGAGTGGTCAAAGATCACATCGTCGATCTTGCCCAATTTCTCATCGCCGAATCCATAGACCCTTGCGCCGCGGACGTCGTCCGTGGCCTCATCGGCATTAGTAAAACGATAATCTCGGAGCGTGCCGTATGCGTCATGATTTCCTCCTTGAACAGTTAAGGGCCGCTAACTATTAACTCGTAAGATGCCGGGTGGACTCATCGCGTTTTTGCACAGGGGGACGGGGTAATGGATCGTGTTCACCCGCGAATTAGGCCGCCACCATGGTCTATAATCAGAGGCAGGAATTCTCCTAAAAACAATGAATCTGTATCCCTTGCTGGCAGCAGCGGTCGGCGGCGAAATTATTGACTTGGTGGGTCAGTCCGGCCCCGTCGCCAAGGTGGTCTTACTTGTTCTCCTGATCTTCAGCCTGGTTTCCTGGGCCATCATTCTCTCCAAGTGGAGCGTGTTGCGGCGGGCGCGGGTGCAGAGTGGCCGTTTCGTGCGCGCCTTCCGCAAAGCGCAGCGCCTACAGGATGTGGGTGCGGTGGCGGAGCAATTCCGTCCCAGCCCGCTGGTGGGGGTTTTTGAGGGCGGCTTTGAGGAGTACCGGCGGCAGGGCGCGGTGTCCAATGGCGTCATCAGGAGTCCGTTGGCCATCCAGCGCGCCATGCAGATCGCGAACTCGGAAGAACTGACGCGCTTTGAGCGCAACCTGCCTTGGCTGGCCATTACCGGGGCGGTCACGCCGTTTGTCGGCTTGTTTGGGACAGTCTGGGGCATCATTGACGCATTCCACGGCTTGGGCACGGCGGGCGCTGCCACGCTGCGCGCGGTCGCGCCTGGGATTTCGGAAGCGCTGATCACGACCGCAGCCGGACTGGTAGCTGCCATCCCGGCGGTCATTGCCTACAACCTGATTGGCGGATCCATTCGCGCGCTGGCGGCCCGCGGCGACGACTTTGCTATGGAAGTATTAAATGCAGTCGAACGCCAGCAGGCACAGCCCGCCTATCGCACCGCCGAAGCTCCGGGGGTACAGCGGTAATGGCCTTTACGGCTTCTAACGGACGAACGCAAACCTCCCTCTCCGACATCAACATTACCCCGCTGGTGGACGTCGTATTGGTGCTGCTGATCATTTTCATGGTCACCGCCCCGGTGCTGCAGTCCGGCATCGAAGTAAGTGTGCCGAAGACCCGGACGGTGAAAGAGATCACCGAAGAGCGCCTGGTGATCAGCATCAACAAACAGCAGCGGGTTTTTCTGGGCAACGACGCCATCAACATCAACGAGATCGCCGCCCGGATCAAGCAGAAGATCCGCGACCCTCAGCACCAGTCCATCTTCGTCCGCGCCGACGAAGATGTGCCCTTCGGCGCCTTCGCGACCGTAATGGACGCGGTCAAATCATCCGGCATCACCAACGTGAGCATCGTCACTCAACCCCTGGACGCGCATGGCAGCAAACGCTGAGATTTTCTTTGAACACGACCGCTGGGGCCGCAACCTCACGTGGTCGCTCGGATTGCATATCGCAGTTGCCGGCGCCATCGTGCTTTACGCCGTGGTCGCGCCCAGCAGAAGTGGTGAGGGCTGGGGCGCGGGCGGCGGCGGCGATGCCATGGGCGTAAGCCTGGTGAGTAACGTGCCCCTGCCGGCCAATCCCGTAAAAACCGAAAATGTCCTGGCTAACGATTCCAAGGGACTCACGCAGTCGCAACCCAAGCCGGTGGAGAAAGAGCCGGACGCGATTCCCATCCCGGACAAGGCCACCAAGGTCAAGCCCACGCCGAAAAGCAGCGCTACTCATCAGAAGCCCCAACCAGAGCCCGTAGTCGAGGCCGACAACGAAGTCCCCTTCGGGCAGGGCGGGCCGGTCAGCGGGCCGTATGGAAACTTCAACGCCAACGGGGCCAAGGGCGGCTTCGGTTTCACCGGCGGGGGCGGCGATTTCGGCTCGCGCTATGCCTGGTATGTGCGCGTGGTGCAACAGAAGGTTTCCGAGAACTGGCTGAAATACGAAGTTGATCCCAGCATCAGCACCGCGCAAAGGGTGTACATCACCTTCGACGTGATGCGCGACGGCCACCCCACCAACGTTCAGGTGGAGCAATCGAGCGGTGTCCCATCGCTCGACCAGTCGGCCACACGGGCCATCCAGCGCATTGACACTTTTGGTCCCTTGCCCTCGGATTATGCCGCGAATAAGGTGTCAGTAGAGTTCTGGTTCGATTACAAAAGATAGCAAGGTGCTTTGGAACATACAGGTTGACGTTGGTTTCACTAGAGTCCCTCAGGTTGATGCCGTATCAGGCATGTTAGGAAACGATCATTAATGAAGCGATTTTTCTTACTACTTCTACCGTTGTTCTTACTGAGTTCGAGTTTTGCGCAGGACTGGATTAAAACCGGCACTGGCCTGGGCGTGGAAAAAGTGCGCCTGGCGGTCCCCGATTTCAATGCTTCCACACAGGATGCCAAGAACACCGACCTGCTCAAGACGTTCAACGAAACCCTGTGGAACGATCTGGACAATGCCGGCATCTTCGACATGGTTTCGAAGAGCTTCTATCCCCTGGGACCAGTGGGAACTCCGGCCGACGTGAAGTTCGAAGGCTGGAGCGCGCCTCCGCCGAATGCAGCCATGCTGGCCTTTGGCAATCTGGGTGTCTCCGGCAATGGCATAACGGTGCAGGGCTGGCTCTATGACGTGAAGAATGTCACCTCGCCTCAGGTGCTGGGCAAGCAATATCAGGACGCCGCCACTACCGACGCCGCCCGCACCACGGCGCACAAGTTCGCCGACGAAATTATCTTCCGGCTGGGTGGCGGAATTCCCGGGATTGCGGAAACCAAGATCTATTTCGTGAGCAGCCGCAGCGGACACAAGGAAATATGGGCCATGGATTACGACGGCGCCAACCAGCACGCCATCACTCATCTGGGCTCGATTTCGTTGTCGCCGCGGGTTTCGCCCGACGGATCGCGCATCGCCTTCAGTTCGATGACCAAGTCGGGCTGGGAAATTCTGATGTATTCGCTCGACCTGAACCGTCTGGTTTCATTTCCCCGGTTCGGGGGGACCAATGTTTCTCCCGCATGGTCTCCGGACGGAACCAGGATCGCTTTCTCTTCGTCGCGCAGCGGAGATTCTGAAATCTATTCTGTGGACACCTCGGGTGGCGGGCTGAAACGCATTACTTCTTTCAAAGGCCCTGATGTTTCGCCGGCCTGGAACCGCAAGACCGGCGCACAAATTGCATGGGTCAGCGGACGGACGGGATTGCCCCAGGTTTACACCATGGAAGCCGACGGCACCAACGTGCAGCGACTCACCGACCAGGGCTACGCCGTCTCTCCGGCGTGGTCGCCCAATGGGCAGTTTCTGGTGGTTTCGTGGATGCGCAAATACGGCCCGGGAGCGCCGGGGGCGCAGGACATTTACATCATGGACATCGCCAGCAAGCAGTGGGTGCAGCTTACCCACGATGGCGGACGAAACGACTTCCCATATTGGTCACCGGACGGAAGGCACATCATTTTCCAGTCCAGCCGTGCCGGCAGCCTCCAGATATGGACCATGTTGGCCGATGGCACCGATCAGAAACAGCTGACCTTTGCCGGCACCAATAGTCAACCTAACTGGAGTTGGAAGTGATTTTGGAGAACTGATCTTCAGCGATGAAATCCTGGAATCCCATTTGCCGTTTTTGCAGTTAATTCCCGGAAGAGGCGGGGTACGATTTCCCCTCTCCGGACCTGAGCCGGGCGCGGCGATCGCAATCACTGCGCACCAAGAGTACGGAGGAGCATAGTGAAGCAACGAAAACTGAGATGGATGATGTTAGCGTTCGTCCTGATGACGATCATGACGCTGGGCGCCTGCAAGAAGAAAGTGGCGCCGCCGCCCCCGCCGCCACCCCCGCCGCCGGCTGCGCCGACAGCTTCGCTCACGGCCAACCCCAACACAGTCGAGAAGGGCGGGTCCACCACCTTGACCTGGCAGACCAGCAACGCCACCGACGTCAGCATCGACGGGGTGGGTGCCGTGCAGCCCAGCGGTTCGCAGAGCGTGACCCCGGCCGATTCGACCACTTACACCTTGACCGCCAAGGGAGCGGGCGGAACGCAGACGGCCACGGCGCGGGTCACCGTGACCTCGCCGCCGCCACCACCGCCCCAACCGTCGGCCACCGAAGAAGAACTGTTCTCACAGACCGTGAAGGATATCTACTTCGACTACGATAAGAGCGATATCAGAACGGAAGAGCAGTCTTCCTTGCAGGGCGATATCGAGTTCCTCAAGCAGCATCCCAACATCACCTTCACGATTGAGGGACACTGCGACGAACGGGGATCGACCGAATACAACCTGGCCCTGGGCGACAGCCGCGCCAACTCTGTGCGAAATGCCCTGGTACAGGGAGGTGTGGCCGCCGACCACATCAAGACCATCAGCTACGGCAAAGAAAAACCGTTCTGCACCGAATCGAACGAGCAGTGCTGGCAGCAGAACCGGCGCGGCCATTTCGTATACGGGAAGTAAGTTGGTAGCGCCGGTATCGCGAAGGCTGGCAGGCGTATTCGCATGCGCCTGAGTGCGAGGGCGGGACGCCCTCGCGACAGCCGGCGGGACGCCCGGCGCTACACTACTTCGTCCTCTGGCCTGGACGCGGTACCCACTCTTCGCATCGTAGGTATTGAGATATGAAAATCCAACGATATCCCTTCTTACTTGCTCTTGTTGCCCTGCTCTGCGCCGGCATCACACCGGCCTGGGGCGTTAACAAAGACATGGTGCAACTTCAGACCCAGGTGCAGGACCTGCAGGACAGAATTGCACACATGCAGCAGTCTTTTGACGAGCGCATGGGTGTGCTGCAGCACCTCATCGAACAAAGTACAGACCGAGCCAACAAGGTCGCGACCTCGGTGACCGATCTTCAGACCACTCTGCAGAAGCAACAGAGCGACAGCGGCACTCATGCCGACCAGCTTTCGGGCCAGATCCAGTCCTTAAACGATACCCTGGACGAACTTAAGGCAAGGCTGGGCAAGGTGAGCAAGCAACTGGAGGACATGCAGGCGGCCCAGCAAAGCCTGGCCGTGCAGCAGACCCAGCAACAGCAACAGGCAGCAGCCGCTCCGCCTCCCGATGTTCTTTACAACAATGCCCTGCGCGACTACCAGGCAGGCAAAAACGACCTGGCGGCACAGGAATTCGGGGACTATGTGAAGTTTTATCCCAACACCGACCTGGCCGGGAATTCGAGCTTCTACCTGGCTGACATCCAGTACAAGCAGGGTAATTACGCGGCTGCGGTCAAGAGTTACGACCAGGTCCTGCAGAGCTTTCCGGATGGCAACAAGGCAGCCTCAGCCGAACTGAAAAAAGGCATGGCGCTGATTGAACTGGGACAGCAGGAAGCTGGAATTGCCTCCCTTCGCCACGTGATGCAGCGCTATCCCAAGTCGAACGAGGCCTTGCAGGCCCGAGACCGGCTGCGCAAGCTGGGAGTGGCTACGACGGGGTCCACGCGGAAGCCGGAGTAAGCATGGCTGTGACCGCCCCGGCTAGGCCTTGCCGTGACGGCGACGATGGCAGCGGTGCCGACGGTATTGACGATGGCGCGCGGCATGCTCCTTGGCCTCTCGCCGGTGGGCGGCCACGCTGGCATTCGCCTGCTGACCCGCTGCGGCTTGTCCCCAGCCCGCCAGCGTCAAGAGCATGATTGCTAAGAGAACCAGTAGCAGAGCCCTCATTCCGCCCTCCTCATATTTTTCGTCAAATCTACAAGATTTACCCTTCCCACAAGCGAAAGTTTCGCGATACGCTAACCGGGCCGGGTGTGACTACGCGCCTGGATGAGGACACTCCATGACTGACTCGAGAAACGACCTGGACGCGGCCCTCGCCGACGATCAGGACCGGGGCAAAGGGGCCGTAGAGCAGGACAGGCCGCAGGAGCCGGACAATACTTCCATGAAGGGTCAACTCGGACATCGTGACCAGGACCCCATGTTGAAATCTTCGGATACGGATTTTCCCGAGCCTGGCGGCAGCCCCGAACACTCCGGCGAACCTACGGAGGGGCCCACGAAACCGAAGAAGCGGGGTGCGGCCTAGGGGGCTACTCTGCTTCGGTCATCGCGAACGCGGATCGAGCCACGCCGGTCTTGAGGAGCGCCGGCGCTACGTTTGTTTATTCGCCTTTTTCTTTTTCTTTCTCTTTGTGTCCGAGATCGAGACCAAAAGAAGGGTGTTCTCGCTGGCCCGTAATCTTGATGGGTACTTCAGTTTGACCGTCCTTGCGGAAAAAAGGATCGACCGCCTTCAGCAGGAAAGACTTCACTCCGGTGGTGGTCTGCGAAATCTTGGCCTGCATCCGCAGCTTGCCGTGAAAGTCGAGGTCCCCGTTGTCCAAGCCGTACTTGCCGTCGAGAGCGACCTGCGCTCCGGTGACGGTGAAGGTCAGGCCGCGGAAACTGATTACGCCGTTATCCAGTACGAAGTTCCCCTTCAGCTCGGAGACGCTGCTGCCCGCATCCTTGTTTTCCGGCTGGCCTTGCGCTTTGCGGCTTAGACTCTCGATTTTTGCCGTCACTTCCGGGCTGGTGAATTGCGCCTGTCCGACGTCAAACTTTCCGTTGAGGTTCAACCGGTCGGAAAGATCGCCTTGTCCGGGAGGTAGGTCAAATTTCGTGCGGAAGTTTATGGCTCCGGTCAGGGGAGGCTGGTTGGTCTTTACCGCCAGGCGCAACAAGTCTTCAATCCGGCCTTTATCGACGGTCACGTCGAGAGTAATTTCCTTGCCCTTCTTGTCTTTGTCCTGAGACTTCACCACGCCGCCCTGGGCCACGATGACGGTATTCAGCAGGTGCGCCGTCACCGGGTGCAGCAAGGTGTCTCCGTTGGTTCCGTCCACGGTGGCACTGAAGTCCGTCTCCAGATCGAGCGGATGGCCGCCGAGGCTCACGGTGAAGTCAGGAGTCGAGGTTTTCCCTTCTACTTCGATCTTCTCCAGCACACCGCCAAATTTTCCCTTGGACGAAAGAGTTCCGCTGATGCCTTTGAAGTATCCCAGGTCAGCTTTGTCGAAGGTGTACTCGGCTGCCAGCGGCGTCTGGCCGGGATCGTCCGGGCTCCACGGCCCAAAACTTCCCTTGGTCTCGATTTCGCCCGGCGGCACTGCGTTGGTAAGCTGCGCGGTGAATGATGCAGGTCGGTCGAGCCCGACCGAATGCATTACCAGGTGGTGAATAGCGAAGACGTGGGGGTCCTTGTCGGCAGATTTGGGCAGGAGCCGTAGCTCTGCGTCGTCGGAGACAATTTCTCCGACCAGGACGGGAATATTCTTCGCCTTTGGCCAATTCTGATTTCTCCGGTCTCCCTTGGGGGGAATTTGAATGACCAGTCCCTTGAGCGTGACCTGGTCCACCTTCCACGGCTTCCAGGGGAGTCCCAGAATGCCGGCTTGGGCAGAGAACTCCTGGATTGAAATCAGGGGCGGAACATCGGTGCGGCCCTCATGGCGGAGAGCGAGTCCTGATCCCTCGATCCGCACTCCGGGGAAGAGGAAGACATGGAATTCCTTGAGTTCCACATCGGCGTGAAACTTCTCGCCAAGCATCTCCACGACCCTCCGGCGCAGGTACGGATTGGAGAGACGGATTCCGGTCATGATCAGGACCACGATGCCTATCACGACCAGTGATATCACGATCAGCAGCGTCCTGCTTGCCGGTCTGGTCCTGGTTTCACTCATTGGCGCGAGTTCTCTGACGCGGTTTCGGAGCAAAGGGTTGGCAGCGGATATTGACAGGCTGGATTCGCTTGTCACCGGGCCCTAGTCTAGCAAGCTGCTGAAAAATTGACTCGCAGCGTATTTTTCTTTCTGTTTTTCATCTTTGAAGATGTCAGAGGGCTTGCTTTCGGGTGTCTTTGTGGTCGCTGCCCCTAACTCTGTGCTGGGTAGGACACACCGCGGCCTTAACTCACACCGCCGGAATTACGCGCATGCTTCTTCTTTACCAGCTTGTGGTGTGGAAACCAGAGAGTTTTCTGATACCAATTGAGATACCCATGGGCAGCTATAGCGTTCTTGAGCGAGAGTGAGCGCGTCGAGTCGTCCACTTCACGTGGGAGGCGTTGGATGAAGAAACCGGGAAAGCAGCAGCTTATACTGGCCGTCAGTTGCCTCGTGTGTGTGGGGGTGGCCCTGCGCAACACAAACGGCCTTGAGGGAACGGAATTCAGCGGAGGGTGGCTTACAGGCCCACTGCTTTCGATGATCGACATTGGGTCCGTTCTGTTTGTGCTGGCTCTTGTTGTGAGCTTTGTATATCCCCGGATTGCTGGCGCAATTGGGCTCGTGTCGTCGCTGCTCTGCTTGCCGCTTTATCTGTACTTTATAGCTCCGGTGCCTTTCAGTCAGATCTTCGGCTTTGGCCATGAGTTCAAGGTTCAACCGAGGGGAGGCTTCCACTGGGAAAGATGGGCGATAGCGGGAGTGCTTACTCTCGCGATCACCATGTATGTCAGTCTTCGCAATTTCGCAGTCGTTAACCGAGCGCAAATCCCCGAATGAGGCTAACGGATTCTTGAAACTGACTTTTCCGCAACCTGCCAGACGGATAGAAAAAAAGAGGCAACAAGAATGACAAGTCAAACAAGCGGCTTAATATTTTGGCGGATCCAGTCGAGGATTTGCGCAAAGCGGAATTCATGCCGCTCCATCGAGCCCACGATAAACGCGTGGCCGTCCGGGCCTTCGACTTCGATGTAAAAGCCATTGCGGCGCAGAAAGACATCAGCGGCAGTAAAGGCGATGCGCTTATTGCCATCGAGGAATCCGTGATTATTTCCGAGCGACTCCATCAGCGCCGCCGCTTCTTCTTCGATGGAGTTGTAGTATCCGGTTTGCGGACGGAAAACAGCGGCCTCAACCGCGCCCTTATCGCGGACACCATGGAGACCGCCGAACATCTCGATCAGTCGATGCTGCATCCGGTAGACTTCCGCTACCGTGAGGTAATCCGCCATTTATTTGGCGAGGCGCTGCAACAAGTCACGGTTGCGAGCAACCGACTGCTCGAAGGCATCCATCACTTGGGGGCGGACCAGGTGCTGGGACGGAACTACATTGTGCAGGTAAAACTTGAGAGCCTGCTCCAGAACATGCCGCTTGGTCTGCCCATTCTTCTCGGCTACGGCAACAAATTCATCGTAGAGCTCGGCGTCGATCTCGGGAGTGAACTTCTTGGTCACGGTTGTGGACATGGTCCCCCGGCCTCCTGCTCCAGACCTCTATCTTACCGCTTAGCTAGGATAAATCAATACAAATCTTGATTTATCCATATTATTGATAGTACTGTACATCATGCTGCACTACCGCAGCTCTTCCATCACCAGTTCCAGCACTTCCCTGCCCGGCCGCACGGCGGATTCCGGCAGCGTGGCCAAGGGCTCTTCGGTCATGTTCAGGAGGTCGACGAAAGTCGGCGTCTTGGAGTTGACGTAGAACACACCGGTCAGGACTTCGCCCTTTTCGTGGGCCTCGTTCAGACGAGTAATGGCCTGGATCCGCTTGGTGGGATCGTACTCTTCTTCGAGTTTGCGCAGGCGAAGGTGAGAGCCGTCGTGCATGGTCACGTCGATGGTTGTGCCGGGATCGTAGTCGATGGCAATGTCTTCGAACGCGGGCACGAAACTCACTTCCTGCAGCGGCTCGTCGTGGTCTTTCATGTACTTGTAGGATTTGGTGGAACCTTCGTGATCGTTGAAGGTCACGCAGGGCGAGACTACGTCGAGCATGACGGTACCGTTGTGCGCGATGGCCGCTTTCATCATGGCGTGGAGCTGCTTCTTGTCGCCGGAAAACGACCGGCCCACGAACGTTGCGCCCAGGGTGATGGCCATGGCGCAGGTGTCGATGGGTGGAAGATCGTTGATCACGCCGGTCTTCAAAGTCGAGCCCATGTCCGCGGTGGCGGAGAATTGGCCCTTGGTCAATCCGTACACGCCGTTGTCTTCGATGATGTAGATGATGGGCAGATTGCGCCGCATCAGGTGAATAAACTGGCCCACGCCGATGGAGGCAGTGTCGCCATCGCCGCTGACGCCGAGGGCGATCAGGTGGCGGTTGGCCAGCACCGCCCCGGTGGCTACCGATGGCATACGGCCGTGCACGGCATTGAAACTGTGCGAACGGCCCATGAAGTACGCCGGACTCTTGGACGAGCAGCCAATGCCGCTGGGTTTGATCACACGCTCAGGCGGGACTCCCATTTCGTACATGGCGTCAATGATGCGCTCGGAAATCGCGTTGTGGCCGCAGCCAGCGCATAAGGTAGTCTTGCCGCCGCGATAATCCAGGACCGCCAGGCCAATGCGATTGGTCTTGGGGGCGGGAGCCGGCCGGTCGGGAGTGCTGGTCGCCATTTACTTACCCTCCATGGTCATGAGTTCATCGGTGACCGAGCGCGCATCGAGCGGCAGGCCGTGAATGTGAGCGATGCTGCGCAGACGAGTGTGGAGTGCGGCTTCCAGGTCCATCTTAAGCAAGGTCAGCATCTGGGCATCGCGGTTCTGTTCCACGACGTAAACCCGCTCGTGCTGCTTCACAAAATCGTGCACTTCTCGAGTGAAGGGATAGGCGCGCAGGCGCAGATAGTCGGTCTCGATGTTGTACTCCTGGCGCAACTGGTCACGAGCTTCGATCAGGCCCCAGTGTGATGTGCCGTATCCGATGATTCCGATCTTTGATTTTCCCGTGTCAACTTCGGGGCGAGGAACGAATGAGCGTGCGGTTTCGAATTTCCGGTTGAGCCGCTCCATATTTCGTTCGAAGTCGTCGGGACGTTCGCTGTACTGGGCTTTCTCGTTGTGTCCACTGCCCCGGGCGAAGTAGGCAGCAGCAGGATGATCGGTGCCGGGCAAAGTCCGGTACCCCACGCCATCTCCGTCTACGTCTTCGTAGCGGGCGAACCCGCCCAGGCGATCGAGGTCGGCTTTGCTCAGCACCTTGCCGCGGCTGATCGACTTCTCCGGATATTTGAAGGGATCGGCCATCCAGTTGTTCATCCCCAGGTCGAGATCGGACATTACGAAAACCAGGGTCTGCAACTGCTCGGCCAAGTCGAAAGCCTCGCTGGCCATGCTGAAACACTCTTCCGCCGAGCACGGCAGCAGCAGGATGTGCTTGGTGTCTCCGTGGGAAAGAAACGCGGTGGAGAGAATATCGCCCTGCGAGGTGCGCGTCGGCAAACCGGTGGATGGACCCACCCGCTGGATGTCCCAGATCACTCCCGGAACTTCGGCGTAGTAGGCCAGTCCGGCAAATTCCGCCATCAGGGAGATTCCGGGCCCCGCGGTCGCGGTCATAGCGCGCGCACCCGCCCATCCGGCGCCCACCACCATGCCGACGGCAGCCAGTTCGTCTTCCGCCTGCACGATGGCAAACGTAGCTTTTCCATCGGCGCGGATGCGGAAGCGCTTCATGTAGTCAATCATGCTTTCGGGCAGCGACGACGAGGGCGTGATGGGATACCAGGCGACCACGGTCACGCCGGCGAACATGCAGCCGAGCGCCGCGGCAGAGTTTCCGTCAATGATGATCTTGCCCGCCGTCTTGTCCATGCGCTGGACAAAATAGGGATCGCGCTTGACCAGATTGGAGGCCGCGTAGTCGTATCCTGCCTTGACCGCGGCCAGGTTCAGGTTGGCCGCTTTCACCTTCTTGGCAAACTGCTTGCGGATGGCCTTTTCGACCTCGTTAATGTCGATTTCCAGCAGCTTGGCCACCACGCCTACATAAATCATGTTCTTGACTAGCTTGCGCAGCTTGGCCTCGGGACATACGGGCGCGACCAGCTTGTCGTAGGGAACGGCGTAAAAAATTAGGTCGGAGCGCAGTCGGCTGAGATTCAAGGGCTCGTCGTACAACACGGCCGCGCCCGCAGCCACCGACATCACGTCTTCCTCGGCGGTCTCGGGATTCATGGCGACCACGAAATCAATTTCTTTTTTGCGCGCGATGTAGCCGTCTTTGTTGGCCCGGATGGTGTACCAGGTAGGCAGGCCAGCGATATTCGAGGGAAACAGGTTCTTGCCCGAAACCGGAACGCCCATCTGGAAAATGCTGCGTAGCAAAACTGTGTTGGAGCTTTGCGAGCCCGAACCGTTGACGGTCGCGACCTGGATACTCATGTTGTTTACGACCGGTTTTTGCTCTGGTTGGCGGCTCTCAGCGTGGAGAGATACATCCGTGGTGGCCATTCCCTTCCCTTCCTTGTCCCTGAAGCGGAGTGCATCCGCCCGCAATTGCTGACGCAGCAGAACTTTTTATTATACGGCAGCCAGCGGCGTGAGAGCGCTAATGTACCTGCATGAGAAACAGATCTTTGTCCACTTAGCGAATCCGCGTGACCGTCACGACAGGTTCCACGTGCGTGGCGGGACGCACGAACACAAAATCCAGCAGAGTGTCAGTCGCGCGCAGCGTGGAGTTGTTACCGATCTGGATGGTGCTGGCATGAGAGGAGATCCCCTGCGCCAGGGGCAGAGTAGTGCTTGCGCTGATCAGGTTCCCAAAATCATCCAGCACCGACTGTTGGGCGCCCTGGGTTTCGTTCACCACGGTTCGCAGGCGATAGTCCTGACCGTAGTTGAAAGTGCTTATGACCAGCACAAATTGTTGGTTTGAAAATATCCCCGATTGCGCAATCGGATCGGCAGCGTGGGTGGAGGGCAGTTCCCAGGCAACCAGCCGTGAGGGTGCCCCGGAAACCTGCCCCTCAAGCAACACTGAAAACTGGCTCCCTCCCGGCGTCCGGCTGGAACGGAAGCGGAACTCGAGGGCGTAACGGGTCAGCTCGAAATTCAGGGCATGGGTGGCGAGTCCGGCCGCGGCTGGCTGAGCACGTGGATGGAGTTAGCGGACACCGTGGACGGCGAACTTACGGACAAGGTCAGGGCCTTGATATCCGGCTTCTGTAGATTGTTTGAGTCGGAGTAGTAGACTACGTAAACTTTCCCGCTGGGCAGCAGCAGAGGCCAGGAATAGCCGCCGTCAATCTGCTTTCCGGTATAGGCGTCGAGCACGGTGCCGTAGCCGAAGGTCTGTCCGCCATCGTAGGAAACGAAAGCCGCTAACTGCCGGGGATACCCCTTGGTGTTGGGCAGTTGCACCCCGGGAATCGCAATGGTGTCGCGGCCCAGAAGAATTAGCGCAGACCCGGCCTTCACCATCGCCGGCCCTTGCAGAACTCCAACTTGCGAAGTGTAGGAGATCAGCGGCCCCCAGGTTGTTCCCATATCGCTGGAGTAGCGTCCATAGGTATTCAGGCTGTCGTCCGCTCGCATCATCGCGAACAATGTGTTCGAAGCGGTATGGGCAATTGCGGTTTCACTGAGCGAGGGATCGCCGGCCTGACGAAGCGTCGAGAGTTTTGTCCAGTTGAGCCCGTCGTCCGACGATGACCACAGGCCGGGAGCGTTGCCGGAACCCAATGTGTAATCGCCCGTTGCCCGCTCCGTACATGTTCTGTCCGACCGTCAACGAGGGAGCCACGCTGAAGGTATCGGTGCCCGGATCGTTGAAGAAAGTAAAAGGGGTCCAGGTCAAGCCGTTATCGGTCGAGCGGCTGTGCGCCGCGATTTCACGACCACTCTGATCCGCTTTGCCCAGGGCCATGACCAGGGCGCCCTGCGGAGTCTCAAGTAAAGCCGGATCGGGCACGGAGGAATCAAAATAGACGACTTCAGGGCTCCATGTCGTGCCTCCATCCGAACTACGCCGCACTACAACCAGTGGACTACCCACGTGAGTTGTCCCCTTCTTGTACACCAGCACGAAATCTCCGTTGGCGGCCTGGGGCACTCCGGGAAAACCGTTGTAGTAGCTGTCGCTCTGGATCACGCTGCGGCCGCCGATGTTGAGCGGCCCCGCTGTGACAGCATCGGTGACCTGCAGCCCGTTGCTCGTCTTCCAGGCAGAGACGTCATGAACGTCGCTAAAAAAAAGGGAACACCGAGTAACCATCGGACGAGGACGCAGCGCAGCCCGCCGCATGCCCGCCGGTCAACAGAAGGCTCTGCGATGCTTGCGCACCTAATCCGGGCACTCTCACCCATAGCAGAGCTTTCCCCGCCACCGCATCGTAAGACTCCCACCAGGCTGGCATCGGCCGAAGGGTCGTAGCGTCCCATACCGCCAGGGCTGATTCATTTTTCGGAACCGTGAAATCGAAAACCGTTTCATCCAGAGAAATGGCCACCGGGTAATTCTGGAGTGTCTCCTCTCCGGTATTCTGGATGGTAAGCGACAGTACTTCCGGCGCTGGGTTGGGGTCACAAACAGGCATGGAAGCCTGCAAGGACCCGCCGCATCCGACAAGCGACTCCAGCGAAAGGCAGAGAAAGACCAGGCGCTGAATCTTGATGCTGACCGGGCCCGCGAAGAACAAATGACTCCCCGAAACTGTGAGGAAACTTTTGTACGTCCTGCAACGGATGAAGTCAGGGCCTTGAATTCATGGCAGGAAATTCAGCCTAACAGTTGGCAGAATACCGGGGTTAGGCACGGAGGGACGTGGGTCGTGGCACCACGAAACGAATTACACCCGCTATACTTTTCGCCAACCTAAATCGGGAACCGAGGTATGTCATGTCGCGCACCGCGCGCTCCAGCAGAATGATTCTCGCAGTGGCTGTCGGGCTACTAGTCCCCATTCCCTTTTCGGCCCAGAATTTCACCGATATCAAACCCTCTCCGCAGCAGGTCGAGTGGCAGGACCTCGAGTTCGGCGTGATCATCCACTTTGGCCCGAATACTTTCATGGACCGGGAATGGGGAGACGGTACGGCCAGTCCTCAAGTATTCAACCCCGCGCAATTCGACCCTGAGCAGTGGATACGGGCCGTACAGGCGTCAGGGGCAAAATATGTCGTGCTGGTGGCCAAGCACCACGACGGTTTCTGCCTGTGGCCCACGGAACAAACCGACTACGGCGTGAAGAGCAGCTCCTGGGAGAATGGCCGCGGCGATGTGGTGCAACAGGTATCAGACGCGGCACATAAGTTTGGATTGAAGTTCGGCGTATATCTTTCCCCGTGGGACCGACACGAGCCGCGCTACAGCAATTCCCCCGAGTATGACAAATACTACCTGGCGGAGTTGGGCGAATTGGCCCAGCACTACGGTGACCTGGTGGAATTCTGGCTGGATGGAGCGGGCAGCGCCGGCCACGTTTACAACTTTCCGCGCATAATCGAAGAATTGCGCACCTACCAGCCCAATACGCTCGTCTTCGCCGACACCGGGCTCTTCGAGTACGGCGACATACGCTGGTCGGGCAATGAGGATGGAAACATTCCCAATGAGAACTGGAACGTAATCGATCGGCACGGATTTCTGCGCTGGCGGCCCGTCGAAGCCGACACCCCGTTGCACAAGGGCCACTGGTTCTGGCATCCCAATGACGAAGCCAGACTGAAGACATCGCAGGAATTGATATCCACCTACGAGCAATCCGTGGGGCACGGCGGCCAGCTCATGCTGGGCCTGGCGCCGGACCGGCGCGGCCTTCTGCCCGAAGCGGATGTAAAGCGCCTGGAAGAATTCGGCGCTGCCCTTCGCCAGCGCTACGCCAACAACCTGGTCGTTGCGGGGCACATTCGGACCGCGGCTGCCACCGAGGCGGCGCTGGATGGCGATCCTGATACGTTCTGGTCGGCTCCGCCGGGCTCACACCATGCCGTGTTGGAAGTGAACTTCTCCAGGCCGATAACATTTGATCGCGCTTTGACGATGGAGTGGCTGAACGACGGGCAGCACGTGGAGCACTTTCGTATTGAAGCATGGGATGGCAAGGCCTGGAACACCGTCGTGGACGGTCGAGCTCTTGGACACAAACGCATTGATCATTTCGCGCCGGTTACGGCTTCACGCGTTCGCCTGAATATTCTGGCCTCCACGGCCGAAGCCCACATTCGCGACTTTCAGCTATTTGACGGAGGCAAGTCTGCAGGACCGTGATTCACGATGTGCGCATTGCCGGCAGGCTGTGTCAGTTGTGGGTCGGACACTCCTGTCCGACGCCTTTGACTTTGCCCCTTGAGTAGTAAATCTGCGGCACAAACGATACAACTTCAAAAGCGTCGGACAGGAGTGTCCGACCCACACAACCAAAAGGACGGCTGGCGCTACGGTCTAGTCGTCGCCGGTGAAGAATTGCGCCATCTTGCGGAATTTGGCATAGCGGGTGGCGACCAATTCTTTCACTGGGCTTTTCTTCAACTCGGTGAGTTGCTTTTCCAGCGTGGCATCAAGCAGGGCGGCAGCGGCTTCGTGGTCAACGTGGGCGCCGCCTTCAGGTTCAGGCACGATGCCATCGATGCATCCCAGCTCCTGCAGGTCTTCGGCGGTAATGCGCATGGCCTGGGCGGCAAGCGCTTTTTTGGTAGGATCGCGCCACATGATGGAAGCGCAGCCTTCGGGTGAGATCACGGAGTAAATCGAGTTTTCCATCATCAGTACTCGGTCGGCGATGGCAATGGCAAGGGCTCCTCCGCTGCCGCCTTCGCCCGTGATGGACGTGATGACGGGAATCTGCAGCCGCGCCATCTCGCGCAGATTGTGGGCAATGGCTTCGGCCTGGCCGCGCTCTTCGGCTCCCAGGCCGGGATACGCGCCCGGCGTGTCCACAAAGGTAATTAGCGGTCGGCCAAATTTTTCCGCAATCTTCATGATCCGCATGGCCTTGCGGTAGCCCTCCGGGTTGGGCATGCCGAAGTTGCGGTACACCTTTTGCTTGGTGTCGCGGGCCTTCTGATGTCCGACGATCATTACCTCTTCTCCGTGGAAACGGGCCATCCCGCATATGATGGCGGGATCGTCGGCATAGCCGCGATCGCCGTGGATCTCGCTCCAGTCGGTAAAAATGCGTTCAATGTAGTCCAGCGGATAAGGACGTTGAGGATGCCGTGCCAACTCCGTTTTGTCCCAGGCCTCGTAATGGGAGCTTGACATGTCCTTGCGTAAGGCTTCGATGCGGTCGCGCAATTGCTGAATCTCGCGTTTTGTGGCCTCGTCGGGCCCGGCTGCCGCCTGCAGGCGGGCGATCTGCTCCTCGATCTTCTCCAACTCCTGGTGCGTCTTCTCCCCAGACTCCATTTTGCCGCCGCCGTTCCTGGCCAAGCGCGCTTCCACCATGGAGAGTAAGAACTCGGCCCCGGCCATCACCAGGGCTTCATTGGGCGCCGGTGACGCGTTCTTTGTTCCCACCTTGGAAGTCTTTTGAATGGAAACTCTTATCCGCCGCAGATTTCGGTACGGCCCGTCATGAAGCGGTTAGCGGAGTCCTTTCCTACCAGCGAGTCCAGCTCCCACTCCGGCTGTTGTGTCAGTCAATCACCCGCACGGCGCCTCGGCCACACAACTCCTCGACGCGCGCGATGAAGTTGCGGTCTGGCAGGACATTATAGCCTTCCGCCTCCATCACCACCATGAAATCGCCCTGGCGTTCCACGTCAAACAATACCTTGGCCGTACCCTTCTGCTGGGCGCAAAGGTTGTGCAACGCGTCCACGGTGGACTCAGTTGCGGTCTCGAGTGGGACCCGAATGCGGAGCGAATTCGGCAACGGAACTTTGGCATCTTCCAGTGGAAGAATCTCGCTTACCGTCAGTTTGGGGTTGGCGCCTTCCTCGATGCGCACTCCGCCCCGGATCAGCACCGGCACTTCGAGTTTCACTCTGTCCTGCAGCTTGCGATAGGCCTCGGGAAACACCAGCATCTCGACGGTGCCGGCCATGTCTTCAAGCGCGCCCTGGGCGTAAAAATCGCCGCGCTTGGACTTCAGCACGCGCAGGTTGGTGATGATGCCGGCAGTGGTGATGTTCTCGTCCTTGCCTGTGGATTTGCCGAGAGCGGCAATCTCTCCGGTGGAGAGCGCCCGCAGGTCGTCCAGTTTGTCGCGATACTTTTCCAGGGGATGGCCGCTGATGAAGAAGCCGAGAATTTCCTTCTCGTTGGCCAGGCGGGTGTGTTCATCCCAGTCCGGGGTATCGGGCAGTTTATTGTGGGCCGCGGAAATTTCTTCCTCCTGGAAGACGCCGAACAGGCCGTGCTGGCCGCTTTCGGCGTCCCGCTGGGTCTTCTGCGCGCCCTCGATGGCGCGGTCGAGCACCGCCATGAGCTGGGCCCGCCGGCCGAGTCCATCCATGGCACCACTCTTGATCAGCGATTCCAGCACGCGTTTGTTAAGCAGCCGCAACTCCACCTTCTCGCAGAATTCATAGATCGAGCTGTAGCGGCCCAGCTCTTTGCGCCCGGCCACAATCGATTCGATGGCGTTGTGGCCGACATTCTTTACCGCCGCCAGGCCGAAACGGATGGCGTTGCCATGGGGTGTGAAGTTTGCGTCGCTCACGTTGATGTCGGGAGCCTCAACGGCAATACCCATCTCGCGGCACTCGTTGATGTACTTCACCACGTCATCGGTGTTGCCGGTCACCGAAGTCAGCAGGGCAGCCATAAATTCGACGGGGTAACGCGTTTTTAAATATGCCGTCTGGTAGGCCAGGAGCGCGTAGGCGGCCGAGTGCGCCTTGGGGAATCCGTACTCGGCAAACTTGGCCAGCAGGTCAAAGATCTTTTCAATTTTTTTCGGAGGATAGCCGCGCTGCACCGCGCCCTCGATAAAGCGCTCGCGCTGCTTGGCCATCTCTTCCGGCTTTTTCTTTCCCATGGCACGCCGCAGCAGATCGGCTTCGCCCAGCGAGTAACCGGCCAGGCGATGGGCAATCTGCATGACGTGCTCCTGGTACACGATGACGCCGAACGTCTCTTGCAGGATTTGTTCCAGTTCCGGCAGTTCGTATTCAATCTTCTTGCGTCCATGCTTGCGCTCGATGAAGTAGTCGATCATGCCGCCCTGAATCGGGCCGGGACGGTAGAGGGCGTTCAAAGCCGTAAGGTCTTCGATGGTGTTGGGCTGGTAGCGGCGCAGCACGTCGCGCATGCCGCGGGACTCGAACTGGAACACGCCGGACGTCAGCGCGCTGTGGAACACTTTTTCGTAGGTTTCGCGATCATCGAGCGGGAGGGATTCGAGCGCGATCTTCTCGCCGCGAGTCTGGGCGATGAGCTTCAACGTGTCGTCCAAAATGGTCAGGGTGGTCAGGCCCAGGAAGTCCATCTTCAACAGGCCCATTTTCTCGATGGCGACCATGTCGAAGGCGGTCACAATTTCGTCGTTCTTGGTGCGATGCAGCGGAACCAGCTCGGTAAGCGGGCGCGGAGAAATCACGACCCCCGCGGCGTGCACTCCCGCATTGCGCACCAGTCCTTCCAGTTTGCGCGCGGTGTCGAGCAACTGGCGTACCTGCGGCTCGCTCTCATAGGCCTGCTGCAACCCCGGTGATTCCCGGATGGCGTCTTCCAGCTTGATGTTCAACGTGGTGGGCACCATCTTGGCGATGCGGTCCACGTCCGCGTAGGGGATATCCATCGCGCGCCCTACGTCTTTGATCGCCGCCTTGGCCGCCATGGTGCCAAAGGTGATGATCTGCGCGACATTTTCCCGGCCATATTTCTGGGTCACGTAATTGATCACTTCGCCGCGCCGGTTCATGCAGAAATCCATGTCGATATCAGGCAGCGAAATGCGTTCCGGGTTGAGGAAACGTTCGAAGAACAACTCGTGTTGCAGGGGATCGATATCGGTGATCCACAGCGAATAGGAAACCAGCGAACCGGCCGCCGACCCGCGGCCTGGTCCCACAGGGATGCCATGCTCGCGCGCGTAGCGGACAAAATCCCAGACGATCAGGAAGTATCCGGAAAACTGCATCTGCTGGATGATCGCGATCTCCTGCGCCAGACGCTGCTCGTATTCGGCAACGCTATGATTCACCAGGCCCTGACTCCCACTCGAACGCAGAACCTCCAGACGCCGCGTGAATCCCTCACGCGTCACGTGCTCGAAGTAGCTATCGAGCGTATATCCCTCCGGCACGTCAAAGTGCGGAAACGGATTGCTGACTTTTTCCAGCCGCATGTTGCAGCGTTCCGCAATGGCCAGGGTGCGAGAGAGCACGTCCGGCGCGTCTTTGAAGACGCGTTGCATTTCGTCATGACTCTTGACGAAAAACCCGCTGCCCTGGAACTTCATACGGTTGGTATCCTGGATGGACTTGCCCGTCTGAATGCACAGCATCACATCCTGCGCGTGAGCGTCGTCCTCGCAGAGATAGTGGCTGTCGTTGGTGGCCACCATGGGCAGGCCCAGGTCTTTTTCCAGGCGGAAAAGACTGGAATGGATGCGATGCTCCTGCTCCAGACCCTGGTCCTGAATCTCGAGAAAGAAGTTGTTCGGACCAAAAATGTCGCTGTAGTTCGCCGCGGCCGCCCGCGCCGCTTCATAGTTCCCTTCCATCAAGCGCTCGGCAACCTCGCCTTTCAGACAGCCCGACAGTCCGATCAGCCCTTGGGAATGTTCCGCCAGAAACCTCTTGCTTACGCGCGGCTTGTAGTAGAAGCCGCGTAAGGAAGCTTCCGACGTGATCCGGGCCAGATTGCGGTAGCCTTCCTCGTTTTCCGCCAGGACCAGCAGATGGTTATAGGTATCGCCGTCGGGAGGAGTGCGCTCGATGTTGTGGTCATCCTTCTTGCAGATGTACAGTTCGCAGCCAACGATCGGCTTCACCCCGGCCTTGTGGGCGGCATTCACGAAGTGGACCGCGCCGAAAATATTGCCGTGGTCGGTCATGGCGACCGCGGGCATGCCTAGCTCTTTCACGCGCTGGACAAGCTTTTCCACGTCGCAGGCGCCGTCGAGCATGGAGTAGTCGGTATGGAGGTGCAGGTGAACGAATTGGGACATGGGCCGCCGTGGCGAACTTGCTTGCTCCTATTCTAATGGGAAATTGCGCGAGAGAGACGGAGAGTTTATCCACAGAACAACCCCCCGGACGCCCTCCGTCCGGGCGGGCGTGCGCAGCTCGCCAAAGAATTTAGCGCGGGAGCTGGAAGCTTACGCCGCGATCGTCGTTGGCCTTGGTGGTGGCGTCGATGTCCAGCCAGGAGAGCGGAAGCTTGGTGGCCCGCTGTTCGCTGAAAATCCAGAGCGTGCCGCCGACAATCGCGTAGTTCTGGACTTCCTGAGTGTGCTTATCCCGGAAGACCAGCACAGTGAGCTCGGACTGGCCTTGAGGTCCCGGCGCCTCGCGCGCCAGTTGCGGTGTCTCCCGCTGTTCGCGCAAGCGCGCGACTTCGTCCTCCAGGCGATCGATGTCCTGTTGCTGCTGCGCTACGTCGTTCTGGGTGGAGTCCGCGGACGCGCCGTAATAGTCATATCCCGGATAGTAATCCGGCGTCGAGTAGAAGTCGCTGCCGTAGTAGGCGGGATAGCCGTAGTATCCGTAGAAGCCCGGGAATACCGAGCCAGAGAAAACGTGGTGATGGAAATGCCGCGAGCCGAAAACCGGCCGGTGAAAACCGCCGAATGAGCTGCGAGTCCGCAGAGAGGGTTGGCGCAAACCGGTGCCGAACGCCGCTCCAAGCCGAGGCGCCGATCCCAAGCGCGGAGCCGAGCCGAAACTTGTACCGCCGCGAAAGCCGACCGAGCCGTGCGAGGGAAATCCGCCTCGCCCCATGGAGGCTCCGCCCATGGATGCTCCACCCCGGGACCCGCCATGCATCTGGGCCAACAAGGGAGCCGACAGCAACGTGGTGGATAACGCCGCAATGGCCGACCAGCGCCGCATAGCAAGGATTATAGCGCCGGCGGCGGCCCCGGTTTGTCAAATCTTGGCCGGCCAAACTGGCCGAGGCAAGCAGTTGCAACTCGTATCGCCGGTGTCCCCCGGCTGTCCCGAGGGCATCCTGCCCTGGGCACGAGAATGCTCGGTTCTCACGCACCACAATCCTTCGCCGGACTAGTTCTGGTCTCCGCCGCCATGTTTGTGGCGGCACAGCATGCACTAGGTTGGCGGCAAGCTGTTGTCCACTGTGTGTTTCACCGGGAGGACGCTGCGGAGATAGGCGAAGATGGCCGTCAGGTCATCGTCGCTAAGGTTGGTGAATTCTCCGAAAGGCATGATGGACGAAAGCTTTCTCGCCTTCACATAGCCGGTGCGCAGGGCCTGGATGAACAGGCTTTCGTCGTAGTAACTGATTCCGGTTGCGTCCGGGGTGATGTTCGCGCTGCTCACCTCTCCCCACGGACCTGTCAGGACATCGCCACCGCCGTACTCCAGGCCGCGAATCGGTCCCTTCTGATCAGCGGGAGTATGGCACCCGCAGCCGAGTACGACCATGTATTTTCCACGCTCAACTGGAGTGGCTTGTGGACCCGGACCGCTAACCGGGCCAGTCAAAGGCTGTGGGACGGTGCGGACAAGATAGTTGATCGTAAATTTCACCTTGCTGGGTGGCAATAGATTGTGCACCGGTGCGATCGAACGCAAATAGACCACTATGGAGGCCACATCGTCGTCGGAAAGAGTGTGGTAGGCCGGGTACGGCATCATGGGAAAAATTGCCCGCCCATCGTGGCTGATGCCTTCCCGGATAGAGCGCGCGATCTGGTCATCAGTCCAGTTGGCCGCGCCGGTTTCCGGATCAGGCGTAAGGTTCGAAGCGACGATTGTCCCCGGAAGAGTGGGCACTGGGATGACCTGCCCTGCCAGTTCCATTCCTGGCAGGTTGGGGGCCCCGTGCGTCTTCCAGTCTTTAGGCGAGTTGACAGGTTTCGCAGCCCACCAACCCGACAACCAGATAGCGCCCGCGGGCCAGACGTTCGGGAGTGCGCTCAAACTGGCGAGTGGTGGTGGCCCTGGACCTAGGGCCGACAAAGGGACGCCAGCCGATGGTGAAAGTAATCGCTGCCGCGAGCAGCATGCAAATGACCAGCAGAATCTTTCCGAGCGTTTTCATCCCTCACCCGAGCGTAGGAATTGTCGAACGCTGAATAGCATGGCACCAAAACTGGAATTGGGCTCCGTGCGGTCCTAGCGTTTCTTCTTACCCTGGTTCTTCTTGCTCGTAGCAGCAGTTATTTTCTTTGCGGCCTTGGCCTTTTCAGGCTTCTCCGCTGGCGTGACCTTTGGCGCCTCCGCTTTGGGTGCAGCCAGGGTCGCTGGGTTGGCGGCAGCGCCCTTTCCCTTCTTCTTCCCTGCGATTGGCGCAGCGGCCGCGGCCGCCTCCGCAGCAGCCTTGGCCGCCCTTCCGCGCTTGGGCGGAGGTGGAGGCGGCGGAGGTGGAGGCGGAGGCGCCAGCGGTTTCAGGTACTTCAGGGTCTCGGTCCGCGAGCGCAACTTGCCATCCAGCAGGAGCATGAACACGTCTTGCGCGATCTTGGGATACTCGGGCAACTGTGGCGTGATGTGCAGCTCGGTCATCTCCGGCAAGGGAATCTTTTGCTGCACCTGCCGCCACTTGGTGAAGAAATTCTTGATCTTCTGCACCACCGCCTGCTGGCGCGCAGTGACCGCCAGGAACAGGATCATCTCAGGCCTGGCTTCAGAGAGCAGTCTCCAGGCGCGGGAGGGCGTCGCAGCTTCCTTGCCCACGAGTCGTTTAGCCAGGTCCTTGGCGTGGTCCTCCAGTTCGCGCCAGGACTCGACCAGGTCCTTGCGCGGAATCTGTCTGCGCATGTCCGCGATATCTTTGTCGGCGAGCCGGGCAGTGAGGAAATACATGACCGCCGGCGCCGGATCCGGGGCATAGCCCAACTCCGTCATCTGCTGGCGGGTCTTCAGCAGTTGGCCGAGCTGCGCTGTGTCCACCTTGGCGGTGGTCCAATGCGGATTCAGTACCTTGAGCCAGCCTTCCTTTTCCAGCACGCGCACAATGTGCAGCGGGTCGTCTTCGTAGGCTAGCTGCGCAATTTCGTAGCCCACCGCCTTGTGAGTGATGTATTCGATGTAATTGTTTTCCTTGGCGGACTCGAAGCGGGCCTGAGTGCGTTCCTCCAGCGGCCAGTGAAAGCGCGCGGCGAAACGGCTGGCCCGGATCAGCCGCGAGGGGTCCTCTACGAAAGCGTAGTTGTGCAGGACCCGGAGAAGCTTGGCTTCAATATCGGCGGCGCCGTTGAACGGGTCCATCAGCAGACCGCGCGAGCCCGGGTTCAACGACAGGGCCATGGCATTGACGGTGAAGTCCCTACGGCGCAGGTCCTCGATGAGGGTGGCGGGAGAAATAACCGGGGGCTTGCCCGCCTTCTCATAATGCTCCAGACGCGCCATACTGATTTCGGCGCGAACGTTGCCGGGCAGACCCAGATACAACGCCTTTACATCCTCATCGATGCCGGCAATTTTTACGCCTGCCTTCTCCAGGTCCTTTTGGAGTTTGAGGGGGTTGCCCTGGACCGAGAAGTCCAGATCGCGTATGGGAAAGCCGCTGATGATGTCGCGAACCGCGCCTCCGGTCAGGTAAATATTCATACCGGCGGCGCGCGCGATGTCTTGTACCAGGGTGACGCCGCGCTGCTGGTCCGGCGTCAGCCGGATTTCCATGGTGTATATGTAATCGGCCATGCTTGCTTAAGGACGCGGCTCCGCCATCCGGTTGGCCACAGCAGAGAGGGGGTTTTCCACAGGCTCCACCCCGGGAAAGCACACGACTCCGGCCGCTTTCATGTAAGTGACTCTATCCAATAGACTTAGAATACATGCGATGGGACGCCGCAAGCTACAGAAAATAACACAAGGTTAACGGTTTGGCTACAAGGAACGTACAAGGCGTCGGCTTTTTCGCGGAAAAGTGCGAGAATCGCCTGAAAACAGTCGTCAGTCGCCGGTCTTCAGTCGTCAGGAGACTCTGGCTGAAGTGCGCTGACCTGCCTCATGCCCTCAACCCACAAAAAAGTCGTGGTCCGCAAGATGGACCGGGATTCGATCAACGGGCACGTATCCCCGGCCAATTTCGTGCGCGAAGGCAAACTCGAACTCCTGAACACCTCCGGCAACGTGGTGGCGATTGATCTGAAGGACATCAAGGCGGTGTATTTCGTCCGCGAATTCGGCGACTTCGAATCGCCCGGCCGCAAGACTTTCACCAGCCGGCCGCGGACCGAAGGACTATGGGTCCGGCTCAAATTCAAAGACAACGAAGTGCTTGAAGGCATGATGCCCAACGACCTCAGCCTGACGACCGCCGAAGGCTTCCTGATCAATCCTCCCGACCTGCGCTCGAACACGCAGAGGATTTACGTGCCGCGCACCGCCCTGGACTCGCTGACCGTATTGGCCGTGATCGGAGCCACTCACCGCCGCCGCAAAGCAACCCCAACGGACACCCGGCAGGTGCCGATGTTCGGGGAGTGAAGAAGGAGGGCGTCGCACGTCGGACCTCAGACCTCTGTCTCCATACCGAGGTCCGACGCCTGACGCCCGAGGTCAGGGCTTTACGACTTGCAGATTGTTGGTTACCGAGAAAGATCCGGACACGCTATTGGCGCGAACGTTGGCGATATTCTTGTCGCCGTCGTTATCCACCACGCCTTCCAGCGTCACGTGGCCATTCTTCACCAGAATACGAATCGGTTTTTGTACGCCCAAAGCGTATTTCTGCAGTGTCGGGTAGCCATATATCGCGCGATACAGTCGAAGGCGAAGCCGGTCGTCATTCGGCGAAACCGGCAGCACTTCAATCTGATTGTCGACGTGCTCAACACCTTCAATTTTCTTGACTACATTCTCGGCGTCGGACTTCAGGGTCGGGCGGGTGACCTGTCCCATCAGGGTCACGTTGTATCCATCGACCTTGTAAGCCAGATAGTCGAACACGTCGAGATAGGGCAGCATCAGCAGCTCGTGCCTGACTTCCCGGGTGATACGCTCAGTTGCGCGCGCGGGAGCGTCAGAAGCCTGATGGGCCAAAACCGCGGAGCTTAATGCTAAGATGGTGCAGACGACGAAGAGGGTACGCAGTTTCATTTGCATTCTCCCTTACTGGATTCATGGAGATGTGAAAGAGCCGGATTCGGTTGCACATTTTAGCAGGAAAAACTGATTTGTCCGTCGTGCCTTGGGGGAAGCGCAGGCGCCAAGCAGGGTACGACAGAGCACACGCCCGGGCCCGGACTCGTCAGCCGAATACCTTTTGAGACAGGTTTTATTTAGCTATGGCTAGCCCCGAGGAAACTCACGAACTGAATCTCTTGCTGCCGGCCAGCGTCACCGGACCGCTGTGGAAGTCGCTGCTGCGCAATCTTCGCGATCGCCTGTTCCCCGAAAAGCTTCCGCTGCTGCAGCTCACTTCACGGCCGCTGAACTCCGGAATGCTGATCGGCGACGCAGTCAGCCTGCCCTGGTACCGGACGGTGTTCACGAATCTGGGGAACGTGATCAACCCCGAGGTCCTGCCACCGCTGGAGTTGGAATCACGGCCGGTGGATGTCGGCGAACTGGTCAGCGACCAGATGGGACACATGTGGTGGAGTTCCCTGCTGCGCAACCTGGCCGACCGGGTCGCGCCTGAACGCCTGCCTGCCCTGCAACTGACATCCGCTCCGGTCGATGCTGACCTGAAATCGGGGTCTATGCAGTTGACGCGCTGGTCTTCGCTGATCACTCTGCCCAAGGTCCCGCTGGCAGAGCGCAAGTACTTTAACGCCACGCCGCCCCGGCCGAGCGCGGCGCGAGTCGGGCCGGCGCCCTCCTTCGCCGGGTTTGGGGGAGCTTCGGCAGCCCTGTTCGAGAGAGCGCCCGCACATGCTCATCCCGGCAAATTGCAGACCGCCCTGTCGCGTTCGCGGCTGCGGGAGGCCTTGCTGATTTCCCTGGCGGTCCTGGAAGCGGTATATCTCGTGGGCTCGCTTCTCGGGCTGGTGTGAATTTCCTTTACTCGTGTGGGGACGGGTCTCTGACCCGTCCGGGACGAGCGCAGCTCGCCTGTTTCTCGGCCGCGATGCCCGCGTGGAGACTGCCTCGGCTGTCCGGTTCGAGGAACGTTTCAACCCAGGAGTGATTTCAACAGGTCGAGCCTGGCTCGGCTGGACGGGTCAGAGACCCGTCCCTACACCAACCGACACCTCTGCCTCCGTTACAATCACAGGTCTGCCCACGAGCTCAGGATAAAGCTTATGAAACTCGCTCAGATTGCTTCTGCTCTCAACGCCCGGCTGGAAAATGGTTCGCCGGACATCGAAATTACCGGCGTTGCCGGTATCAAAGATGCGGGCTCGGGACAACTTACCTTCGTGGCCAATCCCAAGTACGCCGGCGCCGCGCGCACCACACGGGCTTCAGCGGTGATTGTGACCGAGGAATTCCCGGCCGTTTCCGCGGCCCTGTTGCGCAGCAAGAACCCTTACCTGGCTTTCGCGCATGCCCTCGAGCTTTTCTCCCAGCCGCCACACTATGAACCGGGCGTGCATCCGACTGCGGTGGTGCATGCTTCGGCAAAGATCGGCGAAGGGACGCACATCGGGCCCTATGTGGTGATCGACCAGGACGTCGAAATCGGGCGCGACGCGGTGCTGCTGGCGCACGTGGTCATCTATCGCGGGGCCAGAATCGGCGACAACTTCTTTGCCCACGCCCACGCGGTGGTGCGCGAAGGCTGCCGCCTCGGCAATCGCGTGCTGTTGCAGAACGGCGCCGTCATCGGGGCTGATGGCTTCGGCTTCGCCAAGGACGACTCTGGCCACTGGTACAAGATCCTGCAACCCGAGCCGGTCGTGATCGAGGACGACGTCGAAATCCAGGCCAATTCCTGCGTGGACCGGGCCAGCGTGGAGAAAACCCGCATCGGCCGCGGCACCAAGATCGACAATCTGGTGCAGGTTGGACATGGCTCCCGCATCGGAGAACACTCGCTGCTGGCCTCACAAGTGGGACTTGCGGGTTCGACCGACGTGGGCAACAATGTGATTCTGACGGGTCAGACGGGCGTGGTTGGGCATTGCAAGATCGGCGATGGCGCTATCGTCACCCCGCAGAGCGGTGTGGCGGGTGACGTTGAGGCGGGCGCGATTGTCAGCGGCTCACCGGCGGTCGATCACAAGCTGTGGCTGAAGTATTCAGCCTTGCTTAGCAGGCTGCCTGAGATGGCACGAGCACTGCGGGCTAAGGCGTCAAAGGATTAACCACCGAGGACACCGCGGGAACCGAGGAAACTCGTTCTTCCTGCATCTCCTCCGGCAAGCCACTGTCGATCGCTCTTCTGACCTTCTCCATCAATTGTTCGCGGCTGCCAAAATCTTCCGGTTCGATGGCAGGGTGAAAGTTCAGAGTGACGGTCCCCGGTTTGATGGCAAACCTGCCTTTGGGCATGACGTAATGCGAACCCGAAATAGTTACCGGCACGACGGGCACGCCGCACTCCATGGCCAAGTAGAATGGGCCTTTCTTGAAGGGCAGCAGTTTGCCGTCGAAGGAACGATGGCCCTCGACGTAGATGGTCATGTTGATGCCCTGGCGCAGGACCGAGGCCGCGGCCCGCACCGCCGAGATGCCCGCGTCCCGATTTCCGCGATCGACCGGCACCAGCGAGCCAATCCTCATGGTTTTTCCCAGGAGGGGATAGTCGAACAGCTCCTTCTTTGCCATGACCGAGGTGCGGCGCGGTATCAGCGGCAGCATGATGGGTGGATCGATGTTGGATACGTGGTTCGACATGAACACGTAAGTACGTTTGGGATCGAGCCGGTCCAGTCCGATGGTTTGCACCCGTATTCCCGCGAGGCGAGCACCCATCGAGGCAGCCCCCATGGCTACGCGGTACAGGAAACGAATGTCCCCGGTAAGAAAGGTCCAGGGAAAACAAATCAGTGCCGCCAGTGGAAGCGACACACCCCAGAACACCAGCATGACGACGGTGCGGATCATGGGCGGCCTGCTCCTACCTCCTGAGATTCGCCCTTCAGCCACGCCATACGGCGAGCCTTCTGCTCGGCCGTGACCTGGTCCAGATCGGTCAGCTGCAATTCAATTTCCTGACGGCTGCCCATCTTCCAGTGCAGATCGCGCTCCCCGGCTGCACTGCGTACACGAAGGCGGAGCGTGTCGCCGGGGCGAACTTCAGCCGAGCGCCCGCTCAACCCGCGTTCAGCTTTCTGCCCGTTGATCTCCAGAATCGAATCTCCGACGGCGAGGCCGGCAAGCTCGGCGGCGCTTCCCGGCGTGACGGCGGAGACGACCAGCGCCGCATCGAAGTTACGCGTGGCCACGAATCCAGGATCGGCAACCATCGTTGCCCGCCGCGTCATGTGCAGGCCCACGCTCTTGAAGAAATCATCCCACGGAATTTCGTCCGTGCCGGCGACATATTTCTGGAAGAACCATCGCTGGTCGGCATGGCTAACAGCCTCGGCGGCACGGCGCACACCGTCGGTATCAGGAAAGAACTGTCCTTTCCGCGCGTAGTTTTCATTCATCCAACGAAACACATCGCGAATCGAGGCGGCGCCGTCGGTGGCCTCGCGCACCTGCAGGTCGAGGAGTACACCCAGCAGGTCCCCCTTGTTGTAATAAGAAATGCTGCGCATGGGCAGGCGGTAGTAGTCGTATTTTTCCAGCCACGCGTCCAGGCTAGATTCTTCCACCGACTGATTGAGATGGGCTGGACGCTGCTCCAGCTCGCCTATCTCTGCCGCCAGGCCCCTGAGGTAACGCGTTTCATCCAGCAGGCCGGCGCGCAGCAGGATAATGTTTGCCGCCGTGGTCGTCGTCCCTTCACTGAACCACAAAGCGCGAGTGTAGTTTTCCTTGGTGTAGTCAACGGGCTCGAGCGACTGGGGCCGGATCCGCTTCACATTCCACAAGTGAAAAAATTCATGGGCCGTCAAGCCCTCAAACGCCTGGGGATTGTTGACCAGATTCCCCGGACTGAAATCGATGGCGGTGCCGTTGGCATGCTCCATGCCATTGCCCGGCGCCCCCGCTCGGAAATGATAGAAAAACAGATAGGTCTGAAACGGCCGATCTTCCATCCAGAGCGTGGCCGCGGAAACGAGCCGCCGCAGCATGGCAACAATCTTCGGCATGTCGTAGGCCGAAGGATCGGAATCAATGATGACGCGATAGTGTCCGCCGGCTTCGTCGAAGTCAGACTCCTGAAAAGCGCCGATTTCAACCGGAGCGTCCGCCATGTGATCGTAGTCCGGCGCCGCGAAGCCGTCCCCTGATGCGGACAGCGCGGTCGCGATGCGCCACTCCGCCGGCAGGCTGGTGAACGAGACCTCCACGGGAGAATCACGGCCTTCAACGGGATACATCAGGATCTCCGCCAGGTTGAAGAACGCGTGCTGCGGATTCAGTTGCGCGCCAAACGGACCAGATTGGTCAGCGAGAATTTCGTAGTCGATTTCTGCGCCTTTGGCGGCGCCGCTGAGATGCCACGTTGTTTTGTCCGTCTTGCTCATCGCAAGGGCCTGCCCACCGCCGGTTCTGGCCCGCACCCAGTTCACATACTGGGAGAAATCGCGTACCTGGTAGAGAGCGTTCCACACCGGCAGTTGCAGATCGCGCTCGGATGCGCCCGGACCAAGGAGAATTCTTACTTCGACCAGGTGCTCCGTGCGGTTGGCCAGGGAAACGATGTATCGCACCGGGGCGTGCGACGAAGGCTGGGAATTCTGCCCTCTCGCCGGCATCGCCGCGAGCGCGGCAAAGCAGATCAAGACAAGGCCGAGGCGCACTCTGGACGAGAGACTCACGCGTTGGCGGACGCCTTCAGCGAATGGCTGCCCGAAGCGCCTCCGGCAATAGATTTCAGACGTTGGGGCAGCTTTTCGTAAATGCCCCCGAAGCCGCCGTTGGAAAGAATGGCCACGACGTCCCCCGGCCGCATGTCGGGCGCTACCGTCTGCACGATGGCGTCGGCATCGGGGACGATGCGCGCGTGCCGTCCCTGCTTTTGCACATCGACCACCAGCGCGGCCACGTCCATGCGCTCACTCTGTGGGATGGATTCCGATTTGAATACATTCGCCACGACAACCTCATCCGCGACCGCCAGACTGCGCGCCAGTTCGTTTTGAAAAACGTTGCGCCGGAGCGTGTTGGACCGGGGCTCGAGAATCGCCCACAACCGGGCCCCGGGATAGCGCGCATGCAGCGCCTTGAGCGTGCCCGCAATCGCGGTGGGATGGTGCGCGAAGTCATCGATGATGGTGATGCCGTTCACCTGCGCCCTCACCTCCAGCCGGCGTTTGACGCTCTTGAAAGTTTTCAAGGCGGCGGCGATTTGCTCCTTGGGAATTCCGCATCCCGACGCCAGCGCGGCCGCTGCGGTTGCGTTGAGCACGTTGTATTCTCCGGCCAGAACAAATTCAAAGTCCGACCAGGGCTTGCCGTTCCGCAGCACAGTCCAGGAGGTGCGCGCCGGGTCCAGCCGCAGATCTTTCACCTGCCAGATGGCGCCCGGGCTGCTTCCGTAACGCTCCACCGGACAAAACGCCTTGGCCAGGCAGCGTTCGAGGCTTTCGCCTGTGTCCAGTGCGACGATCCGCCCGCGCCCCGGCACTAGGTTGACCAGGCGCTTGAAGGCCGTTTCCACAGCATCGAGGTCTTTGTAAATGTCGGCGTGATCGAACTCCACCGAGGTCAGGATGATGGCGTCGGGAAAATAGTGGAGAAACTTCGGGCCCTTGTCGAAGAACGCGCTGTCGTACTCGTCGCCCTCAAGGATGAAGTGTTTGCCCTCTCCCAACTGGAAACTGCTGCCGAAATTTTCCGCGATGCCTCCGATCAGGAACGAAGGCTGCACCCCGGCTCGGTGGAAGATCCACGCCAGCATAGAGGTGGTTGTGGTTTTGCCGTGAGTCCCGGCCACAACCAGCACTTCTTTGCCGCGCAGGAATTCTTCGTGCAGAATTTGCGGCAGCGAGCAGAACGGAACACGCTGGTCGAGAATGTGTTCCAGTTCAACATTGCCTCGCGAGATGGCATTTCCGACCACGACCATATCTGGCTGCGGGTAAAGATTGGCCGCCGCAAAGGGCTGGGCAACCGGGATATCCAGCGAGGCCAGGAATTCCGACATGGGCGGATAGGCGGCGGCGTCGGAGCCAGTCACGCGAAAGCCGCGCTGCTTGAGCATGCCCGCCAGCGATGCCATGGCGGTGCCGCAAATACCGATCAGGTGTATGTGCCGTTTATCGCTCATAGTTCATGCCTTCACGCCGGGAACACTCCGTGTCCTCGGCGTCCTCCGTGGTTGCTTTCGTTTTGCCTTCATCCCGCAGATCGCGAGGAAACCGCGACCGACGTGGCCGCCTCCAGTATTCTAAGGTTGACCCCACTGGCCGTGACGCCTAACGCCGCGTGCACGCCGAAAGGCAACGTGACGTTACGACGCGACACGTGACCGGAACGTAGACCGTAAGCCACTGGCACGCCCAGGTCGCCGATCACGCGCATCACAACTTCCTCCAGGGTATAGCTTTGATCTTTATTGCTGCTCTGGATGCAATCCAGCATTTCGCCAAAGATGATGCCTCGAACATCGGCCAGTTTTCCGGCCAGCTTCAATTGCATAAGCATGCGGTCGATCTGGAAAGGTTTGGCCGCGACATCTTCGAGAAATAGGATCGTGCCCGTAGTCCGAATTTCATAGGGCGTACCCAAAGAAGCCACCAAAATGGACAGGCATCCGCCGTAGAGAATTCCTTCCCCAGACCCCGTGACCAGCGATTGCACATCGGAATCGAGGTCCAGAGCCCATTCCGAAGACCCGTGCAACGCGCGCTTCCAGGAAGCCTGATCGACGCCGTCAGCGTGTGCGAAGTCCTTGCCCACCATGGGGCCGTGAAAGGTAATCAGTCCGGCCGCATCGGCGAAGTAAGTCAGAAGAGTGGTGAGATCGCTGTATCCGACGAAAATCTTGGGATGCGCCTTGATCTTTTTCAGATCGAGAACGTCCAGTAGATAGTTCGCACCGTACCCGCCCCGGGCGCTGACGATCGCACGGACTTCGTCGCGGGTGAACATTTCTTCCAGTTCTCGCGCGCGCCGTGCAGCCGAGCCGGCGAAGTAGAGGTCGCGCTCGAGGATAGAGTCAAGATAAAAGGGTTTGTATCCCAAGTCGCGCAAGGCCGCGCAGCCCGCTTCCAGCAGTTCACGGTTGACATTGCTGGCCGGGGCCACGATGCCCACGGTGTCACCCGGGCGGAGCGCCAGCGGTTTGACGCGCGCAGCTTTTGGAGGCGAAGGCATCTGTGTCCCATCTTAACCGTGAACGCCAAACCCAGGCCCTAAACGAAAAACTCACCGCGGCAGACCAGTTCCGCCGAACCACGAAGAAAAACCTCGTTCTCCCATCGCACCGTTTGCGCTCCGCCCGGAGCGTGAACCCGCACCGGGGACTGGGCTCGCTGGGTGGCAATGGCGGCTACTGCGGCGGCACACGAACCAGTTCCCGAAGACTGGGTCTCGCCGACCCCGCGCTCGAAGAACCTTACTTCCAGATTATCTTTATCTTTAATGGTTACCAGCTCAACATTGACCCCTTGCTTGAAGCCCTGATGGCGCCCGATTTCGGCCGCCTCAGATTGCCATGCCGGAACAAATTCCGGCACAAACACCACATAATGCGGATTTCCCATGGAGACCGGAATGCCCCGCACCTTCCCGGCAGCCACCGGGATCACGATTTCCCCTCCGACCTGGGCTTCCCCCATGGCGCTTTCGAACTCATACCGGGAATCGTTGCGACTGAGAAGTTCGCAGTGCTTGAGCCCGGCGCCGGTTCGGATCGCAAACCTTTGCCCCGCCCGCTCGGAGCAGAGGTAAGCGGCCACACAGCGGGTGCCGTTGCCGGAAATCTCGGCCTCTGAGCCATCTGCGTTGAACAGTTGCGCGCGCGTGTCCGCATCCGGAGCGGGGTAAAGCCACTCTACGCCGTCCGCGCCCACGCCGCGATGGCGGTCGCAGATGCGTTTGCTAAACGCCGCAACATCAGCCGGAACGAACACCCCATCAATAATCAGGAAGTCATTGCCGCAGGCATTCGCCTTGACGAAGGGAATGACTCGATCCGGGGGCATCATTCGGTCTGCACCGGCCCCAATGCGACCGCGCTCTCTATCGAGGAAGACTGCTTCAAGGCCTGCAATACTCTCTCATGCTCCCTGCGCGTTCCTGCCAGCTCAAACTGCAGACGGACATGCTGCCGGGTGTCGGCCACCTGCCCGTTTTTCATCATGGCGTGGATGCTTTCCAACGCGCCATTGACTTCCGCTCTGAGGTCATCCGCGTTGCGGCCGGTTACTTCGTAACTGTTCACGGTCAGCTTGAGATTGAGTTTCTGCTCGGCATTGCCCAGCAGGAACAGGCAAACCAGAATGAGCCCCGTGGCAAAAATCGCCGTGACGTAGAGGCCGCCTCCCACAGCCATGCCGACCGAGGCCACCACAAACAGCGTGGCCGCAGAAGTGAGTCCGGTCACCAGATTGTCCCGATTGTGCAGGATCGAGCCTGCTCCAATGAATCCGATGCCAGGAATGATCTGCGCCGCAATGCGGGTGTGATCGCCGAGGTAGCGGACCCCCAGCGCATCCGAGAGCAAGGTAAACAGGGCGGCGCCGAGACAAATAAAAAGATTCGTGCGCAGGCCGGAAGGACGATGCTTGATCTCGCGCTCCAGCCCGATCACGCCTCCCAGGACGGCCGCCAGCACCAGGCGCAACAGGTACACCCCGGCGGAGGACATCTCACTCAGCAGGACATCGTGAATATGTTGCACGAGTGGCATGGGAGCTTGGGTGGCTGGATTTTATCATCGGAAAACTTCGCCCCTGCCGGCTTCACGACCCGCAAGTTAACCCAGATGATTACCGGGAGGGGGCACGAGTTCTGTAGATGGTCGCCTTCGGCGCTCCCGAGGCATGAATCACTGCCAGAGGCAGGAGATCTTGCTTCTGTACTCCGGTCGAAACCGCATCGCCCTCGAAGGCGATGACAAAGTCGGCGTACCGCGATGGATCGGCCAGGGCCCGCTCCCACAATCCCTCCCGGTCAACGGGCTGCTTCCAGGTGCGGTGGTTGCCTTCATTAATCACGCGTCGCAGCGGGATGCCGGCCTGCTGCAACGCCCCCACATGCTCGCCCAGGTACATAAGTAGGGTCGAATCCGGCGGCAGGGCCTTGAGAAAGTCCGCAAGTTCCCGTTCCACGGCGACGCGCCCTCTCGAATTGACTCTGGCCTCACCAAGGCAGACCGGGGCCGACCAGATGAATCCGTAGCTCATGGCCACAAAGATCACGCTCGCCGCTGCTATTAAAAGCCTGAAAGCGCGGCCTTGCGTCAAGTCCACGGCGAAGTAAACCGCCAGAGCCACAAGCACCGCGCATGCCGGAAGCAATTCCAGTCCATAGCGCACGTTGTAGTAGGAAAACGGCCACCACACCGGCATGAAAATGGGTACGCCGCCGTAGGCGACGGAGAGGGCGTAGAACGGCACCGGGAGCCAGAGCAAGAGCAGCGGCCACCCCCGAAACCCCTTCCGGGCCAGGCTTGCGATAACCCCCGTCAGCGCCAGCAGGACCCAAACTTTTTGCCAGCCCTCGGCGGCGAGATTCAGCTCCGCCGACTTCAAAAAATACTTGAAGGCAGTGCGCAGGTCATGGCTGCCGGGATGGAACGCGCCCGGCGTCCTTTGCTCGATGGCCTTCGCCGAATACGGGCCGTTCGCGAATTCCAGTGGATTGCGATAGACAATTGCGTTGTAGGCCAGCCACAGCGCAGGAGCAGCTGCGGCCACAAGAATGAACTTTGTGAGCCGGCTTCGGAGGCCGGGTTGATTGCCCTGAAGCGCAACCGCAAGCGCGACGCCACACATTACAACCGCGAGAAACCACCCGTCGTACCGGGTCAGGCAGGCGGCGACCAGGCATGCCCCGCAACTGCCCAGCGCAGACGAGGCCTGCGGCAGAGCATCTTTACCGGGTTTGTCCCAACCGGGGTTGCCGCTCTCCTGCACAAATTCACTGAAGTACACCAACGCCCAGATAAACATCGCCAGGTAGAGCGGTTCGGTCATGGCCGTCGCCTGCAGGTAAATCAGGTTGGGATTGGCGGCGTAGATGATCGCGGCCAGCCACCCGGCGATTCTGATCATCGGGATGGACTTTGAGGCCGAACCCAGGACGCCGCGCATCAGGCGAAAAATCCCGACCGTGCCCAGGACGTAGGCGGCCATCGACGGAATCGATCCGCCCACTCCCGTTTCCCACATCCAGCTCGAGAGCAGAAGCGGAATCATCAGCAGGTGGGGCAGGGGCAGCCAGACGGTCCCTAGTTGCAGCAGGCCTGGAGTGCGGGAATCGAAAACCCGGCGTGCAATGTTGATGTGCGCCACCGCATCGCCGTAGAGCAGGATTTCGCCGCGCCGGAGATAAACCAGAAAGGAGAGAATCGAAGCCAAGGCAGCAAGCCATGCCAGCAGGGCGGTTTCCTGGTCCCAGCGCCGGATCGGCTGCGCGCTCATTCCAGATGAGTCAGCTCGCGGAAGATTTGAAAGCGGGCGTCAATTTCCCCCCGGGTCAGCGACTGCAGACGCTCGGTGCCGAAACGCTCCACCGCAAACGATCCCATCACGCTGCCGTAGAAGAGAGCGCGCTTCAGCACTTCGCGGCTCAACTCTCCCTGCGACGCGATATACCCCATAAAACCGCCAGCAAACGAGTCGCCCGCGCCTGTAGGATCTTTGACTTCATCGATGGGCAGCGCCGGAGCCCGAAAGGGATGGCGGCCGATGCCGTACGCACCTTCGCGAAAGAAGATGGTTGCGCCGTATTCACCGTGCTTGATGACCAGCGCCTGCGGCCCCATGGCCAGCACTTTCAGCGCGGCCCGCGGCAGGTTGGTCTCGTGGGCCAGGCTCTTGGCTTCGGTATCGTTGATCAACAGCACATCCACCAGTTTCAGAGTCTCAGTCAACTGCTGGCGGGCATTGTTGATCCAGTAATTCATGGTATCGCCGCCGGTCAGGCGCACCGTCTTCATCTCCCGCCGCACCATCGCCTGCAGGTCGGGCTGGATGTTTGCCAGAAACAGAAACTGCGAATCCTGATAGTGGGGCGGGATGTGGGGCTGAAAGTTCTGAAACACGTTGAGGTCCGTAAAATCGGTTCTGGCCTCATTCAGATTGTCGAGATACTGGCCGCCCCAGCGGAATGTTTTCCCTTTAGCATGTTCAATGCCACGCGTATCCACACCGCGCTTCTTTAGGACGCCTTCGTGCTCGGCGGTGAAATCCTCGCCCACAATCGCGACCACGCGCACATCGGTGAAGTAGCTGGCGGCCAATGCGAAATATGTGGCCGCGCCCCCCAGAACACCTTCTACTTTTCCCGAAGGACTGGCAATGGTATCGAACGCCACGGATCCAACTGCGACTATGCTCATGCTTTCCTGGTTTTCAGATGTTTATCGAGAATGAGTTTCAGCTTGTGGCGGGTGGCCGCGGGAATCTGGCTGCGATCGGTAAGAATGGCGTGCGCCAGCGCCGAGCCGCACTTGCAGCTCCGCTCTTTGGGCATGGCCGCCACCGTCTCGCGCACCACCCGGGTGGCGTTCTCGGCATTTTTCAGCAGCACGGCCACGATCTGATCCACGGTCACCGAGTCATGGTGCGGATGCCAGCAGTCGTAGTCCGTGACCATCGCCACCGTGACGTAACAGATTTCCGCCTCGCGGGCCAGCTTGGCTTCCTGCAGGTTGGTCATGCCGATCACGTCTATGCCCCAGCTGCGATAGACGTTGGACTCGGCCTTGGTGGAAAATTGCGGTCCTTCCATGCACAGGTAGGTGCCGCCGCGCTTGGCCGTGACCCCGGCCTTTCTGCATGCGCCTTCTACGGCCTGCGCCAGTTGAGGACAGATGGGGTCCGCAAAGGCAATGTGCGCCACGATGCCGCTTCCGAAAAACGTGTCCACGCGGTGACGGGTGCGGTCAAAAAACTGGTCCGGGATCACGAACTCCAGCGGCTTGTGTTCTTCCTTCAGTGATCCCACGGCGGAAATGGAGACGATTCGTTCCGCGCCCAGCAGCCTGAAGCCATAAATGTTTGCCCGGAAATTGAGCTCGGTGGGGAGAATGCGATGACCGCGTCCGTGACGCGCCAGGAAGGCGACCTTTCGGCCCTCCAGCATGCCCAGGATGTAGGCGTCCGAGGGCTTGCCGAAGGGCGTCTTCAGCCTTACCTCTTTGACTTTGGTCAGGCCGGGCATCGAGTACAGCCCGCTGCCGCCAATGATGCCAATTTCTGCTTGTGGCAAAGGTCTCCTATCGACCGACAAGACTGGATGACAAAGTGGTGATTATACAGGGCAAATGTGTGGGACCGGGGCGGAGCCTGCCGGGAAAGTCGACCCGGTCCCACGCAGTCAAATACTATTGGGCTGCCGCTGCAGCCATTCCAAATATTTCCTGTTCCAGCTTGTCGGTTATGGCCTGGTCCAGGCTCTCAGTGACCATGACGGTGTCGCCCTGCACCTCGATGACGACCGGCCCGTCTTCAGTCATCCAGGCTCGCCTGCCCGTCAAGTGGTCCAAGGCGGCGGTCTCCACCGCCGGTGCCTTGCCGGATTCGGGCACATCGCTCACATGGAGGTATCGCTTGCTCAGCCCTGCCGCATAGATCGCGGCAAAATTGGCCGCCTTTTCTGGGTTGGACCAGCGCGAAGTGTAGAGCAGTGCTAACGGCGCGGCGGGATCGCGCTTGGGACGCACCGCATAGTAATAACCTCCTCGCCAGTGGGGATACAGCTGGTTCGAAATTGGAGATCCCGCATACTGGTCAATCAGTACGGCCACATCGAACTCACCGACCGCGCCTACATCGAAGCGATCGTAATTCCTGAAGATCTGCCGCAGGTCGGGCATGTGCATGGACTCCAGGCGCTCACCCGAAAGATAGGTTTGCGGCTCCATAATCTGCCGCGTAGTACGCGGAGGGTTGCGAAAAAGCTCGGCAAAGGCTCTGTCTTTTCCGCCCTTGATCAGCAGTTCGGCGATGAAGTCGATGCCGTAGCGATAGGGAAAGGTCAGCGCCTCTCTCATGTATATGGGCGCGTTGCGAAATTGCACCGAGTCCGGCGTCCCGGCCAGCATGCCGTCCTTCAGACCCTGAACCACTTGCGGCGAATTCTTCAGCGACAGGCCCATGGGCTCCAGCATGTAGTCCACGAGCACTGCCATGGCCTGGCCCTCGACCACGGCTTGCCGCGTAGTACTAACCTCGTCGTTCTCGATGTCCTGTGCAGTGATTTCTTTCTTCTTCGCCAGGTCGGAGTCCACCGGCTTCATGTATTTTTCGAGGTTGAAAGACTGGTCCTGCAGTGCGTGGGTCAGTTCGTGCGCCAACACCGGCTTCTGCTGGTCCGCACCCAGCCAGTCGAGAAGATTCACCGTCTTAGTCTTGGGATCATAGTATCCGGCGACCTGCTCTTTTAGCAGCAGGGGCAGGAATTTTCCCAGGTCGAAGTCTCGCGGCAGCAGTCCAAACTTTTTGAGCACAAGTTCCGAACGGCGCAGGCGCTTGGCGTCTTCATCCTCGCTGGTGTGCTTGCTGACATAGCTTTCCACCTGGTCGCGGCTGACCAACTGCCGCTTGACCTCGTGCTTGATGGGAAACCACGTGTCCTTGCTGGCAAACTGAAGAATCTCGTCCACCGAGCGAAAGAGCCTCTCCGCCTCCTGCGGCGAGATCTTCGGTTCTTCGGGGGCTTGAGTGGTTGGTTGTGTGGTCGCGGGCGACTCGCCCGCGCCTTCCCGCTCTGCCGTTCGCAGTCCTGCCTGGGCCTGTCCAGGGACGGTGAGCAGCAACAGAAGAAACGCAATTTCAAGGATCGATGTCCGACGCCGCTCGCCACCCATCTTCAATTTAGCCATTGGATATGAGTTTATACTTTTCAGATGAGTGTTAATCTCTGGGCTTCAACTGAACACGCGCTTGACTACCTGGGCCGCGCTGATTCCATCCCGCACCGGGTTGAAGGCGAATCCACTCTCCTGGAATTCATCCCGGCATCGGCTCAGCGGATTCTCGACCTCGGAACCGGCGACGGACGTCTGCTGGCCCTGGTCAAACTAGCCCGTCCCGACGCGACCGCCGTGGCGATTGATTTTTCTCCCGCCATGCTGGAGGCCTCCCGCAAACGTTTTGCCGGTGATCGCTTGGTCACGGTTGTGGCCCACAATCTGGAGAATGCCCTTCCCGAGTCAGGCAACTTTGACGCCGTAGTGTCGAGTTTCGCGATCCATCATCTCACTCATGAACGCAAGCGATCGCTTTACGCCGAGATTTACGGCCGGCTGAACCCCGGAGGTGTGTTTTGCAACCTGGAGCATGTGGCGTCTGCCACGCCCCAGCTTCATGAAGAGTTCCTGCGGCACATCGGATGCACGGTGGAGACCGAAGACCCTTCCAACAAATTGCTGGCTCTGGAAACCCAGCTGCAATGGCTGCGAGAGATTGGATTCAGCGATGTCGATTGCCAATGGAAATGGCGGGAACTGGCGCTCCTGACCGGACGGCGCGCGTAGCTGGCATAGCTACTCGGCCGGAATTGACAGCCCGTTTCGGGAATCTCTGGCTTCCGTGTGACAGGCATCACATCAGCTTGGCCCTGGGGCATCGGACAATCGACTTAGTCTGTGGAAGCGCACGGCTTCAGCCGTGCGAAAAGAATCGCAGAGGAGGCGGCTCAGCCCCTGTGGACGATTTCGCCGAGAGCACATTCTTCGTCACCTCCGTAACCTGGGGGCGTCGCTCCGTATTTCAGTCCGAACGTGCCGCAAACCTGTTTGTCGAGACTGTGTTTGCCTACCGCAAGCGCGGGATAATCCAACATTACGAATTCGTTCTCATGCCTGACCACATCCATCTACTGCTCGCTCCCAATCCTACCATTGCGCTGGAACGCGCCATGCAATTCATCAAAGGCGGCTATTCTCATCGCTTCCTGAAAGAGACCGGTTCAAGAATGGAAATCTGGCAACGGAGCTTTACCAATCATCGAATTCGAGATGGGACGGATTTCGAGAAGCATCGACGCTACATCCATTTGAGTCCTGTGCGCGCCGGGTTCGTCGAATTTCCCAAGGACTATCCGTATTCGTCCGCGCATCTGCGGTTCTCGCTCGATGAGGCGCCACTGCGGCTAAAGCCGATTTGCCGTCGCTTTTATTGGCACGGCTGAAAGCCGTGCCCTTCCACAATTAAACCGGGAGTGAATCAGCCTGCGACTCTCTTCGCCACCCACTCCCCCGCCTCCCGTGTCCCCAGGCTGCCGCCGATGTCTGGTGTGGTTTTCTTTTGCTGCACTGCTTCAAGCACAGCGGCTTCGATCATTTCCGCCTCGCGGGTCAAGCCCAAATGCGCCAGCATCATCGCCGACGTGAGAATTGCGCCCAATGGATTGGCGATATTCTTCCCCGCAATAGGCGGCGCGGATCCGTGCACGGGCTCGAACATGGACGTCTTTCCGGGATGAATATTTCCGCTGGCGGCCATGCCCAGCCCGCCCTGCAGCCCGGCGGCCAGGTCGGTGATGATGTCGCCAAACATGTTGTTGGTCACGATCACATCGAACTGCCGCGGATCGCGCACCATCTGGGTGCAGAGCGCGTCCACGTACATATGCTGTGCTGTGATCTGCGGATACTCGCGGCTTACTTCCTTGAACACCCGCTGCCACAATCCTCCGGCGTAGGTCATGGCATTCGACTTGTCGCACATGAGCACATGCCGGCGCGGACTTCCATCCTGCTTCCTGTGGCGTTCGCAATATTCGAAGGCATAGCGGACCACCCGCTCCACGCCCTTGCGGGTGTTGATGTCCTCCTGCACCGCGACCTCATCCGGCGTGCCCGGTTTGAACACGCCCCCGAGATCGACGTAAACCCCTTCCGTATTTTCGCGGAGCACCACGAAATCAATGTCCCTGGGTTCGACTCCCTTCAGTGGACATAGCGACGCGTCCAGGAGGCGCACGGGGCGCACGTTGGCGTAAAGATCCATCTTGAAGCGCATGCCCAGCAGGATTTCCTTGGCGTGGATGTTCGAAACCACGCGCGGGTCGCCGAAGGCGCCCAGCAGTATGGCGTCGAAATCGCGTTCCAGCATGGCGAAACCGTCCGGCGGGACCGTAACCCCGTCAGCCAGGTAACGATTGGCGCTCCAGTCGAATTGAGCCATCTCGACTTCGGCGCCCGAAGCCTGCACGACTTTTGTGGCCTCGGCAATGACCTCCGGGCCTATGCCGTCCCCGGGGATGATGGCGATACGCTTTTTTGGGCTCACGGGATGGAAGATTATCAACTCGGTCAGCCGGGCGCAAAGAAAAGAAAGTGGAGGACGGGCGTCCCGCCCGTCTCGCGGCGAACTCGGGCAGAGGCGCCCGCGCCCCAGCCGAGCGCTATATAATCAAGACGAGAGAAAATGAGCGTGACCGCACAACAAAATAGCGTGGACGCGGCCGCTGCAACCACGGTTGAAGCGCGGGCCGATTGGGGTGACGCCGGCGCCGAATTTCGGGCTCTGGTCTCTGCGTCTGGCGTTTATGACTTCAGTTCGCGGGCGAAGATTTCGCTCACCGGCAGCGATCGCGTGCGCTGGCTGAACGGCATGGTTACCAATAACATCCGCGATCTCGCGCCCGGCCAGGGTGTGTACGCCTTCCTGCTCAATCCCCAGGGGCACATCCTGGGCGATTTGTACGCCTACAATCGGGGAGAGTCGCTGATCGTCGACACCGACCAGTCGCAACTGGAAAAAGTCCTCGCCGTCTTCGACAAGTACATCATCATGGACGACGTCGAAGTGGCAAGCGAGAAGCTGGCAAGCATAGGAATCGCGGGACCAAAATCCCGGGAAGCGTTGCAGACAGCGGGGCTTGCCGTGCCCGACCTCAGCCTTTTGCAATTTGTCGAAGTCGATTGGCGGCGAAGTGCCGTGACTCTCGTCCGGGGTGATAACCCGTGCGTGGAATCATTCGAAGTGTGGCTGCCAGCAGCCGATGTGGAGCAGTTGTACGAGGCCCTGGTGACGGCCGGGGCAAGGCCGGCGGGGAAAGCGCTCGACCTGTTGCGCATCGCCGCGGGAATTCCGCGATATGGCACCGACATCCGGGAGCGCGACTTGCCCCAGGAAACCCAGCAGGAGCGCGCTTTGAATTTCTCCAAGGGCTGCTATGTTGGCCAGGAGATCGTCGAGCGCATCCGCTCGCGCGGCCAGGTGCGCCGCAAATTCACCGGCTTCGAAGTCAACGGGCCGCCGCCCACCATCGGCAGCAAAATTCAGGTGGATGGCAAGGACGTGGGCGAAATCACCAGCGCCGCTTCCTTGCCGCTGGTCGGCGGCGAACTCCGGGTGGCGCTGGGCTACATCCGCCGCGAAGTAGGGACTCCTGGCAGACAAGTCGGGGCCGACGGCAGCCCTGCCAGAGTCGCCAGCCTGCCGTTTACGGAAGCGTTCAAGTAATCCAAGGAAAAGAATTATGGCTGAGAAAAAACAAGAGAGCTTTACCATAACCGACCGGCGACTGTTCACGCCCGAAGGTGAGCTGCGCCACGAAGTCAGCGAAGAAGAAGTCTCGACCTCGAAACCGGCAGCGCCAGCGGCCGCAGAAGCCCGCCCTGTCGCGGCTGAACCGGCGCCGCTGAATGCAGCTTCGCTGGATTCGTCCATGCCGCCGAGTCCGAGCGCGGCTGAGCAGAAGGAGCAGGCCGACGCTTACAGCAAGTCGGCCAAGGAACTGGATGCCCGGGTCGAACTCAGCGGCCACTCCGCAAAAGAAATGGAGATGACCTTCGAGCGCTTCATGGCCTCTCTGTACATGACCGCCATGCTGCAACTCGGGCTCATGCAGGAAGAGAGAGGGCAGCCGCGCATCGATCTCTTGGGTGCGCGCCAGACCGTGGACACGCTCAGCCTACTGGCGGAAAAGACCAAGGGCAACCTCACGCCCACGGAAGAAAATTTCTTGCAGAACTGCCTTTACGAGCTGCGCATGGCCTACGTGGAAGTGACCAATGCGCTGGCCCGGCCGCCGCAGGCGACCGGCGCGAACCCCGCGAAACGATGAAAGCCACGTTGACGGTGCTGGGGAGCGGCACGTCCATGGGCGTACCCACCATTGGTTGCGACTGCGCCGTCTGCCGCTCTTCCGATCCGCGTGACCGCCGCACCCGGCCTTCGGTGTTGATTGAGTATGGTGGGCGAGCCGTCCTCATCGACACCACGCCCGATTTTCGTGAGCAGGCGATCCGTGAAAACATACGCAGCCTGGACGCGGTGCTCTACACTCACGCTCACGCCGACCATATTCTTGGCATTGATGACCTGCGTCCGCTGAGCTTTCGTCACAAGCCGGGCCGCCTGCCCCTCTATGCCCGTCCCGACGTGGTCGAATTTGTCCGCAACATGTTCGGCTACATCTTCGACGCGGGCTACAAATTTGGCGGACTGCCGCAGGTGGAGCTCAAACCCATGGAGGGGCCGGTGGAACTGTTCGGCGCCCGCTTCGAACCGGTGGTCGTGATTCACGGGGAAACTGAAATCTACGGCTTTCGCTTCGGATCGGCTGCTTATCTTACCGATCACAGCTCCGTGCCTGAAGCCGCTTTCAAACAGCTGCAGAATCTCGACATCCTGTTTCTGGACGCGCTGCGTCACAAGCCTCATCCCACGCATTCGACGGTGGAGAATTCGCTTCGCATCGTGGAACGAGTCCAACCCAAGCGCGCATTCTTCACCCATATTTGCCACGATCTTCCGCATGCGGAGACGAACGCGTCGCTGCCCCCGCATGTACAGCTTTCGTACGACGGGATGAAACTGGAGTTTGAGATTTAGGAAAAGATATTTGACCGCAAAGGTCGCAAAGAGGCGCGCAACGTTCGCGAAGAATCACGTGTTTTTCGTGCCCCCGTTACCGTGAATAGGTCTTGAATTTGCTAGGAGCCAGGAGCTAACAGCTAGAAGCTGCCCTTGATGTATGTCTTCCACAAACCCGAAGATCTTCCGGCAAACTTCGGCCCGACCCTAGTAAGCATCGGGAACTTTGACGGCGTCCACCGCGCTCATCGCCACGTGCTCAAAGAGATCGTGGAACGCGCTCGGCAACAGGGCGCCAAGGCGATGGCGGTCACCTTCGAGCCCCACCCGGCGCGCATTTTGAAGCCCGATTCCGGGCTCAAACTGATCACGCCCACTCCGGAGAAACTCCGCCTGCTCGAGGCCAGTGGCCTGGATGCAGTGCTGCTCTTGCCTTTCGGACGCGACCTCTCGCTGATGACTCCACGGCAGTTCGCGGAACAAATACTCAGGGAGCAGCTTCGCGCCCGTGAGGTGCATGAAGGCTACAACTTTCATTTCGGCCATAAGGCTGCGGGCAATGTGAACATGCTGGCCGAGTTCGGACGCGAGATGGGCTTCGAGGTCAAAGTTTATCCGGAAATGAAACTGCGCGGCGAGCCTGTTTCCAGCAGCCATATCCGCAGACTTCTCAGCGAAGGCCGGATCAGCCGCGCCCGGCACCTGCTGGGACATCCCTTCAGCATGCTCTCGACCCCCGGCCGCGGACGAGGATACGGCTCCAAGTATACGGTTCCCACCATCAACCTGAACCGCTACGAAGAATTCGTGCCCAAGGACGGCGTGTACATCAGTCGGACGCGCGTGGGCCAGGAATGCTTCGATTCCGTGACCAACGTAGGCGGACGTCCCACCTTCGGGACTGAATCATTCGCGGTCGAAACTCACCTTCTGAACTTTCATCCCATCGAACTGGCGCCTGACACGGAAGTGGAGATCTATTTCTTACAACGCCTGCGCGATGAGATCAAATTTCCCTCGATCGACGCGTTGCGAGAACAGATTGCGCGCGATGTGCACAAAGCCCGCAGATACTTCCATCTTTTGAAAGCGACATAGGCAGTATCGCCTCTCCGTGCCCTCAGTGCCCTCCGTGGTTCAAATCAATAACCATTCAGGACCCGGAGTTGCTTTAACCCCAACCCAGATATTTGATTGCCAATTGGCCGCCAAACCATTAACAATCCGTCCGATGGCAACCGGCCTGGCCTTCCCTTTCACCCAAGCCACCTCCGCGCAACGCCAAACGCTCGTGGCCGCCGCATTGGGCTGGATGCTCGACGCCTTCGACGCCATGCTCTACGCCCTGGTGCTGGCGCACGTTATGCGCGACCTGGGCATGACCAAGGGGACCGCCGGTCTGCTCAACAGTTTGACTCTGCTGGCATCAGGAATCGGCGGCGTCGCATTCGGATTCATTGCCGACCGCCTGGGTCGCAAGCGCGCCCTGATGTTCAGCATCCTTACCTACTCGGTGTGCTCGTTCGCTTCTGGTCTCGCAACCTCGGTCCTGATGCTGGCCATCTTCCGCTTCATCCTCGGGCTGGGAATGGGCGGAGAGTGGAACACCGGCGCTACCCTGGTAGCCGAGACCTGGCCCACCGAGTTGCGGGCCAAAGCCATCTCCATTGTGCAAAGTTCGTGGGCTCTCGGTTACGCTCTGGCCGCGCTGGCGGTGGGAATCGTGCTCCGCTATGCCGACTGGCGCATGGCCTTCTTTGTGGGAATTCTGCCCGCGCTGGCCGTCTTATGGATACGCCATAGCGTGCCAGAGTCGGCAATGTGGCAGCAACGCGACCGCAGCGGAATTGACGTCTTCACCACGAGTGCTCCGCAGATACGATTCGCCCAACTCTTCAAACCGCCGTACAAAAAACACACTTTGGCGCTGCTGTTCATGAACTTCTTCGGCATGTTCGCCTGGTGGGGATTGTTCACCTGGATCCCGCCTTATCTTTCCTTGCCCGTCGAGCAAGGCGGGCGCGGCTTCGGAATCATGGACACCACAACTTTGCTGGTGGTGCTGAACTTGGTCGGCATGTTTCCCGGATACGCCAGCTTCGGCTGGGTGGCCGACTATTTGGGGCGTCGCAAGTCTTTTATTTTATATACCTTCGTGGCGGCAGTTATAGTTCCAATTTATGCCATCGCCAGAGCGCCGTGGACGCTAATGGTGCTGGGCACGGTGTTGGCATTTTTCGGCACCGGTTTCTTTTCCGGCTCGGGAATCATCGGCAGCGAGATTTTTCCCACCGCCGTTCGGGCGCGCGCCCTCGGCTTCACCTACAACGGCGCGCGGACTATGAGCTCGATCGCACCCTTCGTGATCGGTCGCGTGGGAGAGGCGATGGGTCTGAGTTGGGCATTCTACTTGTGCGGCGTTTCGTTTCTGCTGTCATGCCTGGTGGCGACCCAGTTGCCGGAGACGAAAGGCAAGCAGTTGGACTAACGATCCGTAGGCCAACCTATCCCGCGTCATCCTGAGCGAAGGGTTTTGCTTCGCTTGGCGAAGCAGAACCCGCAGTCGAAGGGCCCCTACCTGTAAATGAACCTCCGCCTGCGTGGGGACCTTCGTCGCAGCGCGTGCCAGTGAGAAACGGCCTCTAGGAAGCTATAGGGTCCTTCGACTTCGTTGGTCCATTCGCAAGCGAATGGGTCAACTCCGTTCAGGATGACACAAAGAACTAGTCTTCGCCCGCGGCGCCGCCCATCAAGCGCAGTTTGGCATCCTTGCCCATGGCATAGCGCGCACGACTGACTGGGGAGAGGGCTGCGGCCACCAGAGCCACGCCCGGCATGGCTTTCTGGGAACGCTCGGGGGGTTTAGCAGCCGGCTCCCAGGATTCTCCTCCCGGATCGCCTTTGGTCGGGACGGGTTCCGGAATGGCCTGCAGGAACGAACGGATCCAGCGGTGCACGTTGTGGTCTTTGACGATCTGACGCAGCAATCGCATACGGCAGCGCTTGTCATCAGCGCTCATGTGTGCGGCATCGTACAGGGCCTGGGCCACCTCGGCAAAGTCGTTGGGATTGACGATGATCGCCCCGCTGCGCAACTCCGGGCCGGCGCCCGCGAACTCACTGACAATCAGCACTCCGCGTTCGTCGATCTGGGCGGCGCAGAACTCCTTGGCCACCAGATTCATTCCATCCTTGAGCGGAGTTACCAGGCCGATGTCGGCGGCACGATAGTAGGCCAGAAGTTCATCCCGGCCCAGATTGCGATGAATGTAGTGCACCGGCACCCACCCCGGTTCGGTGAACTCGCCGTTGATCTGGCTGACCAGCAACTCCACTTCCCGGCGCAGATGCTTGTAGTTGGGAATTTCCTCGCGGCTGGGGACCACCACCTGCACCAGGGTGATGTGCCGGCGCATCTCAGGAAAACGGCGCAGCAGCAGACGGAACGATTTCAGCCGTTCCGGAATCCCTTTGGTGTAGTCCAATCGGTCCACGCCCAGAACCAGCACGTCATCCGACACCCGTCTTCTGAGCTCGGCGGCATGGGCGGCGATTTCCGGACGCTTCGTCTCGCGCTCAAACGCTTCGAAATCGATGCCGATGGGAAATGTTCCTACCACGGTTTGCCGCCCAGCCTGATTGACCAGCAGATGCGGATTGCCAGGCTCGACGGCAACCTCCGGCAGCAGGCGTCCCAGACAGCTCACGAAATTTGAGCGGTCGCGATCGCCCTGGAACCCGATCACGTCAAATTCCAGCAGTGACTTGAGGATGGGCTTTTTCCACGGAAGCTTTTCAAACACATCGGGAGACGGAAATGGAATGTGGAGGAAAAATCCCATGCGCGCCCGCACTCCCGCCTGCCTCAGCGCAGAAGCAGTCAGCATCAGGTGGTAGTCATGGACCCAGACAAAATCGTTCTCCTGTGCAGTTTCGGCAGCTACGCTGGCAAACTTACGATTTACGCGCTGGTAAATCTCCCAGTACTCAGGTTCGAAATTACAGCGCGAGGGCATGTCGTGGAACAGGGGCCAGATGATTTCATTGGCAAAGCCGGAATAGAACTTGGCCGTCTCCTCCTCGGTGAGGGCTACCGAGCGGAGAGTATAGGAACGGTGATGCGCGGCGCGGACGAGGAAGGGCTCGATATTTTCTTCCGGGCCGGTGCCGGCCCAGCCGATCCAGACGCCGGGCTGGTCGCGCCAACCCGCTTCCAGTGCGGTGGCCAGTCCTCCCGAACTTCGCTCCAGCCGGGTTCCGCCTGCATGTTTGCGGATGAGAATCGGCAGCCGGTTCGAAACATTGATCACACGTCCCTTGATTTCATTCATCCTTGCCCTCCTGAGGCGCGAATCCACTCCTCCAGAAACTGGAGCAGTTCGCGAGGTGGTTGCAGCCAGATATCGGCTGCAGTTGGCCGTGATTGAGGACGCACAAGAACCGTCAGTCCGTGACCCTTGAGCGCCTGGAACGCATCTTCGTCGGTCTGGTCGTCGCCCAGATAGGCCACGGCTGCACCCGGCCCGGACTCCTTTAGGATGGCGCGTACCGCATCCCCTTTGCCTCGGCCGGCCACACGGATTTCCAGGCCGCCGTCGAATTCGAGCAAACGTAAGGGTGCCCGATCGAGGAGAGGCTGCCAAAGGTCTGGTACTTCACGCGCTAGTTTTTCGGCTTTCGCCGGGCTCAGACCCCGCCAGTGCACCGCCACGCCTCCCGGCTTGATTTCGGTGCGGTCTTCCAGTCCAGCGTCGCGAAGAATCGTCGCTGCCGCCACCAGATAGTCCTTGTGCGCGGGCACCGAACTCACTTCGTAGCTGCCATCCGCCATCAGCCTCTCCAGACCATGGCTTCCCCAGATTTCAGGCTGGGGAGAGATTCCGCTGAGCAGGAGCAATTCCCTGACCGGGCGGCCGCTGATCAGTACCACCCGAGTTCCCTGCTTCATAATGCGGACGATCAAGGGGGGCACTTCGGGATAGGGAACCGCCAAGTTACGATCGACGCAAAACGGCGCTAGGGTGCCATCGTAGTCGAGCAAGAGGATACGGGCCGGGGCGGAGCGCAGCCGCTCCAAAAACGGACCGCAAGTGATTTGTCGCTCGATTACCTTCAATGTCACCTCCGGGTCACGATAACGGAAGCATGACAGCCATACTCAGCCGTGAATCGCGGATGAGTTGGGGCCTGACAATGGAACGGCGGTTCAGTTCAGCAGAGCAAAACGCCGGTCAGGGACGAAGGGCCAGATTCGGACACCGATTTAGCCAGATAGTGGATGCGACTTTGTGACACCGGAGCTACGTAGGTGCGCGTGAACGGGTATCGCGCACACAATGCCATGCTCAAAAGCAGCAGCAAGGACGCCTGCTGGGCGCGCAATGCAGCCGCAGGCAAGTTCGCCGCTGGGCAAACGAAAATGAGAAGAACAACCAGCAGGGTGCCCACTGCCGCAGCTATGTGGAATTTCGAGATCATTTCACTGATTATACACCGGTTACACCCTGCCAATGTGTCATTAGTGCAGTCGATTCGCATGATTTCAAAAGATTTATCAGGTCCAGCGGAACCAGCGGAGGGCCAGCGCAAATGAGATTCCGCCCCACAGCAGCAGCACCAGCAGGCGTCCCGTTTGGGCACCCAGCGACGCCCCCTGCAAGATCGTTGCCCGCAAAGCATCGTTCAGGGCGGTCAGGGGCAGCAACTTGATAGCGGGCTGCAACACGGCCGGAAATCGCTCGGAGGAGAAGAAAACGCCGGAGAAGATCCACATAGGCATCATCACCAGGTTCATCAGCCCGCTCACGCTTTCTATTTTTTGGGCCCGGCTCGCGGTGAGCAGGCCCAGACCTCCGAAGGATATGGCACCGATAGTAGTGAGCAGCAAAATGGTGAAGACCGAGCCCAGCACCCGCATATGGAAGACCAGCACGCCAAAACCCAGCAGCAGTACGATTTCAATTACCATCAGCACCAGGCGGCTGCTGGTCAGGGCCATTAGAAAATCGCTGCGTCGCATGGGCGTGCCGACAAAGCGTTTGAGCAGCTTGCGCTGACGCATGTCGACCAGCGCAAAACCGATGCCCCACATGCCGGAGTTCATCAGGTTCATTCCCAGCAGCCCGGGAATCAGAAAGTCGATGTAGCGCGATCCCGGTTCACTGGAAGCCACCATCGTAGTCGGCAATGGGTCCTTGCGCCCGGCGGCGGATTGCAAAGCGTCGTCCACCTGGACCCGGGACAGCACGCTCTCCGGACGCGCCGGATCATAGCGGTACTGAAACCCGCTCGTACCATTGGGCACGATTACCAGATCGTACTTTCCCAGACGGAATCCCTGCAGGGCGTCCGACTCCGCTACCACTGAGGCGTGAATTGAGGAACTGCGCGGCGAGTGTTGGATCAAGCTCAGCGCATCGTCAGCTCGGGGTCCGGCCACAATGGCAACTGGGGTAACATCGGGCGGCTTGTTGCGGAAGGCAATGCCAAGTCCCAAGGCAAGTAACACAGGAAACCCGAAGACCCAGAAGATGACTTCGGGCTCGCGTTTGAGTTCCAACAGGCGCGCCATCAGCAGATGATTGAAACCAGACCAACGCCCGTTATGCGGCGGCCTCCCCGAGGGAAGCGTTGGGACCCGGGTTGGAGGAACTTGTTGAGCAACCGTCATTGCTACGTCTCCCGTCTATTCACCAATGCCCACGCAGGGGAGGGTGCCCCCACCCGCCCCTATGTGGGCATGGTTGATCCTCAATCTTCCCTCAAGTGGCGGCCGGTCAGGCGGACGAACACATCTTCCAGGCTGGCCTGGCGCGTGGTCAGGTGCAACAGATGATTGCCCTGCTTCTCCACCGCGTCCAGCAGCGCCGGAATGGTCAGGTGGGGCTCGCGCACATTCAGACAAACCAAGCCATTGTCATGGCGCACCGACTCGACTCCGGGAAGCGCCCGCCAGACCTCAGTGCCATCACCGTTGGAGCCGCTTACCTGGAATTCCACCATGTGATGGCCGCCTAACCGCTCGATCAGATCCGGCGGCGTTCCTTCGGCAATCACTTGACCGTGATCGACAATAGCCAGACGATCGCACAAGCGCTCGGCCTCATCCATGTAGTGCGTGGTGAGCAGGACCGTGCCTCCGGCCTGCTGGAAACTGCGAATGATGTCCCAGAGCTGGCGCCGACTCTGGGGATCGAGCCCGGTGGTGGGCTCGTCGAGAAAAAGAATTTTAGGATTGCCCACAAGCGCGGTGGCCACGGCGAGACGCTGGCGCTGGCCGCCGGAAAGCTTGCCCACCCAGGAATCGGCCTTCTCGCTGAGTTGCATTTGCTCGAGCACATCCACCGGCGCCCGGGGCTCACGATAGAAGCCGGAAAACAGCCTGATGGTTTCGAGGACGGACAATTTCTCGGATAGGCGAGTCTCCTGCAGGGAGATGCCCATCACCTCACGCAGCTCGCGCTCATTCTCCTTCCAGGTCTGGCCCAGAATGGTGACCTGCCCTGAAGTGGGCGCGAGCAACCCTTCCAGTATCTCGATGGTAGTGGTCTTCCCTGCACCGTTTGGCCCCAGCAGGCCAAAACACTCGCCCGCCTCGATTTCCAAATTCAAGCCGCGCACGGCCTCTACCTTGCCATCGTAAGTCTTGCGCAGGTCGCGGCACTGGATAGCGGGGGCCATGCCGAGATTCTATCTGAGCCGCGCTTGTGGATGGCGATGCCTGTGTGGGGACGGGCGCCCTCATCCGTCCGGACGAGCGCCGATCGTCTCCTGTTGGTTCGGCGCGGCCAGGCGTGAACTAGGCCCGGGCTCTCGGGGCCAGCGCAGTCATGTTCGGGTTTAGGCCATCCCTGGGAAACCTGACCGAGCTTCCGCTCGGCTGGGCGGGTGTGGGGACCCGCCCCTACGTGGGCATTGCTGGTTCAATCGTTGTCGCGCACCTGCTTCTGCGGAAACACGCTGTGCTTCGGCGCCGGCATGGGCGTACTGCCCATGCGATCGCGCCACAGAATCAGGTTGAGCATGGCCGTATTGACCGCATCCGGCCTCGTGAAGTCCATCTGTGCCGATTCGGCTGCACCCTGCCCCTTGGCCGGGTTGGTCTGGTAAATGAGCCCGTTGTCGCGATTGCTCCAGTCCGCTGTAAACGGCGGCTGTGTTCCCGCCCCCGTAAACAAGGGCGCCATCACCGGCGCGTAGGCGTCATTCTGATTCATCGGCGGCAGCCCAAGCAGCGTTTCCATTGTATGCATCATGTTCACGGTCGTGTAGAAGCGGCTGTCCACGAAAGGCTCGTCCGGCGAGCCAGGCGAATATTTGCTGATCTCGAACGCAATCGAGCGGTGCGCGTCCACGTGGTCGGCGCCATCCTGGGCATCGTCTTCGATGATGAAGATCGCCGTGTCCTCCCAGTAGGGACTATGCGAGACGGCTTCGACTACACGGCCGACGGCCAGATCGTTGTCCGCGACAGAGGCCGCGGGGCGGGGCTTCCCGGGCGTCGTGCCATGGGTGTGGTCGTCCGGAAGATAGAGCAGCACGAACGCTGGCAGCTCAGTTCCTTTGCCCTCCTTGCGGGCGCGCACGAAATCCTCAAACTCGTTAAGGAAAATGTCGGCGCGCAGCTGGTCCGGATATTCCGTGTTGAAATCCGGGAACCCGGGATGGAAGTGGTCGCGCAGGGCCGCCTTGCTGGCCTTCATGCGTTTCAACATCGGCACCGGCCAGGGCCAGGGGCTGGCTGATCCGTGGGGCTGACCGACATCGGGTGGAAGCGGTTCGCCTTTGCCGACCGCGGCGCGCTCACACTCCGAGCTATAGGGAGAGGGCGTGCCTTCTTTCGGCGAAGCGCCCGATTTCTTGGCCGCCTTGCACCACACTCCGGTGATGTACTCGCCATAATCGCGGTAGGTCAAACCATGGCTGGCAAGATTATCCCAGAGGTAGCCGGTGCCGGGAGCGTCCACATCCGGTTCACCCAACTCCAGAGGAAATTCATCCGCCACCGTGCCCTGGTAGTCGTAAATGCGTTCCTTGCCGCGATAGGCAATCTGCCAGGTCTTCTCGTTGTAATCACTGGTGATGGCGGCATTCGACCACTCGTGGCCGTCGCCAGAAACTTCCCCACTGTCATAAAAATTGTCCAGCACTCCGAACTGCAGGGCCAGCTTGTGCTCGTTGGGCGTCACATCCGCACCGTACATCGTAAGTGTGGGATCGCCATTCCCCACTTTCCGGTCGTGGAGTTTCAGATCGCCCAGGATCTGATCATAAGTGCGGTTCTCCTTCAGGATATAGATCACATGGTGAATCGGGTTTGGTCCCGTCCGGAACGTAACCTTTCCGGGATCGGAAAGGAAGAGATTGCTTTCCTCGACCTTCTCCGTCAACTCGCGCAAGTGTTTCTCCACATTGCGAAGGTTCAAGCGCGAGAGCGAACCGTACATCATCGTGGCAATGTAGGGATGTTCGCGGCGCCGTCGTTCGCCTTTCAATTGGCTAGTGCCGTTATTGGGGCCGGCGCCTTCTCCCTTGGCGGTCGCGATCAGCAGATCGTCTCCGCCAACCGCCAGCGCACTGGGATACCAGTCGGTCGGAATGAATCCGAGAGCCTCTTGCGGCAAAGGAAAAGTGATGCCCGGTTTGGTCAGCGCCGCCGAGTCAAAAACTGCAACGGCATTCAAGGATGAATCCGCAACAAACAAGCGCGTCCCGTCGGGCGATTGCGCCAGGGCGGTGGGATAAGTCCCGGCGTGCTCCTGACCGGCAAGGTTGGTGGAGGCAAGATGGATGACCAATCCGGAAGCGGTGTTGATGGTGGCGATCGCGTCGGCATTGGAGAGAGCAACGTAGAGCCACTTTTCGTCGGGGCTCAGCAGGAGATCAGTAGGGTGGGAACCGGGCGCAATAGGATCTTTCGACTCCAGCAAAGAGATCCAGTGCGTAACGCTTCCCTTCTCCAGGTCCAGCTCGGCCACGCGGGAGGAATTCCACAGACTGCACCAGGCGCGCCGGCCATCCCGGCTGGCTACCACCGTGTAAGGAAATGATGACGGAATCATTTCACGCGTGCTCAGGTCGAATTGCTGCAGAACGCGCCCGTCGGACGAGTCCAGCAGCACGGCATTGTCAGAGAGATTGTTGGCCACCAGAAGTCGGTCGCTGCCTTGGCCAGGAATCACAGCCAGTCCAGCGGGATAAGGAATTGCGGTTCCCGCCGCAGTCTTGCGCACTCCGAAGGCTACCTTCCTGCCCGCCGCAATCTTCTGCGGCGCGATTTTCAGAAAGCGTTCTGGAGTCACCTTGCCATCTTCAAACTTATACACCGCGATGCCGTTGCCCGTGTTGCCTCGCTTCGTCCCGGTAGGGTCAGTGATTGAGCCCATCGAGGCGTACAGATGGCCGCCGTCGGAACTGAAGGCAAGGCCGATGAAATAGCTCTGGTGAGCGGTGTCGGAAAGGCGGGCGTCGGGGAAATCTCTAAGCGTGTTGGTCTTGAGATCAAGAATAGTGATGGACTGATGCGCCAGCGTCCGCTGCGTGCCATAACCATCATTCAACAACGCCGCGGAGTGGCCATCCGGGCTCAGCGCTATCGTGGCGGGGAAACTATTCACCGCGCCAATGTGGCCGGGGGACGGCAGGTCCAGCACCTTGCTCGTGGGCAGGGAGAGGCGACGGGGATTAGCCGAGTCCTGGGCGCAAGTGGGCACCAGAAAAACGGCAATCAGGAAGATGAATCCCGGAAAGCGCTTCAAGATTCCTCCAGAAAAAGTCTGAAGAACTTTTAGCACCGCCATCAGCAAAAGAAAAGCTGAGGAATTCTGTAGCTCGTGGAAGGGATCGTCGAAGGGGCCAGGCGCTGATCCCGGCCGAGCTTCGCTCGGCTGGACGGGCCAGTGACCCGTCCTCACGCTGCTTCTTGGAACTTCGATTAATGAGTGTCTGTAACTTCCTGATGTTCCGGCTGTTCAGGAGCAACGTTGTGGCGGACGTCGGCCCCGCGCACCCAGAAAATTACATCCTCCGCAATGTTGGTGGCGTGGTCAGCCACGCGTTCCAGATTGCGGGCCACCAGCAGCGCGTCCAGCGCCTGGCGTGTAGTTTCGGGATGATCATTCATGGACTTCACCAGCACAATGAAGGCTTCATCCTTCATGCGGTCGACTACGTTGTCCATCTCCAGGACCGCCTGCGCCAGTTCCGCTTTGCCTTCGATGAAGGATTCGAGGGCGCGGCGCACCATGGCGGAAACCGCCGCCGCCATGCGCGGGATATCGACAGGAAGATCGGCCTTGGGGAGGTCCACCATGTCCATCACGCGCTCGGCGATATTCACCGCCTGGTCGCCGACGCGCTCGAGGTCGGCATTGATCTTGGTAACAGCGAGAATGAAACGAAGGTCCACGGCCATAGGTTGCTGCATGGCCAGAAGGTCGAAGGCCTGTTCGTCGATTTCGCGTTCGGCGATGTTGATTTGAGTTTCGCCCTCAAGCACCATGCGGCAACGCGTCAGATCGCGCTCGATATACGCCTGGCAGGCGCGGTCCACGGCCTGCTCGGCCAGTCCGCCCATACGCAGCAAACGGGCCCGGAGATCGTCCAGTCCTTGCAGAAAGCGGGTGCGCGCCATTATCCAAACCTGCCTGTGATGTAGTCTTCCGTCCGCTTATCGGACGGGGTGGTGAAAATCTTTTCCGTCTTGTCGAACTCGATGAGCTTGCCCAGAAGGAAGAAGCCGGTGAATTCCGCGACCCGCGACGCCTGCTGCATGTTATGGGTCACGATCACAATGGTGAAACGCTCCTTCAACTGGAAGATGAGCTCTTCAATCTTGCCGGTTGAAATCGGGTCGAGGGCCGAGCAGGGTTCGTCCATCAACAAGACCTGCGGCTCGACGGCGATGGCGCGCGCAATGCACAAGCGTTGCTGCTGACCTCCGGAGAGGCTGGCGCCCGACTTCTTGCGCATCGTGTCCTTGACCTCGTCCCAGAGAGCTGAGAGCGTAAGCGAGCGCTCCACGATTTCATCCAGCCGCCTGCGGTCGTGGAATCCATTGAGCGTCAATCCGGCGGCCACATTGTCGTAGATGGACATGGTGGGAAACGGATTCGCCTTCTGGAATACCATCCCGATGCGGCGGCGAATCTGGACTGCGGAAGTTCCGTTGTAAACGTCCATTTCCCCGATGCGCACCCGTCCTGTGGCGCGGGCTTCCGGAATGGTCTCGTGCATGCGGTTGAGGCAACGCACGAAGGTGGACTTGCCGCACCCCGACGGACCGATGACCGCCGTGGCGTGGTTGGCGGCCACAGTCATATTGATGTCTTGCAACGCCTGCGTCTTGCCGAACCAGGCATTCAGCTTGTCGACTTGGATTCCCACGCCCATAGTCTCAGTGTGCTCCCTTAAGCATACCGCGGCTGGCCACCAAGCGCACAGCGCCGACTGAAGCCACGATCAGCACAATCAGGATCAACGCGCCCGCCCAAGCCTGGCGGTGCCACTCATCGAACGGCGAAATCGCGTAAGTGAATATCTGGAGAGACAGGGCCGCGGTGGGCTGCTCCACTTTCCAGTTCCAGTACTGATTGCCAAACGCCGTGAACAGCAAGGGAGCCGTCTCGCCCGCCACCCGGGCAAATGCCAGCATCACTCCGGTGATGACGCCCGAGGTCGCAGTACGCAGCGTAATCGAAAGCGTGGTGCGCCACTTTGAAACCCCCAAACCGTAAGCCGCCTCGCGCACCGCCTGCGGCACCAGCAACAACATCTCTTCCGTAGTCCGGGTGATGGTGGGAACCATCATGATGGCGAGGGAAACGCCGCCGGCCAGGGCTGAGAAGTGTCCCTGGCTCAAGACCACCAGACCATAGGCCACGATGCCCACGATGATCGAAGGCACGCCGTTAAGCACGTCCGCAGTGAAGCGAATCAGATTGCCGAAGCGGGTGCCGCGGCCATACTCCGACAGATAAATCCCGGCGCCAATGCCCAGCGGAACTCCCATCGAGCTGGCAATCAATAGAATGTACATTGAACCGGCGATGGCGTTCGCCATGCCTCCACCGGCTTCGCCGGGAGGCTTGGGAATCTGGGTCAGGAAAGCCCAGTTGATGGAGCCAATTCCTTTATAGATCAGGTAGCCGAATACCGCTGCCAACGGCAGGAGCACCAGCCCGACAGCCCCGATGGCAGCCAGCGAAACCACGAAATTCAGGCCGCGCCGCCACCAGCTGATGGGAGCGTCGGCAAAATCGGGCGGGAGCATTATCTTCGTTTCAGGCATGGCTCCTCGCAGGCGTGCCACGGGTTACCGTCCAAACCAGCATCTGGGCCAGAATGTTGACGATAATCGTGACGATAAAGAGCGCCAATCCGACTTCGACCAGGGCGCTGAGATAGACGTTACCCGTGGCCTCGCTGAATTCGTTCGCGATCACGCTGGCCATGGTGTAGCCGGGCGCGAAAAGGGATTTCGCAATTTCAGGGCGGTTGCCGATCACCATGGTGACCGCCATGGTCTCGCCGAGCGCCCGGCCCAGACCCAGAATCACGCCGCCCATGATGCCGGCGCGAGCATTGCGGAGCACCCCGGTACGGATCATCTCCCAGCGCGTCGCACCCAGAGCGAGCACGGCTTCCCGCTGTTGTTGCGGGACCGCAGTCATGACCTCACGGGTGATCGAGGAAATAATGGGAACCACCATGATGGCCAGAATGATTCCGGCCGCCAGCATGCCAATGCCATAAGGCGGTCCTTGGAAGAAACCGGTCCAGCCCAGGTACTTCGCCAGCCAGGGCTGCAGATACTGCCGGAGCAGAGGCACCAGGACAAAAATCGCCCACAGCCCATAAATCACACTGGGGATGGCGGCCAGCAACTCGGTGGTGAAGGCCAGGCTTCCGCGCAACCAACGCGGCGCCATCTCCGTGATATAGACAGCTACCCCAATCGCGAGGGGTACGGCGATGAGCAGCGCCAGTATAGAAGACACAATCGTACCGTATACGAAGGGGAGGGCGCCGAACTGGTCGTTGACCGGGTCCCAGTCACTTTGGAAAAAGAACTTCCAGCCAAAAGCATGCCAGGAAAGGCTCGACTTGGTGATCAACTCATAGACAATCAAACCCACCAGAGCCAGCACCGAACATCCACAGGCCAGGATGGCGTAAGAGAACGCGGTGTCTGCGCGCCGGCTGTCGCCGGCCTTGATCAGGGTTTGAACCTGGGCCACTCGAGCCGCCGCAACTGCTTGTTCCGGAACGGGTTGTGGGCCGGTCAGTCGAGGCGCTCCTAGAGCTCGATTAGCCATTTCGGCCAAGGTAGCACGATCGTGTTACAGCAGTGTTAAAATAAGTGTTTGCCGCTGCCTCTGGGAAGCTTCTTGTTGAGGGAACGGGAATTTAGTCGCACTGATTCCGACTACCCGGACCCAACTTTTGTACCGATCCAGATGTTGTAGTTCAAACGCGGTTTCAGACCCCATAGGTTTGTTGACTGTATGCTGCTACGTCCCGAGAATACGCGCCTTACTTTCCGCAAGGTCAGCCGGCAATTGTCGAAGCTGGCCGGGAAGCCGACCCCGGAGAACGTCCATAAATTCCGCACCTCCAGCCGTAGAGTGGAAGTGCTGGTTTCAGATTTGGCCGAACGGCGCACCGGCAATGACAAGAAGCTGCTCAAGCTTCTATCTCGCCTGCGAAGAAAAGCCGGTCGCGTGCGCGACCTAGATGTACAGAGTGCAGCTTTACGCAGCCTGAAAATGCCAGAACAAGCGGCACGCAAGTCCCATCTCATACGAACTCTGGCCGAGGAACGTACACAGCGGGAAAGGCGGCTAGTCAAGTCCCTGGACAAAAATACTGTCGCCGAAGTCCAGAAGCGCCTGAAACGTGCGGCAGCCAGCCTGGAGATTCCTAAGAATGCCGACCCGCTGGCCCTGGCCCGGCAAGAGCTGAACGCGCTGCAAGGGGAACAGGGTGCGGTGAGTGAAAGAACCCTTCATCAGTACAGGATTGCCGGCAAGCGGGCGCGTTATATCGCGGAACTCGCGGACAAAGATGCAGAGGCCAAGCGCCTGATTGCGCTGCTCAACCATATGCAAGATATTTTGGGCGACTGGCATGACTGGGTCCAACTGGCGGAAAGCGCGGAAAAGCTGTTTGGCGGAGTTCAGGAATCCGCTCTCGTCGCGGCGCTGCGCAACGTGACCCGTGCCAAATTCCGCCAGGCGGTAAACACGCTTACCGAAACTCGCGCCGCGTTGGCCGCAAAGAAGCCTTCGATCACCGCCCTCAGCTCCAAGCCCCCACGAGAAGCCGCAGTCGCCTAAAAAAGAAGAAGAAGAAAAGTGTGTGGTCGGACACTCCTGTCCGACGCCTTTGAAGTTGGTTTTGGGGCTTGCCAGTTGGTTTTGGGCTTGTTGATTGGTCTTTGGGTTCCGGGTTGGTTTGGGGCGGTTGCTCGCCTTCGAGTATGTTGGACCAACTGCTCAAATTCCACGTCAAAGGGGTCGGACTGGACTGTCCAACCCACACCACCAGTCTGGCAAATCCAATTGGCACTGGAGATCATCTAATGCGACTGGTCGATCGACTGGAGAAAATCCGCCCTTGAGGTCCCGAATCGCTGTTTTCATCGCAATCATTCAAACCGTCTTGTTCTTGGCACATTGGCTTCTGTATGAAACCTGGGCATTCTTCTGGGGAGTTCCCTTTGCCGCCAAACCTTCCCCGGTAGCAATAGCGCTGGCTCTGCTGTCGATCAGCTTCGGCTTGGCATCACTGCTGGCCTGGCGCTCTTCTCATTTCGTCGTGCGCGTCCTTTACACCCTTTCCGCGGCCTGGCTTGGAACTTTGAGCTTTTGCTTTCTGGCGGCCGTTTTCTGCTGGACAAGCTACGGCGGTGCCCGGCTGTTGGGACTCCATCCCGACCGGCCAGAGCTGGTCGTAGTGTTCTTCGGACTTGCCCTGCTGGCAAGTTTGTACGGCATGGTCAATGCCGCCTGGACACGGGTCCGGCGAGTCAACGTCAAACTGCCCAACCTGCCCGCGTCGTGGCGAGGACGGGTGGCCGCGCTGGTGACTGACACTCATCTGGGCCACGTCCGGGGTTCGCGCTTCATACGGCGGATCGTGACTACACTCACGCGCCTGCGCCCTGACATCGTCTTTATTGCCGGCGACATGTATGACGGCACGGTGGTCCGGGTGCGGGAGCTGGCCCAGCCCTGGGCACGGCTGGCGGCCCCGCAGGGGGCCTTCTTTGTCCTTGGCAATCACGAGCAGTTCAGCGATTCCACAAAATATCTCGAGGCCGTCGAGCACTCGGGCGTGCGTGTCTTAAACAACGAGAAAGTCACCGTCGACGGTTTGCAGATCGTTGGTGTGCACTACAGCGATTCCACCAACGACGAACACTTCCACTCCGTCTTGCGCGCCGCCGAGGTGGATCGGGACCGGGCCAGTATCCTGCTCACCCATGCACCCGACGCCCTGCACATAGCCGAGGAGGAAGGCTTCTCCTTGCAACTCTCCGGCCATACCCACGGCGGGCAGTTCTTCCCTTTTACCTGGATCACATCCCGGATTTACGGGAAATTTGTCTATGGCCTGCAACGTTTGGGCAATCTGATCGTCTATGTCTCCTACGGGGCGGGCACCTGGGGGCCACCGCTGCGCCTGGGAACCACCCCTGAAATCGTCCTGATCCAGTTTGACTGATCCACTTGTGTGTGGGTCGACACTCTTGTCCGACGCCTGACTTTGACTTAGACGTCAGCCTGGCGGAGTTCTCTGCAACTTTGCAAATGGCCTTGGCGTAAAGGAGATTAGGGATTCGCAATCTACCCTGAAAACCGCCCCGGATAAACACTTTAGGCGCTCCTCCCCATAACCGGGAGAAGGTACAATGTCACAGATCATGCGCACGCTCCTCGATATCTTGGTGCAGATCTTCCGCAACCTGTGGACCCACAAGCTGCGGTCATTTCTGACCATGTTCGGCATCGCCTGGGGAGTGGGATCGTTGCTGCTGCTGGTGGGGGTGGGCGAGGGCTTCCGCTCGGGAAACAAGCGCGAGATGGCCGAGTTCGGCAAGGACATCATGTTTATCTTTCCCGGACGCGCGCCCGCGGTGAAGGGCAGCATGAACTCCGCCCGCTCCTATTTGCTCACCTACCAGGACTACATGGATATTCGCACCCAGGCCCCGCATGTCCGCAATGCCTGCCCGTTGCTTTCCCGCACGGACCTGCACGAGGTAAGCGAGTTCTCCAATGCGGGAGGCGAAATCCTGGGCATCGAGCCCCAGCTCAGCGACATAAGCTATCTTCCCCTCAAAGAGGGTCGCTGGCTCAATGAACTGGACGGATCGCAGAGGCGCAACGTGATTGTCCTCGGCAACGAACTGCTGAAGACTCTGTTCCCCGGGCGTCCCGCGGTGGGCGCATTCGTTCTGCTGAACGGCGTCCGGTTCGAAGTGGTAGGCAGCATGCCGCACCTCGGCCGGGGCGACAACAACTGGCTGAACATGCGCGGCTACATCCCGTTTCAGGTGATGGCCACCTATTTTCCGCTCAAGGGAGAAAATCACGAAAACTCCATCTCGTTCATTGAATACCAGCCAACCGTGAGAGCGGACCACGAACTGGCCCAGAACGATGTTTATAAAATCATCGCCCGTAATCACGGCTTCGACGGCAGCGATGAAAACGCTTTCGACAGCTGGGACACCATCAAGCAATCACAAATGGTGGGGACCATTTTCGACGTCATGAACATGTTCCTGGGAGCGGTGGGTATGGTCACGTTGGCCTTGGGGGCAATCGGCGTAATCAATATCATGCTGGTAGCGGTCAGCGAGCGTACTCATGAGATCGGATTGCGCAAGGCCCTGGGCGCAACCAACCGCAGTATCCTGTTTCAATTTTTTCTGGAGGGGCTGCTTCTCACCCTGGGCAGTGGACTGCTCGGTATGGGTTTTGCGACTATCGCCATGGCGATGATGGGAACGGTGCATGGGCCGGGAGGATTCGACCCCCCCAAACTGGTGCCGATGTCGGCCGTCCTGGCGATTGGTAGCCTGACTCTGGCGGGAGTGGTTGCCGGTCTCTATCCCGCGCGCAAGGCGGCCATGCTGCAGCCGGTGGAAGCGCTCCGGCAGGAGTGAGGAAATTGGGTAGTTGAGTAATTGGCAATTGAAAATAGAAAAGTTTGAAATTACCAAATTACCCAATTGCACAATTACCAAATTGTTTTCCCATGTTTCGTGATCTGCTCCGCGAAGCCTATGGCGCCATGCGGCACAATCGCCGCCGCACTGCGCTCACCATGCTGGGCATGGCCTGGGGCATCGCTACAGTGGTTATGTTGCTGGCTTACGGCGATGGCTTTGGCCAGGCCTGCGCCAATATCTTCGCCAATTTCGGCACCAAGCTCGTCATCGTGGTTCCGGGCCGCACTTCCATGCAGGCCGGCGGTCAGAAGGCGGGAGTGCTTGTCCGCTTCACTCTGGAGGACGTGGACGCGCTCAGCACCAACCTCCCTCAGATCACCAATATCACCCCCGAAGTCAGCAAGCAAGCCCACGTTCAGTACGACACCAGGGTTTTTGATTTCCCGGTCACCGGGAATTATCCCAACGTGCCTGCCGTCCGCGTGTTGAAACTGGCGCAGGGCCGCTATTACAACGCCGAAGACGAGATCCAGCACTCGCGCGTCGCGGTAATCGGCTCGGAAGCGAAGGAAAAACTGTTCTCCGGGCGCAACGCCCTGGGTGAGCACATCCGCCTTGACGGCCTAAGCTTCGAGGTCGTGGGCGTTCTCGACGCCAAGATGCAGGAGGGAAATGACGACATAAACCGCGTGGTCTACGTCCCTTTCACCACTATGAGCGACCTGAAAGATACCCATTACCTCGACTCCATCTGGTTCACCTACCTGACTCCGGAGTACGAGCGCCTGGAACAGTCGGTCCGCTCCATCCTTGCAGTGCCGCACAAACTGAACCAGACGGACCGCCAGGCGGTCAGAGTGTTCAACCTCATGATGCAGGTCCACCAGTTCGAGATCATTACTCTGGGACTGAAGGTGCTGATGGGTTTCATCGGCACGCTTACACTGGGCATCGGCGGGGTCGGCCTCATGAACATCATGCTGGTTTCGGTCACCCAGCGCACTCGCGAGATCGGCGTACAGAAGGCGCTGGGCGCGCCCCGACGCTACATCCTGATGCAGTTCCTCGCCGAGGCCCTGACCATCACCTTCATCGGTGGAGTGCTGGGCGTGATTCTGGCTTATGCCGTCGCGCTTTCTGTGGGCAGGCTGACTTTGTACAGCGCTTTCGCCAAGAATGGCGAGGCGGGAGACATCCGTCTGATCATCGCCCCCGGAACGCTGATCGCGGCCACCCTGATTCTGGGCTTCGTAGGCCTGGTCAGCGGCATGGTTCCGGCCTTCCGCGCCTCCCGCCTGGACCCCATCGAGGCACTCCGTCACGAGTAAAATATCAGTGGTGGTCGGACACTCCTGTCCGACGCCTTTGACTTTGCACAATTCGCGGAGCGACCCTTCCGCATCACATCACAGGTCGGAACAACGTTGAAAGGCTGCTGCAGGTGGAGCAGAGCTTCCGCGCTGCATTCAAGGTCCATCCCGTAGCCGGCTGGTGAGGCACTTTTTCCGAAAGAGGAGACCATGAAATTTGCCAAAATCGTCTTCCGGATCGCCGCCATCTGGGGTGTGCTGGTACTCACTCCCCTCTACTTCATGTTCGACCTGATCGGCCGGAACGATCCCCCGCCCATCACTCACCCAGCCTTCTTCTACGGATTTGTAGGAGCCGCGCTGGCCTGGCAGATCGCGTTTTTCGTAATCGCGACCGATCCGGCGCGCTACCGTCCGCTGATGATTCCTTCGGTGTTCGAGAAATTCAGCTATGGAATCGCCGTGGTGATTCTGGTCATGCAACACCGCATGCGCGGGTCCGACATGGTCTTTGGTGCGGTTGATTTGCTGCTGGGCGCGCTATTTGTGATTGCTTTCTTCAGCACGCCGCGCCGCCTTGTCTGACCAGAGGCGGCCGGCGATTTCCTGGCTAGCGGCTCAATTTGAGTTCGTGATGAAGTTGCTGCCGCAGCGTCTCCACAATCAGACCGATCAGACCATACGTGGCAGCATTCGCAAGCAGAGACCAATACAAGCCAAGGCCAAAGTGGAAATGAACACTCGCAAACACAATTGGGCAGGTAAGTTCTACGAGCCTTACAATCGGATCGCCGGAGGTCATCGCCGGAGGTGCGCTTGCGAAGGCGTAAAGGGCCCAACCGATGGCAACCAGAAGGCCCACGCCCGCCCACAAAGCAATTCGGTATTTCATGACGCCACCCCCTGCCATTTCCTGTCCCAATAGTCTCACCGTTTCCTTCAAACTCCAAACAGCTGTCAGGCGACTGGCTTTAGCCACTGTGACGGCGCAATTAGTCCCTGAAAAAAGTGACTGTCGCTATAATCGTACGGCTCATTAGCTGCTGCTATTCACGAAGACATGCAACCCACTGACAATCGCGAAACCGGCAACTGGTCGACCAGCGTGCTGACTGACCTACAATTCTGGGTCCCGGTAGCAGTCCTGATCGGCGGCCTGCTGCTTCTAGAATACATTCACTGAACCACTGAGGCGAGGACCAGCGGAATGCAAGTGGTCGCGGCACCGGGGAACGAAGCTGCAGTGCAGAGGGCCACGCGCGCCCGGGAGCTGCAAGTATTAGGCATGTTATCCGGCTTGACCGCGGGCGCATGGCTGGGCGCCGCCGAGGCGCCGACGAAACTCGTTTCTGTCGGGGTGTCGCCACTCGTCATTTCTCTCATCATGGTGGCTGGCGTTTTTCTGGCGCGCTGGAGCCTGCCGGCCTTGATAATGGGCACATCGTCGGTCCGCGCCGACCTTCGCCGCGCCCCTCACCTCATCATCTGGGCCTTGCTCGCAGGATGCATCTGGGCCGTGGCCAACACCCTGACCATTTTCGCCATCCGCGATATCGGATTGAGCATCGCCTTCCCGCTGTGGAATTCAAATAGCCTGTTGGGCATTTTGTGGGGTTTCATTTTCTTCAATGAATTGCGCCAGGCAGGCTGGCGGCGTTGGACGGGCGTGCTGGGCGGAGCACTGGTGATGTGCGTGGGAGCTACCTTGCTGGCGATTGCGTCCTCGACTCAGGCGCCCGCTGCCCATTCCCTGCGCGGCGTGTGGGCCGCGTTGGGCGCAGGTGTTTTGTGGGGGACCATGTATATCCCCTACCGCAAGGCCTACTTGTCCGGGATGAACCCGCTCTCCTTTGTCACCTTCTTCACCTTCGGAGAACTGGGGATGATGGCCGCGCTCGCCATCGGTTATCTTGGGCTCGCTCCCCTGTGGCATGAATTGATTAGCGCGCGCGAAGTCTTGTTCTGGCTGATGCTGGGCGGCTTCATCTGGGTGATTGGCGACGTCTTTCAGCAGTACGCGGCGAAGTATGTCGGAATCAGCCGCGGCATCCCGCTATCGAACTCCAATCAAATTTGGGGATTGCTCTGGGGCGTCTTTGTCTTTGGCGAGTTGCACGGCAGCGGCACTTCTACCTACATGCAAGTCATCGGAGGTTCGCTGCTGATGATGTTGGGAGTGGCGGCAATTGCCTTTTCCTCCGCCGCCGGCAAGGAGCAGGCGAAGTGGCAGGAAGCCTCGCGGCGCGAATCGCGCCGCTATAACATCACGGAGGACTACGTTGAGGCCCGGATGCAGGGCCTGCAGACAAGCGGAGAAGTCAGGCCGCCACGCACCGTGTGGGACTGGCTGCTGGTTGCCGCCGCCAGCGGGATATTCGTGTTTTTCGCGACATTGGCGCGCGCGCCACGGATGTCTTTTCATTGGGGGCCGGCGGTGTTCTTGATCGCGGCGACATCGGCCCTGCTTCTGGTTTGTGGCGTTACACTCTGGCGCACCACCCGTTTTAACTGAATCCATCGTGAACCAATTGTCCAAGGTTGACCTGGTCGGTGTCGGGCTGAACGCCACCGACACCCTGATTCGTCTGCCCCACTATCCGGGGCTGGGATCCAAGGTCGAATTTCGCTCGACCGACATCCTGCCCGGCGGCCAGGTCGCAACCGCGGTCGCCGCCTGCCAGCACTGGGGCTTGCGCACCCGTTACGTGGGCGAGATCGGCGATGATACGGCGGCCGCCATTCATCGTGCCGAGTTCGAGCGGCTGGGCGTGGAGACTCATCTCCTCACAGCTCCGGGATGCGCCAGCCAGCTGGCAGTCATCCTGGTGGATGACGCCGGCGAGCGCACCGTGCTTTGGAAGCGCGACAACCGATTGACGCTGCTCCCCGAAGAACTGCAGCGCGAATGGATCAGCCAAGCTCGCGCGCTTCACCTTGACGGCCATGACACCGCAGCCGCGGTCGTGGCCGCGGGCTGGGCCCGGGATGCAGGCATCCCAGTAATCGCCGACCTCGACGACCTCTACCCGGGCATCGAAGATTTGTTGGGAAAAATCGACTTCCTCATCACCAGCCGCGACATTCCAGGGCGCCTGACCGGCGAATGGGATTTGCGCAAGTCGCTGCCCGCGGTTCGCAGCCGCTACGGCTGCCGCCTCACCGCCGCCACACTGGGGCAGGAGGGCGTCCTGGCCTGGGACGGCTCCCACTTCCACTATGCACCGGCTTTTCGAGTGCCGCCTCTGGACACCACGGGCGCCGGCGATATCTTCCACGCCGGGTTTATTTATGGCCTTCTGCAAGGCTGGCCCCTACCCCGTCAACTTGATTTCGCGTGTGCCGCCGCCGCGCTGAACTGCACCGCCGCCGGCGCCCGCGGCGGCATTCAATCAGTCAAAAATATCGAGGAGCTGATCGCGACTGGCCCTCGACACCCTTCAGCCTTCGATCTGTCGCATGGTGGAGCAGATTCAAATCCGTTGTCATCCTGAGCGATCCCGCGCCTTCGCTTGCGAAGGAGCGGGTGAGTCGAAGGACCTCTATCCCGGAATGGCGCTTTCTGTGTTCAAGCCTAGAACGGAGCAGCAGTTCTGAGGGTAGGGGTCCTTCGACGCCGCCCCTGCGTTCGCAAGCGAACGCACGGCCTACGCTCAGGATGACATCGACAATTCAGCGCAAGGCGGCAAACAACGCTCGCTTCCAGCGCCGGGTGTCGATCGTCCAGCAGACTTTGCTCTTGCGTTCCTTGCTTAAGGCGTCCGCCCAGACCGCCTGGTTGCGTTCATCGGCCGCCACATTAAGGCGATCGACAATCGTCATCCCCCGCGTCAACTCGCTGCGCGTCTCGACTTCGACATAGTGTTCGCTCCACGCGGTTCCGATGGTGGGATCGAGCGCAATGCTCATCGCCACCGGATCGGGCAGTGAAATGCCGTCTTCTCCTGTCTGTTCTTTATAGGCTTCGCGCGCCCGGCTGTTGCACTCGATGGCGAAGCGGGCAAGTTCGTTGGTGAATCCCAGAATTTCTGCGATGTTGCCTTCGTCGAGGACGGCATCACCGCGGCAGGTTTGCCAACCTACCAGTTCGACCGGAAGGCCGCTGAGCATGACGATGCGTGCCGCGTCGGGATCGACCCAGATGTTGTACTCCGCGGCCGGAGTTACATTGCCTTCGCAGCAAGGCGCGCCGCCCATGACCACACAGCGACTCACATGAGCTGCGATATCAGGCCTGCGCGTCACCGCCAGGGCAAGATTAGTCAGTGGCCCGAGCGTGACCACTACGATTCCAGGATTGCCTTCGATGGCGTTGACTATGGCATCGACCGCGTGCAACTTTCCCGCCGACTGACGCGCCGCCGGATAGCCGTGATCCCCCAATCCATCGGGGCCGTGAAACCAGGTCGCACTCTGGTGCGCGCGCGCCAGCGGCTTCTCCGCGCCGGTAAAAACAGGAACGGTCGATCCACAGAGCTCTAGGGTGTAAAGAGCGTTGCGGGTGGCCTGCTGCACATCGACATTTCCGGCCACCGTGGTAATGGCAACGACGCGGACCTCAGGAGCTCGCAGCGCCATGATGAGAGCGACAGCGTCGTCCGAGGCGACATCGGTATCAATCAGGAAGGCGCGCGGCATCCGCGTAGCATAACAAACCGGCCCCTCGCTTCCGGAGGGAGCACTTGGGGTGTAGGTTGTGACTTTTGGTCGGTTCCGTGTGCTGCAGGGGCTTCCGCCTCACCAAACGGGAAAATATGATTGTAGTAGTGCTGTCTTAGTTGAGTAAGTATCCCCCGGCAGTGGGACGCCAGACTAGAGGGTCTGGACAATAAGGTAAGGAACAGGTGTAGAGCACAGTGGTTTAGGCTGAGTGATGTCCCGTGCGTTGGCAGTTAAGACCGCTGGCTCTTCGTATGGCTTAGGCTTTCCCTTTCGTCCATCGCGAACTCCCTTTCGTGTGCTTGGCGGCTCACGTTTGGGAGTCTCCGCGATGGACTCCGGTATCTGTCAAACTTTTACTGCCTCCCCGGCACAGCCGGGGGGTCTCCCGTTCG